>Ga0209369_1000241_pt1 | contig 108871 bp, 88 predicted proteins | sample EBPBio142010_DNA_FD_185865 | JGI IMG/M metagenome (GOLD analysis project Ga0209369, IMG submission 185865) | Wastewater treatment Type I Accumulibacter community from EBPR Bioreactor in Madison, WI, USA - Reactor 1_10/4/2010_ DNA (SPAdes)... | ecosystem: Engineered > Bioreactor > EBPR >...
TCCCTGCTGGCGGTCGAGAACAATATGAACTGCGTGGGCATCGACGAATACCATGCCGGCCGTTTGGCCGCCCGCCACCTGGTTGAGAAAGGCCACCGCCGCATCGCCTGCCTGATGGAGCGGCAACTCCACGACTGCCGTCGCCGTCTCGCTGGTATTTCCGATGTGCTGCTGGAAGCGGGTATTCAACCCGAAGCAAGCTGGATGCGCCTGACCGATAACGTCTGCGATCCCGACATTCTCCAGAAAATCGCCCAGCCCTACCGCAAATGGGCCTGCGACGAGATGATGGACTGGCTCGCTCACGGCTGGGAAGAAACTGGCTGCACCGCGATCATCGTGCAAAACGAAGTCGCCGCCATCGGCGTTATCCAAACCCTGCAAGCCACCGGCATTAAAGTGCCCGAAGAAGTGAGCGTCATCACCTTCGACGGCACCGAACTCTGCGACCTGATTACCCCCCACATCAGCGCCGTCGCCATCCCGCTGGAACAAATCGGCGTCAAAGCGGTGGAAGTTTTAACCCACCAAATCCAAAACGCCCGCTACCAACCGCAAACGCTAACCCTCCCCTTGCATCTGCGCCTGGGCGATTCGGTGATAAGCAAAGAACCCGACCAAAAACCTGCCAAGAAGCTGCTTGTCGGGGGTAGTTGAATACAATGAAGACGGTTGCAGGGTTGTCTCTACTCCACACTGGTTCAATTAAAAGATTTTAAAAAAATATAAGCCTTTTTATATCGTGCTTGTTTCAATTCCACACTAACATGCTATGCCAAATGACAATACTACATCGAAAGGTTTGACCGTCTTATTTTGGTAGCAAAGCGTAATTCCGTTTCAGTTTTTTGAGAAAGTTTCCTGTCTATCAATAATACAAGATGATCCCCTTATAGACAATGCTTCGGTATTGTTAGCTTAACTTAGCTCTATTCCATATTTGAGTGGGAAATAATGCAATATAAACCCAGAAGATGTCACTTTTGGAGAAAATTAAGTTATAATGGTGCTGTTTTGATTGCGGACAGGTATTGCATATATCAGCGAGAGAGAAGATAACACGACCAGGAGCCTGTCTTGAAATGTAAGGAGATTTGATGCAACAATGCCCCACATGTGGCAGCGGTGTTCCGGATAATGTCGATATGTGTCCCGATTGCGGTATGGACTTTCAAACTGCGACGAAAAGCCCGCCGGTTCAGCTACCGACACCGGAGCCTCCTTTAGAGGTTGAAACCGCAACTGACGATTCCAGCATCAGCCCTCCCAGCGATAACAGCGTGCGCACTGTCGCGATTGAAGATACTGTCCTGGAAAGTTCACCGTTGGTGACCCAGGCTTTGAATCCTCCCCAGGCTGCTCCCACTACCAGCTTAATTTTGAAACGCAGCGGGGTTTTGACAGACGAGCGGTTTTTATTAGGTAAGCGTTCGGTGGTAGGCCGCTTCGATCCCGATAGCGGGCCGGTTGATGTCGACCTGGGGCCACTTCCCGAAGCGAGTTATGTGTCGCGTCATCACGCTGCAATCTTCTATAGCGAAAGCGGCCAATGGCAGATTAAAGATTTGGGGTCGCGCAACGGAACTTTCGTGCGGGCCAATAGCGATGCTCAGTTTCAGCGTGTGAGCGGAGAACAAACCCTTGAAAGCGGCTATGAAGTATCGCTGGGCAATGCCCGTTTTGAATTTCAAATCTGCTCCTAAAAGAGCCCGTCCATTGGGCAAGGAACAAAATGGCTCTTAGTTTCAAAACGCTTAAAAACGCGTTTGCAGCCAAAAACACAACATCCGACACGGCCCCTGAATTGGCCCCACCTGATGCAGAAGCCGGGGAAGAGACCAGGCTTGAAGCCGATTTCGTGGCACCTGAAGCGGGCGAGGTGGAAGTTGCCGGTGCCGACGAGGCCACCGATGGAGCGACTTTCGACGAGTTATATGGCGACTTGGAGCCATTCGATCCAACGGTAGAAGCAAGCTCTTGCGACGGTGCGCCCGAGGTTGAAAGTGCCGGGCTGGCAGAAGGTGAGTTGGCCGAGTGGAGCGAGCCACTGCCGGATGTGCCTGCTCCGCCGCCTTTAGCGGTGGGGGCAGTATTGGAAATGCCCGCAGGCGGTGCGTTGCAGATTGTCGAAATGGCGGGCACGCAAAGCCAAACCAATATTTACCAGGCCGTGCTCCTGGAATCGGCACAGGCCAGCAGTTGCCAGGAGCAAGAGCCTGTTGCTACCATCCGGCTGCGTGAAGCGATGGGCACGGCAGCGCAGCGTCTGGCGCGCGAGGCACAGGCGCGTGAAGCGGCCAACACTCCGTTAATTCCGCGCGCTGTCGCCTGGTTTGAAGTGGAAGATCGTGGCTATTACGCTCAGGAACTCTTGCCGGAAGCCCCCTCGCTGGCAACGTTGCTCGAAGCGGATAATTCGCTGCCGGAAGTGCTGCATGCTTTAGTGCAGGCCGCCGCCGCGATGGCGCGGCTTCATGCCGGAGGGTGGGCGCATCTTGGTTTGCGTCCGGAAATCGTGCTCTTGGGCAAGCCGGTTATGATCGCTGAATTTGGCTCTGCCGTGCCTTTAGGACAGGCGCTGCACGCCCCGATTTCCCATGCGGGTTATTCTGCGCCGGAGTTGGCAATTCCGGGAGCCGTGGCCCAGGCGAGTTCGGATATTTATGCGCTGGGTGCGATTTTATACCATGCTGTGACAGGGTCGAGCGTGCCGGAAACCGGCGTTGACCTCTCTACCTGGCAGCCGCGTCACGTCGTGGCCGGTGTCCCGCAGCTTTTGCGGCGCTGTTTGGGTGAGCCTGATAGCCGCTACCGCACCGTCGAGGAGTTACACCGCGATTTAGTGCGCTTGAAAAACCGCTTGAAGCCGCTCATCAGTTACTCGCTGGCAGCGGCTTCCACCATCGGTTTGGAACCCACTCGCGTCACCAATCAGGATGCGTTTGTGACGCTGGGCGGTGTGGCACAAAGCGAAAGCGGCGCGCTGCCGTGGGCGCTGCTCTGTGTGGCCGATGGCATGGGCGGCATGGCGGCGGGCGAAGTGGCCAGCGAAGTGGCGGTGCAAAGCATGCAATCATCCGTGACGGCGGCCAGCGCGGCATTATGCGCGGCAACCCCGCCTTCGGCTGCCGAGCAGGTGCAGTGGCTTAAAGACTGGACGGCGGCGGCTAATGAAAAGGTTTGCCAGGCGATGAGCGCCCGCAACGCGCGCGGCGGCTGCACATTGGCCTCCGCGCTGGTGGTTGAGCGTCGTTTGACGATTGCCCATGTGGGCGATTGCCGGGTCTACCTGCTGCGCGGCGAAAGCTGGCAGGCGCTCTCGCGCGATCATTCGTTTGTGATGTCTCTGGTCTTGCAAAACGAGGTCGCAGTGGAAGATATTCGCTCTCATCCCGATCGCAATAAAGTAACACGTTCGCTGGGCGACCGGCATCCGCTGCCGGACTATTTCGCGGATTCGCTGGAGGTAGCGACCGGCTGCGCGACATTGGAATTGCAGGCCGGAGATACCATTCTGATTGGCTCGGATGGCTTGTGGGAACCGGTTCTGGAAGGCGAGATGCTCGCTGCCGTTCGCAACGCCGACTTGCCTGAAGCCGCGCAGCGCCTCCTCGACCTGGCCCTCCAACGGGGAGCGCCCGACAACGCCACCGTTGCCCTGCTGCGTCTTAACGAACATGCGCCCAGCGACGTGCAGCGTGCCGCTGGGCCGATTTTGGAAGAGAAAATTTCTGCCTCCGATTCCGAGGAAGAAGCCATAAACGCACTTGCGCAATAACGGTGTACTTTTAAAAAAGCCATGTTAAAAATTATTGGGCGGCCACACCGAACAAGTTTGCGTGCCGATAGCGCGGAAGACCAAAAAGTCTTCGCGATGCTCAAGCTGATTCCCGAAGCGGAGGTGGCACAAACACGTCCTCCGCTGGCGATTGCCCTAGTGATCGATACCAGCGCTTCCATGCAGTCTTACGCCGATCAGGATGCGGCCAAGAACTTCGCCCAACAGCAAGGATTGCGTGGCCAGTCTGATCACGTAGATGGTGATAACTACCAGGTTCTCAACATCCAACTGCCCACACTGCTGGATCAGGCTATACAGGCTGCGCACACCATGATCGACGACCCGCGCCTGTCTCCGACCGACGCGATTTGTATCGTGCATTTCGATGACGATGCCAGTGTGCTGTTGCCCCTGGTTCCGCTCTCGGAAAAGCAGGCCGCCCACAACGCGGTCGAATCGCTGCGCAACTTTGCAGGCGGCACCTGCATGGCGCGTGGTCTGCAATGTGCGATGAGCGAAATGAGCCACCTCCCGGCTGAAATTGCCAAGCGGGTGATCGTGCTCACGGATGGCGCTACTTTCGATGAAGACGATTGCCTGGCGCAGTTGCCGCAGTTTGCCGCCACCAATACCCCCCTGATCGGCATTGGGTTTGGCGAGGAATACAACGAACAGTTGCTGCGACAGATGGCCGATGCCACGCAGGGCCGGCCTTACGCACTGCGCCAGATGGCCGATTTGAGCGAAGTATTGCAAGTCGAAGTCGGCCAGACTTCGCGTGAAGTGGTGACCGATCTCAAAGCGACCATTTCAACCGTGAAAGGCGTGCGGGTAGACAGCATCAGCCGCATTCATCCGGCAATCATTGATGTCAACGTGACCCAGAGCCCCTATCGCCTGGGCAACATTGCGGCTGGCGACTACACCGTTTTTATCATCGAGATGACGGTCTCGGGGGTTGAGCGTCCGCCGTCGCGCGCCCGCATTGCGCAAATCGGTCTGACGGCCAATGCGCCCGGGCTTAACCGGGTTCAGGAATTTCCGCCGGAGAACTTATTCATCGAGTTCACCAACGATGCCGATGCCATCGCCGCCGTCGATCCCGAAGTGATCGGTTATGTGCAGCAGAAAAATGTGGGCCGCATGGTCGAAGGAGCAATGCGCACCGCGACGGTCGATGTGAGCAAAGCGCGCCAGACTCTCCAGGTGGCAGTGGGTATGACACAGCGCATCGGTAATTCGGCGATGACGCAGATGCTTAATAATGCCATCAGCGAGCTCGATGGCACCGGCACCATTTCCGTAAGCACCGGCAAAACCGTCGCTCTGGGGTTGCGCACCAAGACGGTGAAGACCGCTGCAATCGGTGAGGGTGGAACCGGAGGACTCTCGCCCGAAGAAATCCGTCGGCTGACGGGGACTTGAGGCTGGGAAGGTAACCGGACGGTGATGTTATAGAGAAAGATTTTAGCCACAGATTGACACAGATTTCACGGATTAAGATTAAATTTACGATCAGTAATCGCCCTTCATCAACCGATGACGAGATCAAACGTTGAAATGACTTCTGCCTACAATCTGTGTAATCTGTGTCAATCTGTGGCTAAAGAAAAAATCGCGCGGCAGGCTACCATACGCAATTACTTAATTCACAGACCAATTACTCTCCATGACAACCTGTGCGACATGCGGAAAAGATAACTCTACCGGCGCTACAAATTGTGCGGCTTGCGGCTCGGTATTAGGTAGCTCGTCGCCTTTTTCGGCGGCTTTGCAATCGGGCGTGCGGTTGCAAAATGGTGCGTTTACTGTCGGCAAAGTGTTGGGGCAAGGCGGCTTTGGTATTACCTACCAAGGCGGCGATATGAATTTGCGCCGCCATGTTGCGATCAAGGAATTTTTCCCCTTTGGTAGCCATCGCCAGGGGACGACGTTGTTGCCGCCGCACGGCGTGACTCAGGAGAATTACGAGCAGGGCCGCAAAGACTTCATGGCCGAGGCCACCACCCTGGCCCGTTTCAATCATCCCGGAATTGTACACGTGCATACTGTCTTCCAGGAGAATAATTCGGCTTATATGGTGATGGAGCATTTGAAAGGCGAAACGCTGCGCGAGCGTCTCGACCGAGTGCATGTGCTACCAGAAGAAGAAGCACTTCAAATCATCCGGCAAGTGTGCGATGCGCTCGGGCAGGTGCACAATGCCGGGTTACTGCATCGCGATATTAAGCCGGATAACATCATGCTGGTGCCGGGCACCACCAAAGAACGGGCGGTTCTTATCGACTTTGGCACCGCGCGCAAATTTTCATCCGACAAGACACAACCGATGACGGCGCTCGTCACTCCCGGTTACGCACCGCTCGAACAATATGGCAGTCAGGCCCGGTTTGGGCCTTACACCGATATTTATGCCCTGGGCGCGACACTGTATCACTGCCTGACCGGGGAAATGCCCGCGTCCGCGCCTGAACGGGTATCGGGTGTAGACGTGCGGGCACCGCATGAGGTCAACCCTAAAATCAGCCGGGCCATTAGCAACGCCACAATGGCGGCGATGGGTGTGCGGGCCGCCGATCGGGCCCAGAGCGCCCAGGCTTTTAACGATTTGCTACAGGCACCTGCGCCGCCACAAAATGTCGTGCCCGCCACGGTGATACCGGACTATGGAACAGGTAATAACGACGCAGGGAGTTGGACTCCGGTTGCGCCCCCTCCCCTGCCTCCAACCCCGATTACCCCGTTGCCTCCCGCGCCGACACGCAGCACTTCGTTTTCCGCGTGGTGGAATATCATCTGGGTTGTGCTGGTGGTTTGGTTTGGCTACAGCCGTATCGTGGGCGACCCGGTGGCCAAAGATCTCAAATACTACATCAATGAGAATTTTATTGAGAAAGACGAGCAGCGACGGTCTATTGTCAACTCGTTCGAGACCCTGGTCGAAGTAGGAGACAATGATAACGTCATTCGTAGCGGCTTACGGTCGGATATTATTCCCCGATACAACGCATACATTCAAAGTCTGGAACAAATCGACCCCCAAACCGATGAGGTGCAGGCAATTCATGATCGGTGGATTAATATCCAGAAGCGTCGCCAGAAAGCCTATGTGGCCCTGGCAAATCCGAATAACTCCTATATTAGCGAATGGATCCACGAATTCGAGAGGATCCGGGGCTGGGAGGAAGATTGGTTTGAAAAGCAAAGGGCGATGGGTAGAGAACATGGCCTGACGCCGATAGAATGACAGAAAAATTATGAAAGTACAGCTCTCGCCCAACAGTAGCTCAGCGCCAGTGCCTGCCAGCAGTAGTGGTAGCGGCACCGCACATCTCCAGGCGGCACTGGCCGGTGCCGCCGGTGGGTTTATCGGCTATCTCGCGGGTGAACTGATGCCGCGAGGCGATGGCTACACCAGCCAGATGCAGATGGTCATCGGTTCGGCGATCTGGACGGCTCTTTGCGGTATTGCCATTGGTGTCGCGATTCTGGTCTACGACAACTGGCGTAGCCTGCGTGGCAAATGGGATCGCGATTTATGGCGGGCCTTACCGCTGTTTTTCGGTTTGAGTTTCCTGGGCGGCGCGGCCGGTCAATCGTTCTACTTCCTGGCACAAAACAGCCTGACGCGCGGCATCGGCTGGAGCTTGATGGGCGTCGGGGTGGGCGTGGGAATCGGTCTGCTGCGGCGCGATAAGCTGCAAGCGCAACGCGGCGCGCTGGGCGGGGCGATCGGCGGCTTCATCGGCGGGTTTATCTTCAATGCCCTTGCCATGATCTACGCGGCGGGCGATGGTTCTTTTAGCCGCGCCGTGGGGCTGATGCTCACCGGTGCAGTGATCGCCTTATTGATGCGCGTGGTGCAGGATGCCTTGAAAAGCGCCTGGTTGCTGGGCATTTCGACCGGCCCATACGAAGGCCGCGAATATCCGCTCAATACAGCCAGCATTTCAGTCGGGCGTTCGGAAGCCAGCGATATTGCGCTGTTTCGCGAGGAATCGTTACCCGAACAGGTGGGGGCTTTTGTCTGGGTGAACGAAGCCTGGCACTGGCACGGGACGCCGGTTTCCATCAACGGTGCGTTTCAAGCACAGGCTCTGTTGACACCTGGCGATACCATCCAACTGGGCTCCACCCAATTTCGTTTCCAGACCCGATCGATGCAAGCACCTGCACAAGCGTCTGCGGCCAAGGCGGTGCCCCAACCGCAAATCCCGTCGCAGCGGTATATTCCAACGGCACCCACTGCGGTTTCTCAGCCGAGTGCCACCCCGCCAATTCCGGTTGCACCCGTGCCAGTCGCACCCGCAGAGGCGTTGACTGTTAATATGACGTCGCCGTGGGTGTTGCAAGGCGCCACTCCGGTCAAGCTCCCGGCTGCTCCGGCCAAGGCAAACGTGGGACGTGCCACGACCAACGAAATCGTTTTGCCCGAGCCGAGCGTTTCTTCCCGTCATGCGCGCCTGGAAATTGAACGTGAGACGCTCATCATTGTTGATTTAGGTTCGACAAACGGCACTTTCGTGAACAGCATACGCGCCACGCCCGAAGTCCCGATTGCATTGCGCGCTGGAGACAAACTCCGGCTTGGCCGACAAGAATTCGTTGTGCAGCGCGGCTGAAATTTTTCACCGCCCTTTGAATATCAGTAGGTTTCGTCCCTCTTAAAACTACCATGAAATGCTCCACCTGCGATCACGCTAACTCGCCCGACGCGATTGCGTGCCTCTCTTGCGGCTCGCCCATGCACCCTGCCGGGACCAACGGCACGGGAGCGGCTGTTCCCTACTCGCCTTCGTTGCCGGCCAATACCCGCCTGCAAAACGGCTTATTTGCGGTTCGCGAAGTGTTGGGACAGGGCGGTTTTGGCATCACCTACCGGGGCGGCGACTTGCGGTTGCGCCGTCTGGTCGCTGTGAAAGAGTTCTTCCCGCACGGGGCCTTGCGCCAGGGCACAACCGTAAACCCACCCTCGGGAGTCACAGACGAGGTGTTCGCTCAATCGCGCAAAGGCTTTGTGCAGGAAGCGATGACGCTGGCGCGCTTTGAGCATCCGGGCATTGTGCGGGTGCTGGGCGTTTTTGAAGAAAACAACACCGCCTACATGGTGATGGAGTTGTTGGCAGGGCAAACGCTCCAGCAACGGCTGGATAAAGAAGGTGTGCTGAGCGAGAAAGACGCGGTTCGCATCATCACCCAGATTAGCGAGGCGCTTGCAGCGGTGCATGAAACCAAGCTGCTCCACCGCGACATCAAGCCCGACAATATCATTCTGGTGGCAGAAGGCACGCCCCAGGAACGCGCCGTGCTTATCGACTTTGGCACGGCACGCGAATTCGCCGCCAATAAAACTCATACCATGACGGCGATGGTGACACATGGTTATGCTCCTCTGGAGCAGTATGGAAAGCAGGCCAAGTTCGGCCCTTACACCGATATCTATGCACTGGGCGCAACCCTGTATCACTGCCTGACCGGAAGTTTGCCGGTTTCGGCAATGGATCGGTTGAACGGCGTCGATCTCCTGCCGCCGGATCAGGTCAACCCAAATGTGAGCCGTGGTGTGAGCGAAGCGATAATGTCGGCGCTGCAAGTAAAAGCCACCGACCGGCCACAAACCGCCGTCGAATGGATACAGGCCCTGGCCAACCCCAAAGGAGCGGTGCCCTCTTCGACGGCCATACCGGTTCCCCCACCGTTAGATCTGCTGCCGGTCAGCGTGCCACAACACACCACCGCCCACCGTTTGTGCCCTCACTGCGGGGCAGCCATGATTCCCAGTGCGACGATTTGCCAGTTTTGCAATAAGAGGTCGGACGCTCCGCCCGACCAAGACCTTCCCGGATACTCGAAGAGCTATGAGCGCTTTGACAAAATCATGGATGCGATACCGTGGGGATTAATCTTTATCGCGCTCTTCATTGTCCTGGCAGGTCGTATCGGGTTAGCCGTTTTTCGCTACCAAAACGGCAGCCGCGATTTTGGCGAAACTTTGGTCACGGAAGTGAAAAAATCCCCCGAAGCGGCCCATCTCAGAAACGTTAGCCTCGAATTAGGCGAAGGCACCTACGACAGGGAAAACATGACCAAGCACTATAACGATTACGTGGGTCAGGTGCGCTATCGCGATGGCGATGCCGGGACAATACGGCTGAATGTCACGGAACGCGACTGGTACTACCGCCCCGAAAAATTCAAATTCTCCGTCGCCCCCACAGACTTCGGTGGTCAGATTGCCGGGAGCATCCGTGCCGAGATGAATAAAAGGTTGACCGATAACGAGAGTACAATGCGTGTTACGAAGATGTCTTTATCCCGCGTTACGCGAACGGAATATACAGGCACTTTCATCGTTGATAATAGACATCGTTATTCCCAAGGCATTTCGGTGAATGTGTACACCTTTGCCGAAGACGGCTCACCCGCAACCTGGAATTATGTGATTCATTGAGAGAGGCTGGAGGCTGGGGACTAGAGGCTGGGATGGCAACCAAACGTAGGGGCTTGCGGCGGCAAGCCCGGTGCTTCAGGTTCCCGTTAGCTTCACGCTCTACCTTCACCGCAGACGCCTGTCATCCTCGCGAAGGCGGAGATGGTAAATGTTGAACCTCCAACATTGAACGTTCAACGTTGAATGTTCGATGTTCGATGTTCGCCGTTTCCTACTTCATCGTTCATCATTCATAAATCACATTTCCCATGCTTCCCTCCCCCCACATTTCCGCCCTCCCACACGGCACACGCTTGCGCGGTGGTGAGTTTGTCGTTGGTTCGGTTATCGGCTCTGGCGGGTTTGGCATTACCTATAGGGGCGGAGACACCAAATTACGGCGGCTCATTGCCATTAAAGAGTTCTTTCCCTATGGTAGTATGCGCGACGGCCTGGCTGTGATGCCGACCCGGGAAAGCGGGAAAACTCATGCGGAGCGCACGGCAGATTTCCTGGAAGAGGCCACCACGCTGGCGCGTTTCAATCATCCCGGTATCGTGCGGATTCTCGCTGCTTTTGAGGAAAATAACACCGCTTACATGGTAATGGAGCTGCTGGAAGGGCAGACATTGGCTCAGCTCTCGAAGGCGGCCTCCAGGCCCTTTCCAGAAGCGGCTGCGGTGCGGATTATGTCACAGATCGCCGGTGCCCTGGATGAAGTTCACCGTGCCGGTTTGCTACACCGCGACATCACGCCGGACAACATCATTTTGACGGGCGCGGGCACCGCAACAGAGCGTGCAGTGCTGATTGATTTCGGCACCGCCCGCGATTTTACCGGGGAAACAGAGCAGATGACGCAAGCCGTGACACCCGGCTACGCGCCGCTGGAACAGTATGCCCGGCACGCCCGCCGCACTCCAGCCAGTGATATTTATGGCCTCGGTGCGACGCTGTATCATCTTCTGACCGGCCAAATGCCGACTCCCTCTGTCGATCGCGTGGCCGATGTGCCGCTGCCCCCGATGCAAGAACTCAATCCCCGGGTGACGCCGGTGGTGGCCGCCGCCGTCATGAATGCACTCGAACTCGAAGCCGCCCGGCGGCCGCAAAGCACGACGGATTGGCTTGAACTTTTATCCGGCCAAAAGGCCATACCTACCCCACCAGATGTTGTTCCCTCCAGCCCTCCTGCGCCGCAGGAGACCGGGGAACACTCCATTCATTTCTCGCTCCATCATAAGTTGGAACGGCATGTGTTGGGGGTGAGCGGAGTGATGTTTTCGCCGGACAGCCGCACCATCCTTTCGACCGGAAACGATAAAAATATCTACGTCTGGAACCCCGGGCTACGTTGTATTCAGTTTCATCTGACAGGGCACGAGCTGGGCGTGACGTGCGGCTCATTCTCGCCGGATGGCAGTTGGGTGGTCAGCGGTAGCCGGGATAAAAGTGTGCGGCTGTGGAGTGTGAAAGAACGCCGTCAGCTTGCGTTTTTGCACGGCCATTCTGAACACGTGGCTGCGGTTGCCTTTTCGCCTAAGGTGCAGATGCTGGTGAGTGGTGGCGAGGATGGGGTTTTGCTGTGGAATACCGGTAACGGCACCCTGCTGGGACGGCTTGAATATGCCGCGACATCGCTTGCTTTTTCACCTGCGGGTGGGCTGTATGTCGGCGCCAGCGATGGTACCATTACCGCCTGGGATACCAGCAACGGCACCAAACTTCAGGTGACACAAGCACATGCCGGTGAAGTGCGCGGCCTGACGTTTTCTCCCAACGGCGACAGGCTGGCTTCGGTCAGCGGCGATCGCTCGGTGAAAATTTGGGATGTGACGGGAAATGCCCTGGCACACACCCTGGAAGGACATGGCGGAGCCGTGAACTGCGTGGCGTTTCACCCCGGCGGTGTATTTCTGGCCACTGGTGGCGATGACGACATGGTGCGTATTTGGAACGTATTCACGGGCATGGCCGTAGGCCGCCAGGCCCGCCACAAAGGCCGCATTCACAGCGTGGCCTTTTCTCCCGACGGCCAGATGTTCGCCAGCGCCAGTGCCGACAAAACCATCAATTTCTCCCGCTGCAAAGTGAGCTTGACGGGTTAGTAGCCGAATGCTTTCCCGTTTTATAGCACGCAAAGCCTTCGGCTACGCAAACTTCGTCGTTTTCGCAATTAACAACAGAAAGAGGGCGCTGGCGTTGCTGGTAGCGGTTGACACATGGTGGCTCCGGCCTCCGTGCCGAAGTGAGTTTCGCATCCCTCCGGCACGGAGGCCGGAGCCACCAATAGCCACCAATACTAGCCTGCCGTTCCAAGAATGATTGTAAAATAATGGGTTACGCCTTTGCAAGCGAGAAACCCGTCATGAAGAACCGCGCGCGTGAGCGAGTCGGGTATGGGCAGGCATTGTGCTAAGCCCATAGGCATCAAGCTAAGGAGATTTTAGCAGCCGTTTCCTTACAAATATCCTTTTGCTTCCACCTGTTCATTGGCGCAAGCGGAGCCCTTATGGACCGCCGGCGTCCCGCCGGCACCGGCGTTAACGGTATTTCTGCCATTGCAGGAGAATTGTTACGTTAGTGCCGGCAGGATGCCGGCGGTCCATAGGGCCACGGGCTTCTTATCACGCTACCTAAAACCAAAAAACGCTTAGCTTGATGCCTATGGGGCAGGCATTGTGCTAAGCCAAATACAGTTTCAGAATAAGCAAGAAGTCCGAGGATACCCGGCTTGCTTACGCGCGCGGTTCTTCAGGCGAACCACAAACGACTCATCAACAACGTTTTTAGCGCAACGATTTCACAAATCCACTTGGAATCGCGTAAGAGATACCAGTCCCACTAATGCCGCGGCTGATGACGCCGACTACTTCGCCTTTATTATTAACGACGGGTCCACCGGAGTTGCCTTCGGTGACGGTTCCGCCTAATTGCATCACCGTTACGGCGTTTTGTTCTTCGATTTTACCTTGTTGAAGCCTTTCAACATTGACGGCTTTAATCGAAACTGAGGGCAGCTTGTCATCGAGGGTGAGCATGCCCACGCCGAGCGGAAAGCCGATGGCGTAGACCGTGTCGACTTCGGTTAACTCTTCGGCCCGTCCCAGCGACAAGGCTGGCACCACTGGCGCCGGGAGGGCAATCACCGCGAGATCGTCGGTAAAATCTTCATTGCCGCGAGAACGCGATGCCAGTGTGATATTGGAGGCGCTAATCGATACCTTCGTTTCCTGGGGCGTGCCACAGTGGAAGATCAGGATGCAGTCTTGCACCCGCTCGTTATCATCTACCACCACATGCCGGTTGGTGACGACGCGGCGTGTCTCGCCAACCACAAACCCCGACCCGAACCCCCAGCCCGAACGCGTGCGCTGCGCAATCATGACGGTCGCTGCCTTGACGTTGGCAATCGCCGCAGGGCTGATTTTGCCATTGACCGAATCGATGGGCGCAGCCACCGCTCCGTCTGCGACGGGAGGCGTTTTGACCTGCGGCCCCTTGGACGCATCGCCCTCTAACGCAACTGCGATCGGGTCCCTGTCCGGCTGGGCGAGCCAGCCCCAGGTGCCAAGTCCCAATACCAGTACGATTCCCAAACCGGCCAACGCGCGGGACGCCGTGGGCAGAGCGCTCCATTTGGCGAAGGGAGTGCGCGAAGGCGCATCACCTTCAAAAGCCGGTTTGCCCGGTGGCAACCATAACTGAGCCGAAAAATCGCCCAGTTGCAGAGAACTCCCAGAAACCAACCCGCCAGCAGGCGATTGGGTTGGTGGGAGCAAGTTCCCATCAACCAGCACACCGTTGGTACTGGCAAGGTCTTGTAGTAAGAATTTCTTGCCATCCCACGTCAGGCGCACATGGTGACGCGAAACGCCTTCATACCCAACCAACTTCAAATCACAGTCGTCTCCCCGCCCGAGAAGCATTTCTCGTTTCACAAGAGGAAGGCTCTGGCCTTTGAGCGGACCGGAAAGAACATTCAAAGCCGCGTAATTCATAAAACCCGTTTGTCGATTCTCATTGGTTAAATCTCAAAAATGTTTTTTTACAAGATTATTTTCATATATTTTTGCTCCTGAAAGAAGATACATTCGTATTGCAGATTTTGGGTTGAGAGGAACTCAAAAACTCACGGACACCATCGACATCTGGTTACCATTATTTTGTTGGACGCTTCCCAGCGCCCAGCGCCTCGCTTTCAATTTCCCCCTGGTAAAGTCACGCGGTATAGGTTCCAGTGTTCCGCCTCCCTTTCCCCATCGCACCAGTGGAAGGTGAACTCCTAGTTGTTAATCCATAGCAGCGCGGAATGGTAGTAACGGATTTGTTTTTCCCGTGTCAGTTCCTGGAAGCTATCGGTGCGGATATCCAGCAGCCAGATGCCCGAAACGCCCTGAGGGGTTGAGATTGTTGGGAGCGACGGCCACCCGCACTTTACCCGGAGAGACAACCGTGCGTTTTTCCAAGATATAAAAACCAACGCTAACAATAAGGGCTAAAAAAGAAAGGAGGCCAGGAGCCTCATTTTCATGAGGAAAACAGACTATTTTATCTCGATGAAAAGAGGCAATTAGCCAGGCCCAAGGCTGCCGGATGCTGAGGTTTTAATTCCATGTTGGTTCGATTAAAAGCTTCGGCATTTTGCACAGCGCCCCAAGCAGGATAAGGGTTTCAATTCCATACAAGTATGCTATCCCAAATAACAATACCACGGTAAAAAGCTCAATGGCTTGCCTGGATCAATAAAATGCAACTCAACACCGTTTAGGTGAGCCCAGACATCCAACTTCTTGCAACGAAACTCAGGGCCATTGTCAATTTGTAAAAGCTTGGGCGTTCCTTGTTGTTGAACAAGTTGATCCAGAACTCTTACCACTCGTTCACCGGTCAAACTCGTATCGATCTCAATCGCCAGACAACGCCTTGTGAAGATATCAATCACATTCAAAGTGCGAAAGCTTCGGCCATTGGGGCGCAGGTCCAGCTTTTCCTCCTTGTAGACACGGTATAAACGCTTGTGGTTAATATTCCAACCTTCCAAACGCAGAGCACCGCCCAGCATCCGATAACCTCAGCGCTTCTTTTGCAAAGCCAGTTCCCGAAGGCGCTTACGCAAAGAGGAATCATCTTTGAGTTGGGAGATGTGCTGAGCTGTTTTGCGATGACACCCAATTAAGCGGCAAGTCCGCCATTGCGATAAGCCGTGTTCTGTCTGTAAATGACAGACAACGGCTCGCTTAACGGCAGGCGTCACCAGTTTTTTGAGAGCACATCTTTGAGTGCGACGTTATCCAGAGTCAGGTCAGCCACGATGCGCTTGAGCTTGGCGTTCTCTTCTTCCAACTCTCGGAGCCGCTTAGCTTCATTGACATCCATGCCACCAAATTTGCTCTTCCACTTGGAGAAGGTGGCCGAGTTGACATTATGTTCACGGCACAAATCTGACACCGATGTGCCAGCCTCGTTTTGCTTGAGCAAACCAATGATCTGCTCCTCGCTGAATCGACGTTTCATGATAAGAATCTCCACAATAGAAATTCTCGCTCATTTTGGAATACTTTGGAGGGGCAACGTCACTTAAACCGCTGCCCCTTTCCTCAGATAGCCTCCTGCTTCCACCACCGCTTGTTCTGCCCGTGCGAACGCCTTATTTACCTCCGCGCAGCCGCGTGCAGAGGGCAATACCTTCGCCGGATTGAATGATTCTTCGGGATTGAAGATCGCGCGCAAGTCGCGCATTACCGAAAGTGTTTCGGGCGTGAACGAATATTCCATCATATTCACTTTCTCGATACCCACACCGTGCTCACCGGTAACGCTGCCGCCGTAATCGACGCAGTGTTTCAAAATTTCTTCACCCGCTTCCAAAACCTTCGGTAGCAGGGTAACATCGCGTTCGTCGAACAAAATACAGGGGTGCAAATTGCCGTCGCCGGCGTGGAAAACATTCGCTACCACCACACCGTGTTTCAGGGCAATCGCTTTGACTTCCCGCAGCATCGGCGCGATTTTACTGCGTGGCACTACACCATCTTGTGTGACATAGCTGCGCGTGACGCGACCGATGGCACCAAAGGCTCCCTTCCGGGCTGCCCATAACAGCTTGCGCTCTTTCTCGGTTTTGGCTTCGCGCACTTCACGCGCTCCGGCGGCTTTGGCGATGACGGCGGCGCGCTGCGCCTCGTCGATGGCGGCTTCTTTGAGGCCATCGGTTTCGATGAGGAGAATCGCAGCCGCATCCAGCGGAAAGCCGAACTTATAAGCGGCTTCAATGGGTGGGATGAAAATGTCGTCCAACATTTCGAGCGCGGCCGGAATGATACCTGCGCCGATGATATCGGAAACGCACTGCGCGGCGGCATCGAAATCGTCGAAAATCGCCAGCAACGTGCTGGCGTGCTGGGTCATCGGCACCAGCTTCACCCAGGCCCTGGTGACAATGCCGAAGGTGCCTTCGCTGCCGATGAGCGTTCCCAACAAGTCGTAGCCAGGAGTATCGTCAGTCTTGCCGCCCAGCCACACAATCTCGCCATCCGGCAACACCAGTTCCACGCCCAGCGTGTGGTTCACCGTTACGCCATATTTAAGCGTGTGCGGGCCGCCGGAGTTGTTGGCAATGCCCCCGCCGATGGTCGCTGCGGCCTGGCTCGAGGGATCGGGCGCATAACAAAATTTATAAGGCGCAGCGGCTTGTTGAAGATGCAAGTTGACGACACCGGCTTCGACCAGCGCACATCGATTGGGAATGTCCACTTCCAGAATCTGGTTCAGGCGCGAAGTCGAAATCATCAGGCAATCGGTTTCGGGTAATGTGCCGCCCGCCAAACCGGTACCCGCGCCGCGCGGCACCACGACCAGATTATTGGCGCGCGCCAGCTTCACCAATTGGGAAACTTGCTCGGTCGTGGTGGGAAAAGCCACGACCTGGGGGCGCTGCTTGGCCGCCACAAAGGCATCGCACTCATAAACCATCAAATCGTCGGCATCGGTGAGAATTCCGTCTTTGCCGACGATTGCTTGAAGCTGTGAAAGAAGTTGGGGATTCATCAAGGGGAAATTTTACCCGGTTTCAATGTGCTTGAAACGCCCTGCATGAGCCAAACTTCCCCTTGAAAAAAGATATGACTTATTTGGCAAGAATCAGCAGAGCATTGGCAACGGTGCGTTCGCTTTCTTTATCGCTGGGACTGTTGACAATACCGTTTTCCGTGACACCTTTAACATAGAGCGTTGTAGAGCCGCCACCGTCAAGGTTTAAGGCATCGGTTGCGCCCAGAGTTTGCAAAAGCGTAGTGAGTGAGAACAGACTCACACCAAGGGATTTCTCCTGGCGTCCGTCTACCGTGACAAAAAGAAGTTTATTATCAGCGGTCAGGCCAACGGCACTGCGTGGATGGGTCGCAGTGTTGAATTTCGCCTGTGAAAGCGGTGCTGGCTGATTATTAGTGATGAGCAGTGGGCCGGACACCATGACATTGGGTGCGCTCAACTGCGCATCCCATTGCTTATTCTCGGGGTTACCGGGCACTATTGCTATCTTTCCGGCCTCAATTGTAATGGCACCGTTGCTGCGTTCCGAATGTTCCACGGTGGGGTTCACGACAAAATCGTCGACTTTCACCATCATGTGGGAACCGCCCTCTTTCATGTTGAAGAAAGTTCCGTTGATGGCCGCCAACGCGTTACCGTATCTGGCAAAATCGCTGGTGAGTATTCTTTTTTTCGGGTGGGCTGCCACGCCCAGGTAAAACTTTTTATTTTTTAAGTCGATTTCCAGAACGCTGATATTCTGCGGTGCGCCAAAAAGCCGGGGGAACTGTGCCTGCTTTAATACGATGCCACGTTTTACCGTGCGTATTTGCCAGGGAGCCTGTTGAATAATTTGAACATCGGTGGGGGCCTGGGCCAATGCCACTGAAACCAGCAAAAGCAAACTCAAGAAAATGCCCAGTAATGGCTTCGAGTGGTGGTAGCGGAGTTTCATGATATTCTCGATTTGATTGTGCAATGATCAGTTTACTGCGCTCGATTAATTATCCGTGTTGGGATAAGTGTAGACACCGCGCGCCTGGTAATCGGCAATGATCTGTGCCTGGGTGCGGGCAACACCGTTGACTACATATGGTGGGTCTTTCAGCCATTTGGCATGGCCATCGGCAAACACAAAGACGCGTCCTTCCTGATGCCTTCTGCCACTGGGCCACTGCGCATTCGCAGCAGCGCCGTTGCCGTAGCCCACCGTGGAATACCAGGTGCTGCGATTGGCCGCATTCACACCGATATCGAAAATATAGACCAACTGCGCCGGTGCGGTATAGAACGACATCGGCCGCATTTTAGTTCCTGCGACACCAGCGACGGCCGGATTTTGAGATGTTGCCGGAATGGCATAAGCACCCGAGAGATAGTAATTGGCGGCATAAGAAAGCGGCAAGACATCTCTCATGCCGAACTCTTCATTACGAATGCCCGAATAAGCGCCCGGAATCTGAGCAGCCAGAAGTTGCAATTCGTAGCAAAGTGCCCCGCTCTTGTTGAAACCGGCGCGTTTTTCATCGCTGGGGCACGATAAGAATTGATAGTTCTTGGTGTAGGGATAAATAGCGATGGGCCAGGCGTATACGCCACTCCAGTGGTTATCGCTATTGGCACCGGTGCCGGGAACGTGACAGGGCATGTTATAACCGGCTTCGGGCAGGTGATCGTCGTAATCCTGCGCATACTGCATCGAAGCCAAACCAATTTGCCTTGCGTTGGAAACACAGGCCGAACGGCGAGCACTTTCTCGGGCCTGCGAAAAAACCGGAAAAAGAATGGCGGCGAGGATTGATATAATAGCTATAACAACAAGAAGCTCAATCAGGGTAAATCCACGTTTGGATTGATTTTTATAGGACTTGACTACAAGAACATCCACAACTTTTTTCGGGCGCTGATACATATTCACTCATCTCCAAAACATAACACGTGTTCTACGCGAGAGAGGATATAAACCATTCGTTAAAGCCGTGTTAAACAGTATTTAAAACATAATTAACCGGTTAAGCCCCCCCCCGACACTTCGTTCATAGCACGCTAAGCCTTTGGCTACGCAAACTTCGTCGCAAGTTTTCGCGATTAACAACATAGAGGGAACGTTGATGGTTACCGCATAAGAAAACGCGGAGAGCAAAATGCTCCCCGCGTTCGGTGGGATTTGTCTGTATGGAGTTACGGCGTTTCCAACCGGTAGATGCGGGCGGTGTTTTTAGCGACAGGTTCTGTGAAATGGTTGATACCCTGCCCCACTTGTTTGCCGCTCAGCACTTCCCGCACTCGTGCGTTTTGCGGTAGTTGAATGGTTTTCTCACCTTCGCTCGATGTATAGAGCAATACATAACTCCGGTTAGCGTAGAGCACATCGAAGCTGCGGCTGTAAACATGCACCCCGGCATAATCGCACAACCCTTGCAGCAATTCGGCATTAAGCGGCATGAGCGTGTAAACCGAACGCCAATCCCGATTCTCTTTCACCGCCATCGCAGTGCCTTCGCCGATGGTTGCCAGCACTTTGGCTTGCGGATCGTTCACAGTAAAAGTGGTCCCCATCTTAAACGTCGGGCCAACTTTGGAAAAACGCGTAATAGCATGTCCGGTGTCTGCAACGCTAAAAGTGCGCGGCTGGTCGATAAACTGCTGCTTGAACTGAAAACCGGTTAATTCCTGCATGGTATCAACACCGAACTGATTGCCATCCATATATCCCGGCGCATAGCACCACACGGCCACCGCATTGTTCTTACGCACTTTGGCCGAAATCGCCGCCCGCGTGGCGGCATCGAGTCGATAAGTATTCAGGAACACATACAAACGATAGTCCGGCATTTTCTGGTTTTTAATATCATCGAGCAAATAAAAGTCGAACGGCGCACCCATGCGCACCGCGCCTTCATAAGCACCCCACACGTGCTGGCGCAAGAATTCATTGGTTCCCGCTTCCAGATAGGTGGGTACTTTCTCATCATAGATAAAAGCGACCTGCGCAACCGGAGCTTTATCGACTGTGGTAGATTCCTGCCCGACACGCTGCATTTGTGCGATGGCTTCCATCACCTCGTTCTGGTGAAACCAGTGGTTCTGGAAAACCCGCCACCATAAACCCGACCCTTGAATGAGCGACTGTCCGAAGCTGCGTTGCAACACCGAATTGGTTTCTTCCACGCCATCGGTTTTATCGGTCGAGAATGTGCCGAAAGCCAAATGGGTGCGATAGTCGTGTTCTTCCCACAGCATTTTGCCGTGCAGTCGTGCACTGGCATAAAACGGAGAGATGCCCTGTCCGGCCTGACCGCCGCGACGCTTGACGTAGTCGTTGAGTTGCACGATGCAATCGACGTTGGGATCGGCCAAGACCTGGCTTAGCCCTTGCAAGCCACTGTTATAGAGTTTGGGCCGTCCGGTCGCCGACATGGCGTAGCCGTAATAGGAAAACACCAGCTTCTTGCGGTTACTGGCTTCCTTGACCGCGCGTGCCGACTCGGTGAGATGACGCACAGTAGAAGCGGTCAGGAATTCGCGGAAGTCGAACTCTTGCTGCGCCACGGTGGCAATGCGAAACGGAGACGCTTCAGTCGCGGCACGGAGTTCGGGGGCAGGAATGGAAGCTGATGCAAAAGTGACCTGCGCATTATTCCAGGCTTTTTTCAAAGCGGCCTCATCACGATATTTGCCACGCAACCAGGCGCGGAAACTCTCGCCGGTCGGCTCAGAATAGCCCACCAATCCATCCAGCCCGCCGGGCCAATACCACTCTGCCGATTGACCGCCGCCGCACAGGTAGCCCAACACGTGCCCGGAATATTCGCTGGCTTCGACATGGGCTACGACATCACGAATCATCTTAAGCGAAGCTTGTAACCACACTTCGGAACCCAGCGGCCCGGCCAGACGCATGGTTTTCACCTGCCCGCCGTGCAGGTATTTTTCGAGGTGGTCGGGATATTTCTTCTCGAACCACGGCGGCGGGTAAAGAGAAACGCCCGCTAAAATCTTTGCTTGCGGGTTGGCTTTAATAGCGTTGTGGAAAAACTCGTCGAACTTGGCCCAATCGTATTCGCCATCGCCAAGCCAGAAGCGCTGTGCCAGCGCATCGACACCCACCAGGTTCACCCCGGCGGCGGCAAAATCACGCACGCCGCCAGCCACTTCATTCATTTGATACTCAGCCGTAGCATAGTCCATCGGTGCCGGATAGAAAGCTAACGGATATTCACTTTTACCATTGAGCTGCAACCCCAGGGGCTGACCGGGGCGGGAGGCCAACGCTACGGTCATGGGCCGTCCCGCCAGCGTATCGCTGGGCAATCGCTTTTCGTATTCAGTGGTTAATTTCAACTTGCGCCGAAACAACGGATCGAACTCTTCACCCAAATACTCATAACAAGGTGCCAACGCGGTGGTATGGGTTTTCCCTGCAGGAATAAGCGACTGAGCCGGGTAGCGCAAACGGTCGCCCGCATACTCCGCTTGCACTTGCTCTGTACTCAGCGCCTGGTCGTAAAGCCGCAAATCGTTGAGCAACATGTTAGCGGTAGCATAAGGCTCAATCTTGTCACCTCGTTTGAGGAATTCCGCTCCGACATAAAAAGGTTCATCGTTATCGGCCAGCAGTTCAGGCTTCTCACTCTGATATTGCGCCGTCAACTGCCCGTTCACATAAATGCGCACCGCGCCTTCGTCAAAGGTGCTGACCACGTGATACCAGGTGCCCCCGGTTTCCACCAGCGGCGAATCCTTCACCTGCCAGGCCGGATCACCATAAGTGATGCTGCCACCGAAATAGCCGTTGTAGTAAATGCCCTTCCAGAAGTTCTGGCGCGGCTGGTTCTTGTAGCTGAAAACGGGATAGCGCCAACCCACTGAAAACAAGAATTGAATCGGCTCAGGATGCACGCCTTTCATGAGAATCGGCGCTACATCGGGCGTGCTGGATTTGAGAATCCAGGCACTGGTGGTCACGGCACGTGAAAGTTTGGGGACATTTTCGCCGGGAATGGAAATCCGCGCCCCTGAAGCAATGCGCAAAGCGCCCTGCTCCACCTGGAAATCGGCCGTCTCTGAAATGCATTTAATCTTGCCACTGCTATCGGTAATCACGCGCTTGTCTGCTGCGTTTTTGAAGTCGAAATGAAATACAGGCGAAGGTATTTGAGCGTGAGCTTGCTCAAAGCACAACAGTAACAATAATACAGCTACACAGTTAGATAGGAATCGATTCATAAATCTCAAAATGGACAATACAACTAACTTTTCATCGAGGAAGACAAAACGTACCAACCGTCATCGGTAGCGCCATCCCGGTTATAGTCGCGGAGCGCATCATATTTCAAAAATTTAGCATGGCCATCGGCGAAAATAATATTGCTGCCATCGAAATGCCACATACCGCGTTGCGCGCCGTAATTCGTAACAGTAGCATCGCAGGAGACTGTATAAGCGGTATTCCAAATCGACGGTACGAATGTGGTACCCGTTGTAATGCGATTGGAAATTTCAGTGGCCATTACAGTTTCCGCCGGACGGGCCAATGCCGATAGCTTCTTATCGTAAAGCGTGCCGCCATATTCATCACCCATATAGGCGTTGTTGTAACCGTAAGAGCCTGAACCCAGCCCCGTTGTGCTGACAAGAGTTGGGTTTTTATCGGAATAGGAATCGGGACAGAGACTCACTTTCCTGGCACTGGGACAAACAAAAACCTGCGTACTTTTAATGTAAGGCATCAGTGCTACTTGCCAGCCATAGTAACTCGACGGGCGATAACGGTAACTGACCAATGTTTCATCGTAGTCCTGGGTGTATTGAGCCACCGCCAAGGCAATCTGTTTGGAATTGGAAAGGCAGGCACTACGTCTGGCGTTTTCTCTCGCTCGCGCAAAAACCGGAAAGAGGATTGCTGCGAGAATAGCTATGATCGAAATAACGACAAGCAGCTCGATCAAAGTAAATCCCTTTCTCTCCACCTGCACCGGCAATTCTCCTTTATCCCACCCGACTCTGTCCATTAGTTTTCGATTCATGTGAATCCTCTTAGATACTCTTTTTTAATCCAACTCATTCCTTTCTAAAACTTAAATTACGACCGAAGAAGGCCTCCCCGTCGTGCCTCCTTTTAAAACACGGGTTGGTAAGACAATCGTCGAAGGTTGCACGGCCTCGCCCTTTACCTGTCGCAGCAACTGTTCCATAGCAGTTGCGCCAATCTCGCAGAGCGGCACTTCCACACTGGTGATTTGCGGTTGAAAATACCGGCCAAATTCAGTTCCATCAAAACCGGCGATACTCACATCATCGGGAATCTTCCAACCGGCCTCATGAAAAGCCCGTATCGCTCCCAGCGCAGTGTCGTCGTTTTGCACAACAAGAGCGGTGCAGCCCGTTTCGCGCCAGTCTTCTGCCAGCCAACGGCGCATGACACTGTAGGAAGCCGAAGTATATTGAAGGTCGGGACTCATCCTGCAGGCAATATTTCGCCCCCAATTCGCCTCAACCTCGATGCCTGCATCACGCATCGCCGCATGATAACCATCCAGGCGCACGCTGAGATAGGGGTCGTAAAGTGAAGCGATCCGTCGGTGGCCTAATGCAAAAAGATGTTGCACCAAATCATAGGCACCCTGATACTCGTTGCCAATCACACTCACAAAATCGCGTGCTTCCACCAGGGTGGTGACACAGGGCATACCCGGCGGCAACTGCCGCCAACCCTCATGTTTGACAAAACCGGTGTCGCAGTTGATAACTCCATCGACCTTCTCCCATTGAATCTTATTGTTTTCATTCAAAAGCAGAAGTTCAACATCGGCCTCATTTGCGACCTGCTGAAAGCCATTCATGAGTTGCATCGAATAAGGATGCAAAGGCAAGAGCAACCCGCTAATACCGATGACGTTGCGTAACGGACGCTCTTCATGGGCTTTAACGAACGTTCCCCGCCCCTGCTCACGCACCACCAGATTCTCTTTTTCCAGTAATGCATAGGCGCGCTCGACCGTTGTAATGGTCACCCCGTGCTGCCGGCGCATTTCAACAAAAGTCGGAAGGCGGTCGCCGGGTCGAAACACTTTACGCGCGATTTGATCACGAAGTTGCTGCGCCAGCACCAGATATTTGGAATTTTGTGTTTGCGAGGATGTAGGCATGAGAATCTTCTGTAAAATGATTCGAAACACTCAAAAATTGTTCCGAAACAATTTTACAGCTCTATTATGCCCCACCTGCTCGGTTTTTAAACATTTTTTTCAGGGAAGGGATTTGGCTTTATGTTGCGAGGCTTTAACGCGCATTCCCCAGTCGTGCATCGAGCCACACCGCCAGGGCCAACACCAGGCCGCGCGCGATGTATTTCACTTCGGGTGAAACTGCCATCAGTGTCATGCCGTTCATCAGGCTGGCCATGATTAGAGCGCCGAAAAGCACTCCCGCTACTGTGCCGCGTCCACCTTTGAGGCTGGCCCCGCCAATAACACAGGCGGCGATGGCATCGAGTTCGAGAAGTTGCCCGGTTGTCGTCGTGGAAGCTCCGGCATAGGCAGTCTGCAAAAAGCCGCCCAGTGCGACAAACACGCCCATGATGGCAAACGCCCAAATCACCACTTTGGTTACCGGCACGCCCGAAATATGGGCCGCTTCTTCATTGCCTCCCACCGCATAAAAATAACGGCCCAGTCGTGTATACTGGGTGAGTGCCCACACGAAAACCGCACTCGCGGCCAGAATGATGGCCGAAAGAGGGATGCCTCGAAACTGGTTACAAATGAGAACGAAGAGCAAGATAATCTGCCCGGTGATGAACAAACGCGAAAACGCCAGGTCTTTGGCGGGCACCGGAAAGTTGAGCGCCGCGCGCCGCTTTCTCTCGCGCCACTGGGCATATACCATCACGGCAAAAGTCGCTCCGGCCAGCACCCAACTCCACAAAGGCGGCAAATACCATGTGGTAAGCAGCGAATAGAGATTCTCCGCACCACCCACAGAAACCGGAATGGTAGCATTATGAATCACCTGCCAGTGCAAACCTTTGAACACCATTAGCCCGGCCAGGGTGATGATGAAAGCGGGGATACGCTGCGTCATAATGAGCGTGCCCATCGCGGCCCAGATGAGAATGGCTGCCAGCAAGGCGACCAGCATCGCCAGCGGCGCGTTCCAACCATGCTCGAAAATAAGCACCGCCGCCAGGCCACCCAAAAGGCCCACCCCCGAACCAACCGATAAATCGATGTGGCCGGTGAGAATGATCAGCAGCATGCCCAGCGCCAGCACGGCCGTGATGGAAAGCTCCACTGCCAGGTTGGAGAGGTTACGCGCCGAAACGAAGTTGGGGCTGGAAAACGCGAAAAACAGCCAGATGGCGATAAGAGCGAACACCATCGAAAAATCGTGCGGTGAAAACGCCTTCTCCTCGGCAGGTGGAGCAGCGGAGGTATTCTTTTCGGGAGTGACGGATAAAGATGCCATAAGAATTAAACCAGTTGGGCCTGCTGTCCCATTGCCGCCGACAGCAGTTTTTCGGGAGTCGCCTCGGCTTTGGAAAACTCGCCGCCGATGCGGCCTTCATGCAGCATGATGATGCGGTCGCTCATTCCCATCAGTTCGGGCAACTCGCTCGAAACCAATACTACCGCTAAGCCCTGCTCCGACAAACGATTGATGAGTTGGTAGATCTCCTGCTTGGCCCCCACGTCGATGCCACGTGTCGGTTCGTCGAGAAAAATGATTTTCGGGTTGGAAAGCAACGCCTTGCCCAGCACAACTTTCTGCTGGTTACCACCCGACAAATTTCCCACCACAGCTTCGAGGCTCGGTGCTTTCACCCGCAAATCGGAAAAAATCTTCTGATTCCGTACCGCTTCTTTGTTCGAGTCGATGAAAAGACCGGCCAGAATCTGCTCGAGCGAAGAAAGCGACAGGTTGAAATTGATCATCTGCTCCAGTAAAAGCCCATAACGTTTGCGGTCTTCCGAAACCAACACCATACCGGCTTCAATCGCACGCTCGGGAGTCGGTTTATCGAGCGGTGCCCCATCCAACCCGACACTGCCCGCCATCCGCTTACCCCACGCCCCAAACAAGTGCATCAGCACCTCGGTACGCCCGGCTCCCATCAAGCCACCCAATCCCAGCACTTCGCCAGGTCGCACGCAAAACGAAATATCATGGAGCGCTTGCCCACCGGCCTCGGGTGGCTCCACCGATAGATTCTCAATTTGAAGCACAGGGACACTTTCCGTGGAAAAATTCTCCGGCACTACACGCGGGAATAATTCCCCGATCTCGCGGCCAACCATTAATTTAATGATCTCTTCTTTATTGGTTTCACTCGCATCGAGAGTCGCAATAGAAGCGCCATCGCGCAAAACCGTGATGCGATCGGCCAGGGCAAAGACTTCATCCAACTTATGGGAAATATAAACACAGGTGAGGCCACCGGCGCGTAGGTCGTGCAGAATATCCAGCAGTTGCAGCACCTCGCTTTCCGAAAGCGCTGCGGTGGGTTCGTCCAGAATCAGAATTTGTGATTCCTTGGAAAGAGCTTTCACAATTTCCACTAACTGCTGCTGCCCCACACCTAAATCGCCCACCCGCGTTGAGGGGTCGATATTCACTTCAAAGCGCCCCAGCAATTCACGCGCACGCCCTAATACCGTGAGCCAATCGATGAATGCGCCGCGCGTGGGTTCGTTACCCAGGAAAATATTCTCGGCTACGCTCAGTTCGGGAATCAGTGCCAGTTCCTGATAGATGACGGCAATTCCCGCCCGCTCGGCGTCACCGATATTTTTGAGTTGGAGCGGTTTTTCGTTAAGGAAAAGCTCGCCTTCATAGCTACCGTAGGCATGAATACCCGACAGGGTTTTGATGAGCGTGCTTTTCCCCGCCCCATTTTCGCCGCAGAGCGCGTGAATCTCGCCCGGCTGCAGATCGAACGAAACGCCACGCAGTGCCGTCACCGGGCCGAAGCGTTTGACGATATCCTGGGCGCGTAGAATCGGCGGTTTCATGAGGTTTTGCCGAAAATATCCTGTTCTTTTAAAAAGCCGTCTTTTACGACGGTATCACGCAGATTCTCTTTGGTGACCGTGAACACTTCGTTGAAGATCGAAGGCACGTCGATTTTACCGTTATTGACGGTTTCTTTAGCTACGATCGGTTTTCCCTTGGCCATTGTCGCCGCAGCCTCGGCAGCTTTAGCTGCCAACACTTTCAAAGGCTTATAAATCGTCATGCTCTGGGTGCCGCGCGCAATGCGCTGGCAAGCGGCCAACTCGGCGTCCTGCCCGGTAACGATGACTTTTCCGCCCAACCCCGCTTCCAGCAAAGCCTGAACCGCACCGCCCGCAGTGCCGTCGTTGGAGGCCAGCACCGCATCGAATTTACCACTACTATCGGTGATGGCGGCATTGACGATGCGTTTGGCGTTTTCGGGCTTCCAATCTTCGGCCCAGTCTTGCCGCACCACTTTGATATCGCCTTTTTTGATCAGCGGATTGAGGATATTGTCCTGCCCTTGCTTAAAGAGTTTGGCGTTGTTATCGGTCGGTGAGCCATAAACCCGAACGATGCGGCCTTTGCCGCCCGGTAGCTTGTTCACTATGTATTGCGCTTGTAGTTCGCCGACTTTTACATTGTCGAAACTAAGATACAAATCGACATCGGAATTACGAATCAAGCGGTCGTAGGAAATCACCGGCACCCCGGCCTTATGCGCCATTTCCACCGCGCGTGCCATCGCCACGCCGTCGTGCGGCACGATGACGAGCACCTTAATCCCCGAAGTCAGCAACGATTCCACATCGCGAATCTGTTGATTGTCGTCGCCATTGGCCGATTGCACGTCGACCTTCACGCCTAACTCCCCGGCGCGTTTTACAAACAGGTCGCGGTCGGCTTGCCAGCGGGCTTCTTTGAGCGTATCGAGCGAAAGGCCGATGAGCGGTTCGCCGCCACCCGAGGCTCCTCCGCCTCCGGCGCTACCGCCACCGCGTGCGATGACCAGGCCGATCAGGACGCTGAGTACCAACGATACCACCATCAGAATATTGCGAAGATTCATAAATTCTCTCCAAAGAACCTCGCCTTCCGGCTCTTCCTCCTCTCATTATGACACGGAATTTATCGGTTATAATCCAACGGTTACTTAGTTTTTTTCCGATTTTGCCAACTCCAGAAGGGTTCTCTCATGCGCACGACTTTTTACGAACGCCTCTCCCAATTTTCAACCGCTTTAGGACTTGTCGTCGTTGGCTTCTTTTGCTGGCAGTTCCTCACTCTCAGCGCTCCTACTTCCGGCGTCCTTCAGTCTGGTGTGCCATTGTTCACACCGGAAGAAATCACTCACATTTCCAACTACTGGAATGCACCCGGGCGCTATGAAATCGGACCCAGTGACACCGCGCAGACAGAAGGTGCATGGGTGGTACGCCTTACTCCCGAAGCCTCGACCTGGCACTGGCGCTACCAGCGCACCGTGAGTAAAGTCGAAAAATTGCCACCGACGCAACGCGAAATCATCGCCCCCGACGAGCGCACCAAAGCCTGGGAAAAATGGGTGGCCGCCAAAGTGGCTTACGACCGCGCTAACGCCGCCCAGCAAGCGCAGCGCCTTAACTCAAACACCACTCCACCAATAGTGCTTCTGCCTCCGCATCCAGGCGAAGCCCCGCCCGGTCTCAGTGAAGAAGTCGGCATCCCGCCTGTGTTCGCGGCAGTCGTAAAACCCCGCAAACACACAGTACGCTTTGACGACGGTTTTCAAGTCGGCTATCACGACAATGTGAAGGTGGGAAATCCGCGCTACGCCTATGTGCGCTTTGCCGATGGCGTGAACTCTGGTGGTATCGCCATTCGCAACTGGGATGAGAAGACTTTAAACGCCCTGTTCGCCCGAGCCGGCATGACACCGTTCGAGGAGAATGTCGCCAAAGCCGTGTCGCAGTTGGAGGGCGGGTTCGATTCCATCAATACCTATGACACCGGCTATGTTTCAATCGGCTTCATCCAATTCGCCAGCCTGAGTAGCGGAGGCGGGTCGCTGGGAGAATTGCTTCGCTATTATAAAACCAGTAATCCCACCGGGTTTTATACCGATTTTCATCGATTCGGCATCGAAGTGACCGACGACGGCCTTCTTGCGGTCGTCGATACAGAGCGCGGCAAGGAAATTTATGGCCCCGAGGCCAACGCACGCATTATCGCCGATAAACGGCTTACAGCGGTTTTCCAACGCGCCGGGAAGATCAGCGACAGTTTTCGCGTCGCGCAAATTCAGGCCGCAAAAAAACGTTTCTATCCGGCAGATTACACGGTGCGTTTCAAGCTAAACGAGAAAGATATCGTTGGAAAAGTTTCCGATATCATCAAGTCGGAAGCGGGCATGGCAACACTCTTCGACCGCAGCGTCAACACCGGCAATATCCGCTTGCTCAATACCGTCCTGCCCAAACTGATGGCCGAAAAGCGACTCACTGCGCTTGAACAGCTCCCGCCTTATGAATCGGAAATTATCAAGCGCATGAAATGGCGTCACGATTTCTTGCTGGATACTTCACTAAGCCACCCTGCCACCGCACCGCTCAATTTAACCCGTTCCGAATAAAAAATTCTTCCGGCACACACCAACATCGCTCGTCGCTTTTTAGGGAACGTAAATACCTGGAAGAGTCCTGTACTTAATAACGTTCTCAAATTAATTTTCAAAACAATTATGGGTTGGCAAGATCGTCCTTACAGCGCTCCAAGCGGCAATGGCAGCAACTTTAATTTTCAAAACATCCTGTTCGGCTCGTTTTCATTGGGGACGTGGCAAGGCATTCACGTGCGCGTGCATAGCAGCCTGTTGCTACTCCTCGTTTTCAACGTCCTCTTCTCCGGTATTCGAGGTGGACTCGGATTGCAAAACGCACTGGTTTCCAGCCTCATTTTATTTGCCATCGTTTTGCTTCATGAGTTCGGGCATTGCTTTGCGGCTCGCGCTGTTGGCGGCGATGCACGCGAAGTTCTCCTATGGCCTTTAGGCGGCCTGGCATTTGTCGATACGCCGCGACGGCCCTGGCCGTCGTTTGTCGCGACGGCTGGCGGGCCTTTGGTTAACGTTGCCATTTGTCTGGTAACAGGCGGCTTGCTGCTCGCTATGAGCGGCGGACAAATGAGCTTGCCACTCAATCCGCTCATTCCCTTTGGCGGGGCCATGACGATAAACGAGTCGGGTCTGCTGCTGGTGAACACCAATTCGTTTGCTTACTATCTGTGGTGGATATTCGTGACCAGTTGGACGCTGCTTTTCTTCAACCTGCTGCCGATTTTCCCTTTGGATGGCGGACAACTGCTGCAGGCCGCACTGTGGCCCAAAATGGGATATGTTCGTTCGATGAGCCTGGCATGCAGTGTGGGACTGGGCGGAGCGGTCTTGATGGGTTTGTGGGGCATTGCCAGCGGCAGTTTATGGCTGCTGGTGTTAGCCTTTGCCGGTTTCATGACTTGCCGCCAAACGCAAATGAGTCTGGGCGATTATGCTGGTGATTCCTACTCCACCCCTTCCTATACACAAAAACGCTCGAACACTCCTAAGCCACGGCGAAGCGGGCGTCCCAAGGATGACAAATTCTCGCTGAAAGATTTGAACCCATTGGAACGCATCGCCCGCGCACGACGCAGGAAGCAGTTCGAGCGTTTGATGAAAGACGATTAAGGAAACAGGGAGCAGCCTGCCGCTTAATTATTCTGTAACGTAAGTTATTGCGTATGGTGGCTTCGGCCTCTGCCGGAGTGAGTTTCGCACCCCCTCCGGCGGAGGCCGAAGCCACCAATAGTAGCCTGCCATTCCAGGAATTGGTGTAAAATAATTGTTTACGTCTGTGGTTCGCCTGAAGAACCGCGCGCGTAAGCAAGCCGGGTATCCTCGGACTTCTTGCTTACTCTGAGACTGTATCTGGCTTATTACAATGCCTGCCCATACCCGACTCGCTCACGCGCGCGGTTCTTCATGACGGGTCCTCGCTCATAAAGGGGTAACTAATTATTTTACAGACTAATTATTACTTTGTAAATTAAGTTTTTACTTATTGGTAGTTCCTCGTTCCTGGGAGCGCAGGCGTCCCGCCTGCATATGGCACACGGCGCGATGCAGGCGGGACGCCTGCGCTCCCAGACATGATACGAGAAAAGACTGTATTCTACAGAGCAATTATCTCCACAGTCAGTTTCCTGTATTCTGTTTCCTATTTTTCGCTCAACGTGCCGACGTCGAACGTCATTTTCATGTAGAGGGCATAGCTGCTTTTCTCATCCTGCGTCACAAATTGACCATCCTCGTTCAGGCGACCTGTCCAACGCTGTTCGAGCCGCCCGCGCTGTGTCCAGCCGGTATCGGTTTCCACAAAGAAATAACCTTTCTGGCTACCCTGAACCGGGAAAACATAAGCGCCTTCTTTGCGAGCGGGATCGGGTTTGATCACCGATTTCAAATGCAGCGTACTGCGCTGCTCGTCATTTTTCGCCAATTGGAGCTGGCCGTCATAGATCAAGTTCCAATCGCCCGAAACCACGTCGCGCTTGGGCCATGAATCACCGACATTCAGGGCCTGGGCCGGAAATGAAGCGAAAGTATTGCCGATATTTTTGAAGGCATTGTCACTCAAAGATGCAATCATCATCGGGCGCAGCATTTCACGATTCTCGGCGGAAACCTTCAAGCGATCCATCATGTTCTCGGCCAATGCTTCGCGATCTTCAACCTCTTTTACGGTCCCGTCAGAATTCATCTGCAAAACGATTTCAAAACCATTCATCAGCGCCAACGTTTCGGCCATGTCGGAAAGTTGTTTGGGCGGATTAGCTGAATCGTAACGCTCGACTTCCTTGCCGTCAATCGCCCGGTCAAATCGCACTGCCACCGGCGTGGCGCGCAGACGCACCAGTCCGTTTTCATCTACCGACAGCACCTGGTAGCGTGTGTCGAGTGCGATGGTCTGGCGCATGGTCGATTTTCCCTGCGGGCGCACCTGAGTCATATTCTGCACCGCCTGTAAGCGAATAACCCTTTCCTGCCCTACCAGAGGACGAAACTGGAGCTTTATGCCTTCAGCCGGTGGAGTCGCGGTATCGGTCTGTCCCGCGATCGCAAACGACAAAACTAACCCCAGGCACGGCAAAAACATGGCAAACTTCGGTTTTTTAAGCATTCAGAAATTCCTTGTGAATCGATTTAATAGGCTTCGGCAAAAAGTAATACAATTATAGGTTGTCGGCAGACGGCTTGGCGAGCTAATCGACATAAATGCTAACCATCTCAACCCGTATTCATATCATCAAACCCATGCATTTGATCTGAATGTCATAATTGAAAGATAACGTTGGGCCTGTAAAATGCAGGGGACGTGTCTGTTTACACTTAATTTATAGAATTTTATGTCCGAATTTCGCAAAGACCCTATCATCGATCGTTGGGTAATCATCGCCACTGAACGCAGCCGTCGTCCAAACGACTTTCAAACCGAAAACCAGTTTCCAGCAGGCAATTTCAACCCTTTTGCCCCTGGCAACGAAGACCGCACGCCGCCTGAAATAGCCGCCTGGGGCCGCCCGGAGGGTTCACCTCCCGATTCTCCCGGCTGGCAGGTGCGTGTGGTGCCTAATAAATTCCCAGTATTGACACGCGAGGGCGAACTCGACCCTCAGGGTTTGGGAATGTTCGACCAGATGAACGGTGTCGGAGCGCATGAAGTCATCATTGAAAATCCCGACGCCACCTGGGACATGGCCGATGCCTCGCAGGAAGAGATGATTGCCGTTCTCAACGCCTATACCGAGCGCATGACTGCCTTGCAAAACGATCCGCGTTTTCAATATGTGCTCATCTTCCGCAACGCCGGTGTCGCTGCCGGGGCAACCCTGGCTCATCCCCATTCGCAGATTATCGCCTTGCCAATTACACCGCGCCAGGCACAGGAGAAAGTAGTCGCCGCGCGCGATTATTTCGAGCGGAAAAAGCGCTGTGTGTTTGCCGATGTCATTCGCCAGGAATTGGCTATGGGCGACCGGGTGGTGGAAGACAGCGAGCATTTCGTGGTCCTCTCGCCGTTTGCAGCGCGTTTTCCGTTTGAATTGCAAATCTATCCCAAACGTCATAACCACGATTTTTCGCAACTTGAACCCGAGGAGCGCACCGCTCTGGCGCAGGTTCTGACCCGTTCGCTGCGCCGCATCAAGAAAACCCTGGGCGACCCGGCATATAACCTGATGGTACATACCGCACCGGTATCGGGCACCCTCACCGGACGCCACGAAAAATCGGTGCATGCCGCCGAGGACTTCTTATGGCACATCGATATTTTGCCGCGCCTCACGAAAATCGCCGGGTTTGAATGGGGTACGGGTTTCTACATCAATCCGGTTTCGCCTGAAGAGGCTACCAAATTTTTGAAAGAGCAAGACGTGGAAAATTAGGCCACATCACTCTTTTCGATTTTCATCTTGCACCAGCACCATGCCCTATTCTTCCGATCTTCCCAGGCCGAAGTTTCCCGCTTCGACGAGCGTTGAAAACTATCACATGCTGTTCTTACAGGAACAGCATCGGGCACGGCACCTGTCGCTGGTCAACGAAGTTCAAAAATGTGCTTTGCTGGTGCGCGATAACGCAACGTTTCTGCACCAGGCGACTCGGGCCATTCACAGCCATTTTAGCGAAAGCAGCGTTTCCGTTTTGCTTTGCGATACGATTACCAAACTGAATTTCGATGGCTTGCCGCCCCAATCGGGCAGTAATCTCATTCTGGCCGCCCAGGCCGGTGAAAAACAAAACAGCGCTACCCACAGCGACACCCGGGCCGATCATCTTATTGCGGCTCGCACCGTGCAAACGCAGCGCACCCAACACCTCGAACCCTCCGAATACTCCGCCCTTAAAAGCGGCTTTTGCGTTCCCATTCTGGCGAACGGCCGTGCCCTGGGGGCCATCTGTCTGGAAAGCCAAAGCCCCGACGCTTTTACCGTCCGTGATACGGCAGCGCTGCAGACGGTAACCGCCATCATTGCTTCTCACCTGGAAGCCGGGCGCATGTACGATGAAATGCGCGAACTGGGCGATTTCAACAAAACCTTGATCGAATCGATGCTGCATTCGCTCATGGCAGTTGATAGCAACGGAGTGATTACTCTGGTCAACGCCCGGTTATGCCAGACATTGGGACTGACTCGCCAGGAACTCATCACACAGCCCATCGAACGGGTTTTTGGTTCGGGACGGCAGCGCACTGCCGATTTGCGCCACGCTATCACGGATGTCGCTTCGACGGGAACGCCTTACGAACTCCCCGAAATACCGCTCGATGCACCGGCAGGACGGCAAGTCTTCGACGTACGCATGTTTCGCATCTATTTTCGCGGAGAAGCGCAGACCATCCTGCTACTCATCAACGTCACACGGCGCTGGCGAATGCTGCGGCAGATGGAGCTTGTTAATGAAATCGGTCGCTTGTTCGGTGCCTCGCTCGATATCAACAAAGTGCTGCACACCGTCCTCACCTGCGTCACCGCCGGAGCCGGACTGGGCTTTAACCGCGCGTTTTTACTCTTGCGTGAAGCCGATACAACCCAGGGACAAACCTTGCGTGGCACCATGGCACTGGGGCCTTCTTCCCACGAAGAAGCCGCGCTCATCTGGCGCGAGATGGGAAACCAGGAACTTACGCTCGAACAAATTCTGGAAAAGTCGGATAGCCTCGACGCCCAAAACCCGACCCCCCTCCAACAACAGGTCTTGCAACTGGAACTCGCCCTGGACAATCCTTGCTTTCCGGTGCTTGAAACGGTCATCAGCCAGCGTCGTGCCTTATGCATCAAGCGTAAGGAACTTATTGGGGCCATGGACGAAACGCTGGAAACAACCTGCGGCGACCAACTCGAAAAAGCCCGCAGCCTGTTCACCGCCCCGGAAATCGCCATTGCGCCGCTATTAGCCAAAGACCGTGTGGTTGGAGTGATTTTTGCCGATAATCTGTATTCCGGCGCGCCCATTGAAACCGACGATATTCAACTACTGGACGCTCTTTCTCAACAGGCTGGCCTGACCATTGCCAATGCCCTGGCCTATCAGGCCTTGCAGTTAGCCCAGCGCGAGTTGGTGGGTGCCGAACGGCTGGCTGCCGTTGGCGAAATGGCAGCCCGAGTCTCGCATGAAATTCGCAACCCGCTGGCAACAGTTGGCGGCTTTGCCCGCAGCATCGCCAAAAAACCCGATAACGCCGATGAAGTCCGGCGCAAATCGGGCATTATCGTCGATGAGGTAGAGCGCCTGGAAGACCTGCTCAACGATTTGCTGGAAATGGCCAAGCCGCGCACGCTGGATTTGCAATCTCAATCCATCAATGCCATCGTCGAGCACGCGCTGCTGTTGGCAGAATCCGAAATTACCGCCCACCTGGTGCAGGTCGAAAAGACATTGGATAAAACCCTGCCTTCGATTCTTTGCGACCGCGCCCGTGTCTTGCAAGCAGTGCTTAATATTATTCGCAATGGGGCGCAGGCCATGCCCGACGGCGGCACTCTTCGCGTGCAGACAAAACGCTCGGAAAACGGTGAGTATCTCCAGGTCATCGTGCAGGATAGCGGCATGGGAATTACCGGACAGGCCCTCAAACATGTGTTCGACCCCTTCTTTTCCACAAAATTAAAGGGCAGTGGCCTGGGATTGGCAATTACACGCCGTATCCTGCGCGATCACGGGGGCGAAATCGACGTCCATTCGGAACCGGGCCAGGGAACGAACTTTATCTTGAACTGGCCGTGGCGATTGCCTGAAGAGGCAATTGCATCAACGGAAAAGTGATAAATATTTTCACCATTCAGTTCATATTGCGAACTGCGATAAAATGAGATTAGCCACACAACTTTAAGGATGTGATTTACGTGTCCCACCGAGTGCTTATCGTTGAAGACGATACGAATCAGCGATTGCTGTATGAAGAAGAGTTGCGTGACGAGGGTTATGAAATCCTCAACGCAGGAGACGGGCGCGAGGCCTTGCGTATCGCTGCGCAAACCAAACCGAGCGCAGTCGTACTCGATATCAACATGCCCGGCATGGACGGCATCGATACGCTTTCACAACTCCTGGAATCGCATCCCGAAGTGCCGGTGATTATCAATACCGCATACCCAGGCTATCAGGATTCATTCACTACCTGGTCGGCCGATGCTTATATCGTCAAATCGTCCGACTTGGCCGAATTAAAAGCCACCCTGCATCGCTTGTTAAACAAAGCTTGATATATGCTTTATACACTTTTACCGACTCTTTAAGGTTAGCGCATGGACGAAACCACTTTTTCTGCCTCCAACGACGATACATCCAACGATACTCCGCAAACAGCTCCCTCACCTGTTGAAGCCTATGCCCGCCCCAGTGCGGTGCATTTCGCTCCTACCATCGGTCGAGGCCAAGCTGCCCGAGGCAAGGAATCGGCCCTGCAGCAAACCCTGGTCATGGTATTAGCTGGCGGACAGGGCGAACGGCTCTACCCACTCACCAAAGACCGCGCCAAGCCCGCCGTGCCTTTTGGAGCCGTCTACCGTATTATCGACTTTGCCCTTTCCAATTGCCTCAATTCCGGCCTGCGCCGCATCCTCGTTCTCACGCAATATAAGTCACTCTCTTTGCAACGCCACATTCAGGAAACCTGGGGCTTGTTTAATCCTACATTGGGCGAATATGTCGATGTCATCCCGCCCCAGCAGCGCAATGTCAAGCGCTGGTATCAGGGCACTGCCGATGCCATTTTCCAGAATATCTACATGCTGGAACAGGAGCGCCCCCGCTGGGTGGTCATTCTGGGCGGCGACCACATCTACAAAATGGATTACGGCAAAATGCTGCAATTCCATATCGAAAACAACGCCGACCTCACGGTGAGTTGCACCAAGGTTCCCGTAGCCGAAGCCACGCGCCTGGGTGTCGCCGGAGCCGATGAAACCAACCGCATCACCAGCTTTGTCGAAAAGCCCAAGAATCCGCCCACCATTCCCGGCGACCCCGAGCATTCCTATGCTTCAATGGGACTCTATATCTTCTCCACCGATATGCTGGTGCGCCGCGTGATTGAAGATGTGAAGCAGGATACCGAACACGATTTCGGCAAGAACATCATTCCCAAAATGGTGCGCGGTGGCGACCGTGTATTTGCCTATCCGTTCGTGGACGAAAACCAGAACGAAAGTGGCGAGCTTTACTGGCGCGATATCGGAACGATCAGTTCTTATTACGAGGCTAATATGGATTTGGTTTCTAAATCCCCTCTATTCAACCTGTACGATGACGAATGGCCCATTCGCCGTCGCTCACAGCCTGGCCCGCCTACGAAAACGATTTCATATGAACCCGACCGTCCGGTAGTCGCGACGGATTCCCTGCTCTCTACCGGAAGCATTATCTCCGGTGCAACAGTAGAACGTTGCATCGTCGGCCCACGCTGCTACATTCACTCCTGGGCGCACGTTAGTGACAGCATCCTTTTCGACGACGTGGAAATCGGCCGTAACTGCCGCATCCGCCGCGCCATTATCGATAAGCACGTGAAGATTCCTGCTGGAACGGTTATTGGCTACGACCCGATTGAAGACCGCAAACGCTTCACGGTTTCGGAAGACGGCATCGTGGTGATTTCCAAGAGTATGATTTTGAAATAACGATAGATATTGGAACTTCAATATCTATTATGAATAACTTCGCATACAAAGTATGAATGATGAAGCGGGTTCTTTACTGCTTTTACCCCTCTCAATTTTCTTAAATAAACGCCTTGTCACTCGAACTCTTTTGTCGACACACTACGCGTTATGCTGAATTTGGATTCCGTGCTGAGTGACATGCTGATCCCCTGGTCGAGAATGACTGAAGGACGCATTATTTGTGCTCGTCCACAAATGCATATTTCACATTTACCCAGTGATGTGCGATTGGAAAAACGCTCCTTAACCGGCAAACGAGTTATCGTTAGAAACAAATGCTACTACCATAATACTCGCACGATGACGGCATTTTGGCCAGATCGCAGGATAAGTGAAGTTCAACTTTTAAAGCTGGCTTGTGTTCTCAGCGGACATGTGGACTACCAATTAGGCAAACAGGCCGTTCTCTGCGGGCCTGGACATTTTATTGCCATTCCACCCGGAACGCCCCACCCCGAAGGCCCACAAAACATCATCGACACCACATGTTGTGACCAGGGCGAAGTCCTCTATTTTCATCTTTATCCCACTGCATTGCAATGTTGGATCAGTCAATACCATAAAAACAATAAACGCCTTTCTCTGGGTAATTATCTGTTCCTCCATCCGCACCTGATTCAGTTGTTTCGGATGCTGATGGAAGAAATTATTGCCGATGAAACCAGCCCTTCAATGGTTGGACAAGAGTTGCTGCGGTCTTTTTTTCATTTACTACAGGTAAAAGTGCAGCAAGGCTTGTTTCAAAAAGTCCGCTCCGGGGAAGTCGCACCGGAAACTGCTAACCGCGCCTACGAAAATGATTTTCTTAAGGCGGTGTATCAATATATTGAAATACATTTACAAGGAAAACCTAAGCTGGAAGAAGCGGCCCGGCATCTGTGCTTGTCACGCTCGCAGTTCGCCCACCGCTTGCGTGCCGAAAGCGGAAAAACCTTTATTGAACTGGTGAACGAACACCGCATCGAAACCGCTAAACAGTTACTAAGTAATTCCGACTGGACCATAACCACCATCGCTTCTTTTATCGGATACCAAACTCCTCACTATTTTCAATCCTTATTTTTGCGGCGTGTGGGAACAACGCCCGGACAGTATCGGCAACAAATGCAAAAAGACGTACGATAACTCAATCATTCGGACGATAAATTGGTTTAAATACCCTCACTTATGGGTATATTAACTCTGTCTGCATGTGTTCTATTTGTAAATTGCAGTATCAAATTTGAAGGAGAGACTGATGAATAGGCATACAAAACACATAGGGTTTACTCTGATAGAATTATTGGTTGTCATAGCTATCATAGCTATACTTGCAGCGATTTTATTTCCTGTCTTCGCTCGCGCCCGTGAAAATGCACGGCGCACCAGTTGCTTGAGTAATTTGAAGCAGATCGGCCTGGGCATTATGCAATACACGCAGGATTTCGATGAGCGGTATCCCCTGGCATATTATCCTTATCCGGCTTATGGCACGGCTCGGAGCGGAGCGGCACCGGTACCACCGGCACAGGCACAAACTGTTGCGGGAACGCCGGGACGGTCTTTCGCTATTTGCGATCCTTATTCCTGTGGATCTGGTTATAAAAGCAGTTGGATCACATGGATGGATTTTATACACCCCTATGTAAAGAGCGCATCGCTATTCAGGTGTCCTTCCGTGCCTTCATCCGACACAACCCCCAGCTACAACTATTCAAATGCCTTTAGTAATGTTTTTGGTGCCTCAACCTACTACGGACAGAGTATGTCCGAGGGAGGTTTACCGATGGCAGCAGTACAGCGTCCGGCGGAAATTGCGATGGTTGTCGATATCAACGACCTGTATGCACTCAGTTTGTCGCCACGAACTTATATCGGCGCATGGAACTCGGCTACCAGAAGGGATACTGTCATTCCGCATTTCGATGGTGGTAACGTCGTTTACAGCGATGGGCACGCCAAGTGGGTCTCTGCCAAAACGATGCTGGCTGCCATCGGCACCGATAGCTCCGGCAACTGCAACCTGAACAGCCCCTCCAATATCTCTTATTGTAGCCGAGCCTGGAATCCTTTCCGTCCATAAACCGTCGTTACTTCGTGATACGATTACCAATGAAAACTCTCTTGAAATATGTGTGCTGTAGCGCCGGAGTATTCTTATGCTCCGGCATCAGTCCGGCTCAAACATCGAATACAGTGCAAGCGCCACAATATCAAAAGCGCCTGGAAATATTACAGGCAGGCAGCAAAGGTGCAGCGGCAGTCGCTTCTTTGACGACAGCATTAAACGATTCAGACATGCTCATTCGACGTGCGGCGATACGCGCGTTGGGAGAAATCGGCAAACCGGCACTACCGGCATTGCAAACGGCACTCAAAACCAATACTGATGAATTGGTGCGCCGTTCGGCGCTACGCGCGCTGCTTGAAATAGAGCCAGATAAAACGGGCGATATCCTGGAAACCGGGCTGGCCGACTCCAACCAACTGGTCCGCATCGCTGCGGTGGAAGCGCTGGGTGGCCTCAAGCCATATTCCCCGCGTACAACCGCATTGTTGCGCAAGGCACAACAAGACAAAAACGCCGATGTCAGTCAGGTCGCGGCCCAGGCGTTATGGCCATACAACAAAAATGTGCTCTCGGTGCGAGAGCGTCCCGAATTCAAGGATCACCAACTCAACCTGGTGCAAACGATTCCTCTTCCGGCCGACGGTTGGAAGTTCCAAACCGACCCCGACCAGACAGGACACTGGCAATCGTGGTTCGAGTCCGCATTCAACGACAGCAAATGGAGCGGCATCGCCATTGCCAAGACCTGGGAAGAGCAAGGACACGCTTACGATGGTGCGGCCTGGTATCGTCGCACGATTAAGCTGCCGGAAAAACCGGTTCACGACGGCGTGGAACTGGTGTTTGACGGCGTGGACGAAAGCGCCTGGATATGGATTAACGGCCAATATGCCGGCGCACACGATGTCGGCACGACAGGTGGGGACAAGCGGTTTCAGGTCGATGTGACCGATCTCGTGAAGTGGGGCGAGGAAAATAAGATTACCGTGCGTGTAGTAGATCGCAAACAGGCCGGGGGCATTTGGAAGCCGGTTTATTTGGAAGTCGTGAAAAGATAATGATGATACGAAAAAGTTTATCGGGAGTTTTCCTGTTGTTGTGCTTAATTACCATCGGGAATATGGTGCAAGCGCAAGCGACCCGCGTAACGTATGCCGCCGACGGTGCCTACCCGGGCGTGGCCAATTTAGGAGATATCGCACACTGGAAATTCGATGGCGATAATCCCGGCAGTGATTTTTCGGGCAACAACCATGCCCTGACACTGCGTGGAACGGACAGCCGTTTTGAAAGTGGTGCCCTGGTCATCGAAGAAAAAAACCAGCCTGGCGATAACCGTGCCGGTGCCGTAGCAGCTAATCGCCCCAACCTTACCCCCACAGGAGCTTTCACGATTGAAATCTGGTTCTCGCCGGATGCAGCCGCCCTGCAAAAAGATTTGAGCTTTCTATTAGACAAAAAATATTTTCACGGTGCGACGACACATCCGCGCAGCAACTGGGATTATCTCCTCCTTCTGCGCAAAGCAGGCACGAAGTACATTCTGGACGCGCGCCTTGGTTTCGGGAAAGACACCTCGGTCGCCCAATCGACGCCGCTGGATTTGAAGGCCGGAAAAACCTATCACGCAGTTTTCAGCTATGACGGTGCGGGCAAAACCGAATTTTTTCTGGACGGCAAGAATATCGGTCGGCGTGAGTGGCCGGGACGCGGTACCATTGCCGCAGGCGAGCACGATCTGGTCATCGGCGACCGGGTAGGAAGTATCGGTTACCGCTTTTTAGGCCGCATTTTCCGTGTGCGCCTATCAAGTACCGCCCTAAGCTTCGTCTCCGGGCAAGTGCTTCTGGAACCGGCCGCCGGGCGCTCGGCATTCGCACGTATGGAGCAAAACGCCGGGTTGAAAATTCGAGTTACCAACGAAACGGCAGCCCCCCTCCAAAACGCCCGGCTGCAACTCGATCTTCCCGGCGCCTTCCAAACGCAGCGAGAGTTGCCCGCGCTGGCTGTCGGGGAAAGCACCGTGGTCACGATTCCCGTAGATACCCGTCTGCGCCCGGAACGCTATACAGGCACGGTTTCAGTAGTTGATGCCGCCCGAAAAGCACTCAACCCGGCAACACCGGTACAACTGGTCATCGCACCACGTTCACTGCCCCACCAAATGCCGGTGATTATGTGGGGCACCACCGGCGAGAGAACCTTACAGGATTTGAAAGAGAGTGGTTTTACGCACCAGTTGGTCTATCCTTCCAATGAACTCTGGAAATGGGTGTGGGATAATGGCGTGAACGATTCCCTACCCACCGACACTGAACGGGAGCAACTCCGCTTGTTGGATGAAATGTTCGGCATGGGACTTGGCGGCGTGGCTTATGTCGCTCCCGGACGCTGGGCCGGCGATCATCAGAAAGAATACCGGCGCATCGACCGGGCCGGAAAGCCGTATCCACGCCCCAATGTTGATGGTCAGTTTCCGCGCGTACAGGAATTCGTCGCCAATGCGGGCAAAGCCGTGGCGAAAATTTATGACGGTGAACCGGGGTTACAAGGCGCCCTTGTTCACACGGAGGTGCGCGACGGCACGCAACTCAGCTTTCACGAAATAGATAAAAAAGCCTATCGTGATTTCAGCGGCGAAGACATCCCTGCAAATATTAACAACCCCCGTAATTACAACCAGAAACTTTATCAGGAAATCCCTAATTTTCCGGCCAATCGCGTCGTAGCGGACGACCACCCCGCGCTGAAGTATTTACGCTGGTTCTGGCAGGAAGGGGATGGCTGGAATACCCTGAATACCCTGACCAATAACGGCCTGAAAACCGCTGATAAAAATCGTTTCTGGACCTTTAGCGATCCGGCAGTGCGCGCGCCCAGTGTATATGGCAATAACGGCAATATTGATTACCTTTCACAGTGGACATATACCTACCCAGACCCTCTTAAAATTGGCCTGGCAGGAGATGAACTCTTTGCCATGGCTGGTGGGCGCGCCGGACAAAACGTGATGAATATGACGCAAGTCATCTGGTATCGCACCCAGTCTACGGAAACGCCCAAACCGGGCGCGGAAACCCTGTGGGAAAAGACGACGCCGGACGCGAAGTTCATTTCCATCGCGCCCGATCATCTCAGCGAAGCGTTATGGATTAAATTAACCCGCCCGGTTCAAGGCATCGCCTATCACGGCTGGGGTTCAATGGGCGATAAGCTTGGACAGAACCAGGGCAGTTACGTCACGACCAATCTCGAAACTAAAAAGCGTTTGCAAAGTTTAGTGAACAGTGTCGTACGGCCATTAGCCCCCACTCTGTTGCAAATTGGCGATAGAAAAACCGATGTCGCATTTCTGGAAAGCTTCGCCTCACAAATGCTTGCCGGGCGCGGCACCTACGGCTGGGGCAACGGCTGGGGTGCCGACTCCTACCTGATCGCCAACTATGCCGGTTTACAGCCCGACATCGTATACGATGAAACCATTATCCAGAAAGGACTGGATAACTATAAAATTCTTCTCCTGATGCACTGTGATGTTCTCACGCAGAATGTCGTGGAGAAAATCAAGGCTTTTCAGCGCAACGGCGGCCTGATCATCGGTGATGAATTCCTCTCGCCCGGTATCCAGCCGGATATCCTACTGACCAGCGTGCAGCGAAGCACCCCGGATGCGACCAAGAAAATCCACCAGCAAAAAGCGGCTGAACTCAAACAACTCCTGAACGGTCATTACCAGTTCCCAATGGCAAGTAGCAATCAGGAAGTCATCGTCCGTTCACGCTTCTCAAAAAACGCGGAATACGTCTTCACTATCAACGATCATCGCACCTATGGCGATTATGTCGGGCAACATAAGAAGGTCATGGAAAAAGGCTTGCCTTCGCAAAGCCGCATTTCACTGAATCGTAGAAACGGTTTCGTTTACGATCTGGTAAATCGGAAAGAAGTGAAAAACCAGAACAGCAATGGGCAACTACAGTTCGATGTCAGCCTGGATGGCGGTGAAGGCAATCTATTTCTCGTGACCGATCAGCCCGCCGGAAACTTACAGATCAATTCCGCGCCAACAGCGGCACGAGGCCAGAAGTTGCCGGTAACCATTCAACTGAATGACAATACCGGTCAACCACTACAGGCAGTCGTTCCGCTGGAAGTGACGATTCGCGATCCGCAAGGCCGCGTCGCCGAGCAGAGCGGTTATTATGGCGCTGCAGATGGAAAACTTATCTTGACTTTAGATATCGCCGCCAACGATGTCATCGGCCCGTGGCAAATCGAGGTTGTAGAACGGTTACGCGGCCAGAAATCGACGCAGAATTTTCGAGTGCAGTAAATCAGTGATGTGTTGTAGAACAGAAAGAAACCCACCTGACACACATCGGAACGGGCACTGTGAAAAATTCACAGTGCCCGTTCCGATGTGTAAAAACGTTCTTTCTTTGCCTACGCACCACCCAATTCAGCCATAGCCTCTACTTATCCTGATAGCCTTGCTACCGAATTCCCCTCAACTAATTCGACAGAGATAAGCTCAGGGTTCTCCTGATCACGACTCCCCTGCAATAACCCATTAAGCGATTCTATAGCAGCAAAACCAATTTTTTGAAAGGGATTCATAACCGTCGTCAACCCTTTGGTGATGGCTTCGGGAACACCGTCGACTCCAATCAGCGAAATATCGGCTGGAACCGATAAACCGGCAGCTTCGAGCTTTTCCCACAATGCAAGGGCGAACTTATCGGTTCCACAAACAACAGCCGTGATGCCCCGTTTCGTGAACTCATCTATATCGGGCAAACAAGCTTGCCATTTATCGTCAGCGCCTTCGAAAATGCAATCGGCATACTCGTCGAAACCGGCTTCCTGCATGGCTAATTGAAAGCCTTTAATTCGCAACTGCATATCGGAATGCCAGGTTGCACCGGTGAGATGCGCAATGCGAGAGTGCCCTCGCTGCTTGAGGTGCTCCACAGCCAGGCGCATCGCCATCTCATTGTCGGGAAGGATAGAAAGAATGCCTTCAGGGAGCTTGGAGGAGTAGCAGGCCACCGCCGGAATTTTCTGGGATACCAAAAAATCCAGCACTTTTTCCCGATTTAACGGGTTGATGAAGACAAAGCCATCGCAACGCCGATCGCGGAAAAAATATTCCTCCTGCCCTGCCATCCACTCCGCAGGCGTGCGCAACATCGTCATCAGGTCATAATCAAATTGCCTGGCCCCTTCTTGTAAACCGCAGTACGTCTGAAAAGCAATATAATTCTGTGCAATATCAATAGCATCAAAAACCAACCCGATGACGCGCGTTTCTATATGGCGGTTTTGCATGCTGGAGCGAACCGGCACATAATTCAGCTCCTGCACCGCTGCCAACACACGTTGCCGGGTGGCCTCGGAAACTTTATGAGTTCGGCCCCGCAAGACATTCGATACCGTCATCGGCGATGTCTGTGCTCGTTTGGCAACATCTGCAATACTGGCGCGCATTCTTTGATTCAACCGTCCTCGGCAACTCCTGTGGACTGGAGACGCTCAGTATATCCCTAATAGAGGCCAATAACGCCGCCCTGAAGAATTCAAGGCGGCGGCAGATTTAGCTCATGAAAAATTGATAATGGAAAATAAAAGCAAGCAACGGCATTTTCATTCTCCATTATCAATTTTCAACTCTCCCTTCTTAACTCATCGGCACTTCCATCAAGAGAATTTCACTCGCAGCAGAAGTCTTGAAAGTCACGGCATCCGTTTCAGAAATTCCCAAACCATCGCGCCGGGCAAGCGTTTCGCCAGCAACTTCGACTTCCCCTTCAATGACGAAAACATAGAGGCCGCTCGCCGCATCCTTGAAGCGATATTCCAATTCGGTTCCGGCGTCCAGGTTGCCCAGGTGAAACCAGGCATCCTGTTGAACCCATGCCCCTTCATCGGCAGGATCAGGCGAAACGATTTGCTGGAAACGGTTCCTGCGCTCCTCCTGATTCAACTCGATCTGCTGATAACGCGGCTGCACATCTTTAGCCCGAGGGAACACCCAAATTTGCAGCAAGCGCAGCAACTCGTCACGACTGGCGTTGGCTTCAGAGTGCTGCAAACCGCTTCCGGCCGACATCACCTGCACTTCGTTTTTACGAATAACCCCGGCGCTGCCCATGCTGTCGCGATGCTCCAAAGCGCCTTCCAACGGAATGGTGATGATCTCCATATTGTCGTGCGGATGCGTCGGGAAACCCATGCCACCGGCAATTTCGTCATCGTTGAGAACGCGCAAAGCTCCAAAATGAACACGGGACGGATCGTAATACTGTCCAAAACTAAAAGTATGGTGCGCGTTGAGCCAGCCATGATCGGCATGTCCTCTGGTATTTGCTTTGTGTAATACGGTTTTCATAACGACCTCCCTGGTTCGAAAATGCTTGTCCGAACCTGCTTTTGGTAATTATAGGGAAGTTAGTATACTTTGAGAAGTCGTTACACTTTTGGTTATTAGTGACCTTTTGGTAACTTTTAATCTGGATAAGACTTTATACCATTTTTTGCAAAATAACCTCCTCTTACGGCAGGTAGGTAGTAGATGGTAGACAGCATACAGGAAGGCAATTGGACATCAATGCCAACGCCTCTCTTTTCTGTCGTTAATTGCGAAAACTTGCGACGAAGTTTGCGCAGCCGAAGGCTTTGCGTGCTATGGAACGGTGACGGATTAGAATTTTAATTTGCAGAATTGGTATTAGTCATGAAAAACAACGAAAAGACAATACACACACCCACCGCCTGTGCTATGCACACCACCATGGAAGTGCTGGGTGGCAAGTGGAAATTCGTGATTTTGTATACGCTCAGAGATGGAACACCACGCCGTTTTAAGGAACTCGAACGCAGCATTGCAGGCATTGCGGCGCGAATGCTGGTTAAAGAACTCAAAAGCCTGGAAGCCGATGAGCTGGTGAAGCGCACTGCCTACCCTACCGTACCGCCGACTGTAGAATATCAACTCACCGATTATGGCAAAACGTTGGTGCCGGTGATTGAAATTCTCGATGATTGGGGCAAAAAACACCATACAAAGCGCAACAAAATACTCTGACCGTTCCAAAAACTCAATGAGCGCAGCGGCTTATGCCGCTACGCTCATTAAGGTTAGGAGGAAGGATGCAAGTTGTCAGGAGGCCGCGTGAAGGATTTTAGTGGCGCTTTCGCCATGTTTATCCGTTGAGACTACGGTGATTTTGGAAGCGGTTTTACCTGGAAGTTGATAGCGGAATGTACCGTTGCCCAGCACTCGCACTTTCTTGTTATTGACCGTCAGCGCATTGCCCGCCTCGGTATTGCCACTCACCAGAAGGTCGCCATCTTGCATGGTTTTGAGCGATGCCTCCAAAGCCGGTTCAACGATGGTGGAATGCTTCTTGAACTCCAAAGCCGAAGATGAGGCCTTTTGCTTGTGCAAGTCGCCGGCAACTTCACAGGCCGTCGTGATGCCGGGAGTGATAACTTCTTCTTCCTGACGCTCACCGTTATCGCTGGTTACTTTGACAGAACCTTTGAACACCGCAACTTCGGTTTTACCGTTCTTCACTTCCACACTAAAAATCGTGCCACGCACCGCAGCCACGGCAGTGGGGGTTTGTACTTCAAACTGTGAAGCCGGTTGCAAAGTCTTGATGATACGCACGAAAACCTTGCCGCTGTTCAAAGCCAGTTGGCTCTGGTCGGCTTTTTTCACCATGTTGTAGGTGCTCTTCTTCACCACGATTTCCGAAGAAGGCATCAATTTCCAGCGCGTGCCATCGACCCATTTAAACTCTGCATAGCTGTTAGCCCCGGTGCGCACGACATCGCCGGTTTTGATGAGGCCGCTTTGTGCGAGTTCTTTCCACTCGCCTTTATTGGCCCGGCGCACTTCGACGGTGCCGCTCACCTTATCGGCCTTGGCAATACGCTGCACGATCACGAGCGACTGAGTAAGAAGCGTAAATACCACGATGAGAATCATCGCGTTAATGAAGATTAAAAGTGTTGGGCGTCGCATAAGAGTTAAAAATGATGACAATAGTATTCACGACAACCATCAAAAAAGATGACTGATTTATACCCCAATTCGCCCGCCTTCAAACATAATTCTTGAAACTGGTAAAAAATTCCCCTCTCACATCTCAATTCATGTAAAATAGGCGCGCATGAAATACGCTACCGGTCAATTTTCCCAGTGGGGCACGGCAGCCATTCTTTTGGTAGTCGCGCTGCTTGTCGCCATCACCCTGCGCTTCTCTTTTCCGCTCACGGCTTCGATACTTGAAAAAATCGAATGGAAATCACTCGATACCCGTTTCCAGATACGCGGGCCGCTGCCACACGAAGAACTTGAACGGATCTCCGGGCAAGTTGCTATTATCGCAATGGACGATGCGGCGACACGGCGTTTTGGACACCCGCTACCTCGCTCTGTTCATGCCCAACTGGTGCAAAAAATGAAAGCCGCCGGTGCCCGTGCAATCATTTTCGACGTCATCTTTGCCGACCCCAACCGGCAAAATCCTCAAGGCGACCTACAATTCGCCCGGAGCATTCAAAAAGCCGGCAATGTTTTCTTGCCATTCGATCACGATTCTTCCGAAAACAGTTCTCCAGCCCTGCTGCAAAAAGTGGAGGGGAAGCTCGCCTATCCCATCGATACTCCTGTTACCGCTAAAAATATCCACATTCAACCGCCTGTCGACGGCTTGTTTCATGCCATGCGCGGTGGCGGCCACATCGCTTCGCGCCGCGATAGCGACGGCACTTTTCGTTCTTCCATCTTGCTGATGGAGTTAGGGGCGGTTTATCCTCACACTTTGTTGGACGCGGTGGCACGCACGGAATGGAAACTGAATCCTCGTCAACACAAACTCATTATCGAAGATCAGTATCTGCATTTAGGCGACCATAAAATCGGCCCTTTGCAGAAACGTTCGCTGGAACGCTTCCACTACAAGGACGGTACCAGCATCAGTACACGCACCGGCACGGCATGGGCCATTCCACTCAACTTCCTGGGCGGTCACGATGCCATGCAAGAGTTGACCATTCCGTATCTGGACGTCATCGAAGGACGTGCCAACGACCGGATAAAAAACCGTATCGTTATCATCGGCGAAACCGCAACCGGCACTCCCGACTTACGCCGCAGCCCCTTCGACCTCTACGATGAATTTCTTGGTGTCGAAACCAATGCCACCCTGATTGCCAATCTGCTGGATGACAATTTCCTGAACTATGCTCCTGTTTCCTGGGGCATTGCAGCCGCTTGCCTTCTGGGACTGGTAGTTGGTGGAGCGGCATTCCGTTTTCATCCGGGCCTCTCGTTTCTGGTAGCAATAGGAGCTTTGCTCTTCTACGCCTTCATCGCCACCTACTATTTCATCAACCAGCGCCTGGTTATGGAGATAATGGCCCCTTTTGTGGCGGTGGCACTCTGCTACACCCTGCTCACGGCTTTCCGCTTGTTCGTCACCGACCGCATCGCCCAGGAAACTCAAAATTCCTTGCGCGAAACACAAACGTTGCTGGGGCAATATGTCAATGAAAAGCTGGCACGACAACTTTCCGACGACCCGGTGTTGCGCCAAAATATGCAGATTGGCACCCGCCGTGAAGTGACGGTGCTCTTTTCCGATATCCGCAACTTCACCTCCTGGAGCGAAAACCAGGCTCCCGAGGAAGTGAAAGCACGTCTCGACGAATACTTCCCTTTGATGTGTGAAATCGTTGCCGACGATTACGATGGCTACGTCGATAAATTTATCGGCGACGGCCTGATGGCAGTGTGGAACGGCATGAGCGATCAGCACGACCACGCACGGCGCGCCGTGCGGACAGCGCTCTCCATGCAACGCGCTCTAAAAACGCTCAACGACGGTTGGGAAAAACAAAAGCAAGAACCCTTCCGCATCGGAATCGGCATTTCCAGTGGCAACGCCATTTTCGGCACTTTCGGCTCGCCCAACCACAAATTAATGCCGACAGTGCTGGGTGATACGGTCAACCTCGCCTCCCGGCTGGAAGCCATGACCAAGGAAACCGGTGCGCTGATTATCGTCTCGCAAAGCACTTACGAATTGGTGAAAGACGATTTTGAGTTCAAGCCGTTGGGGAGCGTGCCGGTGCGTGGGAAGGCAGAAGCGCAACCGATATATGAGGTTTTGGGGTTAGCTCCACAGACGGAATCTGTTACTTTTCTATGATTTATGTTTAAATCTAATTCCAATGGGGTATAATAGCTCTATTCATTTCTTTTCATTAAAAGGCCATCATGCAAATCCACTGTAAAGCGAAACAGCGTGCTTTCACCCTCATAGAGCTTCTTGTTGTCATTGCAATTATTGCAATACTCGCAGCCATCCTCTTCCCGGTCTTTGCTCGTGCGCGCGAAAATGCACGTCGTTCCTCCTGCCAGAGTAATCTCAAGCAGATTGGATTAGGGATCATGCAATACACGCAAGATTACGATGAGAAGTATATGCTGAGGTCACGAACCTGCACTAGCAACGCCGATTGCGGTTCTACCAGCACAACCACCTCATTATGGATGTATGACCTACAGCCCTATATCAAAAGTGTTCAAGTATTCGTTTGCCCCAGTGATACATTGGGATTTTCATCTACTAGCGCAAGCGGCTTATGGACGTATAGTGGATCAGAGTCTTATGGTATGGTTGGTTACTGGGACATGAGTCTTTCTACCCCGACAAATACATATCCCTTCAGCCAAGCCTCACTCGCATCAATAGAAGATCCGGCAGGCACAATCATGATTACAGATTCCGATTATTACTTGGCTCGTGGATATGAACCCTATGATTCATCTAATCCAGCGGCTACGACAGTCGATAACTCACGCGCGATAGCGATTCGCCATCTTGATGGAGCCAATTTTCTTTGGGCAGATGGTCATGTAAAATGGCTGAATCCCGGTAAGTTTCGCTACACAAAAACTGGCACAGTCCCGGGAATCTACACAACACGGTCGGGCGATTAATTTTTGCTATGCTTCAAAAAAATCCTTCCACTACGGCATGTAGTGGAAGGATTTTTCTTACTTTTTTAGGGAGTAAACAGCGTATTTAACAACCGCAAATTCTCCCGCACCAAAACATCGTCGATATCATCAGCCAGAATGTAAGCCCCGTAAGCCTTAGCCACCCAAGGCTCATAACCGCCACGGGCACGTGCTTCGCGGGTGACGTAATACCCATGAGAGCCGTTGCTGGTTCCCAGGCAGAGCGTGTGGGCAAACGGACTGGCTTTTTTCAAGCGTAGCGCGATCTCAGAAAAAATCTCACCGGCAAACGGCACCAAAACCACCGGACCGATACGGATGATGGTTTGCTGCCAGTCGCGTGATAGCCGAGGCTGCTCGGCATGTGCTGCCAATACCGCGTTCCAATAGCGCCACTCGGCATGGCGCGTACCCAGCACTCCCTCGCCGTCGGCATATTCAACAGCTTGTTGGTGAGCTTCTTCGATGGCAGGCAATGGTGCATGTGGCAGCGCCAGAACTTCACTGTAAGTTTGTAAATCGAGTGCGCGGAATTCTTTAATGCCGCGCCAGGCTTGCAGAGCGTCGCTGGCTGCCCGTAAGCCGACTTCGGTGGAGGCGGCCCCGCCATCACCCACCGCGCCGCCCTTATTGGTGCGGGGCGCGACATCACCGAAAGCGCCGTTCAGAAAGAGAACGGGAGCACCAGTAATCTTTTCGACACGATCCATCATGACGCCCGGCCAATCGCGCGAAACACTGGGTTCACCACCGCGCGAAGTGGGGTGCGCACTCAGATGCACCAGGCTCGCGAGAGTGCCCGACTCGGTTTCAAAACGTAAAACGGTAAGCGTATCATCATACGCACCCCATTCGTGGAAACCGAGAATAACGTTGCCCTCGCTATTGACTTCGCGGCGGTTGATGCCGGTTCGAGTCGTAGTCGTGCCGATTCCCACGCGCACCGGCACCAGTGCTGTTTGTGCCTCAACGGCAGAGGCTACGATGGCATCGCGCGCCGATGCCAAGTAGGCTGTATCCTTATCGCCCCAACCCCAACACTCCACCGTAGTGGGACCAGAATGGGTGTGAGTCGCGCTGAAGGTGATATTCTCTGCTGCGATGTTACAAGCCTGTGCTATTTTCTGGCGTAAGTCCTCGACTTCTTCGGCGTCGATGAGACACCAATCGAGTGAAATAATACAAGCCTGCACTTCCCCACTCTGCAAAAATAAGGCGGTGGCATTGAGCGCATCGGCCACTTCATGACCTAAGCGTTCAGTGGGGTAACCGAATAATGGGGTTCCTGGCGCAGGGGTGATGTCACGGCGGGCGATACCGGCTTGCAAGGCAGAAGCGGACATGAATAGATTTCTTTAAAAGTAGCAGTCTGTAAAGTACAGTTTTTACATGTTCGAGCACTTAGTAGGCGAGGCTTTTAACTTTATTTGCGAACCCCGAGCGTGAGCGACGGGCACAGGCAATGAGCCTGGTGAAACAAAGAAAACGTGCCCGTCGCTCACGCTCAGGGTTCGCAAATAAATGTCCCCGCCCTGCGTAAAAGTCAGAAAGAAACTTAATTTACAGACTAGTAGGATAAAAATACTAAGTCCTATCCTACCAAATGCTTCACATCCGCAAAGGCCTTCAAGGCAAACTCTAAATCCTCACGCGAATGTGCTGCCGAAATCTGCGTGCGAATGCGCGCCTTGCCTTGGGGCACCACCGGGTAGGAGAAACCAATCACATAAACTCCCCTTTCCAGCAATGCATCAGCCACACGCGAGGCCAGTGCGGCGTCGCCCAGCATAATCGGCACGATGGGATGTTCGCCCGGTAGCACGGTGTAACCTAACTTTTCGATACCGGCACGGAAGAAGCGGGTGTTTTCTTCGAGCTTATCGCGCAGATCGGTGGAGTTTCCGAGCAGTTCGAGAACCTTGAGCGAAGCGGCTACAATCGGTGGGGCGACAGAATTAGAAAACAAATACGGACGCGAACGCTGGCGCAGCATCTCTACGATTTCCTTGCGTCCCGAAGTGTAGCCACCACTGGCCCCGCCCAGGGCTTTGCCCAGCGTCCCTGTGATGATATCGACGCGGCCCAGCACGTCGCAATACTCGTGCGTGCCGCGTCCGGTAGCACCCAGGAAACCGACGGCGTGGGAATCGTCCATCATCACCAGGGCATCGTATTTATCGGCCAGGTCGCAGATGCCTTTCATGTTGGCGATGGTGCCGTCCATCGAAAACACGCCATCGGTCGCGATGAGGCGAAAGCGAGCGTTTTGCGCTTCTTGCAGTTTCGTTTCCAAATCGGCCATATCGTTGTTGGCATAACGATAGCGCTGCGCCTTACACAGGCGCACGCCGTCGATAATGGATGCGTGGTTGAGCGAATCGGAAATGACGGCATCTTCAGATCCCAGCAAAGTTTCAAACAAACCACCGTTGGCATCGAAGCAGGAGGAATAAAGGATGGTATCATCGGTGCCCAGAAACGCGCTGAGCTTGCTTTCCAACTCTTTATGAATCTGCTGCGTGCCGCAAATAAACCGCACGCTGGCCAGGCCATAGCCCCACTCATCGAGGGCGTTGCGCGCCGCTTCCAGTACGGTGGGGTGATCGGCCAGTCCCAGGTAGTTGTTGGCACAAAGGTTAATCACTTCCCGTCCGTTGGTAGCGATATTGGCATTTTGCGGCGTGGTGATAGTGCGTTCACTTTTGTAAGTTCCAGCCGCACGCACAGCATCTAACTCCTGAGAAAGATGTTCTTGAAAACGAGTATATACGTTCATAATTTTTGTATTTTAGCCACAGATTGACACAGATTTCACAGAGAGTTCCGATTCACAAAAAGCCTCAGTTCAAGCTCAGGAATAATACTCTCTCTAATAAACTATCTGTGTAATCTGTGTTAATCTGTGGCTAATTAAATTCAATCCTGCCAATCTAAAACAACCTTGCCGCATTCGCCTGAAGCCATAGCAGCGAAGCCTTTTTCATATTCGGTGTAGTGATAGCGGTGGGTAATGACCGGTTTGATGTTGAGGCCGCCCTGGAGCATGACCGACATTTTGTACCAGGTTTCATACATCTCACGACCATAGATGCCTTTGATGGTCAGCATGTTGAAGATGACTTTATTCCAGTCGATCGGCATCGGGGCGGAAGGAATACCCAGCATGGCGATTTTTCCGCCGTGGCACATGTTGTCGATCATGTCGTTGAAAGCGGTGGGGTTACCCGACATTTCCAGGCCTACATCGAAGCCCTCGTGCATACCCAACTCGGCTTGCAGTTCGGCAATAGTAGTATTTTTAACGTTGATGGTATGCGTAGCGCCAAGCTCATGCGCCAGTTTGAGGCGGTAGTCGTTCACGTCGGTCACCACCACATATCGGGCACCGGCATGGCGCACCACAGCCGCCGCCATGCAGCCGATGGGGCCTGCACCGGTGATGAGGACATCTTCACCCAGCACATCGAAAGACAGCGCCGTATGCACCGCGTTGCCGAAGGGGTCGAAGATGGAAGCAACTTCCAAATCGATATCGGGGCGATGGTGCCACACGTTGGTCATCGGCACGCTGATATATTCGGCAAAAGCGCCCGGGCGATTGACGCCGATGCCCTGCGTATCTTTGCAGAGATGACGGCGGCCAGCCAGGCAATTGCGGCAGCGGCCACAAACCACATGGCCCTCAGCCGAAACCACTTCGCCGGGGAAGAAGTCGCTGACGTTGGCACCCACTTCCACCACTTCGCCAACGAATTCGTGGCCCACCACCATGGGCACCGGAATGGTTTTTTGTGCCCAGGCATCCCACTGGTGGATATGTAAATCAGTACCACAGATGCCGGTTTTCCAGACGCGGATGAGAACGTCGTTCAATCCCACTTCCGGTTTTGGCACGTCTTCGAGCCACAGGCCAGGTTCGGCTTTACTCTTCACCAATGCTTTCACCGCGCGTTTCTCCTTAGTCGCTTTAATGACGCAATCGCCATCTTTGAACACTATGCTCTGGTTATACTATTCTTAGAATTTCGCACAAAGTTACAGTTAGCGCTAAAAATGAGCATTACAATTATTGGCGGCACAGGAATAGAACTCAGCACTCATCCGGCGCTCAAAAATATTCACGACGAAGTCGTTACCACACGCTGGGGCAAAGCCCTGGTGACCCGTGCCTGCTTAGATGAGCAGGAAATTTTCTTCCTCCACCGCCATGCCGACCCGGAAACCGGCAAGCGCCATATACCTCCGCACAAAATCAATTATCGTGCCAACATCGCGGCCTTGAGGAAATTGGGGACGACGGCCATCTTTGCCGCCACTGCGGTGGGAGGTTTCCATGCCGACTGGCCCAGCGGCACGCTGGTTCTGCTCGACCAGTTCATCGACGCCACCACTAACCGCGAAAAAACTTTTTTCGACGACTACGCCGTCCATGTCGATTTCACCCAGCCCTACTGCCCGCGCGCGCAGGAGTATTTGCGCCGCGCGGCGCGTGAATTAGGTTACGAACTCAAAGAAGGCGGAACTTATATCTGCACCGAAGGCCCGCGCTTTGAAACACCAGCCGAAATTAAAATTTATAAAAGCTGGGGTGCCGACGTGGTGGGTATGACCGGTGTCCCCGAAGTGGTGCTGGCGCGTGAGGCCGAAATTTCCTATGCGGGAATATCCATCGTCACCAACCCGGCCGCCGGCATTTCCGATGCACCACTGACTCATGCCGAGGTAACCGATGCCATGAAAGTAGCGCTGCCGCATGTGGTCGATTTGTTCTTAAAAGCCGCGCGGGAATATCACGACGACCCGGCAATCCCTTCGCGCCGCCCCTTCCACGAAGCCCAGTTTTCGGATTACGATCCACGTGCAATTTTTGAGTAAACGGAGAATAGGACGCAAAGCCTATGACTACGCAAACTGCGTGCGCGATTTTTCACTATCTATCAAGATAATTTTGCGGTCTCTAAAAACCTTTATGGATTCTTCAGCTTAAATGTGCGCTCGATGAGTTGGAAGCCGGGAGTCGTCAGCGCTGAATCTTCGTTATAGTGTTGCTCGATGACCAGAAACGACTTATTGTTTGAGGAGTAGGAGAATATACGCACGCGTGAGGAATAGTATCCCAGCGCTCTGCCTTTTATTTCGACGCCCGTCCCCTGGTATTGGCCCCATTTGGAAAAAGGCGTTTTTGTGATTTGACTGAGGCCTTCCGACTCCAATGCAACGTTTTCTTCAACGACATCTTGCGTATTTGAAGCTTCGTTTTGCACCTGAAAACTGGCGTAGCTCCCTGCCTCACTCTTGAGCAGGAAAAAATGCTGATCTCCGCCAACATCGAACGATGGATCTTCTTTCCAATTTCCCGGAAATTGCAAAGTAAAATGCGTGCGCGAAATTGATTTAGGATTGGCAACATCGGCTGCTTTTTCCGAGGAAAAAGCGCTTTTCAAGAGTTCGCCACCAAAATCAGTCGAAGCGGCACCGACGAAAAAACCGCCGATGCCGCCTAAACCAATTCCGAGAATAAAGGCGACTAAACCGATAACGATTCGGTTCATGAAAAACCCCTTATACCAGGGTATCTGCCGTGGTCTCTACAGCAAAACCAGCTTCTTCAATCCAGTTACGCACCTGGGCGTGGGCTTCGCCCGGTGTGGTGAGGTAGCCATCGACAAAGAGCGAGTTGGCGGCATAAAGCGCCTTCGACTGCTCGTTCTTCAAATGCGTTTCCCGTCCGGCGGCGACGCGTACTTCCTTATCGGGGTTGAGCAAACGCATCAGGCACAGCACCTTCAGAGCGCGCGAGGCCGGTGTGGCTTTTTCGTTTTCCAGTGGCGTGCCGCGAATCGTGAGCAAGAAGTTGATGGGGATGCTCTCGATATTCATGGCGCGCAGCGAAAAGCCCATTTCGATGATATCGTCATCGGTTTCGCCCATGCCCACGATGCCACCACTGCAAGTCTTCAAGCCCGCCGCCTGGATGTTGCCTACCGTATTCACGCGGTCGGCATAGGTGTGGGTGTTGCAGATTTTGGCGTAGTGGCTCTCGGAAGTGTTGAGGTTATGGTTGGCATAATCGACACCGGCATCCTTGAGCTCTTCACACTGCTCCAGGCTCATCAGGCCCAGGGAAGTGCAGATTTCGAGATGACGAGTGCTCTCATCGGACTTGATGGCACGCACGGCATTACCGATATGCTCGATATCGCGTTTTTGCGGGCCTCGCGCTGCGATGACGATGCAAAAGCGCTTGGCACCATTAGCGGCAGCGGTTTGGGCGCGCTCGACGATGGTTTCTTCCGGCAGCAATTTATATTTTTCGACCGGCGCTTTGGAGATTTTCGACTGAGAACAATAGCCGCAATCTTCCGGGCAAATGCCACTTTGAGCGTTCAACAAAACACAAACTTTAACACGATTGCCAAAGTGCGCCTCACGCACCCGGCGCGCCGCTGCCAGCAGTGCATCGAGGTCTTCGGCAGGTGCAGCGAGCACCGCACGAGCCTGTTCCTGGGTCAGTGCTTCACCGCGTAAAGAGATATCAGAGAGTTCGTCGTAATTCATTACCGAAAATCTTGTCATAATTGGAGAGGATTAGCAAATAGAAAGGTGACAGGTGTACGGTGTCAGGTGTCAGAAAAACCTCGAATTTACCTCTGTCCCCCATTGCATTTGAATACCTATGCCTAAAATTTTACTTTCACCGGTTACTGCAGTCACCTGTAATGATGCTTTTGAAGTTATTGAGAATGCGGCGATTCAGATCGAAGATGGGCGTATTACCTTCGTTGGACGCGCGCAAGATGCGCCGCCTTTCGCTGCCGACCAGACCATTGGCGGCGAGCATCTGGTCGCCATGCCGGGGCTGATCAATACCCACACCCACTCGGCCATGACGCTGCTGCGCGGCTATGCCGACGACATGGCGCTGGAGCCGTGGCTGCAGACCAAAATCTGGCCGTTTGAAGGCAACCTCAATCAGGACGATGTGTATTGGGGCACCATGCTGGCCATCGCCGAAATGCTGCGTGGCGGCACCACAACCTTTGCCGATATGTATTTCTTCTATGAAGAAGGCGCGCGGGCCATCACCGAAACAGGCATCCGCTCCTGCCCCGGCGCAGTATTCCTGGGTTTCTTGCCCGAACCCGAAAAGCGGCTCGCTAACGCCAAACAGTTCGTGCGCGACTACGCCGGAGCCGCTAATGGCCGCATTACGCCCTTCTTCGCGCCACATTCGCTCTACACCGTGAACGCCGACCAGTGGCAAACCATCATTGGCTGGGCGCGCGAACTGAATGCACCCATTCACACCCACGTTTCCGAAACCAAGCGCGAAGTGGCAGACGTCACCAAACAATGGGGCCAGACACCGGTGCAAACCCTGGAGAAAATCGGTGCCCTGGAAGGCCCGCTGCTGGCAGCGCACTGCGTTCACCTCACAGAGGAAGATCTCGATATCATGCAGCGCCGCGATTTGCGCGTAGCGCACAACCCCACCTCCAACCTGAAGCTCGCCTCAGGTTTCTCGCCTGTGCCTGAGCTACTCAAGCGCGGCGTTAAGGTGGGCCTGGGGCCGGATGGCACTGCTTCCAACAACAACCTCGATATGTGGGAAGAGTTGCACCTCGCAGCGCTCATTCACAAAGCCACCACCGGCGACCCCACCGCCGTTTCGGCCCAACAGGCGTTATCGATGGCAACCCGCGACGGCGCACGCTGCCTGAGCCTGGAAAACGAAATAGGCTCGCTGCAAACCGGCAAGAAGGCCGACGTTGTTCTGGTCGATTTCGACGCGCCGCATCTCACCCCCTGTTTCAACGTGGTCTCACATTTGGTCTATGCCGCCAATGCCAGCGATGTGCATTCGGTGATTGTAGACGGCAAAGTGCTGATGCACGATCGGCGTTTTACGGAGATTGATGCCAAGCAGATTATGGCTAAAGCCCGTGAAAGTTCGAAGCGGTTGGCAGCGCTGGCAGCCGAGCCGGCCAAAACATAAGACATGTCACACAGTTCCAATATACAAGTCACTTATCGTCAGGCCCTCCCCGAAGACGCAGAGCAATGCATTGTGCTGCGCGGGCAAACCCGTGAGAATGCCTTTTCCCGGGAAAAACTGGGGGAATTAGGCATTACGGCTCAAACCTGGGGTGAAGGCATCGCCGAGGGCGCTTTTTCCGGACATGTCGCCTGCATGGATGAAAAAATGGTTGGCTACTGTTTCGGCGATAGTGAAAGCGGCGAAATTGTCGTGCTGGCACTGCTTCCCGATTATGAACGGTTAGGAATCGGTAAACAGTTGTTGCAATTAGTTGTCGAAGACTTTGAGCAGCAGGGCTTCAAGAAACTGTTTCTCAGTTGCGCTAGCGATCCTGGTGTCCGTTCTTATGGTTTCTATCGGCATCTGGGCTGGCAGCCGACGGAGAAGCACGATGAGGCCGGGGACGAGATTCTTGAATTGCAGCTTGATTAAACCAAAGTAATCTCCTGTTACCTCAATGAAAGGAGTTCCGTCATGGCGCAATTCGTAGAGACGCGATTTATCGCGTCTTCGAGCGTAATAACTTTGCTCTCCATATTTTGTCGAGGTAACGCCGCAGGTGGAAGACGCGATAAATCGCGTCTCTACATGTCCGCTAACGTTTCGATTGTAGCAGACAGGCTGCGAAAACCAATACGCTTCAAAAATAACAAAAAACTCTCCTGCAAAATACAGGAGAGTTTTCATTTTCATCACCAACTTATCGTAACGTCTGCGCAGCCTGTTGCAGTTCCTTCAGACGCTTCTGCGAACGGGCTTCGAGATATACACGCACCAGCGGCTCGGTTCCCGAAGGACGCATCAGCAGCCAGGAGCCGTCTGCGAGATTGAGCTTCACACCATCCAACGACACTTTGCCGACGACCTTATCACCAGCAAAGGTCCTGGGAGTTTTGGTCTGCATCTTCTCCATCAAAGCCTGCTTGGCTTCGTCGGTCAGGTGCAGGTCAGTGCGAGAGGAATGGAAAGCACCATATTTTCTCGTAACCGCGCGATAAACTTCGCTGAGCGGTTTGCGATGTACGGCCCAAATTTCGGTGAGCAACAAGTCGGCCAGGATACCGTCTTTGCCGGGGGTGTGACCCGCCATACTCATGCCGTTCGATTCTTCGCCGCCCAGGATAGCACCCTGCTCTTCAATCGCCGCACCAATCCATTTGAAGCCGACCGGAGTTTCGATGACTTCCTGGTTAAATTTGCGGGCAATGGCATCGAGCAAGCCGGTAGTCGCAACCGAACGAGCAATCGGGCCGCGCAAGCCGCGATGTTCCAGCAAATGAACATACATCAGGGCCAGGCACTGGTTGGCCGAAAGATACTGCCCTGCACTGTCCACGAAGCCAAAACGGTCGGCATCGGGATCGTTCGCCAAACCGACATGCGCCTTTTGCTTGAGCACCGCTTCCTGCAAAACTTTGTGGCAAGCCGGGTTGGCCGGATCGGGCAAGATACCGCCGAACATGGGATCGGGATTCTCGCGAATAGTCTGTACTTTCCAACCGCACTCACGCAGCAGATGATCGAGATGGCCGCGTCCCACACCATGCACGAAGTCGCAGACGGCTTTGCCCTTATTCTTCTTCAACAGGTCGAAATCGATTACCGTGCGCAGGTGCTTGAAATAGTCCGGACGCGGATCGAAGGTTCGGGACAGGACAGGATTGGCCGCAGGAACTTTTTTGCCGAATAACCGCTCGACAGCGTTGGTAGCATCTTTATCGGCCGGGCTGCCATCAGGGGCAACAAATTTAAAGCCGTTATATTTCGGGGGGTTGTGTGAGGCGGTGATCATGATACCCGCCGCCAAACCTCCGCCGCGCACGGCCCAGGCAATAGCCGGGGTGGCGGCATCACGATCGGAAACCAGGGTGGGAATGCCCGCTGCACCCAATACTTCACCAGTAGTCTGTGCAAACTCCTGCGAGAGAAAACGCGTGTCGTAACCGATAGCAACACCGTTTTGAATCTTGTCTTTTTCGGTTTTGTGCAGGTGAGCAGCAAGAGCTGTGGCCACTACTTTCAAATTATCAAAGGTATATTCCTGCGCAATCGTCGCACGCCAGCCATCGGTTCCAAATTTGATCTGTGAATATTTCATAGTTTTGTTTTCAACACAAAGGGCACCAAGGATTCACAAAGAACAGAGAGAATGTCACTCCTTTTCCTTTGTGCCCCTTTGTGTTTAATCAGCCTTTACGGCGGTAAATACGCACTTCCGGATTGGGATACAAAAAGTCGTGCGGCACAAAATCGCGGCCCGGCATTTCCAGAGCGGATTTGTTCTTAAAGTTTATAGCAAGGTCATAATCCTGCTTTAACACTTCCATAAACTTGAAAAACCCCTCGTCGCCCAGCCGTTCGCGTTCGCGCCACTCCAACTCGCTCATCACAAAAAACGCCGGTTTTTCACTCTGCAATTTCGAGGCCTCAAATCCGGTAAATATAAATTGATATTTATTGCCCGAAAGTTGAGTGAACTGTTCAGGTGGAATCGGCAGATACGGCGGAGAGTCTTGTGGCGAGAGCGGCGGCGAATAGAACCACGGCGCACCCTGCATACCGACTGTTACCGGAGTAGCCGGACTGCCAACGGTTTGGGCCATCCAGACAGCAGCGCTATCGCGCGGATCGGTTACAACCAACTGATAAATCACACCATAGGCACCCCACACCGTTAGGAGCAACACTATTGTACCGGAAACACGCGTCAAGCCAGGGCGATAGCTGCGCAACGCAATAATCGCACAACCGGCAAACACACACAGCGCCGGAGCCAGGAGCAACAGATAGCGCATGAAACGCACCTGTGAAAAGCCCAGAGCAAAGAAATAGAGAGCCACCCAGGTAAACAGCATGCATGTCTCGCGCCGCCGCTTGACTCGTGTGGTGACGATACCGGCCACCGACACCAAGAGGAGCGGCACCGACATCAAAAACGGTGCATTGAAAAGAGCGTGATAAACCCAGCCGTTGCCGGTTTCCAGGAATACATCGCCGTGTCCCTGCTTGGGATGCACCAGCAGTTCATAGGCCACTCCCATATTCTTGCCGTCTCCCCAGAAGGAGGGAAAATCGAGAATGGAATAAGGGCAACCCAGGAAAAATCCCAGGCCACACAGAGCAATAATGGCTAATGCCCCGGTTGATGCGAACTGCTGCTTTTTCTTCTGGTAAAGCCAGGCAATGAGCGGGGCAACGACGATTAACCCGGCGTTGTATTTGGTGGCTGCCGCCAAGCCCGCGACTAACGCTGCCCAGTAGAGCTGCTTACGGCACCACTGAGCGTCTACATCTTCACGCAGTGCGCGTACGCTCAACCACACGCAAAGGGTGATGAAGAAAGTCGCCGGAACATCGACCGTGGCGAAATGCGAATGCTGCAGATGACCCGGCAAAAAGGCCATGAGAACACCGGCCAGAATACCGATTTTTGCGCCACCAATTTGACGCACTGTCAGATAAACCAATGGCGCAGTGGCCGCGCCGAGCACAGCAGTCACGACACGCGCTGAGAGAATGATGTCGCGAGCGAACAATGCTGCGAGTGCAGGATCGTTCGAAGGGCCGTGAGCCAACCCCAAGCCACCTGCCAACATGCGTGTAAACGACGCCAGGTAGATATAAAGCGAAGGATAGTTGAAAAAGTTAGGGTTGAAATCGCCATTGAAAAAGTCGAGCGATATCATTGCCCACAGCATCTGCGCTTCATCGGGATGATAGGAATACCAATGTTCGCGCGTGGGCAATCCCCAGGTCAACCCAATCAATCGCAAAGCCAGGGCCAACGCGAATACGCCCACTATAGCCCCCCAGGTTTTCATAATGGATTTATTCTTCAATCGTAAAATCCTCGACAACAACGTTTTTCGGGCGCAGCACCGAATAAAGCAATCCGATACCGGCCAATAGCGCCACGGCAATAATAACTGCCACACGACGATCGGGGTCCATAACCGCCGTTCCCAACATCGCCAGGCACACTAAAATTCCGCCTGCAGGCACAAAAACAGGAACTTCAAAAGCACCACGTTCTTCGTCGGGACGAGATTTCAATACAATGAGCGACGCGTTGACGACCACGAAAACACACAGCAACAACATGGAAGTAGCCGAAGCCAATTGGCCGATATCGCCCCATAAAGCAAGCAAAAGCACGATACCCATCAACGCCAGAATCGCCATATGCGGAGTGCGGCGATGAGGATGAACGACGCCCAGCTTACGCGGCACCAGACCTTGCCGCGCCATGCCGTAGACCATGCGCGAACCCATGATAAAGTTCAGCAACGCAGTATTGGTAATCGCAAAAAGTGCAATCAACGAAAAAATACTGATAGGAAAACCGGGGAGGCCAATATTCACAACTTCCACCAGCGGTTGGCTCGACTTGGCCAAGGTTTGCCACCCAGCTACAGAAACCGCCGAAATCGCCACCGCCATATAAATAATGGTCGTGATAACGAGTGCGGCAACAACAGCGATAGGGAAATTGCGGCGTGGATTCTTCACTTCCTCGGTCACGTTAATCATGTCTTCAAATCCGATGAACGAATAGAAGGTGAGCACCGCACCTTGCACCACTAAAAGTGAGGTGAGTTCGCCCGGCAGGCCGGTGGTGGGGTTAGGCGGAACCTCCAGATAATTCACCTGTCCCCAAAATCGCAAACCGGCGTATATAACGATTGCCAACCCGCCCACTTCAATTGTGGTGCAAAGGGCATTGAGCCAGGTCGCTTCCTTCATGCCCCAAAAGTTAATAAAAGTGAGGATGAGGATAAACCCGATGATAATCCCCAACCACAGCATAGGCGGCGCAGCAGCCAAAGGACTATCCTTGCCGGGAACCGCAAAGTTCAGCATACCCAGAACATAGCCGGAAAACGCGTGCGACTGCGTGGCAAAGGAAGTGAGTCCCGATGCAGTCACCGTCAGGCCGACGATGTAAGAAAGAAACTTCCAGCCAAAGGCGCGTTGTGTGATGAACGAAGCGCCCGCCGCACGCGGATAACGCGAACCCAGTGAGGCATAGGAAAGTCCGGTCAGCATCGCCGCCACCATACTGGCTAAAAACGCCAACCACACGGCATTGCCCATTTTGTCGGCGGCTTTGCCCATCAGAGCATAGACACCGGCACCCAGCATATCACCGACACCGTAGATGATGAGTGCGCCCAATCCCATCGTGCGCAACAGCGCCGGTTCCGCACTTGTCTTGACTTCTTGTGTATTCTGGTCGGAATTCATGAACCTATTTTAACGGGATTTTGCTTTCCATCTGCGAAACGATAGAATCTGGTTCATGAAACATGGGAAATATTTTCAAACCCTGGCACGATACAACCACTGGATGAACCAAAAGATGTTTGCCATCTGCGCTCAAATGAGCGATGAAGAACGCAAGCTCGATCGCGGCGCGCCTTTTAAATCTATCAGTGGAACCCTCAATCATTTATTAGTGACCGACCGCATGTGGCTGGGCCGTTTTTACGCCGACCCGTTTGTGGTGCCGTCGCTGGATTATGAGCTATATGCCGATTTCGAAGAGTTGCAACGCGAACGCGAAATCACCGACGAGGCCATTTTCAACTGGGTGAACTCACTCTCCGACGAAGCCCTATCGGGAGACCTCACCTTCACGCGCTTCAGCAGTCCTGCGGAATATACCCTGCCGCTTTGGGTTTGTGCGCTCCACCTCTTCAATCACCAGACCCACCATCGCGGGCAATTGACCACGCTCATTGAACAGGCCGGTTACGATTGTGGGGTTACCGATTTAGGAGCCATGCCGCTGCAATCCTAAAGAAATCCCAATAATTCATTAACATTTTACGACTTCCTACTATTTTGGTTTTTCAAAAAACAGAAAAGGTATCAAAAATGCTCTTTGAAAATTTATTAATAGAAGTGCTCAATGCAATGAATAATTTCATTGAGTGTTAGAGTGCATCTTTTTGGTGGAATAATACTCTAATCTATGCGTTATTAACTTATTTTTAAGGGGTAGCATCATGCCAAAGATTTCCAAAAAGCGTCACCAAGCCTTTACCTTGATCGAGCTTTTGGTCGTAATTGCCATTATATCGCTCCTGGCTGCTATTCTTTTTCCCGTCTTTGCTCGCGCCAGGGAAAATGCACGGCGCACTTCCTGTTTAAGCAATCTCAAACAGATGGGCCTGGCAACGATGCAATATACCCAGGATAATGACGAACGCTTTCCCGCTGCATATATAACGTCGGCCAATCTACCACCCGATGGCGCGCACTGGAGTGGAACATACTGGTTCTGGCCACAAATGCTCTATGCCTACCATAAGAGTATTAATGTCTACTATTGTCCGTCCGCACCCATTCACCCTGTTAACACTGCAGGAAAACCCACCCCTTATTGGGCCAATTATGGTGCCAATTCACTGATTATCCGCAATTCGGCGTATCCAAACCTTTCCATTTCGGCGATCAATCGGCCTGCCCTTAATTATTTCATTATGGATAGTGGCGGCTATCGCATTTTCCCACAAGGCAGTAGCGGTGTTACCTCACCTGCCGGCTCATTCTGGTATCTTCCCGGAACCGGTCCGGGTTCCCCCAACAATCGGACACTAACCAGTGGGGCATTCAGCAATTCGGTGTTGGAACGTGATTTTGCGTCTGGCCGCCATTTTCAAGGCGTGAACATGCTGTTCGCCGATGGCCATGCCAAATGGCTGAAATCGGAATTGGTATACAGTGAAGCTGTTAAATGCACCACTTGCCTAGAATCGAGTAACCCTCCTGTAGGCGACAGTGCCTGGAACCCCTATAATAATGGTTAAGCGCGAAACGCCTGCAGACTTTTTTTCTTCGGCGCCGCACCTATGCCAATAGATAATTCCACTGGCCGTTTCGCTATTTGCATATGGCCTCAGGATCTATCTCGCAACCCATTACCGATGAGAAAATCCGCCGCGCAACCCACTACCCAAATGCGTCTGGCCGAAGCGCTCACTCAGCTTCGCTTCCGGCTCGACCAGACGCAGATTTCGCCTCTCATCGTTGCAACCCACACCCTGGCCGAGCTTAAACGCCAGAAGCTACCGGCACACTTAAAGACCTCGACCAAAAAGCGCATCGGCCCGCGTGTCAGCGTTCGCGGCCCACGAAACTTTCGTCTCCCTCGCCTGACGCTGGCGCAATGGCCCAAAGACGGCCTGGTCGAGCAAGCTCTGCCGTCAATGGTCTGCGTGGTTCGCGGTCAGGCCGACCTGCGCGTAGCCGACTATATCTTGCACTGCCAACCGGGCGATTTTATCTTTTATCCCGCCGGCACGCCTTCGGCTAACAGCTCACGTCCGCATCTCGAAGGCGATGCGGGCGACAGGTCTTGTGATTTACTGTGGATTTTTCCGGGCCGCATCTATGGGGAAGGTTTGGAATGCGCCCTGTGCCACTCCCAGGAAGGCCAACACATCGGGGGAGAACACGGCTGGATCAAAAACCGGCTTCTGGCTCAACTTTTCCAGGGTTTGGAAGACGAGCGGCAGGAATCGAATCATTACGATCGCACCTCCCACCTCCTTTCCACTCTGATTGTATTGCTCACACATCGAATAACCACGGGCGATTACATTATTCCGCCACACCGCGCTCATTCGGAGTCTTCGGCGCAGCCCGGCAATGACCCCATCGAGCAAGCCTGTGTTTACATCAAATCACATCTCGGCTCGCACCTCACCATTGAGATTGTCGCCCGTCATGCCTGTCTTTCACCTTCGGTTTTCACGTCGCGTTTCAAAAAGCAAACTGGAAACACTTTCAATCAGTATGTCACCACACTGCGCCTCGAGCGCGCCAGTGCATTACTCTGCGAGACTGAATTAAAAGTAACGGAAATTAGCAAAATGGTCGGATTAAAAGACTGCCAACTTCGCACACTGTTCGTACGCAATAAAAACTGCTCCCCCAAAGAGTTCCGTAATAAAAATAGCTAACCTTTGCCAATTATTCATCGGTTTTCATCGGTTGGCGGCGGAAATCATCGTTACATCAACAGCGGGTGGTGGAATAATACAACCAATCACCTTGATCACAGGAGCGACATCATGCCAAAGACAAATCACGCCCAGCGCTCGGCTTTCACCCTTATAGAACTATTGGTCGTCATAGCCATCATAGCTATTCTCGCAGCCATTCTTTTTCCGGTCTTCGCGCGAGCACGTGAAAACGCTCGGCGCACATCCTGCTTGAGCAACCTCAAACAGATGGGGTTGGCCGCTATGCAATACACCCAGGATTATGACGAACGTTATCCCTCAGCCTACTTCACCGATGGCAGTAATATGCCGCCGGATGGCTATTACTGGAGCGGCACGACGTGGTTCTGGCCTCAGACACTCTACGCCTATCACAAGAGCACCCAACTTTATTACTGCCCCTCCGCCCCGACCAAACCGGTCAATTCCGACGGGCAACCCACCCCGTTTTCTGGAAATTACGGTGCCAATGCCCTGGTCTTCCGCAGAGTCGGCTATTCGACTCTTGCTCTCTCTGCCATCCATAATCCGGCGCAAACCTATCTGATTATGGACAGCGGAGGTTATCGGCTGTATCTTGAGGGTGCAAGTAGCATTAAGTCTCCAGCCGGTTCCTACTGGTATCTCCCGGGAACCGGACCTGGCTCGGCAGCGAACTTGACACGGAGCGGCGCCGTGTTTAGCGGAGGAGCAGCAATGGATCGCGACTTCGCCACCGGCCGTCATTTCGAAGGCGTCAACGTCACCTTCGCCGATGGACACGTTAAATGGTTAAAATCAAGTGTGGTTTACAGTGAAGCCGTAAAATGCACCGCATGCCTGGAAGGTGCCAGCCCCGCAATCGGCGACAGCGCCTGGAATCCTTACCGGAACTAAAGTGTTTTGCCTTATGAAAAAACTGTTTTTCGCCTCACTCACCATGATTTTCGCTTGCACTTTGCCTGTCCTGGCACAACAGACTTCATCCCTCGATCCTGCGGTTGCCAGTGCGAGTACATTTGAAAACATTCCGCGCGTTGCCGTGCCTGCGCGCCCGTTTCTTTTCATTAACAATAAGGAAATCGCCACAGCGCGCGAACGCGCCGAAAACGAAGAGTGGGCGAAAAAACTGAAGGCGAACTACCTGCGCACTGCCGATGAATGGGTAGAGCGTGACTATGCTTTCGTACAAAATATCATCCCACCTACCGGCTCGCTTTTCATCTACGGCCTGGGCTTGAATCTCGACCCGGTGCAAAAGAAGCGCATGACATGGCGCGGCTGGAAAGACCCGCGCCACGTGCAAGGTAGCGATGGCGCGATATATCCCAGTACCACACACCCCGATGACGGCAGCGGCTGGATGGACCCGAAAACCAAAGAAAAATACTTCTTCATCGCTTTTGCGAATGGGATGACGATTACCCAGTTGGAAAGGACCGATCTTCCCGCCCTGGTGAACGCCTATGCCCTCACCGGCAAGGAAGTATATGCCCAGCGTGCGTTGTGGATTTTGGATGCCATCGCCACAATCTACCCGCGCGCCTACGAAGGCCCCATCGATTATCCCGGCAACAAGCCCGGCCGGCCAGATGGCGGACGTTTGGAACGCCCCTACTACCAAGCTGCACGCGCGCTGGTGCGTTATGCCTACTTCGCCGAAGTGCTGTCTTCGAGCGCTCACGCTGCCGAGCCGTCGCCTTCCAATGCCCCCTACTCGATGTTGAAGAACATCGAACTCAACCTGCTGATGAACGGGGCCGACTACTGCCTGCGCATGACCAAGTCGGGCAAAGGTGCCAGCCTCGAACTAAACAACGGCAACATCGACTATAATCGCGGTCCTTTAGTTGTAGGTGCGATGCTGGGAATTCCCGAGTGGGTCGATTGGGCGCTCAACGGCCCACTGGGCTTCCGCTATGCGGTGACCAATACCATCGATATCAACGGCCGTTATTTTGAAACCGGCGCTTCCTATGCGCAGCATACCCGCGAGCTTCTGCTTTCCACGGCACAGGTCCTCACCCGTATGCGGATGCCTGCTTATCCGCAAGGTTTTCCGGCTTATGACGATAAAAGATTCGCTCTTTTTGCGCTCGATTTTTTCACCGGCATCCAGGCTGCGGGGCGCCTACCGCTCTTTGGCGATGCCGGTCCCGACCGCGCCGTGCTGACCCACGGACGGCCTTTCGATAAAGGCACGCTACTGGCCGCGCAGGAATTCTACCGCTACAGCCAACAAAACGACGTACGCGAAGCTGCGTTGCGCGCGGGCGCACAAATGCTGCAAAACCTACCGGAGAATTACCAACCCGGCGAAGCCGAGCTATTTCAAGCGCCGGATTGGAACGCGCAAATCAAGCAAATCCAAGCCGGTTCTTCGCATAACAAGGGCAGCACCTTGTTCTTCGATTACGGCACGTTAATTTTCCGTTCCGGCCCGGCTGATAACGAGCGGGCAGCCGTGATGCGATTCGGCCCTACCCTCAACCACGGCCAGGCCGACGAATTGAACCTGCAATTCTATGCCAAAGGCCGCGAATTCTCCTTCGACCCCGGTTACTATAATACTCACCTGCGCTTTGGCTTCACTTCCAGCACGGTCGCGCATAACCTGTTGGTAGTGAACCGGCGCAATCAACTGCGACAGCCTGCCCCCGGCGGCGACTTGCAGACCTGGACCGATGGCAGCATTTTGCGTTCAGCGGCAGTAGACAACCCTCAGGCTTATGCCGACCAGGACGTGCAGGAATATAAACGCCGCGTAGCCCTCATCGACATTTCACCGGATGACAGTTACATCATAGACACTTTCTGGGCGCGTGGCGGGCACGATTACGATTACAGCCTGCACGGCATTTCCCAGGGCAAATTGGAGATTTTGCCTTCGCCCGGTACAGCTTTACAGGAAACGAGAACTGGCTCGATTTTAAGCCCTCAAGTAGATTACTCGGCAGAGATGGATGCGAACGGACGTGTCGCCTCTTACGCAAATTCGCAATTCTACTTTGCACCGCCCGGCGACGGTTATGGCTTTTTGAGCCGCCCCAGCTTTTATGCGCTTAATGGCCCGGCACGGCTGCAATGGTCGGCGAGTGATAAAACCGACCACCAATTATACGTTTCTCACTTCGCCCCGCCTGCGGCGCAACTCATTACCGCGCAATCACCCAAACCACCGGGGGTGATGGATGTGACCTATGCGCTTTCGCGAGTGAACGCTGCGGCTTCGCAAACCGTGCGCTTTACTTCGGTGATCTTGCCGACGCAAGGCGCGAATAAGCTCGCATCCGTTGAGGAAATGACCGCCGGCGATAAACCTCGTGAAACCTTTGCCCTTCGCCTCAAACCCGCTGCGGAAGTGATCTCACCCGTGCGCGAACACCTTTATTTCGCGTCCAACAAAAGCGCTCGCCGTGTCTCGTTTGAAAACGATATTTCTTTTTCTGGCGAAGAGGGCTATTTGAGTTTGGATGGCGAAGGAAAAGTTTTGGCGGCTTCACTGACCGGCAGCGGCGAGATTCGTAAAGGCCAGTTTAAATTCAGCGTCGCGCCACGATTTACAAAACCACTGCAAATTTTAAAAATCGAGAATCAGCCCTTACGGCTCTTGGTGAACGCGCCCTATGATCAAACCCGGCATCTGGCGGGAAGCATTGTGCGGTTGAATAAAGCCGGTTTATCCCGGCCATTCAGTTTGCGGGTGCAAAAAAGCGAGGCTGCCGGACAAGACAGTTGGCTCACGATGGACGCTTCCAGCAACATCCATGCTGTAGGCACGGTGAAAAGTTACGATGCTGCCTCGCGCACCCTGACAACCGATGCCCCCTTCCCCCGCGCACGGCCCTACCTTTTCGGCTACGATTTTGAAACTGGCGAATCAGGAATATCCAATTCGCAAAACGAATACAATGGCACGTATAATGGGTTTCAAGTCGTGAAAGCTGACAATCCGCAGCAGCACGCCAGCATCAAATCAATGCAAAATCGACGCACGGAAATCGTATTCGATGCGGGAGGCACATTCTCACCCGGTGACGCATTTGAAATTCAACTCTTTGCCTCAGGAGACACTCTGGAAATTCCCGTCTGGAGCCAGGCACGACGCAATACCAACGGGCAATGGCAATTCAGCGGTAATGGTGAGGTTACGATCAACGAATAGTGCCTGTAATCCGCATTCCCCAATCCAAAATCCGCAATCCCCTCACCGATGATTCACATTCTGCCGCAGGGCAAAACAAAGGGCGATTGCCAGAGCATCGGCCAGGTCGGAGGGTTCGGGCAACTCCTTGAGCTTGAGTCTCGCTTTCACGGCGTTTTGAATGGTCGATTTGCTGGCATGTCCGCTGCCTGAAACCACCTGCTTCACTTCGTTGGGCAAAAACGAATGCACGGGGATTTGCGACTGCTGAGCCGCTAACAAGAGCACGCCGCGCGCCTGTGCCATCAGCAAGGCGCTGCGCGGATGGGCGTAAGTCGAAAACAGGTCTTCCACCACTACTACGTCGGGATGATGGGCCTTGATGGCGTCGCAGAGGCCATCAAACAAGGTCTCCAGGCGCACCGGCAGCGGAGCATCGGCCCGAGCGCGAATGACCCCTGCGGCGAGATAGCGCGGTGCGGTTTCGATGCCCAAAACGCCAAAACCGGTGCGATGAAGGCCGGGGTCAACCCCCAGCACGACCCGCGCCGAAGGCATGTTGCTCAGGCGCGCTTCGCGCTTTTCACGCGAAGAGCCGCGGCTTTGGGGGATTTTGAAATCGGCCAGCGATTGGGTTTTGGGAGGCATTTCAGGTGAGAGTGAAATAACAGAGCGAAGCAATAAGCAATGAGAGAGTGAAAAAACTCTCCAAAAAATTATAGCCGATGCTATACTTCCCGCGCGATGAACGGTTCTTCTTCCCTCCAATTCGATATTAATTCCATCCGCGAAATCGCGCAGCTACTGCGCGAAAGCGAGTTAGGCGAGATCTGCTTAGAAACGACCGACGAAAACGATACGCCTGCACGCCTGCGTCTCAAGCGCGCTGGCGCAACCTTCCTGGCCCCACCCCCGGCACCGGTATCCGCACCCGCCGTTAGCGCGCCCGTCAGTGCTGGCACTACGGAAGAAACAGACGCGGTGGAAAGCGGCGGACCTGCCAGTTTCGACATCACCTCCCATGCGGTTGGCGTGTTTCGCGATGCCAAAGTGCCGGTTCAGGTAGGCGACGAAGTCAAAGCCCGGCAGGTATTGGGAAGTGTCGAATCGCTGCGTGTGCCCAACGAAATCGTTGCACCCTCTGCCGGTAAGGTATTGGCAGTTTCCGCCCAACATGGCCAGGGCATTGAATATGGCCAAACGCTGTTTGTCATTCAGGAGGCATAAACATGCACTGGAACAAACCACGCAACCCGGTAGTGCGCAACAATCGCAGGAGCGGTCAAACCATGATCGGCCTGCTGGTGACCGTTGCCATTATCATCGCAGCGGCTGCGTTCTACCTTTCGGCCAAGGGCAAAAATCCCGATGGTAGCGAAAGCAGCAAAACCGCTCTCAAGCGGAGCATGGATTTGGCCGAGGAAGTTGCACTGCAAAACAATATCAACCAAATCCAAATGATTATCGGCATGTATAAGGGCGATAACGAAGGTAAAGTCCCGGCGAGTTTGGAAGAACTCAAAGCCACCGCCAAATTCCCGGCGGAGATGTGGATCAACCCGGTCGATAAGAAACCCTTGGGCTACGACCCAGCAACCGGCCGTATCATCGTCACGCCCTACGAAGGCATGAGTCCGGCTATCGCCAAAATGACAGCCAACCCGATGCACGGGGCCGATGTGCCGCTGGCACCGGGCACCAATCCCAACGCTCCTGCTGCCGCACCCGCTCCGGCCACGCCCGGTATGCCGCAGATTCCAACCATTCCTAATTCGGGCAACGTACCGATGGAAGACGTCCAGTAATCTTTCGTTTCCCTTATTCTCTATCACCCTATGTTCAACAAAGTTCTCATTGCTAATCGCGGCGAAATCGCCGTGCGCATTATTCGCGCCTGCCGCGAGATGGGCATTAAAACTGTTGCCGTCTACTCCACCGCCGATAAAGACTCGCTTCACGTGCGCCTGGCCGATGAATCGGTCTGTATCGGCCCGCCTTCGGCCAAGGAATCGTATCTCAACATTGCCAACGTGGTTTCGGCAGCTACCATCACCGGTGCCGAAGCGATTCACCCCGGCTACGGCTTCTTAGCCGAGAACTCGTCGTTTGCTGAAATTTGCGGCCAGGTCAAGATCAAATGGATTGGCCCCAACCCGCAGGCGATCGACCTCATGGGTAACAAGGCTGCTGCCCGTAAAAAGATGCAGGAAGCCAAAGTGCCCACCGTTCCCGGCACCCCTGGCCCGGTATCCAGTGAAGCCGAAGCGCTCAAGGCAGCGGCTGATATGGGTTATCCCGTCATCATCAAAGCCAGCGCAGGCGGTGGCGGAAAAGGCATGCGCGTGGTGCATGAAGAGAGCGACCTCGCCAACCAGCTTGCCACCGCTAAAGCCGAAGCGACCGCAGCCTTTGGCAATGGCGAAGTTTATATCGAGAAATATCTGGTCGAACCACGCCACGTCGAAGTGCAGATTCTGGCCGATGAACATGGCAATGTCATTCATTTGGGCGAGCGCGACTGCTCAGTGCAGACCGTGCGTCACCAGAAGATGCTCGAAGAAGCACCCAGCACCTCTATCCCTGATAGCACCCGCAAAGCCCTGGGCGAAGCAGCCGTGCGCGGTGCCAAAGCCGCCGGTTACCAGAATGCAGGCACGATGGAGTTTTTGGTGGCCAAGGACGGCAAGTTCTACTTCATTGAAATGAACACCCGTATCCAGGTCGAGCATCCCGTCACGGAAATGGTCACCGGCGTCGACTTGATCCGCGAGCAGCTTCGTGTTGCAGCCGGTGAAAAACTGACCTTGCGCCAGAAAGACGTTCAACTCGAAGGCCACTGTATCGAGCTTCGCATCACTGCCGAAGACCCGGACAAGAACTTCGCACCGGCTTCTGGCACCATTACCCGCTTCGATGCCCCCGGTGGCCCTGGCGTGCGCGTCGATGCCCACATTTATAACGGCTACACCGTCCCGCCGTTTTATGATTCGTTGTTAGCTAAAATCCTGGTTCATGCCGAAACCCGTGAAGCTGCCATCACCCGCGCCCAGCGCGCGTTGGCCGAAACACGTATTGAAGGCCTGGCCACCAACCTCCCGTTTTTGCAGAAGATTCTGACCAACGAATACTACCGCAAAGGCGAAGTTACCACAGACTTCCTCGCTCGTAGAATGAGCGTTTAAATTTTTATCAGGTATATTTAGTAATAAAAGTGCCCTGGCGGCCTGGAACAGGTTTCCATGTATAATCGCCAGGGTGCCTTGACGTCTCTTCGTTAATAGAGAAAAGAACAAATAATATGGGTAAACGACGTAGCGGACGCGAACTCGCGTTTCGCCTTTTATTTCAGTGTGACGTCGGCGGCATGCCGCTCGACGAAGTTATCGCAGCAGCACGCGACGCGAGCGACGCCAAGCCAGCCGTATGGGCCTTTGCCGAAGAACTGGCACGAGGCACCTGGGATATGCGCGAAGAAGCCGACACAATTATTCAGAAGTATTCCGCCGGCTGGACACTCGACCGCATGCCGAACGCCGATCGCAACCTGTTGCGCCTGGCGATTCACGAAATTCTCCACCACGAGGATATTCCCCAGAGCGTATCGATCAACGAAGCTGTGGAATTGGCTAAAGAATATTCGACGCAGGACTCGGCCAAATTTATTAACGGAATCCTGGGTAGCTTTGTGCGCGGGCGCGACGCTTAATCAGAATAGAGAGTTATAAGAGAAACGGGGAGCGAAATATTCGCTTCCCGTTTTTTCTTGATGAACGTCACGATTCAGCCTTTTCGAGCATCAAAAAAAATTTTCGTATTTTTTCGGATTTGTTATATAAAATCAACTCATTATGGTATAAAATGAGGCCGTTCATATCTCTTATGACATAAAGAACTTGACGTTGGCTGTCTTGAGTCGGAACAATCACTTTTCAGGGAGTCTCGCAACATGCAACACACTACCCGTCGTTCTTCTGGCTTCACACTCATCGAGCTGCTTGTCGTCATTGCTATCATAGCTATCCTGGCGGCGATACTCTTCCCTGTCTTCGCTCGTGCCCGCGAAAATGCACGCCGCGCCAGTTGTTCGAGCAACGTCAAGCAAATTTCATTGGGCCTCATGCAATATACCCAGGACTACGACGAAAAATTCCCGGGTTGGTATACCGACCCCGATGGCGGAGGATTCGTAGTCAACACCACCGACCGGGGCTGGACCGAAAATATCCAGCCCTACCTCAAAAGCCTGCAGATCTATCAGTGCCCCAGCGAATCGACTGCGGCACCGGCCACAGGGAACGGCTTAGGCTACAGCGACTATTTCATCAACGCGCGCATCGCCAGCACCGATCCGGCAGGAATTGCCCAGCCAACAGCGGGCGGCGCTGCTCTGGCTTCTTTAGATTCACCGGCACTCACTGTGATGGCTGGCGACGGAGGCTCGTTCAACTCGGAAAACCAGATGTCGAACTGGCCCTATACCAGCGCCGACCCCGGCCAATACCGCCGCCACCTGAGCGGCAATAACTTTGCCTTTTGCGACGGCCACGTGAAATGGTATCGGCCCGATAAGATCAAAATCACATCCGTAAGCGGCGGAGAACCGACCTTTGCAATTTCGTAAGCCCGAAGAACCGCGCGCGTCAGCAAGCCGGGTGGGCTGGAGATTTTTGCTTATTCCAGATAGCCATCGTCCTGGTCAGATGCAGATACCTACCCGGCTTGCTGACGCGCGCGGTTCTTCACTTGCCCCACCATGCTACCAGCCCAAAGCGTCCGGCTTTTCCGTTCTGGCCACGGTGGGAAAATAACATCTCATTCTGGCAACGCGGACACACCGGCATGATTTCGATTTGCTCCTGCGGCACTCTACTTCCTACAAGATCGTGACGAATAATCGCTGCTAAATCGAGATGCGGCTTCGCATAACCTGCCACCACACTCTCCGCCGGAGCCTGGGCCGCCACCTCGTCACCCACTTCCAAACATTCCACGCACAGGCAAGGGCCAATACCAGCAAGCACGTCTTGTGGTTGAGTGCCAAACTCCTGCTGCATCTTGCAGAGAGTCTTGGAAGCAATTCTCCCCACTGCACCGCGCCAACCGGCATGAATCACAGCTAAAGCATGGTTGGCACGGTCGACCAACAGAATGGGCGCACAATCGGCCACCTGAATTAAGACCGGCACATCGGTTTGGGCAACGATGAGCGCATCGCAATCGGCAATAGCACCGTCCCAATTAAACGCACCGCTTCCGCCGTCATTGGCAGTGACAATCTGCGAATTTGTACCGTGCACTTGTTGCGCTGCAACGAGGCGATCGGCGTCGTAGCCCAATGCGGCAGCCAGCAAGCGACGGTTTTGCTGCACGTCGCCGATGGCGTCGTCAACGTGGAATGCGAGGTTTAAGCTGCCGTATTCTCCAGCCGATACTCCACCCTCGCGCGTGGTGACGGCGTGATTCAAACCAGGCACTGCCTGTAAGGCAGCACCAAACTGTAATAACTTCATTGTAAATTATCTTATCGCAACGCAGCCTGTTGCTATCTGTCTATGGTATAACTGCAGTGGCAGGTCGCTTCTGCAAATCCAGGTTATCAGGAGAGAATTTTATGAAAAAAATTATTGTGTGCGGTGCGTTTGTATTAGGAGTTTTAGCCCTCGGTGGCCAGATGGCCGCTCAGGCTTGCGAAGGCACTTGTAAACCCAAGACCGCCAAACCGGCTCCCGCACCGGCACCCGACAAAGGCGAATAATTTTATCGCCCACTCAACAGCAAACGCGCAAGGAGAGCAATCTCCTTGCGCGTTTGTTTTTTATGAAGAACCACACGCGTGAGCAAGTGGATTGTTTAAACGTCATATAGAGCTCAAAAAGACGTCGTAATAACGTAAAAAGCTGGAACAGTCCGCTTGCTTACGCGCGCGGTTCTTCATAACAAAACACCCACACCGATATGTCGGCGTGGGTGTTTTGTTGGGCGGCAGATAGCCGTCCTGCAACTTTTTACTTGCTGAGCGCTTCACGCACAGCCGAAAGCTGACCGGCGCTGCCGAGCTTTTCGTTCTTGTGGGCGATGAAATCGGCATAGGCCTGCATGAAGATTTTGCCAGGGCCGCGCAAGTCGAAATCTTCGGGCTTGTCGAGGAAGAATTCGCGGTGAACGCGGGTCCATACCAAACGACCATCGGTATCGATATTGACTTTGGTCACGCCCAGTTTGGCGGCGGGGAAGTATTCATCTTCGTTGACGCCCTTGGCACCTTCCTTCAACTTACCGCCAGCGGCATTGATGCGGGCCACTTCATCCTGCGGCACGCTGGAGCTACCGTGCATTACCATGGGGAAGCCGGGAAGAATCTTCTGGATAGCTTCGATACGATCGAAATGCAAGCCTTGCGAACCGCTGAACTTGTAGGCACCATGCGAGGTGCCGATTGCCACGGCCAGGGCGTCGCAACCGCTGCGCTCGACGAATTCCTGCGCTTCGTTGGGGTCGGTGAGGCAGGCGTGATCTTCATCAACAGCGATATCTTCTTCCACGCCGCCCAGCATGCCAAGCTCGGCTTCAACGGTGATGCCCTTGGCATGGGCGCGATCGACCACGCGGCGGGTGATGGCGATGTTCTCTTCAAACGACTCGTGAGAAGCATCGATCATGACGCTGGAGTAGAAGCCGGAATCGATACAGTCGTAGCAGGTCTGCTCATCGCCGTGATCCAAATGGACGGCGAAGATGGCTTCCGGGAAAACCAATTCGGCCGAGCGGATGATGCCTTCCAAAAACGCCTTGTCGGAATAGGCACGGGCACCCTTGGAGAGCTGGATGATGAAGGGGGCCTGCGACTGGATGCAGCCACGGAACAAACCGATGGTCTGTTCGAGGTTATTGATGTTGTAAGCGCCAACGGCATATTTGCCGTAGGCCAGGTTATACAATTCTTTGGTTGAGACGATCATTCGAGGAAACTCCTAAACTTTTCGGGGGGTTTTTGTTTTTTCGCGGGCAAGTGTAGCAAAAAGCGTTACTCTTGACGCAGACTGCGGACAAAATCCGGCAATTCACTTAAAGCGTTCAGAATATAATCCGCCTTGCCGGGGTAAAGAGTCACGTCCATAAAACGCGGATCTGGGATCGCCACCACCGTCATACCGGCACTTTTACCGGCACGCACGCCCGAAAGCGCATCCTCGACAACCAGGCAGTTTGCCGGGTTTGCACCCAGTTTTCCGGCTGCTTTGAGATAAATATCAGGGGCCGGTTTACCATTGACCACTTCGTCGCCAGTGGTAACCTGGGAGAGATACTGGGCGATATCATGCCGCTCTAAAAACGGATGCACCAACGCACCGATAGAACTGGTCGCCAGCCCTAACGGCAGCATCGCGCTTAATTCACCCAAAACCGAAACGGTCGATTCAAAAATCGGGATGCGCTTTGCGTAAAAATCTTCGGCGATGGCGTGGCGCTTGAGTGCCATTTCTTCGAGATCGGTGCGAATGGCAAACCGCTCGGAATAAAAGTTCATCGCGGAGGGGAAATCCTTGCCCATCACTTCGTGCTTAAGCTCACCGGCATACTCAACGCCATAGAGCTTGAGCAGCGCGCCGTCGATCTCGTTCCACATCGGTTCGGAATCGGCGAGAATACCGTCCATATCGAAAATTATCGCTTCAAGTTTCATATTGTTTATTGGCGAAATTGCGCCATGTCGCATAATCTCCCCTCCCTCAGGGAGGGGTTAGGGGGAGGGAGTTCAGGCATTTTACTTCTCCCTTCCATTTCAATACCGAACGAATTTTCTGCGCTTCAAATCCCCCACCCAACCTCCCCCTGAGGTGGAGGAGCTACGCTACGCATTCTTCAACGGTCAAAGTTGGATGTTCAAAATCTCATTCACCGTTCTCTGCGCTATGATAGTTACAAACGGCTGAGGCGCATTCGTGTTAGCATTCCATTGCCAGAGTTGAGCGGTTTCCAGCATCTGCCAGGAGCGCCCGGTTCCTTCACAATCGAACTGTTTCATCAGTTCCGGCAACGCAGTGAAAAACACGCCCTCTTGCACGCAGTTGCCGGTTTCGCAGGCGAACAGACTCAATCCCAACACCCCGCCTGGAGCCACACTATCCTGCACTTTTTTCAAAACGCCAAGCGCATCTTCACCCAAAAACTGGAGGCAATTCACCGCCAGCACCAGATCATATCGACCGCTCCAATCCCATTCGCGCAAATCGGATTGGAAACAATGTGCCTCTAACTGGCGCTGTTCCAACAAGCGCTTGGCTTTTTCGACGGCGCTGGGCACGAAATCGACACCAGTCGCTTCATAGCCACAAGACGCCAGAAAGGCCAGATCTTGCCCTTCACCACAGCCAATATCGAGCGCTGAAGAGGCAGCGCCACCAAGGAGCGGATGATGATAACGCACGGCCCGCCGCGCCACAGGCCCGGCATCAAAGCCGTAGTAATATTTCGTTCCCTGATAGATGGCGCTCCAACGCGCGTATTCTGAATTCATGGTAAGAGGCACAGTTAGAAATTCTACCAAGTTACGCGAACGGAGTTCTGCTTGTCGAAGTGACCATAAATTCGCTATAATTCCTTGGCTTTACCTAACGCGTAGTGAAACGCAACGATCTGTTGTGCGTATAACTATAGCGTTGTTTAAATTCCGTAAATTTCCCGTATGCCGGTTGACTTGGGAGGGGCCGTGATGAAACTGAAAATAAGTGATGAGTACTCGCAACGTGGACGTTAAGTTCGCCGCGCCCCACCCTGACGAGTACTTCAATGCGAAGACTCGTTATTTTTGTGTCTGAAATTGATGGCACATTGTCGTAATCGAATCTCGAAAAAATCTAACCGAAAAATATTTAGACTTTAGAATAAGAAGTCCGGAGAAAAAATGTCCAACGACCTGTCCGTAACCCGTAATATTGGTATTGCCGCCCATATCGACGCAGGCAAGACCACTACCACCGAACGTATTTTGTTCTACACCGGCGTGAGCCACCGTATTGGTGAAGTTCACGAAGGCGCTGCCACCATGGACTGGATGGCGCAGGAACAAGAGCGTGGTATCACCATCACTTCGGCGGCTACCACCTGTTTCTGGGACGGTTCCAAGAAGCAGTATCCCCAGCACCGCATCAACATCATCGACACCCCCGGTCACGTTGACTTTACGGTGGAAGTGGAGCGCAGCTTGCGCGTGCTCGACGGCCTGGTTGCCGTCTACTGCGCCGTAGGCGGCGTGCAGCCGCAGTCGGAAACGGTGTGGCGTCAGGCCAACCGCTACGGCGTTCCGCGCGTTGCTTATGTCAACAAAATGGACCGCGACGGTGCCAACTTCTACGAAGTGCTTTCGCAGGTGAAAGAGCGCCTGGGTGCCAAGGCAGTTGCTTTGCAAATCCCGATCGGTGCTGAAGCAGATTTCAAAGGCGTTGTTGACCTGGTCACGATGAAAGGCATCTTGTATCAGGAAAATGACAAGCTGGGTTCAACCTTCGAAGAAATCGAAATCCCGGCCGACCTGAAAGACAAGGCCGAGGAGTTCCGCGCCGAATTGATCGAAGCCGCTGCCGAGCAAGACGACACCTTGATGGAGAAATTCTTCGCCGGTGAAGAACTCAGCATCGAAGAGATCAAGAATGCGCTGCGCACTGCCACCTTGAAGAACGAAATCGTGCCGGTCATCTGCGGCTCGTCCTACAAGAACAAGGGTGTGCAGCCGATGCTCGACGCCGTCGTGGAATACTTGCCCTCCCCGCTCGACATTCCGCCCGTGGAAGGCACCGACCCCAAGACTGGCGAAACGATCACTCGTGCGCCGTCGGTCGACGAACCGTTTGCCGCATTGGCCTTCAAAATCGTCTCCGACAAGTTCGGCACGCTGACCTACTTCCGTGTCTACTCCGGTAAGTTGCAGAAGGGTTCCTACATCTCCAACCCCGGCAAAAACAAGAAGGAACGCGTTTCTCGTATTTTGCGGATGCACGCCAACAAGCGTGAAGACGTCGATGTCGTGGAAGCTGGTGAAATCGTGGCCGCCGTCGGTCTCGAAGCCACCGCAACCGGCGACACCATGTGCGATGAAAAGAACCCGATCTTGCTGGAAACCATTTCGTTCGCCGAACCGGTTATCTTCCAGTCGATCGAACCCAAGTCGAAGAACGACGATGACAAGCTCACCAACGCCTTGGTGAAATTGGCCACCGAAGACCCGACTTTCAAAGTTCGCAGCGACAAGGAAACCGGCCAGACCATCATCGGTGGTATGGGCGAATTGCACCTTGAAATCATGGTCGATCGTATGAAGCGTGAATACGCCGTGGAAGCCAACATTGGCCGCCCGCAGGTAGCCTACCGCGAAACGATCACTCAGCCAGCGCTGAACATCGACTACAAGCACGTGAAGCAGACCGGTGGTTCGGGTCAGTATGCGCACGTTGTGCTGAACGTTCTTCCGATGGAGAAAACCGAAGAAAACGCCAACGTCAACTTCGAGTTCCAATCGAAAGTCGTCGGTGGTGTGGTTCCGCGCGAATACTGGGCATCGGTTGAAAAAGGTGCCAAGGCCGCTCTGGAACGCGGTGTTCTGGCTGGCTACCCGTTGCAGAACGTGCGCGTCGAACTGATCCATGGTTCGTTCCACGATGTCGACTCGAACGCCATGACCTTCGAAATCGCCGGTTTGAACGGAACCCTGGAAGGCTGTAAAAAAGCCAAGCCGGTGATCCTCGAACCGATCATGTCGATCGAAGTTGTCACCCCCGAGTCCAACATGGGCGACATCATCGGCGACTTGTCCTCGCGTCGTGGTAAGATCCAGGAAATGCGCCCCGACAAGGGCGGCACCCAGATCGTGCGCGCCCAGGTTCCGTTGTCCGAAATGTTCGGCTACGCCACCACCATGCGTACCCTGTCGCAGGGCCGTGCTACCTACTCCATGGAACCCAGCCACTACGAACCCGTCCCCAGCTTCGTCTCGGAAGAGATCCTGGCCAAGGGCCGCGAAGGTCGCTAGTCCAAATCCACAACTGCTTCTTCCTGCGGGAAGAAGCAGTAACAAAAACACCCCCGCCGATGATTGGCGGGGGTGTTTTTGTTTGATCGAAATTAGCAGAGTAAGTAATAAAAATTAGATTGTATTACTTGTATCCAGCATACGTGGAGGTTAAGATTAGAGAAGATTTGCCTTAACCACTGCAAAATCAGAGAGGGAAAAATATGCTCATCTTTTGCAATCGCAGCCGCTTCAATGCAACTGCGAACCATTCAGGCTTCACCCTGATAGAACTTTTGGTCGTTATTGCTATCATCGCTATCCTTGCCGCAATCCTGTTCCCAGTATTTGCGCGCGCAAGGGAGAATGCAAGACGCACTTCATGCCTTTCTAACCTTAAACAGCTCGGATTGGGGATGCAGCAATATATACAGGATTATGACGGGCGGTATCCCTACATCCCACAAGGGAGTTTATCCAATACCGGACGCGCTCCAATGGGCACAGGAGACTCTGCCGACGCCTATCAGGATACGCCCGCAGCCAATCGCTGGGATGCGGGGCCGGTTGTGACACGATTACTACCCTATACCAAGAGCGAACAACTGGCACTCTGCCCTTCTGTTGAGAAAAGTAATCCCGATCTCTCGGCCAATACCAATTACGAAGCCAGTGCCTATCTCTTTGCCGATACTGCCAAGGAATCTGGAAGTCCCTATTTTCAGCAGTCAATCCTCGAAGCGGTGATTTTAGATCCCTCCAACACCATGGTTTTCCAAGACTACAAAGGCACCAACGCTCGCCCTCACCTGGATGGCAATAACAATCTGGCTGCCGACGGCCGTGTTAAATGGATGAAAAGCGGTAACAGTGCCATTAAACCACGCTATTGGTGATTAAGGAAAATTATGCATCTGCGACAACTAAAATTTTATATCCTGGGCTGTTTGGCCTTACTCTTAACAACCGCTTCCTTGTGGGCAAAAAGTGATGAAGTACCAACCACGTTTCGCATTCAGGGAACTGTTACTAAAGCCCAAACCTGGAACGTCTCACGACTTGAACAAGAGTTCAAGAACGACTTAAAGACCCTAAGCTACTCCATTAAGGACAAAGAATACACTTCGCGTTGCATTCCCCTGCTCTCGCTGATCAAAGCCGCCGGTCCGAACTTCGGCACACAACAAAAACACTCCGAACTGCGTTTGCTTATCAAAGTTGAGGGGCGTGATGGTTACAGCGTTTGGTATAGCCTGGGTGAATTGTTGCCGGAGTTTGGCAATCGGGCTATATACATCGCTTTAGATGCGAATGGTAAGCCCTATACCGACAGGGAAGCGCCTATTCGTTTAATCGTGCCAGGAGAGAAAGATTATGGGCGGTGGATTTACGGCATCGCTACAATTACCATCATTGACGGATCCCAGATCAAAGTGCCGTAAAGTGACGCTCTCTACTAATCATCATCCGCTTCATCGTCCACGGCAATGCCACTGACAGCCGCAATCACTATTACAAACTCACCCTTCAGCTCTTTACGCGCCTTCAGGACATTGAAAACCTCTTCGGCAGTGCCGCGCAAAGTTTCTTCGAACTGTTTAGTGATTTCACGACTGACGACGACCTGAACCTGAGGAGCTATTTCGGCGATTGATTCGAGCACTGCCACCACGCGAAACGGCGATTCGTAGAGCGCGACAGTCTCTTCACGGGCCAGGGCAGCGGCCAGGGCTTTACGGCGTTTGCCGGGCTTGCGGGGCAAAAAACCAAGGAACGAAAACCGCTGGGCATCGAACCCGGAAATGGAAATGGCAGCCACAAAGGCACAGGGGCCGGGGATGGGCTGTATGAGGATATTGCGCGCGGCAGCTTCACGCACGAGCGCAGGCCCCGGGTCGGAAACACCCGGAGTGCCCGAATCGGTGACGAGCGCCAGTGTTTCACCTGCTTCCAGGCGAGCGCAGAGCGCCGCTATTTTTGCGGGTGAAGTGTGCTGATGGCACGACGTGAGAGGGACTTTCAGCTCGAAGCGCGCCAGCAGCTTTTGCGTGTGGCGGGTATCTTCGGCACAGATGACATCGGCGTTGCGCAGCGTTTCCAGCAGCCGCGGCGATACATCGTCCAGGTTGCCTATCGGTGTAGCACAAACGTATAACGGCATAAGGAAAAGGCTGAAGGCTTGAGCGGTGAAAATTCAACCACTCTCAAACCTCCAGCCTTAAATCTCCAAATTAACGACCACGACGGCGCAATGCGCGGCTGGCCTTACGGCGCTTCTTCGCCCAGTGAGTTTTCACTTTACGGCGATGTTTCTTTTTGTCGGAACTCAAGCCTTCCTCCTTTTGGATTCACTTATCAAGAAATTAATGTGGATGTCGAATTTATCGGCAAAGCCTTGAAATTATATGTGTTTTTATCACTCTACGTCAACGCCCGGTGCTACGGTTTCGACAATAGCCTCGGTTGGAGTATGTCCTTTACGGCGCTCCTGCACCCAGTGTACAATCATCGGCGCGATCGACAAAAAGACGATGAGGAGAATGGCCTTCTCCATATTGTCCTTCACCGCAGGCACATTGCCCAGAAAATATCCCAGCAGCGTGCAGATGGTGATCCAGCCAATACCGCCTGCAATATTGTAGAAAGCAAACTTTGAATATTCCATCTGCGCGACACCTGCCACAGTGGGCGCAAAGGTGCGTACGAACGGCACAAACCGCGCCAGCACGATGGTTTTAGGGCCGTGCTTTTCGTAGAACTGCTCAGTTTTGGTGACATGTTCTCGTTTAAAAAACCGCGAATCAGGACGATTAAACAGTTTAGGCCCCACCTTACGCCCGATGAAATATCCGGTGGCATCGCCGACAATGGCCGCAACGCAAAGCAGCGGAATGAGCAGCACGATATTGAGAAGCGGGCCATCGTGCCCCGGCAGGGTGATCGCGCATAAAGTTCCGGCCACGAAAAGCAGCGAATCGCCCGGCAAGAAAAAACCGATCAGCAATCCCGTTTCGGCAAAGATAATCGCAAACAGCAAAAGATAGCCGCCTGCGGCAATCAAGGTCTTTAACCCTTCAGGATCGTGAAGTTGGTGCAATAATTCCATAAATCAGCAACGGCAATTTTAAGGTAAAGTAAAAATGTCCTATCAAAAGCTATCCGATTTTGGACGATGCGTCAAAGAATAAGTTGCCTGTTTCTTACATTCAAGGTTTAGCATGTCTCGTAGCGCCGAACGATTCGTTAAAAATCATCGCCACATGTGGCAACGCCTGAGTGAACTCACCGATAAAGCCCAAAGCAATGGCTTGAGTTCACTCGATAATGCCGAACTCCATGAAATCGGCATTCTTTACCGTCGCGCTTCTTCCGACCTGGCCCGCGCCAAAACACGCTACAACAATACCAACTCCGGTCGCGCACTCACCCGTTCGCTCAACGACCTGGTGCTGCGCGCTCATACCCAGGTTTATTCTGCTCCTGCGCCGCAAGCTATCAATGCCTGGCATTTTCTCCTGCACGGCTTTCCAGAGGTGTTTCGCCGGTGTTGGCGGCCCATAGCCCTGGCAGCGGTTTTTCTGTTCCTACCGGGCTTCCTGTCCTATATCAGCGTCGTTATCAATCCTGATACAGCCCCATTGTTCGTTCCAGACGGAGCGATCCGTGAAGTGCAAAAACGCGCCGAAGAAAAAATCATCGTTGGCTGGGGCGCACGCACGGAGTTTGAAGGCCTACTCGACAGCCCTGCCACGTCGTCATTTATCATGACCAACAATATCCGTGTCACCATCACCGCCGTGGCACTGGGGGTCACGGCAGGCATCGGCACAGCTTTGGTTTTACTGATGAATGGCCTCATGATCGGCGGCCTGGCCGGGGTGGCAACCGATGTGAATGCCGACGTGCTCTTCTGGGCAGTTATCCTCCCCCACGGCGTGATGGAGCTGCTGGCAATCTGCATCGCAGGCGGAGCCGGATTAATGATTGGCCGCGCCATTTGGGCACCCGGCGACCTGCCACGGCGCGATGCGCTTAAAATTGTCGGCGCACAGGCCGCTCAACTCCTGGCCGGGGTTGCCGTATTGCTGGTGATTGCCGGATTAATTGAGGGCTTCGTCACTCCACTACCGCTTTCGCCCCTGCTCAAGCTGACTTTTTCTGCGGGAACAGCCCTCGCGCTCATCTTCTACCTGGCCCCGCGCCGCTCCCTCCCCCAGGCCGATTTGGTAAAATCGCCTTCGCCCTGAAAATTATTGTCAAAGGATATTGAGTTTCATGCCTATTTACGGACGCTTTGAACAAAACGGCCAAATTCGCCATGCCGAAATCGAAGGTGATACCGCCCATTTTATTGAAGATCTCTTCGGAACAGCCCGGCGCACGGGAGAATCGGCCGCTATTGCCGACCTGAAAACCCTGGCTCCGGTCGCCTCTTCCAAACTCTTTGCTGTCGGCCTCAACTTCGCCGACCACGCCGCCGAAGCCAACCTGGAAGTTCCCCAGTGGCCACTGATGTGGTTCAAGGCTCCCTCCTCGGTCATCGCCCAGGGCGAGACGGTTGAAGTGGCGCATCCCGACCACCGCACCGACTACGAAGCCGAACTCGTCATCGTCATCGGTAAACGCGGCAAGGCCATCAGCGAAGCCGATGCCTACGACTACATCCTGGGCTATACCAACGGCCAGGACATCAGCGACCGCGACGTGCAGTGGGGCGAATCGCAGTGGGCGCGCGCCAAGTCGTTCGATACCTATTCGCCGCTTGGCCCCTACATCTACACCGATGTCGATCCCAACAACCTCACCATCGAAACCTACATCAACGGTGAAGTACGCCAGTCGAGCAACACCAACCAGTTCGTCTTCAATCCGGCACAGTTAGTGGCGTTCCTGAGCGAATCCATCACCCTGGAACCGGGCGACGTCATCTTCACCGGCACCCCGTTCGGTATCGCGCCGCTCAAAGACGGCGACGTGATTGAAACCCGTATCGGTGACATGGTCCCGCTGATCAACCCCACCCGTTTCAAAACCAGCTAAACCAATCTTGCGGGGGAGAGATGAAATATTTCTTCCCCGCCACTCTTCTCGTTCTGTGTCACCACGCCACTTCCTTGCTCTTATCGCCGCAGCCTGCTTATTGCTGTGGAATTTGAACTACGCGCCGGTTTGGAACCCCGACGAAGGCCGCTATATCTCGGCTTCGCTGGAAATGATCGAGCCATTAGACGGCACCCCACCCGACTGGACAGTTCCCCACCTCAACACCATCGCCCGCCTCAATAAACCCCCGTTGGTGTACTGGAGCGCGGCCGCACTCTTTAAAGTTTTTGGAGTTCACGTTCCGGTAGCACGTTTAGCATCGGCAATAGCTGCCGTGGGTGTGCTGGCATTGCTGTTCCTGCTGGGCCGGAAAATGTTCAACCGGCAAACGGGCGTCCTGGCTGCCGTCACCTGGGCAACCTGTGTGCTGCCCTTCACTATGGGCCGCATGCTCTCCACCGACATGCAGTTGGCGTTTGCAATGACACTGGCATTAGTGGGGCTGTATTGGGCGCTTGCACCCACGGTTAGCACTCCCCCGCCAAAACGCTGGCCCGGTTTTCTCATTGCTGCTCTGGGGCTTGGCCTCGCCCTCCTCTCCAAAGGCCCTGTTGGTTTAGGGTTGCCGCTCATCATCGCTTTCGTGTGGATGTTGATGGTCTGCGGCAAAGCGACTTTCCGTTTGCCGGTTATCGCCGGAGTGCTTGGCGCGATGGCTTTCGCCATAGCTATGGCAACGCCCTGGTACTTGGCTGTAAACCGCGTCGAGCCTCAATTCATTTCACAATTCCTCTTAGGCGAAAATATCGGGCGGCTTACAGGCGGCAAGTTCTATCATAACACCAAGCCGTTCTGGTTCTATATTCCGGTCATTCTGATTGCGGCACTACCCTGGTCGGCTTTTCTCTGGCCCGCCTTGCGCAGCCTCATCGGAGATTTCAAAGCGCGCCGCGCTACTGCGACTCCAGAAACCCAGGCCGCCCAAGCCCGGCTCTTCCTGTGGATATGGGCCGTCGCCGTCGTCGGGCTGTTCTCGCTTTCAAGTACCAAGCTCATCACTTACATCCTTCCGGCATTACCGCCGCTGGCACTGCTGATCGCACAAACTTTCTTCCACAAACCAGAAGACCAGGCATACGCGCGCATCATGAAGCGCGCTGCCGGTGTGACTGCTGGCGTGTTGCTTCTCCTGGGTATACTCCTGCCGCTCCTATTCCTGCACCCCAAGCTACTGGCCGATAAAATCATGACACGCGCCGATGTTCTGCCCTTCGTAGCAGGCTTAAGCGTGGTGTTGATTATGGGAGCCATTGCCCTCTTCTTGCGGCGTCCGGCTTTCAAAGTCTTGCCGCTGACGGGTGCGGCGCTGTTCATGGTGCTCACCGGCTTCATGGGCCGCTTTGCGCTCTACGAAGATCCCTCACCGATGATTGAGCGTCTGCTGCCGTATCTGCAACCCGATGGTCAGGTGATGCAATTTAAAACCTTTCAGCCTTCGGTGATGTATTACACACACCGCCCGTCGGTCATCGTCGATTTCGCCAATCGTTCGGGCCTTGATGAAGAAGAGTATGAAAATTCCGGCGACTTTGTAGACAACCACGATGCCATCAAGAAAGCCCTGGCTACCGGAAAGCAAGTTTTCGTGCTGACCCGCTGGAAGCATCTGCATTGGCCCACCCTGCCCAAGATGCATCTCATCGCCATCAACAACGATTATCGCCTGCTGTCGAACCAACCGGCACCTGCAGGCTATCATTACGAACATATCGCACCCCGTAAAAGACAACGCGAACTCTCACCCGCATGCAAAGCCCTGGAACCCGACTGTTAGACGAATCGGAAGCTGCTGCCAACCGCAGCGGCAAAATCAAGTGGTTCCTGCGACTGATGCTGGGCATCCTCGTGGTGGGTATCTTGGTGCGCTGGCAGGGCGATAACGTCGGCAACGCCCTGCGCAACACCTCCCCGCTCACTCTGGTGCTGGCGGTTTTTGCATATCTCTCCACCCAGTTCATCAGCGCCCTGCGCTGGCGCTTGCTACTCAACGCTGCAGTGCGGGCGCACAACACCCGGAATTTGTCGCCTCTGGGAGTGTGGGAAAGTTACCGCCTCTATCTGATCGGCATGTTTTGCAACCTCTGGCTTCCGACCGCCATCGGCGGCGATGCCGTGCGCGCCGCGATGGCAACCAAACATAGTGGGAACCTGGCCCTGGCCGCCACTTCCATTTTCGTAGAGCGCTTGACCGGCCTGACGGCGCTGCTCGCCATCGGCGTGATCAGTATGTTTGCTTATTTCGGCACCAGTTCAGCCGCAGGCCAAAGCGGACAGGCCCAGGCCGTCAGCATCGCCGGAATCGCCATCGCCGTGCTGGCGGCGATGGTGGTCTTTATCTGGCTGCTGCGCAAAATCGCCTGGCATATTTCAACACGTGAAAACAGCTCGAAGCTGGCGCAGAAATTCGTCGGCGTGCATCAGGCGTTCGATGTCTACTTTACCCCGGCCACCCGCCCGGCATTGATTGGCGCACTGGCACTTTCGCTACTCTTCCAGAGCAGCCATATCTTGCTGAATATCTTTCTGGCACGCAGCGTGGGACTCGATTTGCCCACCCAGGTTTTTATCTGGCTCATTCCCTGCCTGGGGATCGCGTCGATGATACCGTTGGGAGTGGGTGGCCTGGGAGTGCGCGAGGCTGGTGCAGTGGCGTTTTTGAACGGCGCACTGCCAGCCGGTGCCATGCCTGAACCCGGCACCATCATCGCCTGGTCGCTATTGTGGCAAGCAATGCTGTGGATTTCCGGGCTACCCGGCGCTTTGGCCTACTTCGGTTCAGGGTTCAAAGGCGGGAAAACTTCCGCTCCCCCGCCCGATTCCAATAATTAACGACGGCCCCACGACCAGGTCGCTTTTTGCTTACCACTGAGACGTCGAGCGCCAGAGCGTGGCTGCATACCGGCGCTATCGGCCTTGTAGTAGTAAACGCCCGGCTTCACCTTGCGGGTTGCACTCTGACCTTTGCCCAATTCCAGAGCGACAGTCTGCGGTCCGCTCAAACGTAGGCTCAAGGCACGGCCAACATGGTTGGTCACGGTCAAGGTAGCAGCGTTGGAACCTTTATACTCCACGAAGCGCGGCCCCGTCAGCACGCCACGTCGCCCGTTCCTGGTTACCACGAGTGCATTGTCACGAGCGCGAAAGCCCAGCGAAAGGCCAAACGCATCGCGCATGAAACTCAATGGTAGAAATGTATTTCCCAGACGCGTCTCAGCCGGCAATGCCAATGCCAACTTGCTGATTTTGCCGCTTTGCGTGATCTGCGCACTGCGGCCACCCGTCCGTAACGAAACGACTTTGAAACGGGACGTTTCTTCTTCCGACTCTTGCATGAACGTTAAGACTCCATCGGAAGAAGTGATCTTGATGCCCAGGAAATCGCACAGCGGCCGGACCGGAACCATCGTGGTGCCACGATCGATGTAGTATGGGGCCGGGCTATTGATGGCGACAACCGGAATGGGCGGTGCCGGTAATTCTGCCGTAGCCGTGGCCGCCGGAGTAGGCGGCAAAGGCAGTTCATGCGTCGCGCCTGCCGTTGGTGGCGGTGGAAGCGTCTCGGTTACAGTTTCTTGCGCGCGCGTCTGCGCAGTTCCCAACATCAGGCTTAAAGCCGATAACGATAAAAGTTTTGTTCCTAATTTCATAACAACTTAATTCAACTAAACGTGCTGTTCCAGCAACGTTTTCCACTTCAGTTTGACCTCTTTTTGTCGAAATGTTGCAGCGGACACCATCGCCCACCCCATTTTTATACACCTGAACACGATTAAGGTTCCACCACTGGCCCAGACACAAACGCGAGACGGAACTCTCAAATTCCATCTCGCGCCTGGCTTTCAAACCGAATTTTTAACGATCTCAACTTATTTGACGTAACTACCGGCCGGCACCTGGTCGCCAACCGTAACCAGCCCCAGCGGCGGGCCGTCGGGCGTGCTGGCGGCCAGAATCATGCCCTGCGACTCAAAACCACGCAGCTTGCGCGGTGCCAAATTAGCGACCACGACAACCGACTGGCCTACCAGGGCTTCAGGCTCGAACTGCTGGGCGATACCGGCCAGAATCTGGCGCTGTTCGTCGCCCAGGTCAACCTGCAAGCGCAGCAATTTGTCGGCTTTAGGCACTTTTTCGGCTTCCAGCACTTTACCGATGCGCAGTTCGACTTTGGCAAAGTCGTCGTATTCGATATAGTTTTTCTCCGGCACGGCTTCCTCAACGGCCGGTGTGGCTTCTGCTACAGTTTCAGTAACTGGCACTGCAACAGCTTCAGCTACGGTTTCAGTCGATAATTCACTCGTCATTTTAGCGATTGTTTCCTCAAGGTTTTTAATACGCGGGAAGAGCGCGCTGGGAGCCTGGCACACATGGCCCGGCGTCAACAGCGCGGTAAAGTCGTCGGCGTTTTCCCATTTCAAATCCGGCGACAGGTTCAACAGCTCAATCAGGCGCTGCGAAGAACGCGGCATGATCGGCTGCAAGGTGAGCGAGCACCACTGGCACACTGCCAGCAATTCACGCAGCAACGCCGCTACCGGCTCGCGCTCGCCAGCCTTAATCCTGGCCCAGGGCTTCTGTTCTTCGATTACGCGGTTGGCATGAGCCACCACGGAGAAGATTTCATTCAGAGCGCCGCTAAAGTCCAGCGTTTCATAGCAAGTCGCAACTGCCGGTGTGGCGGCTTTGGCGGCGGCGCGCAAGCCCAACTCGGCATCCTCAGCCGGCACAACGCCTTCAAAGTATTGGGTGAGCATCGACAGCGCACGCTGTACCAGGTTGCCAAGGCCGTTAGCCAAATCGGTGTTGTAGCGCGACAAACAGCCGCCACGCGAGAAGTCGCCATCGGAACCGAAAGTCACTTCACGCAACGCGTAATAGCGCAATGCATCGACGCCAACCTGGAAGTCGGCACCGGCCGCCTCGGCGATCTGCCGCGAGAACTCAACCGGTTCAACGATGGTTTCCGGGTCGCGCTTACTCATCTTGCGTCCGCCCACCGTCCAGAAGCCGTGAGCGAATAGCTCCTTGGGCAGCGGCAAGTCGAGCGACTTGAGCAATGCCGGCCACAGCGTGGCGTGGAAACGGGTGAAGATATCCTTGCTCATCAACTGCAAGTCCGGCGGCCACACCTGGGCAAAATATTCCTGGCGTGCCGGGTCGTCACTCAAGTAGCCGGGAGCCGAGAAGTAGTTCATCAGCGCTTCGAACCACACATAAATGACGTGGCCCTCGGCGTGAGGGATGCCTTCAGGCAACGCGATGCCCCAATCCATTTCACGGGAAATGGAGGTGTCGCGCAAACCGTTCTTGATATACGCCAGTGTCTCGTTGCGGCGCGTTTCCGGACGCAGCGTTTCGGGATGCGCGGCGTAATATTCCTGCAAATATTCTTCAAACTGCGACAGCTTGAAAAAATGGGTCTTCTCTTCCACCCATTCCAGTGGTGCTTTGGTTTGGTCTTCGGTTGGGTTGGCTAAATACTGCTTGCCATCGCGTTCGACAGTATCTTCGTCGCGGAAAAAAGTTTCGTCAGGCACCGAATACCAGCCCGAATACTCCCCGATTTCGAGACATCCGGCGTCCCATAATTTCTGGATGGCACGTTGCGCGACGATTTTATGGCGATCTTCGGTGGTGCGAATGTAATCGTCGTAGGAAATTTCCAGCGCGTCCCAGACGTCTTTAAACTGCTGCGCCAACTCGTCGCAAAACTCCTGCACATCGCGGCCTTGCTCACGCGCCACGCGGGCAATCTTGATAGCATTCTCGTCGGTGCCAGTCAGAAAATAAACCTCACGACCGCGCAACCGCTCGAAACGCGCCCGGGCATCGGCAGCAAACTGGGTATAAGCATGGCCGATATGCGGCGTAGCGTTAATGTAATAAATCGGTGTTGTAATAAAAAATGGCTTCATAAAAACTAAAGGTCAACTTTCGGCAGACGGTTTAGAACTTTGATTATTCCCGCCCCGGCGCGCATTGCTGGACGCTGGACGTTCGGGGTTCGATGTTGGACGTTCGGCATTTCTCTCCCGCTGCTTGCGCGTGAATTTGGCCGATTTAGAACAACCTCCGCCGTTATCAATGTGGTTACCGCAAGCCTTTGGCGCTCCGCGTTCCTCGCGTAGTTTCCGCAACTCTTCAGCAGCAATGTGAATGACGCGGCCATCGCCCAGGCGGATGGAACACTTCTCCGATACTACATTCACATCCAGCACTTCACCAGGGCCTTGCGGCGAATCGACCGGATCGCCGGTGCGCGGCAGCTTCATGTTCTGGTCGCGGTAGAACTCGACTTCATAACGCAAGCAGCACATCAAGCGGCCACAAGCGCCACTGATTTTCGAAGGGGTTAAAGAAAGTCCCTGGTCTTTGGCATTTTTCAGCGTAACCGGCGGCATTGCTGTGAGGTGGGTCGAACAACACAACTCACGCCCGCAAGGGCCGCAACCGCCCAGCACCTTGGCGGCATCGCGCGGGCCAACCTGTTGGAAATGCATGCGCATCTCCAACCGCGCCGACAAATCGCGCAGCAGTTCACGGAAATCGACGCGATTTTCACTCTCGTAAAACAAATACATCTTGGAGCGATCATGCAAAATTTCAACCTTGATTGGCTTCATACCCAACCCGAAGAAATTGATGCGCTCGCGGGAAATTTCCAAGGCCTGCACTTCAAGCGCCTGGTTTTCTTGCTCCATATGAAGATCGTCGCTTGATGCAACGCGAATGATAGGGCGAACCGGCCCGGCAATGGAATGTTCCTGAACTTCGCGGGGACGAAATTTAACGGTGCCGATTTCCAGCCCGCGCGCCGTTTCGGCCAGAACGCGCATCTGAGCACTCAATTCCAGTTCACCGGGATCGAGATAATATGTTTTTGCGGGTTCACGAAAAGTGCAAGTAACAACATAGGGCATAAGTACTCGCTTATAAGTTAAAGAAATAGGTCTAAAGTATAGCTCGAAAAGCAGCCCTATTCGGCGGCAATTTCATACCAGACCGTTTTCCAGCGCGGCGCGATGGAAAAGCGCAGGATGCCTGCACGCAAGGTGCTGGGCACTTCGCTCGCCCGCACACCCGTTGGTCCTAATGCAAAAACCCGCATCTTCTTGGCGTCGGTCACGATTTGCACATTCGCCCCAATGCCTTCCACCACGGTCGGCCCATTGCCCCAGTTGTTACCCACCGAGTTGCGAGCCGCGTTCCAGCCCATATTGATATTTTCGGCTTTGCCTACCGCCGTCAAAAGCATTTTCTTCGACTGCATCATCGGCTCGTTATCGAGACTGGCCAGCGACAGGGTCGCGAAATTATTACCGGCCGGGGGTACGTCGAGGCGCAATTCGCCCAAAGAGAGACGGTAGCCGCCCAAAAAACCGGTCGCCATCTTCGATTGCGGCGTGTTGAGCGAAAAGAAACCCGGTGTTTTATTCCAGCGAATTTGCTTGGTATCGGAGTCGTAGTGGCGGCGCGGATCGTGATCGATGCGATTCGCGGTTGCAAACGCCGCATCGCCAAACTCCACATACACCTTGCCGCGGAGCGGAGCGCCACGCGCTACACCGGCATCTTTCCATGTCGGCAATACCAGGGCTGGAGTGGGTTGGCCGGTGGAACTGGCAACCTTGAGCCACAGGAAATCCGGTGGGACGATAAGCGAATACTCCCGCTTGGCAGTCGCCACATCGCCCAACACTGGTAGCGCCTGCTCATTATTGACTTGCTGGGGCCGCCTGAAAATCAGGGCTGCTGAAGGCGCCGTCGCCATTTTCGCCGGGTGCGAATCGATGGAGAAGAATCCACGAATCATATCGCGGTCGTAGCTACCGCTCGAATGATAGTCGAACAGGTAAATTGCCGACCAATCTTGCCACGCGGCGTAAGCAGAAATCATCAGCAAGCTCTCACTGCCGAAATCATTGGGCTGGCCGGAATTCCACTCGCTCATCACGAAGGGCTTGCCTTTTAAGCGGTAGAAAGAAAATCCAGATAAAGGATCAGTCCCGGCCCCCTGGGTCATGGAATTGTTACCCACATACCAATCGTTACCCGACCATCCCCCGCCGCTAAATACCGGATGTTTCCAGTAAGCATGGATATCGATGGCGTCCGAATCTTTCTCGCGCCAGACGCCGCCCCACCCGCCAAACTGGGCCTGGGAATTCCACAGCGGACATTTCACCTGCATCTTCTCGCGCAGGAACGCCTTCATATCGGTCACAAAAGCACTTTCGACCGAACCCAGGAACTGTGCGAAGTCGCGGCGGGCATTCCACACCTGGGTAGTGCGTTGCTCAATCAGCGGCACGCCGTTGCGCAGGGTCCAGTCCGGCGGCGCAGCCAGGCGTCCACCGCTTCGCAATTCCATTTCGGCCAACTGAATCGTCCCGGTGTTGTTGCCAAAATTGAAGTTCAAACGCACACTGCCCGGTTCGGGTTCTTGAGGGCGAAAGACGAAAGTGTACTGACGCCAATCCGTGCTCATATCGGCATACCCCGTGAAACCCAGGAAATTAAAAGGCTGCTTGTCTTTCCACAGGTTGATTGAAATACGCCGTCTCCGATCGGCCCGCGCCCAGAACGTCAGGGTATAGGGCTGATTGTTGGTCAGTGTCAGGCCGTCGCGATTGAGCTGAAAACCCCACTTTTCGTTGCCCAGGCTTTGGAGCAGAACGTTCAACCCCGGACGCACAAAGCCATTGAGGGTCGGGCCGCCCATCGAATCGAGATCGGCACTAATCTGCGCGCCGCTATCAACCTTGGCCTTAAACTTTCCTAACACCTGCATGCCAATAGTCTGCCGTGCATCCGGTGCATTGGGATTGACGATGCCCTGCGGAAGAGGCAATGCCAGCACGTCGGTCGGTGAAAGCGGATCGTCCAGTTCGGTCCAGGCCGCACGCAAGGTGTCTTCGTTGTATTTAACCTTAAGCCAGTCGTTCCACTTCTCCTGCAACGGCTCTTGATAATGGTTGGAAATTTTGGAGAAGCTGCCGTCCAGCCACATGCCCAGGAGTGAATTTTCGTTGGTGATTTCCACCGTGCAAACGCCCGGTTCATCGGCATAGCTGCGCTGGGTATAGGGGTTAACGTGCGTCAGGATTTGAGAGGCGAAATCCTTGGAAGCCGCGATGAGCTTTTCATCGTAATAATTCACGCCTTTATCTTTATCGGGCAACTCACCGGCGCGCGAGATACCGTCCTCCACCTGCATCTTGCGACCGACATGAAGGTTGAGGTTGATATAGATGCCGTGTTTCATCAACTCGGCCATGAAGAAATCGAAGCGGTCTAACTGTTCGGGATCGAACTCACGCGGCATCTTCAAGCGAGTTGAACCGATACCAGCCGACTTCCAAATCCCATTGGGCGCTGCATTACCATCAAAATGATGAATGCGAGCCGCATTAAAGCCAAACTTGGCCATACGCGCAGCAATACCCGGCGCCTGCTCTTTGGGAGGGAAGACACCGTTAAAGTTGATGTTGACGCCCCAGAAACGAATCCGATTGCCCTTGCCGTCAACGAAATGCTCGCCTTCAGTCCTGATAAAACCATTGGCACCGGCCGGAGCGGTATTCATCCAGGAAACATCGGTGACCGTCTTGGTACTATCGAAAGGCGGAAGTATGAAAGGAAACAAAGCGTTACGGGTATTCGAAGTGCCCGTGGAGGAGGAATTCTGCGCCAAAACCACCGGACAAAACAGCAGGAGACAAAAGAAGAGACGAAAAAGAGACATAGAACGGATTTAATAACGGTTTTTTATGAGAATTTCTCCGCGCGAGTATAGCCTATTCGCCGGTTGGAAACGCAAAGACGCCTTGAGAAGCCAAGACGTTCATTTCAGTTATGGCATTCATTAGAAAACGATTATCCCTGCATATGCCTCATGCGGCCCAATTTGCACAGTATCGGGTTGACGGTGAAAAAATTCACTGCTACAATTGGTTCGTCCCGCAGGTGAGCAGGAATCGTTGTGACGGGAGTTACGTGTTATGAGCACTCGTCGCGAGCCGGAGCAGAATCGCTTAGAAAAAATCGGCGCGCGCGTTCGTCAACGCGCGTTAACCGGCAGCGAAGCTTCAACGGTCGGTTTCACGCTGGTAGTTTTCATTTTTGCCGGAGCCGGTTTAGGCTATTTGCTGGACACGAACCTTGAGACATCATATTGGATTGCAATCGGAACCCTGCTGGGAGCTGTCGTCGGCTTTCGTCAGATGTTCGCTCTCACCAAGAAACTGACTCGTGAGAGCGCCCTGGACGACGCCGATGAAGAACGGCCCCAACAGGAAACAACTGTGGCGGAAAACGAGCACCCAACGCCTAATAAAGCGGGGGAGAAGCTTTCTGAGGAGAAGCCTTTACCAAAACGCCTTTTCTCGGCTGAAATTCCGCCGCCGCCGACACCCAGTTTCGACGTGAAGCCTGAAAAGAGCGACGCCGAAATTTCGGATAATAAAAGCAATGATACGAAGGGGCACGCCGAATGAGCACTTATGTTCCCCCGCCGCCATTGCCACCGCAGCACAAAGAACAGCCTCCGCGACCGACGAAACTGAAAATGGCCGCTCCGCTCGATTTCGCCTTCATCGGCCGCACCTACCTCACCACGCTGTGGTTCGGCGCTATCGCCACCATGTTGGCCTGGGGCGTAACCCAATCTCCTAAAGCTACCGGCTCGTTTGCGGGCGGAATTATTTTAGGAGCGCTTCTGCTCAAGTCGCAGGAGATCTTTGTGCGCCGCGTGCTGGCACCGCGGGCCGGTGTTATCGAAGACGGCGTCGCACTGAAAAAAGAATTAATCGCGCGAGTTCCGATCGCGCTGTTGTTGCCATTCAAATATCTGGCCATTGGCCTATTGTTGTGGATCGTAATCGATCACGATTGGTTGCATCCAATCGCTTTTGTCGTAGGTTTTTTGACGGAACAAGTTGTCATTTTGAGCAAAGTCCTCGGGCGCTATTTTGCCGGACGCCTGAAGGCATAATCTGTGAGAGTTGTTGTATCGACGAAATTGCCGGCCCGTTTGTGGGTGGCAAGGAAGTCGGAAATTAATTACCATTTGGGACGTTAGCCAAAAAATAAGCCTCATGTTGCTTTCTCGAATTCGTTTTTCACTGGTTGCTTTAATGCTCGCCGCACTGCTCATGGTGCGTCTGACGCCGGTTTGGGCACAACATGATGATGCCGGGCACGCTCCCTCGGGCACCGGTAGCGTGGCGGCAGAAACCGCTGGTGACGCGGCACATGCCGTAGTTGAACCGCATGCCGCAGGCCACGGCGATGACCACGGCCATGCTGAAGGCGGCGATCACGCTGTGAAACCTGCCGGCACCTTCGATCCTCACGGTGGCACCTGGGTCAACCCCATCGCCCGTTTGTTGTGGGGCAAAGATAAGGTCCATGTCAGTGAACATGACGGTGTTAAGCACTACACCGGTGTGGAACGCGATTTCGCGACCATCGCTTTACTGCTCATGGTATTGGTTGGAGTTCTGGGTGTGCTGGCTGCCCGCCGCATGACATTGCGTCCCGAAGGCAAGCCGATGTCTCTCAGCCATATCGTTGAGACCGCCGCCGAAGGTTTTCGCAGCTATTTGATCGGAATCATGGGCACCCATCTGGGAAGCAAATATGCCCCGCTAATTTCTGCCTTCTTCTTCACAATTCTGCTCTTCAACTGGACGGGTTTGATTCCGGGTATGATGGCCCCCACCGCCAACCCCAACATCCCGATTGCTTTTGCCGTGGTCGCCTTCGTCGCAACCCACTTTATTGCGATCAAGGAAACCGGTGTGAAGTCTTGGTTCATGCACTTTGTCGGTGAACCGGTATGGCTCGCTCCGCTCAACTTCCCGCTTCACATCGTGGGAGAATTGATCAAGCCGCTTTCGCTCTCGATTCGTTTGCTGTGTAACGTGTTCGGTGAAGAAATGGTGGCCATCCAGTTGATCGGCCTGGCCGTTGCCACCATGGCAATGCTGCACTTCCCGATTCCCTTCCAGTTGCCGATGTTGCTTCTGGGTAGCTTCTTCGGATTGTTGCAGGCCCTGGTGTTCTCTACCCTGCTGGCGATCTACATCTCCGTGCTCAGCACTCATCACGACGATCACGATGAGCACAATGTGCATGGTCATGTCGAGCATGTCGATGTGCATGGTTTTAAGGAAGTCGTAGCCCACCCTAGCCAGTCGCCGGTTGCGTAAATGTTGTAAACAGTCGTTCTGATTTTTCGAAATTTGCGAAGTTTTACTTCTAAATTTATTTTTTGTAGCGATCCATCACGGAAACACCGTGTTGGGAAAGGAGAAAAGAGATGGAGTGGTATTGGGCGTTTTTAGCGGTAGCTGTGGGCTTGGGCCTTCCGATTGCCGTTGTTGGAGCTGCGTTGGGACAGGGTCGTGCAATTGCTTCCGCTTTGGAAGGAATGGCACGTCAGCCGGAAGCTGCTGGCACGATTCAGACCGCTATGATTATCGGTCTGGCTCTGATTGAGTCTCTCGCGATCTACGCGTTGCTCATGTTCTTCATGCTGAAGCCGTTGTTGCCGACCGTTGTTCAGGCAGCCAAGGTCGCCGGCATTGAACTTTAATTCTTGACGCATCAGTAGGGGCGCAGCATGCTGCGCCCCTACCCGCGTGAAGAGCTCGCAGTATCCCAAGTCGTATTATCCCGTCGTTTAAATTGTTGTTGTATTAACAGGAAACTTTTGTGGCTGAAATCTTACAATCCTTCGGCATAGAACTGGATGTTTTGCTGGTGCAGATCGCCGGCTTCCTGGTTCTGATTTTTATTCTGAAACAGTTCGCTCTGGGTCCGATCTATCGGATGCTGGAAGCACGTCAGTCCAACATTCGCGGTAATCTGGACGAAGCCGAAGCTCGTCGTAACGAGATGGTACGGTTGCAGAAAGATTACGAAGAGCGTCTCGCCAAGATCGAAGAAGAAGCGCGCGACAAAATTCAAGCCGCTGTTAAAGAAGCTCAGGCTTCGCGCGATGAAATTCTCGAAAAAGCGCGCGAAGAAAGCGGCCGCATCATTGCCCGTGGCAACGAAGAGCTTTCCAGTGAACGTGCCAAGGCCATGGCTGAAATGCGTGATGAAATCGCCAACATGGCGATTGCTGCCGCTACGCAGGCCGTGCGCGGCAACTTGAACGCTCAAAACCATTCGGCGCTCATCGATCAGGCAATTGCCTCCATCGGCACCAATGGCAACAGCGCACGAGGTTTGAACTAATATGGCGGCTACCGGAGATTTTCGAGCCGCCCGCCGTTATGCTGGCGCGCTTTTTAACATCGCAGTCGCAAGCAATGAAGCCGACGACGTGGCACGCAACCTCGCGGATGTAACGCAGGTCACCACCCAGTCGCCGGAATTGATGAACGTGCTGCACCACCCTCGCGTGACCCGCGAGCGCAAGAAAGCTATCCTTGCCCAGGTTTTTCACAATCAGGTGCGACCCGATGTCGAGCATTTGCTCTTGATGCTGGTTGAAAAAGATCGCGCCTCCATCATCCCGAACGTGGCGACTGAATTCGCACGCATGCTGGATGAACACCGCAAGGAAGTCGATGCAGAAGCTGTCAGCGCCGTGCCGTTGACTGGTGAGCAGAAGGCCCAGTTGGAAGCTCAACTCCTGGCCGCCACCGGTTACAAAGTGCGCCTGCAGACACGAGTGGATGAAAATATCCTCGGTGGCTTGATTGTGCGGGTCGGCGACAAGCTCATCGATGCCAGTGTCGCCACGCAGTTATCGCAGATCCGCAACAAATTGAAGCAGGTCAAAGTAAATTAGGCTTTCATCGCCGCCCTGCCCTACTGTGGCACGGCGGCGCTTCGATAAAAAATAAAGATTGAATCAGGGTATTGCGAACGCTTAAATCGCAAGTAGCCCGAAGCAGGAGAATACATGGCGTTACGACCGGAAGAAATTACCAGCGTTTTGCAGCGCGAATTGGAAGGGTTTGAGCAAGATTTGAGCATGGTGGACGTCGGCACCGTTCTCGAAGTCGGCGACGGTATTGCCCGCGTCTATGGCTTGCAGGGTGCCAAAGCTGGTGAGTTGCTGGAGTTCCCGGCCTCCCCGACCACGGGCCTGGCCACCATGGGCATCGCGCTCAACCTTGAAGAAGACAACGTCGGTGTTGTGATTGCGGGTGAATATTCGCACATTAAAGAAGGCGACACCGTCAAGACCACCGGCCGCATTGCGGACGTTCCGGTCGGCCGCGCTTTGCTGGGCCGCGTCGTTAACGCGCTTGGCGAACCCATCGACGGCAAAGGCCCCATCGTTTCCAACGAGCGCCGTCTGATCGAAGTCAAAGCTCCCGGCGTTATGCAGCGTGAAGGCGTTAAAGAGCCGCTGCAGACCGGTATCAAGGCTGTCGACTCGATGATTCCCATCGGTCGTGGACAGCGCGAATTGATCATCGGCGACCGTCAGACCGGAAAAACCGCTGTGGCCGTCGACACCATCGTCAACCAGCGCGGTCTGGACGTGTATTGCATCTACGTCGCTATCGGCCAGAAGCAGAGCACCATCGCTGCCCTCGTTGCCAACCTGGAAAAAGCTGGCGCGCTCGAATATTCGATCGTCGTAGTGGCTTCGGCCAACGACAGCGCACCGCTGCAGTACATCGCTCCTTACGCCGGAACCGCCATGGGCGAATACTTCCGCGACAATGGCGAGCACGCCCTCATCGTTTATGACGATTTGTCCAAGCACGCTGTTGCTTACCGCGCCATGAGCTTGTTGCTCCGCCGCCCGCCGGGCCGCGAAGCTTACCCCGGTGACATTTTCAACCTGCATTCACGCTTGTTGGAGCGTTCGGCCAAGCTGCACAAAGATCTCGGCGGCGGCTCACTCACTGCCCTGCCGATTATCGAAACCCAGCTCAACGACATCTCGGCCTACATCCCGACCAACGTTATCTCGATTACCGACGGTCAGATCTTCTTGGAGCCGGACTTGTTCAACGCCGGTCAGCGTCCCGCTATCAACGTGGGTCTCTCCGTTTCCCGTGTGGGTTCGGCCGCTCAGACCAAGGCTATGAAGTCGGTTGCCGGTCGCTTGAAGCTTGACCTTGCTCGTTTCCGTGAATTGGCCGCCTTCGCGCAGTTCGCTTCGGACCTCGATAAAGCCACCCAGGCTCAGCTCGCTCGTGGTCAGCGCCTCACCGAACTGTTGAAGCAGCCGCAGTATGAGCCGATGCCGTTTGAAAAGCAGGTTGTTTCGATCTACGCAGCCAGCAACGGCTACATCGATAACTTCCCGGTCGAGAGCGTCAGCCGCTTCGAACGTGAAGTGCTCGCCTTCATCGACCAGCGCTACCCGGAAATCATCCCCGGCATCCAGAAGGAAAAGGCTCTGTCGAAAGAGAACGAAGAGACCCTGAAGGGCGCTCTGAGCGAGTTCGTGGCTCAGTTCAACCCCGGCACTGCCGTTGCGTAACGTGAAGCGGTTCGAAGTTTGAACCGCATTACGGATAATCCAGAAAACAGATTAGAGAATGGCTTCACTTAGAGACGTTCGTTTAAAAATTCGCAGCGTTAAGAACATTTCGCAGATTACCCAGGCGATGAAGCTGGTCGCCGCCGCTAAACTGCGCCGTGTTCAGGAACGCGTTGAGCAAGGCAAGCCCTACTCGCAGACCATGGCCGAGTTGGTCGGTATGCTCGCACCCAACGTGCGTGAGTTCGCTCACCCGCTGTTGGAAGAGCGTCCCGTCGGCTCTGTCGGCATCGTCGTCATCTCTGCCGACAAGGGTTTGGCCGGTTCGTATAACTCCAACCTGCTCCGCGTCGCGCATCAGTTCATCGATAGCAAGCAAAAAGAGCTGAGTTCTGTCGATAGCGGCGGTCGTGAGAAGGTTCAGATCGTCACCATCGGTAAGAAGGCGACTGAATACTTCCGCAAGCGTGGTTACAACGTTGTGCAGAGCTACGTATCGATCGGTGACAAAGCCGATTACGGCGAAGTGCGCGACATTGCCAACACCGTGACCGGTATGTTCCTTAACGGCCAGGTCGATGAAGTTCATTTTTGCTTTACCGAATTCATCAACACCATCACGCAGCGCCCGCAGGCAATCAAATTCTTGCCGATCGAGCCGCCCAGCACCGGAGAGGATGCGGAAGCTCCCGCAAACGACGAAGGCAAGCTCGAATTCATCTTCGAGCCGGCAGCGCCCGAACTCTTGGGCGTCCTTCTCCCCCGCTTCGTGGAAACGCGCGTTTACCAGTTGCTGCTTGAAGCCGTAGCCTCTGAATTCGGCGCTCGTATGACGGCTATGACGAACGCGACCAAGAACGCTGACGAGCAGATCGACGATTTAACACTATTAGCAAACCGTACCCGCCAGGCAATGATTACCAAGGAATTGCTCGACATCGTTGGCGGCGCGGAAGCATTAAACGGATAAGTATGAACGATGAATGCTGAATGATGAATGTGAGTTGTCTCAATTCATCATTCATCGTTCCGAATTCATCATTAGGAGTTATATGGCAACAGGAAAAGTCGTGCAGGTCATTGGGCCGGTTGTGGACGTTGAGTTCCCGCCCAACGAATTACCGGATATTTTGAGCGCGGTGGCGATTGATCGCCAGGCTGCATTAAGCGGCAACGGCGCAGCAGCAGAAGGCGGCTCCCAGAGCGTCAGCATGGCCGTGACCGGCGACTTGATCGCCGAAGTCGCGCAGCACCTTGGCGACAACGTGGTGCGCTGCATCGCTATGGAATCGACCGACGGTCTCGTCCGAGGCATGGACGCTCGCGACACCGGCGCGCCGATCACCGTTCCCGTGGGCGAAGCAACCCTCGGACGCTTGTTCGACGTTCTCGGCCAGGACCTCGACTCCCTCGGTCCGGTTAACGCCGATCAGAAGTGGTCGATTCACCGCGCAGCCCCCAGCTTCGAAGACCTCTCCCCCACCATTGAACCGTTCGAAACCGGCATCAAAGTCGTGGACTTGCTCGAACCCTACCCGCGTGGTGGTAAGGTTGGTCTGTTCGGTGGTGCGGGTGTGGGTAAAACCGTTCTCATTACCGAACTCATCAACAACGTGGCCCAGAAGCACAGCGGCGTATCGGTGTTCGGCGGCGTGGGTGAGCGCACTCGTGAAGGAACTGACCTTCGCAATGAAATGGGCGAAACCGTCCTCCCCGGCCAGAAAAAGGCCGATGGCAGCGACAAGACCGTTCTCGACCAGACCGTTCTGGTGTTCGGCCAGATGAACGAACCGCCCGGAGCCCGTCTGCGCGTGGCGCTGACCGCTCTGACCATGGCGGAATATTTCCGCGACGAGAAGGGGCAGGACGTTCTCTTGTTCTTGGACAACATCTTCCGCTTTACGCAGGCAGGTTCGGAAGTATCGGCTCTCTTGGGCCGCATGCCTTCGGCTGTGGGCTACCAGCCCACCCTGGCCAACGAAATGGCCGCCCTGCAGGAACGAATCACCACCACCAAGAAAGGCTCCATCACCTCGGTGCAGGCGGTTTACGTTCCCGCCGATGACATTACCGACCCGGCTCCGGCTACGGCGTTCGCCCACTTGGAAGCCACCACGGTGTTGTCGCGCGACATCTTCTCGCTGGGTATCTTCCCGGCTGTGGACCCGCTCGCTTCCACCTCGACCATCTTGACCCCGGCTGTTGTCGGTGAAGAGCACTACCAGGTCGCCCGTGGCGTACAGCAGGTGTTGCAGCGCTATAAGAACCTGCAAGACATCATCGCCATCCTGGGTATCGACGAACTTTCCGATGAAGACAAACTGGTCGTATCGCGTGCCCGCCGCATCCAGAACTTCCTGTCGCAGCCGTTCTTCGTGGCTGAAGTCTTCACCTCCATCCCCGGCGAATACGTTCCGGTGAAGGAAAGCGTCCGTGGCTTCAAGGAAATCCTCGAAGGCAAGCACGACGACCTGCCGGAAGAAGCCTTCTACCTCGTCGGCACCATCGATCAGGCGATTGAAAAAGCCAAAAACTTGAACAAGTAAAAATTGTTCTTGAAAGCTAAAATTAATAGCCGCCAATAGATTTCTATTGGCGGCTTTTGCTTGTCACTGTTCATATGACGGGCAGCGTTATTTGAGTTGTCTCATTGCCCTGTTTGCGGTAAATTAATAATGCTAAGTTTTCCTATCCCTTAACTGGGAAAACCCTATTGACGCATGAAACTGACTCATCTGCAAGAACTCGAAAGCGAGAGTATTTTTATACTTCGCGAAGTCGTCGCCCAATTTGAAAATCCTGTTCTCCTCTTCTCGGGCGGCAAGGATTCCATCGTCGTTTCGCATCTGGCTCGCAAGGCTTTCTGGCCGGCGAAAGTTCCGTTTCCCCTGCTCCACATCGATACCGGGCACAATTTCCACGAAACCATCTCCTATCGCGACAAATGGGTGAAGCAACTGGGCGCCAAGCTGATTGTGCGCTCGGTGCAAGATTCCATCAACAGCGGCCGTGTCGTCGAAGAAAAGGGTGCCAATGCGTCGCGCAACGCCCTGCAGACCGTGACCCTGGTCGATGCGATCGAAGAACTTAAGATCGACTGCGCCATCGGCGGTGCCCGTCGTGACGAAGAAAAGGCGCGCGCCAAAGAGCGTTTCTTCTCGCACCGCGATGAGTTTTCGCAGTGGGACCCCAAGAACCAGCGCCCCGAATTGTGGAACCTGTTCAATGGCCGCAAGGCGATGGGCGAGCATTTCCGCGTCTTTCCGATTTCCAACTGGACGGAAATGGACGTGTGGCAGTATATTCTGCAAGAGAACCTCGAACTTCCCAACCTGTATTTCACCCACGAGCGCCTGGTATTCCAGCGCGATGGGATGCTGCTGGCCCAAACCGAGTTTCTGGTGCCGATGGCCCACGAGCACATTGAAGAAAAACAGGTGCGCTTCCGCACTATCGGCGACGCTACTTGCACCGGTGCCGTAGAGTCGCACGCCGCCTCTCTGGAAGACATCATTGCTGAGGTGGTCGCCGCCCGCACCACCGAACGCGGCACGCGCGCCGACGACAAGCGCTCGGAAGCCGCCATGGAAGACCGAAAGAAAGCCGGATATTTTTAAGCCTGCGGAGAATGATTTTTATCGGGCGGACGCGAATCCCTCGCCGCGTTCGCATCTATTTCTACGTCTGCTTATTCCCTCACTATGTCTGAATTTTCTAATACTGGTTACCTGAACATGGAGTTGCTGCGGTTCACCACCGCAGGAAGTGTCGATGACGGCAAAAGCACGCTCATCGGCCGCTTGCTCCACGATTCCAAATCCATCTTCGAAGACCAGATGGAAGCTATCGTCGCCACCAGCGAAAAGCGCGGCGAAGATCATGTTAACCTGGCACTTTTGACCGACGGCCTGCGCGCCGAGCGCGAACAGGGCATCACCATCGACGTTGCCTACCGCTACTTCGCCACGCCGCTGCGCAAGTTCATCATTGCCGATACACCGGGCCACATCCAATACACCCGCAACATGGTGACGGGTGCCAGCACCGCCAACGCCGCCATCATTCTCATCGACGCCCGCAACGGCGTCGTGGAGCAGACGCGCCGCCACACCTATATCGCTTCCTTGCTGGGTATTCCTCACATTCTGGCCTGCGTCAACAAGATGGACCTGGTGGAATGGAGCCAGGAGCGTTTCGACGAAATCAAGAAAGATTTCCGCGAAATGGCTGCTAAAATCGATACTGCCATTGACGTGCATTTTCTGCCGATCTCGGCCCTGATGGGCGATAACGTCGTCGATAAGTCAGAAAAGATGCCATGGTATGGCGGCCCCACCCTACTCGGTTTACTCGAAACTCTCCCCATCGAAAACGATCTGAACCGCTCCGAGCCGCGTTTCCCGGTGCAGTATGTGGTGCGCCCGATGCGCGAAGAGTTCCACGACTACCGCGGTTATGCCGGTCGAGTTGCCGGCGGCGTTTTCCGTCCCGGCGATGCCGTCAAAGTGATGCCCTCCGGCCAAACCTCCACCCTGGCTGCCATTGAGCTGTCGGGAGAGGAAAAAGAAGCCGCCTTTGCCCCCATGAGCGTCACCATGCGCCTCACCGACGATATCGACATTTCGCGCGGCGATATGATCGTCTCCGGCGATTGCACACCGGAAGTGACCCAGGATCTCGACGTCATGGTCTGCTGGCTGGGCGAAAAACCGTTGCAGCTTGGCGGAAAATACGGCCTCAAGCACACCACACGCGATGCGCGTTGCATCGTCAAAGCAATTCAATATAAAGTCGATATCAATACGCTCGATAAGATCGAAGATGTCGATTCGGTCGATCTCAACGGCATTGCCCGCGTCACACTGAAAACCACTGTTCCACTTTGTGTCGATCCTTATAAGCGCAACCGTGATACGGGTAGCCTGATTCTGATTGAAGAAGGCACGAATGTGACGGTGGGTGCGGGGATGATTCAGTAAGGAATTAGTCTGGTCGCAATTTTAAGCAGTGCTCTTTTGGGGCACTGCTTTTTTGATTGGCTTTTGTAATGGGCTACAGCATTTATTTGCGAACCCCGAGCGTAAGCGACGGGCACGGGCAATGAGCTCGGTGAAGCAAAGAAACCGTGCCCATCGCTTACGCTCGGGGTTCGTAAATTGAGTGCAAGACTTACTAGTCAAATACTCTTGTCATGTTGCCGCCATTAAGCTTGGGGCCACAGATCTTCTTCGCGTAATACTTTATCCAACATATTCGTGTAATCAAATTCTTTTTGATAATCAGACGAGCGATATTTGTTCTGATACGATTCTAATTCACTTCTCAACCAGGGAAAACTGAATTGTTCTGAATACATGACACAGGGCAAATTATGAAAAACGTCTGTTAGTGCCGCCGCTTGCTCCGTGTGCCCGCCCCAACACAAATTGCGGATTTCAACCATAGCATTAAATAGCATTTGATTGAGCAACTCTTTCTGCCGTTCTGTAGTGGGCTTGAAATCCATTTCTTTAAACCATTTGTCACGTCTTCGTTTTTCAATCCACTTTTTTACCATCACAATTTGATTGCAGCACAGTCAACCAGGTCATAGGCGGTCGATGCAGGGCCTCGCGAGCCTATTGGTGATTTAAACGAACCATTTTTTGAGTTGAAGAAATCTTTCCAATGTGGCGAAGCCTTCGTCTGCATTGCATTCTCGCGTCCATCTCTTAATGCTACCAACCGGATATTCCCAGTATTCGAACCTAAATGTCTGTTCCGCACTATAAAAATTGACTTCTAACATTTCATGATTTCTATCAAACTCTGAAGTTTGGGAAATAAGTAATGTGTGCATTGACATTGCCGGAAAAAGGCCCGCAGAATACCCCGATGTGACCACTTGAGACACAAAATGGTGCATGGGTTCAAAGGCAGGATGCACCGAAGCAAGATGCCTGTATCGCTCCACAATATAGTCCCAGGTTTTCGCTTTGAAGTCTGATTGGCGCATCTGCTTCTATTATCACACAGAACTCTCCAGCGGGTGAGAAACCTGGCAAAAAGGAATATTCAAGCTATTGTTGA
>Ga0209369_1000242_pt1 | contig 108767 bp, 78 predicted proteins | sample EBPBio142010_DNA_FD_185865 | JGI IMG/M metagenome (GOLD analysis project Ga0209369, IMG submission 185865) | Wastewater treatment Type I Accumulibacter community from EBPR Bioreactor in Madison, WI, USA - Reactor 1_10/4/2010_ DNA (SPAdes)... | ecosystem: Engineered > Bioreactor > EBPR >...
GGATCCAGTACACAGCTCTTGGTTCAGGGTAAAACCAAACTGCTTATCTCAAGAATAGGTTTCCTGTATTCTGTTTTCCTGGTCACAACAGAAGGAGGTTAATTTCCAGGATTGGTATTAGACCTTAGATCTTAGTTGTGGCCGGGGTTAGTGGTTTGGTCTTGTCCTGAACAAAAAGCCGTGTATTGGCTCCTCGCGTTCGCGAGGATGACAGGCGTGGAGGATAACCGTCTGCATTAACGTCCGGTTACCGTTATTCATCGTTCAGTATTCATCATTCATCGTTAGTCGTTTTCTGCCTTAACTTCCGAAACTCCAGCGGCGTGCTGCCGGTGGATTGGCGAAAGGCGGTGCGAAAGTGGCTCACCGAGCGGAATCCCACGAAATCGGCGATGGCTGCAACCGACCATTGCGAATCGCGCAGCAGGTTTTGGGCTTCGTTGAGGCGTTGTTGGAGCAGGAACTCGTTGAACGACAGGCCGGTTTCACGGCGCACGGTGCGGGTGAACTGGGCGCGCGATAAGAACAGGTCGCGGGATACTTCGTCCAGGCTCAGTTTTTTGCGGAGATTGGCCTCGACGTAGTGGTGGAGCCGGGTGGTGAAATCTCCCTCCGCCAGGCCACCGGCTTCGCCCACCGGGCGATAGGCGCCGTGCATCCTCTGCACCAGCCCTGCCTTTTCTTTATGGAGCAAGGTCACAAAAAAAGCGGATAACAATGCGGCGCCCACTTCACGAAAATCGTCGCCATCGGCTTCCGTGGCCAGGGCGCGCAAGATGAGATGGGTGCTTTCGTCCTGGACCAGGTATTTACTGGTTGGCCCCCGGCCCCGTACATCGAAATGACTGCTCCAGCACTCGATGGCGTTGGGGTGCAGCAGAAAAAACAGAACGTCGCAAAAAGTGCCTCTCGCGGTATCGATATAGGGCTGCGTGCCATCGGGGTGCGGGGTATGCGGGGGAATAAAGATAAAATGCCCCGGCCCGCATTGCACGCGATGCTCTCCCAAGTGGTAATCGATATAGCCGTTAATGGTGCAAGCCAGTTTAAATTTATTGACCTCGTTCAACGCCAAGTCCGGCCAGGTGGCGACTACGCTGCGTGTGTTGTCGTAGTAGTGCCGCCCCTTCACCGCCACACGTTTTCCCTGGAGCGGGTGGCTGGTCACCAGCACGTCTTCGGGCATTGGGGTGCCGATCATATCGGAACGGGCGACGATGAACCGTGCCCCGGCGTCTCGTTGTGTCCATGGCACGAGTTTGTCGGAGAGAACCTGGGAAAGGGCAAGCATCTGTCTAGAGTATGCAGGAAAAACGCACAATGCACCCGTAGGGGCGCAGCATGCTGCGCCCCTGGCGTGACACAATCGTTCACCATTACGGCCAGGACATCACCCCTACACCTCTACGCGCAGGCCATCGTATGACATCTCCACTCCTGCCGGGAGTTGGGCCTGCGTCTCATGATGATCGAGATCGTGCGCGAAATGCACGAAAAACGTGCGCTGCGCGTGCAGCCGCTGTGAGGCGGCCAATGCCTGTTCGATATTGAAATGGGTAGGGTGCTCGCGGTGGCGCAGGGCATCGACCACGAAAACATCGGGATTTTGCATCAAGCCCCACGATTCGTCGGGGATATGCGAGCAGTCGGTGGCATACACCAGGGTGCGGCCCTGGTGCTCGATGCGGTAGCTCAGAATCTCCGCCCGTCCGTGGATGATGGTGATGGGCGTGATACGGAAATCGGCGATTTCAAACGGCACGCGCGGCTCGATGATGTGGGGCGTGAAGCGCGGCAGGCCGGGGTGTTCGCGGCCCTGCACGAAGCCGTAGCCGAAGATTTTCTGCACCTGTTCCATGGTGGAGGAACTGGCGTAGATGGGGATGTAACCCACGATATCGGAAACCGGGCGCAAGTCGTCCAAGCCGATGACGTGGTCGTTGTGGGTGTGGGTGTAGAGGACAGCCGATACGTTGGCGATTTTCTCGCGCAGGAACTGCTGGCGCAAGTCGGGCGAGGTATCGATGAGGATGCGCACGCTGGCGTCATCGTTTTCAATCAGCACCGAAGTGCGCAGGCGCTTGTTGAGCGGGTCTGTGGAAGTGCAGACCGCGCACTGACAGCCGACATAAGGCATACCGTGGCTGGTGCCAGTGCCGAGGAAGATCAGTTTCATGTCGGGAAGAACGGCTTGGCTCACGCAGAGACGCGGAGGGCGCAGAGAGAAGGAGAGGAGAGCTGAGGTCTGGGGAGCGTAACTCCTCCCCCTCAGGGGGAGGTTGGGTGGGGGATTTGAAGCGTTGCAACTAATCCAACTCCAATCAATGGGAAGCTCTAAGCCAGAACTCCCTCCCCCAACCCCTCCCTATGGGAGGGGAGCTATGCTTCACAAAGCCTAACTCCCCCTTCTCTCTGCGCTCTCCGCGTCTCTGCGTGAGCTTAAATCAACTTAAACCGCCGCGACGATATGCTTGGCGGAAATACCCGCGGCATCCATCAATTCATCCGGCTTGCCCGAATGCGGCATTTCGGTGACGCACAGGTGACTGAACTTGGGCACGGCAACCTGAGCCTCGGCCAAAGCGGCCAGAACGGCGTCGCCCAGACCGCCTTCTTTCCAATGGTCTTCCACCACGACGAGGTGGCCGGTTTCGGCAACGGCTTTGGCGATGGTAGCGCCATCAACCGGCTTCACCGAGTAGAGGTCAATCACGCGCACGTTCTTGCCTGCGGCCTGCAATTCGTCGGCAGCCTTGAGCGCTTCGTGCAGGGTGATACCGGCACCGATGATGGTGGCGACATCGTTATCGGAAGAGCGAATGACCTTGCTGCCGCCGATGGGGAACTGCTCTTCGGGGCCATAAAGAACCGGGGTCTTTTCGCGGGTGCTGCGCAGGAAGGAGATGCCGTCGATATCTTTCATCTGCGCAATCAGGCTGAATGCCGAGGTAGCGTCAGACGGATACAGCACGGTCGAACCCAACACCGAACGCATCATGGCGAGGTCTTCCAGGGCCATCTGCGAGGGGCCGTCTTCACCGATGGAAACACCGGCGTGCGAACCCACCAACTTGAGGTTGGCCTGGGAGATGGTGCTCATGCGGATCTGGTCGTAGGCGCGGGCGAAGAAGGCCGAGAAGGTAGAGCAGAACGGCTTGCGGCGGCGGTTCTGCAAACCGACGGCGGTGCTCACCATCTGCTGTTCGGCGATGTAGATTTCCACGAAGCGAATCGGATCGACCTTTTTCATGGTTTCGCCGAAGGTGGAGTTGGAAACTTCGGCGTCCAGAGCCACAACAGCCGGGTCGGCTTTGCCGATGGCAGCCAGAGCGTCGCCATAAGCCTGGCGGGTGGCGATTTTCTCGCCCAGGGTGTAGCTCGGCAGTTCCACTTCGCCAGCGGTGAGGTCGGCGCCCTGCAAATCTTCGGGCAGGTTCACTTGCACGCTCACGCTGGGAGCGCCGCCCACCGTGGCGGAGATTTCGGCGATGGCGCGCTCGGCCATATCAACCGGGAAGGGCTTGCCGTGCCATCCGTCTTTATTGGAGACCTCGGAGAAGCCGTAGCCTTTCTCGGTCTTGGCGATGATGGCGGTCGGTTTGTCGGATTCGAGCGAAGCGGCGAAAGCGCCGTCGCAGGCGTCCACATCGTGGCCGTCGATAACGATGGCGTTCCAGCCGAAGGCTTCGAGGCGGGCCTTGTAGACATCGGTGTTGTGGCCCAGCATGGTTTCACCGCGCTGACCCAAACGGTTGACGTCGATGATGGCGATGAGGTTGTTCAGGCCATAGTGCGAGGCCATCGCAAAGGCTTCCCACATGGAGCCTTCAGCCATTTCGGAGTCGCCGCAGATGACCCAGGTCTTGAACGGCAGCTTGTCGAGGTATTTAGCGGCATAGGCATCGCCAATGCCAATGGGCAGGCCCTGGCCCAGCGAGCCGGTAGCGGCTTCAACCCACGGAATATCGGGGGTGGGGTGGCCTTCGATGCGCGAACCGATTTCGCGCAGGCTCATCATTTCTTCATCGGTGATAGCACCGGCGGCCTTATAAGCGGCATACAGCAACGGACAGGCGTGGCCTTTCGAGAAAATCAGCGAATCGTTATTGGGGTGACCGGGGTTGTTCCAGTCGTATTTCAAGTATTTAGCCAGCAAAACGGCCATAAAATCGGCACCCGACATCGCCGAGGTCGGGTGTCCCGAACCGGCCTTCGTGGTGCAACGGATGCTGTCAATGCGCAACTGCGCGGCGAGTTGTTTCCAAAACTCGGTAGTGTTTTGTGCCATGTATTCTCCTGAAAATTACCCCTCTATTTATACCAAAGGCGGGAGGGGAGGTTCAGTTTTGGGGGTGACAAGGGAGGAGAGATGAGAAAGGCATGTCGTTTCAGCGAGAGCAAATTGCTAAGTCCTGAGTGTTAATAAATGATGTCGTGGGCATGGCAAAAGCTCAGGCAGAGGTGATACTCATGGGAGTTAGGAGAAACAAATGCTGACAAGACATGATGTTCCAGATCTGGCAGAATTTTGTTCTTATTTCGCTATGCAGTACTTATTGGAAGAAGCTGTGAGTGAATTCATGGAATATGACTGGGGATTCACCAAGAGAACAGAGCGGATGAAGCTGTATGATGAGAAAGTTAGAGAGCGAGAGGCGATTCTTTCACAAGCAAGGCTGCTTCTGGCTCAGCCCGTGTTTCCCTGGCGGTTGGTATGTCGTATGTGTGGTGAGTACGACCCAGATGAATATTTCCAACGAATGAATTTTCATTCCGATGACGATGCGATAGCTGATAGTCGTGGAGTGTTGCTGGAAATTATTCAAAAACTTGAAGCGACACCTGTGCCGGAAGTTCCGTTCGATTAGTTGCAAAGTAATTCGTCTGCGAAACGTTTACAAGCGTAGTAGCCGTTAATATTTAACGGATGAGTGAGTAATCATGAGCAAATTAACTGACGATAGCATAAGGTCTCTCACCGGGATATTTTTCCTGGCACTATGGATTTCTCTTTTTCAAACGGAGGTCGTCTTTAGCTCCGTTCTTAATATTCAAATCTCTGTATCAGCACAAGATATTGCCACGATCCAGTGGTCTGAAGATGGGCGAAGTTTTGCGCTGATCGACCGCAAGAAACGCCTCCTAGTCGTTCCCAACACCGGCAAAAAGAAAACCTGGAGCCGCACACTGGGCACTGGCCGTGTGGGCAAGGGTGAAGCTATTTCATCCGAGCACCTGATCTGGTCATCTGGGAATCAATCGCTGATTGCCGTCTATCGTGACCCCCACAAATCCATCTTACGCATCGTCACCCTGCGAGGCTCGGATGGTCAGGTCCAGGGAATTTTTGAAATTGTCCTTCCCCCCAACCCGTCCAGTCAACCGATCGTGCCAAGTTCCGTGGGAGCCATACTCTCACCAAGCGGGAAATTCCTTGCTGTGTCTTACAATACCGGAAAAGTAGGGGATGAAACCATTCTCTGGATTGTTGATAACGAGCAAAGCAAAGTTGTGAAGACCTTCCCCTTTACCCCGAAAATCCTGCATTGGGCCTGGGCTGGTGATCAACTCATGGTTTTGCTCACCAACGAAGAAAAAACCAGCAAGTGGATTGAAGGGTGGTCGGTGAGCAGCGGCAGAGTAGCGCTTACGATTGATTCGCGCAAAGGTGCCATCGACCGGATGGAAACCAACCGAGAAGGAGTTGTCTTTGTGCTTCAGCGGCGAGGGAAATGGAATTGGAAAGCAGGGAAAGAGCAGACCGACGAAGTTTTGACATTAAGCGTGTTTCAAGATTCAACGAATGGATGGAATTTGAACTGGACTCAGGAATTCAAGCCAAATCCAAGAGACGTGGCCGGATCAGAATTTATTACACCTTCTTCGGGCCAATGGGCGGCAGTTTTAGTTCCATTAGGCACAGATGGAACTTCGGGACGTCTGTTCTGGTTGGTTTCTAAAGACAAGGTTTTGCCGCCAGGCATGATAGTGAAGCAGCATGAGAATCTCGCCAGTGCTGATCCTTTGTTCTGGGACAATAACCGGCTTGTCTTTGTGGAGACTCTCGTCTCACAAATAACGAACACCGGACAAGTGCTCTCTCCTCAACTTCGCTTTTTTCGTTACGATGCCAATACCAAGAAGCTTACTTTTTTAAAATCAGCCGCTATGGATTCCATTGATAATGGCTGGCCTTCTCCAAAGTGGGAGAGGATTGCGTTGTTGAGGAAGTCGGGCAGTGAGACAGTCTTAATTTTTAAGGGTTTCTTAGCGCTGTGAATTGGCGTTGAATGTAAATAGAACTCAATAAACATTGTTCGTGGGTTCTCCGCCTGGCAATGAGGGTCATATATGAATCGATACGGCGTTTGTAAGATCAAGACAAAGAACTCTGTGAAGCTTGTGTTTGCCTTTGCCCTGGCAACATCTATCGTCATGGCGGGGTGGTATACCGCCAGTGACGCAAACAATTCGTCTCCGATTGAAAAGCGGGCTGACAGTAGTCCAGAACGGATTGCATTCACCGAAGAAATCAAAGGAACATCCCAGATTTTTACCGTTGATATAGACGGAAAGTCGAAACGGATGGAGACGCAAAGTAATTACGATAAAAGTATTTCAACTCTTACGCGAGACAATAGGCATATTGTTTTTAAAGGCTATAAACCCAATGAGCGATTTTATAGCCAGTTTGGTTTCTATGTGCTGGATCGGCAAACAGGGAGCGAACGCAGACTGACTGACGGCTTAGTCTGGGAAGGCCCCTATGATTGTCATCCTGGAAATGACCTCATCGTCTTCGAGGGAATCTATCAACATCACGGGTACGGGGATATTGTCATAGCCACTTTCGGCGGAAAAACACAAAAATTGACCAATACAGAAGAGTTCGACGAACGCGCTCCCTCTTTCGATCACGATGGAACTCAAATTATTTACGTCTCCAATGCACTCTCAAAGAAAGTAGACGGTTATCGGCTAAAATCGGTATTTACCATGCGGTTGGACGGTACGGATCGAAAGAGACTCACTTTTGACGAATCTGAAGATTGTGAAAAACCTACGATGAGTCCCGATGGAACGCACATTGCTTTTGTCTCACGTAAATACGATGAGAAAACAGAGATTCAGGAAAGGTGTATCGTTCTTCTCAATTTATCAACGCAGAAAAGAAGAATTCTCACCAAAAATGAGCGCAACTTTTTTCAGCCACAATTCAGCCTCGACGGACGCAGTATTGTCTATGGCGAAGGCGGAGAGACCCCCCTCAAAACTTTTTTGTTTTCATTGGAAGATCGGGTCAAGATTCCTCTGGACCCTCCGGAGAGCAATAAAACGGATGGTGCTCGATTCACCGCTGACGGAAAGCATATCGTGTTCTGGGCCTATTTCAATAAAACCCGCACAGCTACTTTGATGAGAACCGACTCTCAGGGAAAGAATCGTGTCGCCCTTACCAGCAAAGGTTTTACGCCGAAAAAGTAGACCCATCAATACTGAATACGCAACCGATCTCTTTTAGCATTGGAGGAAATTGCTACGCTCTCGCGGTGACAAGTCACCGCACTCCAAAAGGTAAACTGCAAAGCCTTCCTATGTCCACCAATCCCCAAAACCTCCGCCTCCTCCTTTGCGACCTCCAAAACCACATCCGCGATCACCTCGTCGCTTCCCGCCTTGCTAACACCGATACCGATTTAGCGGCGATTTCCCACGTCACCCAGGCCGATACGATTTACGCTATCGACAAGCTCTCGGAAGAGGCGATTTTGTACTGGTTTGCCCACCACTGGCCAGACGATGAACCGGTGGAAGTGGTGATGGAAGGGCTTGAGGAAGGCGAGGTGGTGACGTTTCCGCGCGGCACAGCGGTGGAAAACACCAAATGGAAGTGCATCCTCGACCCCATTGACGGCACGCGGGGTATTATGTATGACAAGCGCAGTGCGTGGAGCCTGGCGGCGCTGGCGCCCCAGCGCGGGGCGGATACCTGCCTGCAAGATATCACCATCGCCGCCATGACCGAACTGCCCACCAGCAAGCAGTGGCGCGCCGACCAGGTGAGCGGCGTGAAAGGCCAGGGCATCGTGGCGCAGGCGGTGAATGTGCTCACAGGAGAGTGGCTGCCGCTATCGTTGGCTCCCTCGCAAGCGCGCGACTTCAAGCATGGCTTTGCGGGTTGGGCGCGGTTTTTTCCCGAAGGCAAGTCGCTCTTGGCCAGGCTGGAAGAGGAGTTGTGGGACGAACTCTACGGGCTGGGCCGGGAGGCCACGCCGCTGATTTTCGACGACCAATACATTTGCAGCGGCGGTCAGCTTTATGAAATCCTGGCCGGGCACGACCGCATGCAGGGCGATTTGCGTCCGTTTGCCTATGCGAAGTTAGGCTACGAGTCGCCGCTGGTGTGCCATCCCTACGACGTATGCACTTTTTTCCTGTTGCAAGAAGCCGGAGGCGTCGTGGAAGCGCCCGACGGTAGCCCGCTCAACGCGCCGCTCGATACCACCTCGCCGGTGGCGTGGATGGGGTATGCGAATGAGGAACTGGCCGGTCGGGTGCGCCCGGTATTGCAGCGTTTGATGCGTGAGCACTTCGAAGAACCGCGCGCGTAAGCAAGCCGGGTGGGGTATGACTTAACGCCAGGACGAGCGAGTGCCGGAGAGAGGTGAGAAGCTCAGCCCTTCCACTCGCTCACGCGCGTGGTTCTTCATCTAAACTGACAATATGAAATTGCAACTTATCACAAGCCAAGGCGGTAGCATTGAGAATTATTACGCTGAGTGCGTCTCCCCCTCAATTCATCCGTCATTGCTCGAGTCAATCGCCGAGGTCAGAAAGCTCTTTCATCATCTCGAACACAATGTCGATGGCCCGGCGCAGTGGGTCACAATCTCACACGCGGTATGGTTCTATTTATCGGAGGAGGATAATTGGCAACCTGATAAGGCACAGGTCTTTGTTGACCTGGCTCCGGATGGATATGTAATCAGGTATCGTTCCGCGCGAGAGTTGCATTATTGGGACTCATTCACGACTTTGAAAGCACGCGATGAGGTCGAGGCCGGTGAGATGATTTTGCAAGCGTTGCAGTGTGCAGAGCGTAATTTACCGGGGATAGGCGAATGACTACCTCTGAAGAACCGCGCGCGTAAGCAAGCCGGACGGGGTATGGTTTAACGCCAGGACGAGCAAGTGCCGGGGAAGGTAAGAAGCTTAGCCCTTCCACTTGCTCACACGCGCGGTTCTTCAGTGGGTTGATAAAATAACGGCAATGTTCAAAGCTCCTAACGTCCAGTTGCCGCATCCGGCTCCGCGTGCCCTGGCAGCGCTACGCAGCAGCATTCTGCCTGCGCTCGAAGATGCCCAAAGCTGCGGCATCAGCCTGGTCGAGCCGCCATTCCGGCTGGCAGCGGGTATTGGCGTGGAACTGAAGCCGGGCAAGCCTCTGGCGTTGCAAAGCGCGGTCAAGGGCTTTTACAGCAGCACTATTTTGACCTGGCCCGAATGCAATGTGCACACCACGCGGTTTCCTTATCTGGGCTATGTCATCAAGGGGCACATCGACTGGCGCATCGGCATTACGCAGAAAACGGCGCGGCAGGTTGGCGGGGCTTATCGCAAGAGCAACCACGCGGTGCTGCGCATTCCGCAGAACCACTTTTTCCTGATGCCGCCCGGTGTGCCTTACGGCAGCCTGCCCACCATCACCGAACAAACCCCCGCCGATCTGCAGGTGTTGTGGTTGCGTTTTCACCGCCTGGGCTTTCAGTATCACTTCAGCACCCGGCTCGAAGACGGTAGCTACAACGGCGAACCCGACCTCTATATCTCCGATTCGCGCACCCTGGCGCTGGTGGAAACCCTCATCGAAGAGTTGCGGCAGCAGCCCACCTCCCCGGTGGCGATGCGCGATCTGTTGCGCTGCATCCAACTGCGTTTCCAGCGCGGGCTGCAAAACCCGCTCAACCAGGAAATGACGGCCGCGCCCGATATCCCGCGCTTCGACCACAACGCCAGCCAGATTGTGGAGCAGACGGTGGCCTACATCGAAGCCAACTACCGTTATCCGCTCACCATCAACACCGTGGCAACCCACGTTTTCGTTTCGCCTTCCTACTTGCGGCGTATCTTCCAACAGGAAAAAGGCATCACCCTGGCCGAATATATCACGCAGTTTCGCATCAATTACGCCTGCACCTTGCTCACCGAAACTTCGCTCAATATCGAACATGTGGGACGCAATGTAGGCATCCGCAATAAATCATCGTTTTGCCAGATATTCCAACGACGTATGGGGTGTACGCCGTCGGAATATAAGCAGCGGCAGGGAAAAAGCGTCAAATAGCACGCAAAGCCTTCGGCTACGCAAACTTCGTCGCAAGTTTTCGCAATAACGGCGCAGAAGAGGGATGGAGAGAGCGTATTGATTTTCCTGAATATTTAACTCCGAGTAATAGTAGCATTGAAATAAATCGTTAAGCAATTAAATAAACAAATAGCCATGCAAATCAGGTTTAGCGAGGCGATTAGGTGGGCATAATTAAAGGGTGTTTATGGAGAAGGCTATGGTAAACACAAACAGGAGCAAATTAATGAACCGCCCGTCTTTGAGTCGAAAAACAGGCTTTACTCTCATTGAATTTTTGGTTGTCATTGCTATCATAGCTATCCTTGCTGCGATTCTCTTCCCGGTGTTTGCCCGTGCCCGGGAAAATGCGCGGCGCACCAGTTGCATCAGCAATGTGAAGCAACTCAGTTTGGGGTTTATTCTCTATGCACAGGACTACGACGAGCGGTTTTCCAACGTGGCTGCGACCACGACGGCGTCTGTTGGCTGCCCCACCGCGCCGACTAGCCTTTGTAACCTGAGTTGGCCGATACGGGTCTATCCTTATATCAAGAATGTCGACGTCTTCAATTGCCCCAGCAACCCCGACCGGCGTTGGCTGGGCACCAATATCGGCACCAGCGGAGTAACCTCGGTGAGTTACGGCTATAACTACCTCTTCAGCGGCAAAACGTTGTCGTCGCTGGCTTTTGCCTCGCAAACCATCATGACGGCCGATACTACCGGTGCGAACGCCTATTACCTGAAAGAAACCTACGACTCGACCCGCTACCTGAGCGTACGGCATTTCGATGGCGCAGTGATGGGCTACGCCGATGGACACGCCAAATGGATGAAGCTCCAGGAAACCAGTGCCGGGGTGCCGATTTACCCGACCAGGGCAAACGGTATTTACTGGCAGCCGGATGGTTCGGGGTGATCTTGTTTCTCAACACTTCACGTGCCCTGTAATCGAGATAATACGTCGATTTGCGAACCCCGAGCGTGAGCGACGGGCACGGCCTTTGAGTTTTCGTGAGCTTTGAGCCAGTGCCCACTCGCTCACGCTCGGGGTTCGCAAATAATTGATGACGTCCTGCTCGATGCCAGAAAGAATTGAAAAGCCTAACCCTTAACATGAAACTGATGTCCCCCTTTTCTCATACCGCAGCGGTCCTTGGCACCGCACTCATCGCCACTATTCAATTGGCACCCGCCGCCGAGCCGGAAATCGTCTACCTCAGTGCCACCGTCCAACCGCGCGTTATCATCGCCACCACGGCTTCCAAAAGCGAAGCGAAAGCCGCCGCAGAACTCACCCAATACTGGGGCAAAATCACCGGCACCACGCTCAAATTCGAGCGCAGCGACGCCACGCCAGTCGCTTCACCGCAACAACCGTTAGTTATCATCGGGCATCACCCGGCTAACGCGGATCTGGCCACGACCATCAAGACTGTGGAAGAAATCGTCATCGACGCCAAGCCGGGAATGCTGCGTCTGGTTGGCGGTAAGCAGGAGCCAATTATCGAAGACGACGGCACCGTGTTCGCGCGCGACCGGGGCACGCTATATGCGGTTTACAATGTGCTCGATGAACTTGGTGTGCGCTGGTATCGGCCCGAAGCCTGGGGCGAGCACGTGCCCAAACGGAGCGAAATCAAAATCCAGGCCGGTTTGCGACGCCACACGCCCGACTATAAATATCGCATGTCGTTCATGAACTACCGCTACTGGCCCGATGAAACCCCGGCGCAAAATACGATGGCGATGCGTTGGGCCTACCGCAACCGGCAAAATACGGTGAGCGGGTATTTCATCCGCAACGAAGAGTTCGGCGGCACGCACTTCATCCAGACCATGCACAACTACTCCCGGCTGGTGCCGCCCAAGGAGTATTTCAAGACCCACCCCGAATATTTTGCCCTGGTCGATGGCAAGCGCATCGAGAACGGCCAGCTTTGCATCGGCAACCCTGAAGTTCAGGAACTGGTGGCGCAAAAAGTGGTGGAGTTTTCGAATCTGCGCAAGCGTTTTGAAACCGTGAGCATCGAACCCGACGATCACGCGCGCTGGTGCCAGTGCGAATTATGCACCGCGCTGGACGACCCCAACCAGCGTGTGGAGCGCATTGATCCCGATGCCTCGCCCACGCGCCCGATGGGTAATATCTCCATGAGCAACCGCGTGGCGGCTTTCGGTAAAATTGTGGCGGAGAAGGTAAACCAGCAAAACCCGGTCTCAAAGTGGCCTGGCTGGCCTATTTGCAACAGACCGATACGCCAACCAAAGTAAAAAGCCTGCCGGAAAACACCCTGGTTTCGACGGCGGCGTTTTCCAGCGCTTTTAGCGACCCACAAAACGCTTACAGCGATTACAGCAAGGATTTACACGACCCCACCAGCGCGCCCAACCGGCGTTTTGTGGAAGTTTTGGAAGGCTGGGGCAAGATGACCGAACTGGTGACCCGTGAATACTGGAGCGGCATCGCCTGGATGGGTCCGATGCCCCTCATCCGCACCATGCAAGACCGGCTCATTGCCTACAAGAAATACAACATTACCGGCTTTTACAACGAGGTGCATCCGCACTGGGGGCCGCAGGGCATCGACCTCTATTTCTTCACCCGCCTGGCGTGGGACCCGGAAATGGATATCGAAAAAGAGCTCGACCTCTATTGCGAAAACTACTACGGCCCGGCTGCCGAGCCGATGAAGAAGTATCATCGCCTGCTCGAAGATGCCGCCCACGCCGGGATTCCGCACTACAGCTACGGCATCAACACCCACGCCATCTTCACGCCGGAAGTGCTGGCCCAGATGAAGCCGCTCATTACCGAGGCGAAAACGCTGATCGGCGAGCATGAACCCTATCGACAGCGTTTTGAAGGCGTGTGGGCCGGTTATGAATACACCCGGTTGGTGACACCTTACTTCCCGTTGTTGGCAGAGGCGTTGAAGCTGCCTGCCGGTTCGCCCGAAGCGGATGCGAAATTCCTCGAAGCCGCCCTGCACTGGGAGCGCGCCAACAAATATATCCTCACCTTCAAGAACGGCGATGTCTTCGATAACGGGGAAATGTTCAACTCACTCCAGTTTTTCGGGCGCTACGCCCGCAGCCGGGGCTATGTGCCCGAAGCGATTCGGACGAAGGCAAAGGCCCAGGTGGCGGCAGAGTAGGAGGTAGTAGACGGCAGATAGTAGACAGGAGGCAACCGCATTGGTTTGCCTCCTGTTTTATTTTATCTGCGAACCCCGAGCGTGAGCGACGGGCTTGCATTGACGCATGTGAAACTATGAGGTCAGCCCGTCGCTCACGCTCGGGGTTCGCAGATCGCCCGATAGAAAAGCGGTGTAGGCGATGGTATTCATGAGCGGAAAGCTCTTGCTGCCGGTGGCTGGTTTGGTTTACTGTCTGGGAAGTTTTTTTACCCCTCGCGGCACTTGCAAAAGAGGGGACGCTCATGAAGAACCGCGCGTGTTAGCGAGCCGGAAGGGCCAAAGCTTTTTACCATGCCCTGGGGATGTGGGAGAAGCAAAAATGATGCGTCCTTCCACTTGCTTACGCGCGTGGTTCTTCGGGTAGCTTGTAAATTTCTGTTTCCCGTTTCCTCTTCCTTTAAAATGATTGGGCCACTCAGCTATACCGACCTCTTGCTGCTGACCGTCGTGACGGTGCAAGCGACGATACACGCCTATATCCCCGACGCGCAGATGAAAGCGTTCTTCTATATGCTGCCCTTTCCCTTCACGGCAGCGGCGCTGACCATCAACGACGTCGTCGATTCCACCAACCTCTGGTCGCTCTTGCTCTTGCTGGCCCATGCCCATAACGTGCGCATTCTGCACACCCGCTTGAAGTTGGCCATCGTGCCTTCGATCATCGCTTCGCTGCTCATCTGCGTGGGGCTGGGGTTCGTGATGGCTCCCACCCTCATGTTCGTGCAAAACCAGTATTCGCTGAACATGGTTTTCTGGCTCTCCTGTGCCGGTATCCTGGCCCTGAGCCTGATTATCCAGCGCCTGATGCCGATTCGCGACGAACCCTCGCACCGCACCCAGGCTCCGCTGCCGGTCAAGATTATGACGGTCGCCGCCGTGGTGCTGGTGCTGATTCTGCTCAAAAAACACCTGGGCGGCTTCATCACCGCCTTTCCGATGGTGGGTGCGGTAGCCGCCTTTGAAGCGCGGCGCAGCCTGTGGACGATGAGCCGCCAGGTTTCGGTGCTTCTTCCGGCATTGGCCGCGCTGGTAGCCACGGTCCACTGGGCGCAAATCAGCCTCGAGTGGCCCTTATGGCAAGCCCTGGGGGCCGGTTGGGTGGTTTACCTGCCTCTGATATTGTTGTGTACTCCCGCCTTGCGCAAACGCATTCTCAACCGCCGCGAACAAGCGGAAATGGAAGCGATGCCGGCGGCGGACTAAACGGCAAGTGTGAATTATGAATGATGAATGCTGAAGTAGGAAACGGCACGTAGTAGGAAATGGAAAATTGAAAGTGGATAATGGAAAATGAGAGGTAACCGCAGGTTGAAGCCAACTGCAAGCCTCCTGGTTCGTTATCCTCGCGAAAGAGGGGGCTGGTACACGACACCGCGTTCAGGACATGTCGAACCGCTTATCGACAATGTAACGCTTATCTTCGACTCGCTATCTTATGTCTTCCCCTCTTTTCCCGGAATTTAATAGAGCTATTTCTTCTCTGGTTGGCAAGCCATGCTGGGCGGTCGTTGCTGGAGAAGGAACAGGTTCAATGGTGTCAATGAGTTTTGGCGAAAAAATCCTCAGAGAAGCCCCCATCCCCAACCCGCACCTGAGTGGCGATGCCCGGCAATTTGAAGCGGAGTACAGCCTGTTTCTCGAACATTGTGCGTGGCGAATTGAAAATCAAACGCAGATCATCTGTGGTTCCACTGACGACAACAGTAACGATGGCCCAATGGTCATGGGGTTACGCATACTTATTGGCCGGCAAGTTGAGGCCATCGAACTCAGCCCGGTTTCATGTGATCTCTTGATGAGTTTTAGTAGTGGAGTAATTTTGCGTGTTTTCTGCGACCAGCTCAATATGGCCGATGAGTTCGACAATTACACCTTTTTCCAACCCAATAGCCGCTTTGTCGTGGGAACGCACAGTAGGTTATCTCGCGAATAGCGCGATAAGGGACAGGGAACAGATTAAGCACAACCCTGCATGGTTAAATTCATCGTTCATCATTCTCACTTGCCATTCCAGTGATATAATCACTATCGTCTTATCCCCTATATGAACCAAATCGCAACAGAAGTCCTGTTGATTCTCGTCTTGATCGTTGCCAACGGCGTTTTTGCCCTGGCTGAAGTTTCCATTGTGGCCTCGCGTAAGGCGCGGTTGCAGCAGCGGGCGCGTGAAGGCGATGCCAAAGCCGCTACGGCGCTGGAATTGGCCGAATCCCCCAATCGCTTTCTGGCCACCGTTCAAATCGGTATTACCCTGGTGGGTATCTTTGCCGGTGCTTTCGGTGGAGCCACGCTTTCCAAGAAGCTTGCCGAAATGGCCCGCAGTGTCCCGGCACTCGTGCCCTATGCCGATTCCATTGGCCTGGGCCTGGTCGTGCTCGCCATCACCTATCTTTCGCTCATCATTGGCGAATTAGTGCCCAAGCGCATCGGCTTGCATAGCCCCGAGAAGATCGCTTCGATCGTGGCCGGTCCCATGCGTATCATCTCCACCATCGCCTCGCCGTTCGTGGCGTTTCTGGGCTTTTCCACCGATCTGGTGTTGCGCATCATCGGCCTGAAGGCTTCCGATGATCCGGTTGTCACGGAAGAAGAAATCAACGTGATGATGGAACAAGGCCGCGAAGCCGGGGTATTCGCCGAAGCCGAGCAGGATATGGTGCAGCGTATCTTCCGCCTGGGCGACCGCACCGTGAGTTCGCTGATGACGCGCCGTCACGACATCGTGTGGCTCGATATCAATGACGGCTGGGAAACCAACCGCCAGCAGTTAGCCGAGAGTGTCTATTCACGCATACCGGTGTGCGATGAAGAACTCGACAAGGTGCTGGGTATCCTGCGTGCCAAGGACCTGCTCGATTTGTGCATGGAAGGCCAGCAGCCCGAACTCACGCCTCTGCTGCAAAAGCCGGTGTTCGTGCCCGAAACGCTACCCGCCTTCAAGCTGATGGAAACCTTTAAGACCCATCGCACGCATTTCATTTTCGTCGTCGATGAGCATGGCACCATCGAAGGTTTGGTGACGCTGCACGATATCCTTGGCGCAATCGTGGGCGATTTGCCCAACATCGATGAATCCGACGAATCTTATGCCCTGCAACGCGAGGACGGCTCCTGGCTGCTGGACGGCATGATGCCGATTGAAGAGTTCAAGGATCTGCTGGATATTAACCAACTGCCTCACGACGACACGGGCAACTACCAGACGCTGGGCGGCTTCGTGATGATGCAACTGGGCCGCATTCCCACGGCAGCCGAATTCTTCGAGCAGGACGGTTGGCGCTACGAGATTATGGATATGGACGGGCACCGCATTGATAAGGTGCTGGTGACGTTAAGTCAGGAGGAATGATAAAGGCGGGGGAGAACGGCGGTAGACGGAATACAGGAGACGGAATACGGGAGAGGCAACCAGGCGTAGATGGCCGCCGCCAGCCCCGAAGCCCGTCATCCTCGCGAACGCGGGGATCCAGTACACAGCTTATTGGTGAGGACAACGCCTCATTAATCACCCGCTCATAATCCCAAAGATCCAAGACCCATTTTCCCACAAAATGCTGGAAAAACTGAAATATATCGTATTAAGTCTATGTTATAATTATTACTGTTCCTGTCGTAATAAAGGCGAGCCGTTCGTTGACGAATTAAGGTCACGGAAAAGGCTCGTGACTGATTTTTTCTTTAACCCCCTGTTTGGCCGGTATCCCGGTTTGGGCAGCGGACTTTGAAAGCGGCGTTCCGAAGATGAAATTGCGTTCCTGATGAGTATTAGTTTTTTTGTTCTGGTTTTCTGGCTATGGTCCGGCACTGTTTCCGTGAGTTATATGGCGCGGAAATCGGCCCCCAAACCCGGTTTTTTGTGTGTGCATTCTTATGGCGAGTCGTATCGTGAGAATGTTTTGGGCGCTGCTGCAAGGCGTTCTCTCTGCTCATCTTCACTCTTCCTAACAGTCAGTTCACGAGTCGGTTCATTGCTACCCCGGGTCTTTGCCACAGGCTAAACCCATTTTTCGTTTTCCTCAAGCGGTTGCGTCCTCCTCGACAGTATTAATTCTTGAAAGGGGGCATCATGAATCCCTATATTTATTCAGCTTTAGCCGGTGTGCTCGGTTTGGCCGTCGGTTGTGTGGCGGTGGCACTTTTGCTGCGCACGCAAACCAAACAGGTACAAACTGCGCTCGATGAAGCACGGCGACAGGCCGTTGACGTCGACCAGAATCTTGCCACTCGCACCAAAGAACTGGAAGTTGAATCGCGCGACCGTGTGCAGCAGGAAGTTGCCAAGCTGCGCGAAACCATTGAAATCGAAACCGCCGATCGCCGCCGCGAACTCAAGGAAGGCGAAAAACGGCTGCGCGACCGGGAATCGCAGCTCGATCGCCGTGTGAAAAATCTCGATGCCAAGGAAAAGAACCTGGGCACCCGTGAAGCCGAAATCCAGACTCGTATCGAAGCCGCCGAAGAAGTGCTGGTGGCGCAGAAGAAAGAACTCGAACGCGTCGCTTCACTCTCTTCCGATCAGGCTAAAGAGCTGCTCCTGGCCCGCGTCGCCGAAGAAACCCGCGACGAAATGAACCACGTCGCCCGCCGCATCGAAGAAGAAGCCAAGGAAAACGCCGAAGAGCGCGCCCGCAAGATTATTACTTTCGCCATCCAGCGTTGCGCCGTCGACCAGACCGCCGAAAGTTCGGTGGCCGTGGTGCCGCTGCCCGGCGACGAACTCAAGGGCCGCATTATCGGCCGCGAAGGCCGCAACATCCGCACCTTCGAGCAGATGGCCGGAGTCGATCTCATCATCGACGATACCCCCGAAGCCGTCGTCGTTTCCTGCTTCGAGCCGGTGCGCCGTGAAATTGCCCGTGTAGCGCTCAGCAACCTGGTCAACGATGGCCGTATTCATCCCGGCCGCATCGAGGAAATGCTCGAAAAGGCCAAGGTCGAAGTCAACCAGAAGATGCGCGAAGCCGCCGAAGCGGCTACCGCCGAAGCGCATATCCGCCTCTCCAAAGGCTTGCTGGAAGTATTCGGACGTCTCTTATATCGCACTTCCTACGGCCAGAATATCCTGCGTCACAGCGTGGAAGTTTCCACCCTGGCGGCTGGTATTGCGGCTGAAGTGGGTGCCAATGTCAACGTCACCAAGCGCGCCGCGTTGCTGCACGATATCGGCAAAGCGCTCGACCACGAGCACGAAGGCACCCATATCGACCTGGGTAGCGAATTGCTGCGCCGCTACCGTGAACCCGAGGCAGTGATTCGCGCCGCCGAAGAGCATCACCTCGACCCGACCGCGATGAGTTCGCTCGAAGCCGTCATCGTGCAGATCGCCGACGCCATTTCTTCGGCCCGCCCCGGTGCCCGCCGCGAGAACGTAGAAATTTACATCAAGCGTCTGGAAAACCTCGAAAAAATCGCCACTTCGTTCCCCGGCGTGGAAAAATCCTTCGCCATTCAAGCCGGCCGCGAGTTGCGTATCGTAGTCAAACCGGAGAAAGTCGACGACCTGGCCGCTTTGAAGATGTCGCGCGAAGTCGCCCAGCGCATCCACGATGAAATGACCTATCCGGGCGAAATCAAAGTCACAGTCATTCGTGAAACCCGTTCGGTAGAATATGCGCGTTAGGTGATGGGTAATGAGTTATAGGTAATAGGTGGAGATTTTTTATGCCACCTTCCTATGACCCATGACCTATCACCTGCCGTCAAATCATATAGCTCGTCAACCTATCACCTATTACCCATGACCCATAACCTCACTGAGTTACAAATCAAGTCTTCGCTCGACGGTAGTTTGGAGCCGGTGCTGTTTGCACCGCATGAGAACAAGCAGGCCCCGTTGCTGGTGGGGCTGCATACGTGGAGTGCCGATCGCTTTAACCAGCAGAAGTGGACGGCGTTTGGCGAACAGTATGGGTGGCATCTGCTGTTGCCGGAGTTTCGCGGTCCCAATCTGGTGACCAACCCACGCGCGACGCAGGCTTGCGCTTCGGAGCTGGCGCAGCAGGATATTCTCGATGCAGTGGCGCATGTGCGCGGGGAACTCGACCATACCGGCCCGGTGTTCTTATTAGGCGGCAGCGGCGGCGGCCACATGTCGCTGATGATGGCGGCGCGCGCTCCCGAACTGTGGACGGCTGTGAGTTCGTGGTGTCCGATTACCGACCTGCGCAAATGGCGTTTGCAGAACCCCAATTATCGCCCTCATATCGAAGCCTGTTGCGGTGGCGTCCCCGAGGATAGCGAAGAGATTGCGCAGCAATACTCGGCGCGTTCACCCATCGACCAGTTGGAGGGACTTTCCAAAGCTCACGTTTTCATCCACCACGGCAAAACCGATGCGTCGGTGCCGTTCACACACACCCTGGAGCTGTATAACGCACTGATTGCCCAGTATCCCGACGCGCGGGTTTACAGCGAGATTTTCCCCGGCACCCACGAATGCCATTCCAATCGCGCCGTGCAGTGGTTTGCTGACTTACTGGAAAAGCAGCAGGCGACGGAACTGACGGGATAAAACGGCGAACATTGAACATCGAACTTTCAACGTTGAACGTTCAATGTTGGATGTTGAACGTTCAATGAGAGTATTCACACTTCAAACTTAAACAAAAAACCCGTCCCTCTCGATTTCGAGAGGGACGGGTTTTTGTTTAGCGGCGATAGCCTTCGCGCAGGATGTAATCGGAGATATTTCCGATGCGATCGCGGTCGCGATCTCTGTCACGGCGGCGGTAATCGTAGTCGTAACGGTCGTTATCACGGCGGTAATCGTAGCGATCACGATCCCGGTTGCGATAGTCGTAACGGTCACGATCGCGATAATCGTAGCGGTCGTCGTAGCGGTCGCGGTCACGATCCCAGTAATCGTCGTAACGATCGTCATTTTCGATGTCACGGCCCTTTTTGTAGGCGTAATAGCCACCGGCCGCAGCAGCGGCACCTTGCACAGTTTTGCCTTCCAGAATCCAGTAGGCTCCCAGAACGCCCAGAGCGGCAGCACCGCCCTTGTAGAGCTTCGATTTATTATCATCGGCCTGGGCGGCAGTGGGTTGCAAGGCTGCTCCCAGAACGAAAACACCGCCCGTTAACAGGGCCAGAGCTTGAATTTTACGTGTTGATTTGGCAATCATGGCATTCTCCCGAAGGTAGCAGCGTTAAATTAACGGGAAATACCGCCTTAATGGCTTCGGGTTTCGCTGTCCTTCGAGCAAATAGACGTGAGAGGGGTGGGAGAGTTCAAACGAATTGTGAATGATGAACGATGAATGATGAAGTCAGGCTTGAAATAGGCGATTTGATTTTGTCCTCATCAATAAGCCGTGTACTGGATCCCCGCCTGCGCGAGGATGACGGACTGAGAGGCTTGCGGCCAGCGTCAACGTCCGGTTGCCTTACTTCATCGTTCATAATTCATCTTTCATCGTTAGCCATTCAATTGTTCTCCGCTTCCCCGCCCAAATCCACGCCTTCGAGCAGGCGGGTGAATTTTTCCAGTTCGTCGGGTGAGGAGTTGCCTTCGCCGCTGTCTTCGGTGACGGGTGAAATTTTCGGGCGCAGGGTGTCGGGGCCGGTTTCTTCGATTTGAATACCGGCTTTTTCCGAGACTTTTTCGCTCACGAAGATGCTGCACTGGGCGCGTAACGCCAGGGCGATGGCATCGGAGGGGCGGGCGTCGAGTTCTTGCACTACGGTTTCATCGTTGCCGATTTGCAGGTGCAGGCTGGCGTAGTAAATCCAGTCGGAGTATTCGTTGATGGTGACTTTGAGCAAACGAATATTAAGCTCCTTCAAGATTTCGGCCATCAGGTCGTGCGTCATGGGGCGCTGGGAGGTGCGCTGATCCAACTCCATTTGAATGGAAACGGCCTCCGAAAGGCCAATCCAGATGGGGATGAACGTGCTGCGCGCTTCGTCGCGTAAAAGGATAAGAGGGTTATTCTGAGGATCGATGCCGATCCCTTCGACCTTCATTTCAATCATGATTAAAGACTCCTTAGGGTATGTTTTACGGCCGGAGCTGAGCCGTTTCAAACCACTGTGCAGTGTATACAAGCTGCTAAAATCGCGCCGAACGCCGCAGTATCTGAAACGTATTTATTTTTCCTGAAAACGATGTGGCGTGAGCTATTCGCCGTGCCGGATTTTGTGTGAGCCGATTTGGCAGTTAAAATGAGAAGGGAAGGTTTTATTTGAAGTGCCGTTCCTATTGACAATTTAACATCTTGTGGAGTTTCTGTGAATTTTGCCGTGCAGTGGAGTGGCCGTTTTGCCGTGCTCTTGTTGTTGGTCGCAGGAACACTCTCGATGGCAGCAGCCCGCCAGGCAAGCGTGCCGTCGCTCACTTTTAATATTGAGGCGCAAATCTCATCAGAGGGACGGGCCAGGGTGCCCAAAAAGGTGAGTGCCAGGGCCTACCTGCGGGGCAATACCGTGCGGGTAGATACCAAACTCGCCTCGGAAAGCACCGTATTATTGCTGGTGCCGCCTTATGGGTACCGGTTATTGCCCGAGACCAAGACCGGAGTGCGCTATAAATCGAATTCCCTTTTCCCGGAAATCGAACAGTTTGCGTTTTCCTGGCGCGATTTATTAGCTTCGCCACAACAGATACGCCATTTGGTCGAATATAAAGGCGGCAAGAAAATTGGTCCTGCCACGCTTGACGGCATGCAAACCGATCTCTATACCGCTAACCGGTGGAATGGCCGTCCTGCCAAAATAAAATTCTGGTTGCGGCGAAGTGATGCGCTTCCGGTTCGTATGGAGAGCGTAGAAGATGGCATAAAGGCAGTAGTGTTGTGGAAGGATTACCGACGGGGCACGGTGGCTCCCTCGCTGATGGCGGTGCCTAAAAACTACCGCATTCGCGATGGCCGTCCGCCGCGCACGTTGTGGCCGTAAACAAGACATAAGCAAAATAACAAGCTATTATTCTTAGCGGGGAAGTGAGGACAACGATAATGAAGACAAGAGGACGGGCGAATTATCTGCCCCTTTGTTTAGCCGGTCTGGCAGTAGCGACGCCGGTTTGGGCGCAAAACGGCACGGAAACCAAAGCTCCTGCAGAACAAAGCTTGATTTATAAAGGCGATCCGCAAAGAACCAACTCGGTTGCCGCCAGCCTGGGCGCGACTCCGCCGAACTTGTTGTGGAGTTACACCAGCGACCTGGCGGCTCGCGTCAGCGACACCACGCCGCTGGTGATTGGGCCTCCGGGCCGCCGGCGCATCTACATGGCGCTCGAAACCCACGTGCTGTGTATCGACGGCCAGACCGGGCAGCAGATCTGGCGTTCCAAGCCGTTGGCCGCTCCCATTTCCTCGCCCCTGGCGATGTTGGCTTCCAATACCGGCGACCAGATTCTGGCCGTCACCAACAACGGCAAACTGCACGCCCTGCGCACTTCCGACGGTGGGGTGCAGTGGCAGGTCGATTCCGACCCGCGTAAATCGGTCTCGGTGCTCAATACCGCTCCGGTCTTTGTGAAAACTGCAGAGGGCGAACGCATCGTCATCGCCCAGGGCACCGGCCGCCTGGTGGCCTTTACCCCGACCGGGGAACTCGATCCCAAATGGGAAATCGTGCTGGGCACCTATTCGACCGCTCCCACCGCCACCCCGGCGGTTTCACGCGACGGGCAGACGCTCTATTTGCCCACGCAAGACAAGCGTCTCTGGGTTTTGAATGCAACTACTGCCAAAATCGAGTTTCCCATCACGATGCGGGCCGCAATTTTCTCCAGCCCGGTCGTCACTCACGAGCACCTCGTCGTCGCGACCGATACGGTGTTGAACGGCTTGCAACTGAGCAATGGGCGAGCCGGTTGGGTTTTCGATGCCAAAGCCGCGCTCAGCGCTCCCGCCGCTCGCGTGGAAGGACCGCAAAACGCGACGATTTACGTGGGGGCCAGCAACAATAAATTCTACGCCGTGAACGGCACTAATGGGCGCCTCATTTGGGAGGCCCAGTTAGGCGATGTCGCCACCGGCACCCCGACTGTGGCCAACGATATGATCGTGACCGGCACCCGCAACGGCGTGCTCTACGGCCTGTCTCCGGCAGACGGCAAGATCATCTGGCGTTATCGCCTGCGCTCGGAACGCATCGTTTCCGACCGCGTGCTGCAAAACCGCCGGCCCGCCGTAACCATCAACACAGAGCCGGCCGACGATGGCGACAACCCCGCCGGTGAGGAAGAAGCTACGCCTGCCGCTCCGACCTTTGGCGGCGGCGCTTTTGGTGGCGGTGGCGCACCGGGTGGCTTTGGCGGCGGGATGCCAGGCGGGTTTGGTGGCGGGGCACCGGGAGGTTTCGGTGGTTTTGGCGGTGGCCCGGGCGGCACCGGGAACAGTCCCATGATGGCAACCGACCGCAATAACCCGCCGATTTGGGATGATGCCGTGATGCAGACTTACGGCGTTTCCGGTGCGCCGGTTATCCTGGAAGGCCAAGTGTATGTCCAGGCGGATAATGCCGCGCTCTACGCCTTTGGAGTGCAGCCGTTCGACGCCGATCCGCCCCAACTGCGCAAGCCGCAGCTCAGCGTGCTCAATACGGAAGGCCAGCCCTCTTTACAGCGCCTCGATGCCGAAAAAGGCTGGCTGGGTTCGGGACGCGGTCCGGTTATCTTTGAAGCTGAGATTGATGATGCCGGAAGCGGAATCGATCCCTCCAGCATCCGTGTTCAACTTAACCAGCAGGAATTGCCTGCCACGGCGGTTCAAAGTTTCTCAGATGCGACCGGCAAGCTGCAGGTGCGGCTGACCGAAGTCGGGGCGGGCGGCGAACAGGGACGCCTGACAGACGGCAATCAGAGCTTGACCCTCTCGGTGCGCGACTATCGCGGCAATGAACTGAAGTTTTCGTCGAATTTCATGGTCGATAATACGCTGCCCCAGCCTTCGCCACAAACCGATGTACGTGGCCGTGGCGGTTTCCGTGGCCGGTTTGGTCGATAAAATGATTTAAAGTTGTAATACCAATCCTGGAAATTAACCTCCTCCTGTTGTAAGCCAGAAAACAGAATGTAGGAAACAGGAAACCTATTCTTGAGATAAGCATTTTGGTTTTACCCTGAACAAAAAGCTGTGTACTGGATCCCCGCGTTCGCGAGGATGACGGGCGTGGAATGCTTAGGGTAGCCAGCAAAGTCTGGTTGCCTCCCTGTTTCCTGTATTCTGTCTACTGTCTCCTTGCCGTATAGGAAACGTAAAAAAGTCGGCAGACGATCATTAGAGAACGGGCGTGACACAAGTGTTTGGAGCAAAACACTTGCGTTGCGCCCGTCTTTCTCATATATATTCCGTGCCGTGGTATGATGAATCGGTTGCCCGATGAACGACTCGCTGATTACAAAAACGGAAAATAACGTATCGCACCAAGCTTTCAATCGCGAAGGTTGGTTGCGTCTGGCGTTCGTCGGCTTGCCGGCAGGGCGCTGCGCCGCGATTATCGAACGTTGGAAAACTCCTGAAGCGGTGCTGGAAGCGGCTGTCTCACAGCGTAGCGACGATGAGTTGCTGGCAACGCGTGGCATCACACCGACCACGCTGGAACGGTTGCGAGGCGCAGCACGGCGCGATCTCACCCCGGCGCTGGCGGCGATGCAGGAACATTCGATTCGACTGCTCCTGCTCGAAGATGAGGAGTATCCGCAGGCGTTGCGGAGCATTCCCGACCCGCCGCTGTATCTGTTCGTCCGCGGCACTGTAGAAGCCCGCGATGAAGTAGCGGTGGCGATTGTAGGCACGCGTCATGCTACCGAATATGGCAAAGGCCTGGCCAACCGTTTTGGCAGCGACCTGGCGCGGCGCGGGGTGACGGTTGTTTCGGGATTGGCGCGCGGCATCGATACCGCTGCCCATCGCGGGGCGCTCGAAGCCGGTGGCCGCACTTTTGCGGTGTGTGGGTGTGGGTTGGATGTGGTCTATCCTTCAGAGAATAAAGGTTTGATGGAAGAAATCGCGCAAAACGGCGCGGCGTTTTCCGAGTTTGCGCCCACCGTGCATCCTGAATCGTGGCATTTTCCGGCCCGCAACCGGATTATTAGTGGCCTGAGTGCCGGAACTATTGTGGTGGAAGCAGCAGAGAAGTCGGGCGCTTTAATCACTTCAGATTTTGCCCTGGAGCAGAACCGCGAAGTTTTTGCGGTGCCCGGTAATGTCCACAAGGTGCAAAGCCGGGGTTGCCACAGCCTGATTAAACAAGGGGCGACGCTGGTAGAGAATGTGGACGACGTGATAACAGCGCTGAACAATCAAGCGCTGCCGTTCGTCCAGGCGGAACCAAAAGCCTCGGCAAAAGGCGAAAAACAGGCCGCATTGCCGGGTTTACGAGCCGATTTGACGCCGGATGAAAACCGGGTGTACTTGACTTTAGAGGTCGAACCACGTCATATTGACGAGTTGGCGATTGCTGCCAAGATGAACGCCGGCGAGATTAATGCGGCGTTGGTCATGCTGGAAATTAAAGGCGTTGCGCGCCGCCATCCAGGAAATTTGTTTGCGCGCGCCGATTGACAAACGCAATACGAAACATATATAGAGTAGAGGCCGCAATTTTGCGCCGGACTTTTTGTTTTCGTGCCCTCATATAAAGAAATGCCAAAGACATTAGTAATTGTAGAGTCGCCGACCAAGGCGCGGACCATCCGTAAGTTTCTGCCTGCCGACTACGTGGTGGAAGCCAGCATGGGGCACGTCCGTGACTTGCCCGATTCGGCTGCCGATATCCCCGAGAAATACAAGGGGCTGGACTGGGCGCGCCTGGGCGTGGACGTCGATCACGACTTTGCGCCGCTCTACATTACGCCCAAAGGCAAGGGCAAAACTATCAACGAGCTTAAGCGCCATCTCAAGGAAGCGCAGGCCGTATACCTCGCAACTGACGAAGATCGCGAAGGCGAAAGCATTGCTTGGCACCTGGTGGAATCGCTCAAGCCCAAAGTGCCGGTGCGGCGCATGGTGTTTCACGAAATCACTAAAGCGGCCATTCAGAAGGCGCTGGAAGAAACCCGTGAACTCAACGAAAAGCTGGTCTCGGCACAGGAAACGCGTCGCGTACTCGACCGGCTCTACGGTTATACCCTCTCGCCACTATTGTGGAAGAAAATCGGTGGCGGCCTCTCGGCTGGTCGTGTGCAGTCGGCGGCGCTCAAGCTGATTGTCGATCGCGAGCGCGAGCGCGCCAAGTTCCAGAAAGCCCTGTACTGGGATTTGCTGGCCAAACTCTCCAAGAACGAAAAGTTCGATGCCCGCCTGCAGTCGGTCGATGGCGTGCGTATCGCTACCGGTAAGGATTTCGACGAAAACACCGGAAAGCTGGCCGAAAACAAGAAAGACGTCAAGGTTCTGAGCGAGCAGGAAGCCACCGCCTTGCGCGAACGGTTGCTGACAGCGGCGTGGACGGTTAAATCGGTCACCGAAAAGGCCACCACGGCCCGTCCTTCGGCTCCGTTCATCACTTCCACCCTGCAACAGGAAGGCAACCGTAAGCTGGGCCTCTCGGCGCGCGAAACCATGCGCATCGCCCAGCGACTTTATGAAGAAGGCTTCATCACCTACATGCGTACCGATTCGCCTTCGCTTTCGAGCGAAGCCATCGGCGGTGCGCGCCGCCAGGTGCAAGATTTATACGGCGGAGATTATCTCTCCCCCCAGCCACGCCAGTTCTCGGCCAAGGCCAAGGGCGCGCAGGAAGCCCACGAAGCGATTCGCCCGGCCGGTGCCGATTTCCGCCACCCCAGCCAGACCGGTTTAGATGGACGCGATTTGGCGGTTTATACCCTGATCTGGAAGCGCACCCTCGCCACCCAGATGGCCGATGCGCGCAAACTCTCCATTGGCGTACAAATCGAGGCCGATAACGCCCTTTTCACGGCCAATGGCACCCGCATTCTTTTCCCCGGCTATTTGCGGGTGTATGTAGAAGGCAGTGACGACCCGGAAGCCGCACTCGAAGACCGTGAAGTGTTGCTGCCCGCTCTCAAGGAAGGCGACATCGTGAAGCTGGAAGAGCTGCTGTGCGATGAGCACGAAACCAAGCCCCCGGCCCGCTTCACCGAAGCTTCGCTGGTGCAGGCCTTAGAACGGGAAGGCGTGGGGCGTCCCTCGACCTATGCCACCATCATCGGCACCATTCAGGAGCGCGGCTACGTGCGCAAGAACGGCAACGCCCTGGTGCCCACGTTTACCGGCTTTGCGGTCATTCAGTTGCTGGAGCGCTACTTCGAGCAGTTGGTGAACCTGGGCTTTACCGCGCAGATGGAGCAGTCGCTCGATAACATCGCCACCGGCGATTTGCAGTCGCTACCTTATTTGAAACAGTTTTATCTGGGCAAAGACGGTTTGCAGAGCCAGGTGCAGGAACGTGAGGCTAATATCGATCCCGGTGAATCGCGCACCGTGACTCTGCCGCAGTTGGAGAAGCTGGAAGTGCGCGTCGGGCGTTATGGTGCCTACGTGGTCGGCAAAGACAACGAGGAAGAGCGCGCCAACCTGCCCGACGACCTGGCCCCGGCCGATATCAAGGACGAAGGCTTGCAGGCGCTGCTGACCAACCGTAACGAAGGCCCGCAGTCCATCGGCGTGCATCCCGAAACCGGAGAACAGATTTACGTGCTGACCGGACGCTACGGCCCCTACGTGCAACAGGGCGAGATTACGGAAGAAAACCCCAAGCCGCGCCGCGCTTCCATTCCGCGCGGGCAGGACGTGGGCGCTCTCACCGTCGATCAGGCGGTGGAACTGCTGATGTTCCCGCGCGAGTTAGGTGTGCATCCCGAAAGCGGCAAGCCGGTGCTGGCCAACAAGGGCCGTTTTGGCCCCTATGTCATGCACGATGGCGAATTCCGTTCGCTCAAGAAAGACGATAACCTGATGACGATCGGCCTGGGACGGGCGTTGGACTTGCTGGCCCAGCCCAAACCCGAACGGGCGGGGCGCTTCGGCAAAAAAACTTCTGCAACCGAAAGCGATTCCCAAGCGTCCGGCACTGCTACAAAAAAATCGGCCAAGAAAACCACGAAAAAACCGGCAAAAAAGGCAGCCAAAAAATCGACGAAAAAGTAACGCCTGTAACAGCCATCAGCAATTTCGTGTAAAAACGGCCCCAAAGAGGTTATAAGCTTTTTCCTATGTCCAATCCCAGCGTGAAGTGGGTTCTTTTCAATGTTGTCATCCTGGCGTTACTGATTTTCGATTTAGGCGTACTGCGCCGTAAATCGCACGATGTCAAAATTAAAGAAGCATTGGGCTGGAGCGCTTTCTGGATTACGCTGGCTTTAGCATTCTGCGGTGGAATCTGGCATTACGACGGGCAGCAGCGCGCCCTCGAATTTCTCACCGGCTATTTGGTGGAATATTCGCTTTCGGTTGATAACATCTTCGTTTTCATCCTGATTTTTACCTACTTCAAGGTTCCCAGCGAATATCGTCATAAAGTGCTGTTCTGGGGTATCATGGGTGCGCTCATCATGCGCGCCATCATGATCTACGCCGGTGTGGCACTGATAACCCGCTTTGAATGGATTATCTACATCTTCGGCGTCTTCCTGCTCTTTACCGGCATCAAGATGGCGTTCCATAAAGACGATGAGCACATGGACCCCACGGCCAACCCGCTGGTGCGTCTCTTCAAGAAGATGATGCCGGTGACGCCGAATTACGAGGGTGACAAGTTCTTCGTCATTCGCGAAGGCAAGCGCTGGGCCACCCCGCTCTTTGTCGTGCTGATCGTGATTGAAACCAGCGACCTGGTGTTCGCGGTCGATTCGATTCCGGCCATTATCGGTATCTCGCGCGATCCCTTCATCGTCTACACTTCCAACGTGTTTGCCATTCTCGGCTTGCGTTCGCTGTATTTTGCGCTGGCCGGAATCATGAACCTGTTCCACTATCTCAAATATGCTTTGGCCTTCATCCTCTCGTGGGTGGGCTTTAAAATGCTGGTTTCGCATACGGTTTTCAAGGTGCCCATCGCGGTTTCGCTGGGCGTCATCGTGGCAGCGTTGGTCGTTTCGGTTGTCGCTTCCCTGATCTGGCCCTTGCCCGACGATGAAACGCTCATCGACGAAGCCGAAGAAATGCTCAACAACCCCGAAAACGAAAGCGGCGAATTGCCCGAAGATGTGCAGCGCAAGCTGACTGAAGAATAACCCAAGTCATAAGGCAGAATGATGAATGCAGAAGTGAGGTTAAGAATAAGCGGTTAGGTGATGTCCCGCGTTCGCGAGGATGACGGACTTTATGATTGAACGTTGAACATCCAACATTGAACGTTCAACGTTGAAAGTTCGATGTTCAAAGTTCGCCGTTTCTATCTTCCGACTTCGTTGTTATGATCACGCTGGGCGTCGTTTCTTATCTCAATGCACTGCCGCTTTATCGCACACTTGAAGTTTCCGGCCGGGTAAATGTTTTGCGTGCCGTGCCTTCGCGCCTGGCTCAAATGCTGGCAAAACGGGAGTGCGATGCGGCTATTATGCCGGTGGTCGATTACTTTCGCGGCACCGGTTCGCAAATCATCTCCGATGCCTGCATCGGCACCAAGCCGGAAAAAGGCGGCATGGTGCAGTCGGTGCTGCTCTTCCATAAAGCTCCCCTGGGTCAGGTGCAAAGCGTGGCAGTCGATACCAGTTCCCACTCATCTGTGGCGTTGGCGCGGGTGTTGTTAGGCGATGCTTACGGCGTGCAACCGCCTTTTGTCGATCATGCGCCCAACCTGCCCGCCATGTTGGAGAAGCACGATGCTGCGGTTATTATCGGCGATGCTGCACTCGAAGCAGTGCGCGACCATGCGGATGTGCCGGTTCTCGATATGGGGGCCGCCTGGACAGCCCACACTGGCCTGCCGTTTGTGTTTGCAGCCTGGATAGCGCGCGACGATTTGGATGAAACCGCAGCCCGTGAATTAGGCGATTTGCTAAGTCAGGCGCGCGATGAGGGAGACGCTGATATCGCCGGTATCGTGGCAGGCAAACCGTTTCCCGCTACACTGGGTGATGCGCAGATCGAGGACTATCTGCAAAACGCAGTCGAGTTTCGTCTTTCACCCGCGCACCGCAAGGCGATAGAACTATTTCGCGAGCGTTGCGCGCACTACGAATTGCTGTAATGGCTCATCAACTACCCGAAAAGCTTCAAGAACTGCTGACAGTGGAAATTCCCGAAGAACTTCTGGAATTGGCCCTCACGCATCCCTCGGCAGTGGGCGAAGGTTTGGAGCGCACGCTGAAATCGAACCAGCGCCTGGAATTTCTGGGCGATGCGGTTGTTGGCGGTACCGTAGCCGAACACTGGTACCGCACCCAGCCCAACTTGCCCGAGGGCGAACTCACGCAACGTAAAGCTGCCGTGGTGCAAAAGAAATCGCTGGCGCAAGCAGCAGCCAGGCTGGATCTGGGCCTGGTGGTGAAAGTGGGGCGCGGAGCCGATGCCATGAGCGGGCGCGGGCGCGATGCCGTACTTGCCGATACTTTCGAGGCACTGGTGGGTGCGCTGTATCTGGCGCACGGCTGGAATGCAGCCAGTGATTTCGTCTTACGCGCCCTGGCCGAGCCGCTGGAGACAGTCGCCGGTATTTCACAGACCGCCAACATTAAAAACCTGCTGCAGGAATATACCCAGTCGGTGGGATTGGGAACGCCGGTTTACAATAGCCGGCAAACTGGCGGCCCGGCGCATGCCCGGCAGTTTTTCGCCGAAGTATTGCTGGCAGGGAAAGCGGTTGGGAGCGGTGAAGGGCACTCCAAAAAAGAGGCCGAATGCAAGGCCGCTACCGTGGCTTTAGAGCTACTGCAAAATACTGCGGCGCTGCAAGCCGAAGAATAGGCGCGCTTCTTGCAAGAAGTGGGGAAATGTCGCATAATTTTCTTGTCGCTTTTAGTCGTCATAACAATCGAAGCAATCAGAGGAAATCTTTTCTATGGCATTATCACCTGCAAAAAAAACGCGGCGTAGCTCTTCATCCCTTTCCACCCATTCCCCGACTCGTTTGCCGGGGCAGGGCAGGTCTCGCGAAATCGCTGAAGAAAAAAATGCCGCCCCTTCGCAATGGGGCCGTCGCCTGGCCCGTTTGGTCGGCGAAAAATTTGGCGTGCAAATGGTGGAAAACCATGCCAAGAACGAAGGCATGTACAAGGGCAAGGATATTTGCATCAAGTGTGCAAAAAGCCCAATGCCACCAGTATCCGTCCTCATTGAAATGCTCGACCGCGTCGATCAGCTTTGGGCCGTCTACGTGATGTTCGATGGCACCGCCGAAGTGTGGTCGCTCGATGCCAAGCAGGTGCGTGAGTTGGGTTACTTCACCCACGGCGAAAAAGTGCAAAAGCGCGTGGAAATCTACCTGCGCCGCATCAAGCCGGTGGGCAAGCTTATCGGCACGTTGACCGAAGATGAAGTCGAATCTTGCCGTATCCCCTGATAGTAGGTGGGAGATAGGAGACAGGAAGGCAACCGTGCGTTATCGCAACCGGTTGTCTTTTTGCGTTTGTCATGCTCGCGAAGGCGGGGAAGAGCATTAAGTCAGAAGTCGGAATGATGAATGCAGAATTACTGGTAACCAGCCGTTGATGGTGGCCGCAAGCCCTGCAATTCGTCATCCTCGCGAATGCGGGAGAAACGGCGGTAGGCAGAAGACGGTAGACACGAGAGCCGACCAGGCGTTGATGTGGACGTGTTGCTTTGGAAGCCTGTCATCCTCGCGAAGGCGGGGATCCAGTACACGGCTTCGTGATTAGGACATCGACAAATTGCTTGTTCCAATCATAATTTAAAACCCAATCCTATAAATTAGCCGCCCGTTCAGTAAACGGGAAATTTACTCTCCGAATAAGCAACTTGATTTTGCTTTGAACAATAAGCTGTGTACTGGATCCCCGCCTTCGCGAGGATGACGAATTTCGAGGCTACAAGCCGACATCGGAGTTTGGCTATCTCTCCTGCATTCATAATTTTGATGCGCAATATCTCAACGCACATACACACGCGGCAAATGCGCTCCGGCTGCGGTGCGGCGTAGCGCCAGCGTGGCTTCATCGCCCACGTTCACATTCAGGCCTGTTACATCCAGCGCGCAGCTTTGCATGGCGATGCGGCCAACGATATTCGCTTTCTGGCCGTTGATGGTCATATAGCGGGCGGGAGCGCCACCTTTCAGGCTACGCATGATTTGCTTGGCCGTTTTTTGCAGCATGGCAAGAGGCGTTTCGGTGCGGGTTTGCGGCTCGGTGGCAAAGCCATCGGCGAAACCAATGCCGATGGTCGCGATTTTGGTGGCGCGGGGTGCAATCCACTCGCCGCCGTAGCCCACACTCTGGCCCTGGGCGATGGTTTTTACCGAAAGCACCCGCGCTTTGGCAACGAAGGTGTTTTGCAGTTTTAGATTGTGTTGCGCGGCGGCTTGCCCGGCCAGGGTGGAAGGCATTTGTCCGTAGAGTACGGTTCCGGCGCGAACGCAATTAAGCCGCATCTGCGGAAAGCGCAACAACGCAGCCGAGTTGGCGCAATGAAAGCCGCCCAGTCCCAGTTCTTGGGCGAGCAGCCCAATGGCCGATTGAAAACGGGCGAACTGCTGCTCGACTTTGGGCGTATCACTGGCAGCGCCACCGGCAAAGGCAAAGTGCGTCCAGGCGGTTTCCAGTTCGATGGCAGGCAGGGCGGCGATTTTCTTCGCAGTTTCCAGCGTTTCTTCCGGCGTGATGCCAAAACGGCTCATACCGGTATCAATCTTCAATTGCGCCCTGGCAGTCGCCCCTTGCTTTTGCGCGGCTTGTGAGAGCCGCTGGGCGTCTTCAAAGCTCGATAGGCAAGCTGTGAGCCGTTGAGGGATAAGCTCGGCGACCTCGTCCGGCAAAGCGGGCGAAAGCAAGAGAATTGGCGTCTCAACGCCCGCCTCGCGAATAGGGAGCGCTTCTTCCAGCCGGGTTACCGCCAGAGTGGGCGCGCCGATGCCCGCCAGGCTGCGCGCCACTTCCACCGCACCGTGCCCGTAGGCGTTGGCCTTGAGGATTGGGGTGAGGGCGACGTCATTTCCCACCAACGCTTGCAGGGCACGATAGTTGTTTTCAATCGCGGTAAGGTTGACCTCAATCCAGCAGTTGGGCATAGGACTATTGTAAATGTTAAGGAGTAATGCTGATTTGGGTGAGGCTGGGGGCTGGGGACTATAGGCTGGGAAGGTAACCGGGCGTTGAGGTTAGACCGTTAACTTTGAAGTTTGTCATCCTCGCGAATGCGGGGATCCAGTACACAGCAAATTGGTTAGAACGAAACCAATTTGCTTATCCAAACCTTTACCAGCCTCCAGTCCCTAGCCTCCAGCCTCAATCAACGTGGCAAAATCTGCAATTCGTTCGTCTTCGGGTCAATCGTAATAGCCAATTCCCCATTAAGCAGCTTGAGCAACTCATTGCCCACAATCTCTCGACGCCAGCCAGTGAGCAACGAAATATCCGGCTCTGTTGCCTGAGGATTGGCGCGGGTTACGCCCCAGTTCGCCAACGCCGAGAGCTGATCGCGCGGTGTGAGGTAAGGGCGGGCGATTTCTTCGACGTCGGCGCGCTGGGAAGCGATGATACCTAGCAGCACGGCGATGTTTTCCACGCGCGGGTCGGGACGGGTGCTGCCCCACACTTCGGGTAGCTGGTCTTCAGGAAGCTGCTGTGCGCGTTTGGCTGCCGCCACGAACTTGGCGGCCCATTCGCCCGCCGAAGGCGGCACGCCGCGCGAAGAGCGGAAACTCTGCATGTCGCGCGGTGGCTGTTTGGCTAGTTGCAAAAGTGGGGCGTCGGGCAAGACGAAAGGCAACGGCTTGTCCATGCGTTTAGCGATTTCATCGCGGGCAATCGCCAGTTCCCGCAAAGTCGCCAACTGGCGGCGGTTGAGGCGGCTGGTATTCAGCTTTTTATAGAGATCTTCAGGCGGTGTGGTTTCGCGGGCTTTTTCTTCAGCGCGGTTAAATTCGGCCTGTGCCCAGGAAAGCCGTCCACGACGCAGCAGTTCATCTTGCAAATGATCGTGCATGGCGGGCAGGTAGCGCACGTCCGAGAGGGCATATTCTACCTGTGCCTTGGAGAGCGGGCGGGCGCTCCAATCGCTGAACTGGAAGTCTTTAGAGAGCGTGGGCGCGTTGCCGATGCGTTTGGCCAGGTCGGCATAGCCAATCTGGTTGCCAAAGCCCAGGAAGGCGGCGGCGATTTGTGTATCGAAAATGTTATGCGCCTCGCAATCGAAGCTGTCCCACAGAATTTGCAGGTCTTGCGAACCGGCGTGGAGCACTTTTTCGACTTCGGGGTCGCTGATGAGTTCGAGGAACGGCCTGAGATCGACGCGGAGCGGATCGACGATTGCCTCCACATTGTAGTCGGGCGAAGAGAGGCCGATTTGCACCAGGAATAAAGCCGGACGGTAACGGCGTTCGCTGGCGAACTCGGTATCGAAGCACAGCGGCGCGCCCGAGGCTTTGATATCGCGGCAGACGCTTTCCAGTTTTTGAGTTGAATCGATCAGCATAGAATGAATTTACTTGCCCCCGCGCAGTTTTTTCGCCGTGCTTATGGCCGCCGGACGGGCCTTGTTCCACATCCAATACCATTTTTTATCGAGAACCCAGTCGAATTCACCGATATATTCCACCAGTTCGGCATTGAACCCGGCCTTGAAGCGCACCAGGCCATCGCTCGATTCCATCAAGGCTTTCTTTAAGTCGCCTTCAAACTGGGCGTAGTTGGGGTCTTTGCGGACATCGTGCACGCCACGGAAATCGTAGGTGGTGCAGCCATTTTCCTTGGCCCACTGCATCATGGCCCACTGCATGGTGTGGTTGGGCATCAGGTTGCGGTGCTCGTTGGAGCTGGCACCAAAGACATACCAGCACTGGGGCGGCAGCAAGAACGAAATCGCGCCTGAGAGCACTTTATCTTCGTAGCGCACCAGAAAGAGCTTGGCCAGCCCTTTTTCCACCAGCACGTCCCACATATTCTCGAAATAGGCCAGTGAATAGCCCTTGAAGCCATCGCGCTCGCCGGTGATTTTGTAGATTTCGTGGAATATCTTCAGATCGTCGCGCGTGCAATCGGTCTGCACCACCAGGCCCTTTTTCGCGCCGAGACGGATATTGTAGCGCCATTTCTGGTGAAAAGTCGTCATGACTTCATCGAGCGACGCGGAGATATCCAGCTTCATGTTGTAACGCGGCTGAATGCCGCCGAAGCTGCCCGTCGCGGTGGGTGAAGGCACAAAACCAATGCTTTCCAAGGTCTCTAAAGCCGTTTGGGCACAAGCCGCGTCCGAAGGCAGCACCGGGTCGATCTTCACATGAATGGCGTTGTGCTGACGTGCTTCTTCACGCAGTTTGGCGAAGAACTCACGCACCAGTTCGGTATCGCTCCAATCGAGAATCGGCCCGCGCGGCAGGTAAAACAGCTTGCGGTTAGTCGAGGGAATGCCCCGCCACAGCACCAGCCCGGTAGCCGCTATCTTTCCATCCTTTTCAATGGAGATGTAGAGCGGCTGGGAATCGGGTTTTTTAATGTCGCCCCATTCGTAGCATTGCAGCACGTCGCCGTAGGGAGACGCGGCGACGAATTGGTTCCATTGAGCGGGAGTAGGCATGGTGGCGGTAGGTGAGGAAGGAAACGGGTAGCTATAAATTGAACTTTGGCCCAGCGAATGAATTCGCGGCCGGAGAGCCTTCGGCGCAGTAGTCCACCTACGTGGGCACCGTGTCCGCGCAGGCGGACACTCGGCGCTTTTGCGCCCTCCGACCGCGATTTTAATCGCTGGAAATGATATCTAACGTCTACTTACTCCACATCCAGCGGACGCAAGACCAAACCCGTAATCAACTTCGGGAAGAAGTACGTCGATTTCTGCGGCATTTTGTCGCCTGAACCACAACAATCACGCACCTGTTCTACACGGGTGGGGCGCAGCACGAAAGCGGCGGCGTAATCGCCGGCTTGCACTTTCTGCGAGGCTTCGTCGGCGTGGATGGTGTAGCCGACGTGGTTGCCTTCGGCCAGTTTGTCGGCGTCGATGGCGAATTCGCGTTCGAGGATCAGGCGGTGCAGGATGGTGACGTCGAGGCCGTTGTAGGCGGCGCTGCGGCTGGCGTCCATTCCGGCCAGGTGGCCGTTGCCTTCCTTGAGCTTGAGCAGATACTGGGTGCCGGGAACGATAAGGCCCAGGCGGATGGCTTCGCCCTCGTTGACGGCGGCGACCAGGTCGGCGGGAGTGCCTTCGAAGGTTTCAACATCGAACAGGGTTGCCAGCTTCTCGGGCAGGGCGGCGACGGCTTCGGCGGGTACGTTTTTCACCAGACGATGTGTCGGCAGCACGATGAGGCCGGAATCGAGGGTCGAAACGCACATCATTAGGACGAAATTGGCCGGTTCACTGCCAGTCCAGGCGTCTCCGGCAGCGGCGGCGCACTCGTTGCGGTAGTTGAGAGCGGTTTCGTAGCGGTGGTGGCCGTCGGCGATGAGAATCGGTTCGTCGTCCAGAGCGCCCACAATGGCGTTTACGGTTTCATCGTCGGTGACCAGCCACAAGCGGTGCAGCACGCCTTCGGCGTCGCGCGCTTCCCCATTGGGTGCGGTTTCGGTGCAGATGGTTTCGAGCAGCTTGGTGGCCCAGCCGTCCTTGTCTTCATAAAGGCCAAAAATCGGCGAAGTGTTGGTGTGGGTGGCACGCAGCAACTTCAAACGATCCTGCTTGGGGCCGCTGAGGGTGTGTTCGTGGGGCTGCACGCCTTTGCCGAACTCTTCCAACTGCAACGCGCCCAGCACGCCACGGCGCTTGAGAACCTGGCCGGTGCCGGGGACGGCGAATTCTTGTTCGTAGACATAGAAAGCGACATCATCCTGCACCAGGATGCCGCTTTCACGCCAATCTTTCAAAACCTGCGCGGCGGCGTCGTATTTGGAGTCGTCGTCGCCCACGGGCAGTTCCACTTCCACCACGTTGTAGGGGCTGCGTGCCAGCAGTTCGTCGCGCATGGTGCCTTTGATGACGTCGTAGGGAGGAGCGAGAACGTCATCTAAAACGACCTTCTCGGTGTTGTAGCGCAAGCCATGAAACGGTGTGAATTCAGCCATATCGGTTCCTTTTTAAAGAGTGTTTATTCCTGTGTTATTGTACGGCGGTTAAGTTAAGAATCGAGCAGCGATTCGAGGTCGCGTGCCGATTGTCCCAGTGCGGCGCGCACTTCGGCTGTCGAGAGGACAGTCTGGGGGTGCGAAGCGCCGTTTAGCAGCAGTGCGGTGTTTCTGAGCGCGGCCTGGTAGAGCACACTGTTATCCGTCGATACGCCACCAGCCAATTGCTCTTCGCTGGCGCGGCGCAAGTCGATGCCGGTCATTTCCACCGGCTGCGGCAGGCCAAGCAGCCCCAGCAAAGTCGGCGCGACATCGGCCAGGCGGCCGCCGATGCCATCCTGGTTCTGGCGCAGGGAGGTGCCTTCCAAGCCCTGACCCACCAAAATGCACGGCACCGGGTTGGTCGTGTGCGCAGTATGAGGCGAACCGGTGATGGGATCGACCATCTGCTCGCTGTTACCGTGGTCGGCAATGACAATCAGCGTCCCGCCGACTTCGTTAATCGCTTCCACGATAGCACCCAGGCCGGTATCGGCCGCTTCGACAGCCTTGATCGCGGCTTCCAACACGCCGGTGTGGCCCACCATGTCGGGGTTGGCGAAGTTGGTGACGATGAAGTCGAATTTTCGAGAGCGAATCGCATCGCTCACCCGCTGGGTGAGTTCGGGGGCGCTCATTTCCGGCTGCAAATCGTAGGTCGCCACTTTGGGGCTGGCGGCCAAAATGCGCTCTTCGCCCGGCCACAGTTCTTCAATACCGCCGGAGAAGAAGTAGGTGACGTGCGGATATTTTTCGGTTTCGGCGGCGCGGAGTTGCGCTTTTCCGGCATTGGCGACCACTTCGCCGATGCCGTTGCGCTGCGGGCGTGGTTCGAAGGCGATGGGGCAGTGGATATCGGAGGCGTAGCGCGTCATCGTCATCCACTCCACTTTGGGTGGACTTTGGCGCTTCCACTTGCTGCGGATGCGTTCGTCTTCGCTTTTGGCATCGTCCTCGGGCGAAACTTCGGCATCGAAATCGGCTTCGAGAAAGGCGCGGGTCAACTGGCGGCCCCGGTCGGAGCGGTAGTTGAAGAAAATGACCTGATCGCCGTCTTGAATACGCGGGCGCGGATTACCCTCGGGATCGAGAATGACGGTTTCTTCGATGAATTCATCGGTTTCGCCGCGCGCATAAGCCAGTTCAATGGCTTCCATGGCATCGCGGGCGACATGGCCTTTGCCTTCGGTCAGCAATTCATAAGCACGGCGCGTGCGGCCCCAGCGATGGTCGCGGTCCATGGCATAATAACGCCCTACAACCGAAGCCACGGCACCCACGCCGGTGGCCAACATTTTAGCCAGCAGGCGGGCGATATGTTTGGGAGCCGAATCGGGCGCGACATCGCGGCCATCGGTGAAAGCGTGTACCAGCACCTGGTCGCCGCTCAGTCCTTCGCTGGCTGCCATTTCCAGCAGCGCTTCGTAATGGCCTTGCGAGGAGTGGACGCTGCCATCGGACACCAGTCCGATGAGATGTACGCGGCTGTTTTTCTCGCTGGCGGTGCGCATGGCAGCGCGCAGGTTTTCGTTTTCGAAGAAGGAACCGTCGCGGATGGATTGATCGATGAGCGACGAATCTTGCCATACGATGCGGCCCGCGCCGATGTTCAGGTGGCCGACTTCGGAGTTGCCCATCACACCGGCCGGAAGGCCCACATCTTCGCCGGAAGCGATGAGCTTGGTGTGCGGATAGTTTTGCCACAATTGATCGAAATGTGGCGTTTGAGCGAGATGGACCGCGTTGCTTTCGGGATGCTGATCGGTGAGGCCCCAGCCGTCGAGGATGAGGAGCATCACCGGACGGGGAGCGCTTGGGTTACTGGTTAAGTCGTTAGACATGGCGCGGCAAGTTTAGCTGATTTTGGGAAAGGCAGTAGACGGTAGGTAGTAGACAGTAGATAGGAGGCAACCGGGGTGTTAAGCCAGAATGATGAATGCAGAAGTAGACGATGCTCAAAATATTTATTGACTCCTTTATCCCTGTATTTGGCTCCTACCGTTCGGTTGCCTCCCGTCTACTGTCTACCAGCTACCGTCTACTATACTCACCTGATGCAAAACACTTCCAAACTTCAAAACAAAGTCGCTCTGGTGACAGGTGCCAGCCGGGGCATTGGGCGGGCGATTGCGTTGCGGTTGGCTCGCGATGGAGCGACCGTGGCCGTCCATTATAATAATCGTGAAGAAGCCGCTCTTGAAGTGGTGCGGGAAATCGAAGGCGCAGGCGGACGTGCAGCGGCTTTTCAGGCCAGTTTAGGAGATATTGAAGCGGTGCAGAGTCTGGCAACTGAGGTTGAGAGCACGCTTGGCTCTGTTGCGATGCTCGTCAATAACGCCGGGCAGGCGCAATTCGGGCCGTTGGTAGAAGTCGATGAAAGCGCCTACGATGCTATGTTTGCGACCAACACCAAGGGGTTGTTCTTCCTCACCCAGGCAGTTGCGCGGCAGATGAGCGAAGGTGGGCGCATTGTGAATATTTCCAGCGGTATCACCCGCGCCAATGTGGCTGGTGGCTCGGCCTATGCGGGAAGTAAAGCGGCCATCGAAGCTTTCACGCGTTGCTGGGCCGCTGAATTGGGGCCGCGCGGTATTACGGTGAACGTGGTTTCACCGGGCATGACCGAAACAGATTTACTGCTGGAAGTGACGCCGCGTGAGGTGCTGGATGGTTTTATCGCCCAAACCCCGTTGGGACGGTTGGGCTTGCCAACTGATATTGCCGATGTGGTGGCGTTTTTGTGCAGCGAGGATGCACGCTGGCTGACGGCGCAGAATGTGCTGGCGAATGGTGGGGTTTAGGAGTTTAGTTTGTGAGCTGAAAATGATAAAATAATAGTATGACTCCGAGCGTTTCCCATAGTCGGTCAGAAGAAACCGCTAAAAGCAAGGCCCGTTGGTTTCAATCCTTGCCCGTTGCTGAGCGAATGGACTATTTGTGTTCTATAACCGACTTAATTCTTGAGAATAATAGCCGGGCTGCCAACAAGAAAAATGCTCAACCGACTTCAGACCGTATTCGCATCATTTCAATCCCATCAGGTTAAATACGTCGTAATTGGCGGTATCGCAGCCGTTTTGCATGGAGTGCCGCGTGCGACATTCGATCTCGATATTCTCATTGAAGCTTCGCCCGATAATGTGAAGCGTTTGCTCGACGCATTATTAGAGGCCCAACTTGGAACTGCGGCTTTAACTACGCCTGAAAATGTTCTCGCTAACGAGATAACGGTCTTCAATGATCGTGTTCGTATTGATGTGCAAACTTCGACCCCTGGTCTTAATTTCACAGAGGCATGGGACAAGCGAGAAACGATGAGTTATCAAGGACAGATATTCTACGTTGTAACACTCGACGATTTAATAGCTTCTAAACGTGCTGCAGGACGTCCTGTCGATCTTGAAGATATCGCTATGCTGGAATGAGAGCATAACGCGGATACGCATGCATTTTTATAGCAACAAAAAACCATCCCGATGCCGGTATCGGGATGGTTTTTAGTTTAGCGACTGGTTTAGCTGATGCCGAAGTAGGGCTTGCCTTCAGCGGCAGTAGCTACACCATTTCGGACGGCAGTGCTGCCAATAGCTGTTGCAGCAACTCCGGGAATGCCTTTGAGCCATTTTACGTGGCCATCGGCGAAGGCAAAGTTGTCGCCATCCAGGTGGCGAGCGTGTCCGCCTGCTAATCCCTTAATATTGTCTGATGTAGCACAGGTATTGCCTGCGCCACCGTTTTGATTGCAGCCGTCGTAATAATAAATGGAACTGCTGCTGTTGCCATCGCCGTTCATGACGGTCAGGGCAACTGCTTCAACGGCAGCCTGACTATTTCCAGCAAGGATGCTGTTGTACCAGTAGTCGCTGTAAGTGTCTCCACCATAAGCGGTCGCATCGGCAGTAGGAGCAACGGTTTCACTGGGGCATTGGAAAATTTGTGTGCTTTTCAAATATGGTTGCAGAAGCATGGCCCAGCCCTGATCTCCAGCCGCAGTGGTTGGTAGCGTCCAGCCGGCAGTGCCATCCAGGCTGGAATAGAGGTGTGGATATTTCTCATCATAATCTTGTGTGTACTGAAACACACCAAGAGCGATCTGTTTCAAGTTACTCTGACAGGAAGCACGGCGGGCATTTTCGCGGGCGCGGGCGAAGACCGGGAACAGGATGGCTGCAAGGATTGCTATAATAGCAATGACAACCAACAGCTCAATGAGGGTAAAACCTTTCTTTTTCATCTTTTTTTCTCCTAATCACAAAAAAGTGCGCCAGTGCTTATTCCGACCGGCCGGTCATGCACCTGCGCCAATTTGCTCTATCATGCCTGTTCCCTGAATCTGTCGCGTCGATAAATGAAAAATAATTTCAAGGCTTACTAACGATAGAGTGCGCAATTTGACAGCAGTGTAAAAAACTGGTTTCGCACCCATTGATAAAAAAATCTTTTTAATAATCGACAGATTTTTAAGAGTGAATGTGGTAAGAATCCAAATCGGAAAATAATGCTTTAAGAGGCCGAGAATCTCCGAATAATTTATTCAAAGCAGTCCGTTAATTGTCCCTATGTATATTCCATCTCCATTTTTATGGGGTGGTTTTTGTTGGGCTTGGCCGGCGGTGAAAAAAGGCAGCAAACACAAAAAACCCCCAGGTTCCGGTGCCTGGGGGTTTTGCTGTTATGACGGGTGAGTATTAGAGATGAAACTCCAAGACCAATTTAGTTGCGACCAAAGTAGGCGTTGCCACCAGCTTGAGCCGAGGTCCAAGCGGAGTTGCGGATAGCAGAGCTACGATCGATTGTCGAACCATTGCCCTTGAGCCACTTCACGTGACCATCGGCAAAGGCATAGTTGGCACCGTCAAGGTGGCGTCCAAAGTGGGAAGGAGTGCCCTGGCCGGAAGCAGAGGTAACGAATGTGTCTGTCGCAGTATAGGTGCAAGCAGTGCCGTCATAAGCGCAGCCGTTGTAATTATACTGGCTGGTGCCAATGGAGCTGGTGCTTGTTGTGGCTGCAGCGACGTTACCGTAACCATCGCCATTCATAATGGTTTGGGCTACTGCTTCGATTGCGGCCTGGCTCTGACCACCCAAGATGGAGTTGAACCAGTAGTCGGTGTACTGTGTGTTGCGGGGATCGACTGTGCCGAGATAAGAGCCTGTTGCCGGAGCGGCGTTGGTACTGGCAATGGGAGCACCCGTTTCGCTGGGGCACTGGAAGAGCTGTGTGCTTTTCAGATACGGCTGTAAAGCGTCAGCCCAACCGTAGGGGTTGCTGGTGGTTACGTTTGCAGCAGCAACGCCGGTAACAGTCGGATACTTCTCGTCATAATCCTGGGTGTACTGGAATACGCCGAGAGCGAGCTGCTTCAGGTTGCTCTGGCAGGAAGCGCGACGGGCGTTTTCACGGGCACGAGCGAAAACCGGGAATAGAATGGCCGCGAGGATCGCGATGATCGCGATGACGACCAAAAGTTCGATAAGGGTAAATCCTTTCTTCTTTTGCATCTTTTTCTCCTGAATAATAATGTTTGAATGCATGTGCCACGCACCGGATAGTGGCGGACGATGTAATTATACCCCATTTGCCGAGGTTTCAAACAACTTTTTTGAAAACCGAGAAATTTAATCAGTAATTAAAGGTAATGATAAACAAATAGTCCCTTTGGTGATGTCATCACCAAAGGGACTATTTGTTTTTGAGGGTCTTGGTTACTGATGGTTTTAGTTGCGGCTAAAGGTGGGACGACCGCCAGCGGCTGAGCTGCTGAATCCAGCGTGGCGTACAGCGGTGCTGCCGTTGATCGTGGTGCCTGTGATGATGTTGCCCTTGAGCCACTTTACGTGACCATCAGCAAAGGCGAAGTTGGCTCCATCCAAGTGACGGCCATGGCCGCTGGGGCTGCCACCTACGTTGGCGATGTAGGCTTCGGTAACTGCAGACGTATCGCAGGTTACAGTTGCCGAGCCGCCGTTGACGGTACAGCCATCGTAATAATAAGCACCGTGGTTGCTTCCGCCGTCACCATTCATGACAGTCATTGCGACAGCTTCGACAGCGGCCTGGCTCTGATCTGCTAATACGCTGTTGAACCAGTAATCGGTAGAATCGGCACCACCAACAGCGGCATCCACGCCAGGGGCTACTGTTTCACTGGGGCACTGGAAGAGCTGTGCGCTCTTCAAGTAGGGCTGAACGATGGTGACCCAGCCTTGGTCCGCAGTAGCAGCGGTAGCAGTTGTGGGTGCAGTGAAGGAGGTGGTAGTTGCATCACGGTTAGCCCAGCGAAGCGGATACTTTTCATCGTAATCTTGCGTGTACTGGAAAATGCCGAGTGCAAGCTGCTTCAAGTTGCTCTGGCAGGAGGCACGGCGTGCGTTTTCGCGAGCACGAGCAAAAACCGGGAATAGGATGGCCGCGAGGATCGCGATGATCGCGATGACGACCAAAAGCTCGATAAGGGTAAAGCCTTTCTTTTTCATTTTACGTCTCCTGGAATAATGGAATGTTTAAATGCAAACGCTGCTAATCCGGAGTTGGCAGCACTGTTGCGCGCAAACAGTATACCCTTTTTTGCGTCGGATTAAACATTTTTTTTGAGAATTTTAAAAAATATTTGATTTTGAGTGAGTGTTTGCTCTACTGGTGGAGATATTGTCGTTACTATGCTGTATGACTTTACTTATCGAGAAGATTATTTCTCTGGAATAATAACTGCACTTGCCCCTACCCAAAGAACGCGCTAATATGTATACAGCGTAGGCGGGACAATCCGGTGACAATTGGGTGAGGCCGTTGACGTGATTGAAAGTGGGCGCCGCGCGACCCGCTTTTTGTTTTGTCTATTTTAGGTGATGGGTTATAGGTGATGGGTTATAGGTGGGGTGTTGTAAATTGAAAGATTTTTCCCATTACCTATAACCTATGACCCATTACCTGTCTTACGGAGCGTGACGACGAAAAATGGCTTTGAAATCCAAAGTGAAATCGCAGGAAGAGACGCAGTCGGAGATGCTGGATGCAATCCGTCACGTGGCGGAAGAAAAAGGCATCCCGCAGGAGGCGCTGGTCGCTTCGATTGAAGGCGCGCTGGTTTCTTCTTATAAAAAGGCGTTCGGCGGCGTGGGCGCGGTGCGTGTCGTCGTCGATTTTGCCATCAACGATTTTCGCGTCTTCGCGCAGAAATTGGTGGTTCAGCGTGCTTTGAATCCGAATACCGAAATCGCCTGGCGCGAAGCGCAGGTCGATAATCCCGGCATTAACCTGGGCGATTCGGTGGAAACCGAAGTCACTCCAGCCGGTTTTGGCCGTATTGCCGCGCAGACCGCCAAGCAGGTTTTGCTGCAAAAGCTCAAGGAAGCCGAGCGTGAGCAGGTCGTCTCTGAATACCGCGATAAAGAAGGCCAGATGTTCCGCGGCATAGTGCAGCGTCTCGAACACGGCAACGTCATTCTCACCATTGGCAAGGCCGAAGCGGTGTTGCCGCGCCGTGAGCAGGTAGCCAACGAGGTTTATCGTTTCGGCGACCAGCTCTTTGTTTTCGTCACCGATGTGCGCCAGAGTTTCCGGGGGCCGTCGATCACGGTTTCTCGCACTCATCCCGGCCTGGTCCGCCAATTGTTCACGCTCGAAGTGCCCGAAATTGCCGATGGCATCGTGGAATTGAAGAATGTTTCTCGTGAAGCCGGCCAGCGCACCAAGATTGCGGTTTACGCCGAGAATCCCGATGTCGATCCGGTGGGTGCCTGCGTGGGGCCGCGTGGTTTGCGTGTGGGTAAAGTCGTAGCCGAACTGGGCAACGAAAAAGTCGATATCGTGCGCTGGAACGAAGATCCGGTGTCGTATATCTCCAATGCTCTTTCACCGGCGCAGATTTCCAAGGTCATTCTCAAGGAAGACGGCGCTTCTGGCCCGGCTATCGGCACGGCGACGGTCATCGTTTCCGAAGACCAGCAGTCGTTGGCGATCGGTAAGCAGGGGCAGAACGTGCGCCTGGCGGCGCGCCTGACCAACTGGCGCATCGATATCCGCACCGAAAAGCAGTTCGCCGAAGAACAGGCACAGAAAATGTTCCGCGACGATGAAGACCTGGATGTGGACGATAACGCCAAGGTCACCGTGGTGGAAACCCTGGATGAAACCGCGAACTTGTTCGCAGTGGAACCGGAGGAAGAAGTAGAAGGCACAGATGAGGCCGGAGAAGGCGCTCAGGAGGCAGGAAACGGGGAAGACGGAGAAACGCAAAACCCGGCCTGAACGCCGTTGCCTGGGTTGTGGCCAAGTGCGGCCGCAAAATGAGTTGTTACGGGTAGCGTCGGTTGGTGGAGGCACGCCGATTGTCGACGCAGCGCAGCGCGCTCCCGGGCGTGGCGCTTATGTGTGTTATCACGACATGTGCCTGCAACGCGCACGGCAAAGGCGCGCTCTTGAGCGCGCCTTGAAGTTGCGTGAAGGCGCTCCGCACCATGTCTGGGATGAGATGGCGCGGAGCATAAAAGCAAACGTTGGGCGCTCGATGTTGGACGTTCGATAATAAGGAAGTGAGGCTGCATGGCGAAAATGCGCATTTACGAGTTAGCCAAAGAACTCGATGTCAAACCCAAAGAATTACTGGAGATGCTGGAGACGATCGGCGTGGCGAATAAAGTCCCGTCGTCGTCCATCGAAGACACTGCGGCACGTTCGCTGCGGCAGATGGTCACCAACAAGAACAATCCCCAGCCTGAAACGCCGGCTACGCCCGAACCGGCAGCACCAGCCAAACCTTCCACCTTCAAATCGTTTCGTGCCAGCGAATTTCGCGATGCACGTTCGGGAGGAGCCAAGCGCCAGCCGGTTGCCGCGCCTGCGCCCACGCCTGCTCCGGCTCCCAAGGCCCCGCCTGTGGCAGCCGAAAGTGCTCCGCCTGCCGCTCCCGTGGCCAAGCCCGCAGAGTCTGTAGAGAAGCCGAAGGTCGCAAGCGCGCCAGCGAAGAGTGAAGCTCCGGTCGCAAAAGCCCCGGCAGCTCCCACGCAACCGGCAGCCCCTCCGGCAGCACGGCCCACGCCGCCTGCTCCCATTCCGCGCCCTGCGCCAGCCAAGCAGGATGAGAACGAAAACCTGGCCGACCCCGATTGGAAACCGGCGGCAGAAGAAGCGCCCAAACCCACAGCCGCTCCTGGCGCTCCCGCCCCCAATGGTGCGGCTCCGCTCTCAGCCGCCCAGCGCCGTCCTCTGGGACCCGGCCGTCGTCCGGGGTCTGGCCGTGGAGGCGATTTCCGTCGCTTCGATAACCGCCGTGGTGGTGGCGGTGGCCGTCGTCCGGGTGAGCGCGACGAGCGTTTTGCTGCTCCTGTCCCCGAAGAGCCGGTTCTGGAACCGGGTTCGACCGTCATGCTGCCGCAAGCCGTGACGGTGGCGCAATTGGCCGAAAAAATCGGTAAGTCGCCGTCCGAACTCATCAAGCGCCTCTTTGCCATGAAGATCATGCGCTCGGCCAACCAGGTTCTCGAAACCGATGTAGCGGGCCAGTTGCTCGATCAGTTCGGCTATAAAATCGAAGTCGAGACCTCGCGTGTCGAGCATCACCTGGAAGAAGAAGATTACGATGCTTTGGTCGGCGTGCCGCCGGTCGTGACCGTGATGGGTCACGTTGACCACGGTAAAACCAGCTTGCTCGACGTTATCCGCTCGGCTAACGTGCAAAGCGGCGAAGCGGGTGGCATTACACAGCGCATCGGCGCTTATGAAACCGAACACAACGGCGAACGCATCGTGTTTCTTGATACGCCCGGTCACGAAGCGTTTACCCGCATGCGTGCTCGCGGCGCTCACGTCACCGACATCGCCATTCTCGTGGTGGCAGCCGATGACGGCGTCATGCCGCAAACGCGTGAAGCCATCGACCATGCTCGTGCCGCCAAGGTGCCGGTTATCGTGGCGATCAACAAAATGGACCGCCCGGCAGCCGATCCCAATCATGTGAAGGCGCAGTTGGCCGAAGCCGGGTTGATTCCCGAAGATTACGGTGGAGACACGGTGATGATTCCGGTCTCGGCCAAAACCGGGTTGGGCGTGCAAGACTTGCTCGATATGGTTTTGATCATGGCCGAAATGCAAGAGCTCAAGGCCAACCCCGATGGTTTTGCCACCGGCACCATCATCGAAGCCCAGCAGGACCCGCAACGTGGCCCGGTTGCTACCGTTCTGGTGCATCGCGGCACGCTTCGTGTGGGCGATCATATCGTGGTGGGCGAAGTCTTCGGACGAGTGCGCGCCATGTTCGACCACAAAGGCGATGCCGTTCAGGAAGCCGGCCCCAAAACGCCGGTTTCGCTCATCGGTTTGGGCGCGGTGCCGCATGCTTCCGATACTCTGGTGGCAGTAGCCAGTGCCAAAGCGGCGCGCGACAAGGCCGAGGAGTTCACCGCCGAGAAGCAGCGTTCGCTGGTCGACCAGAGCCGTGTGACCTTGCAAGATGTCTTTGCCAAGATTCAGCAGGGCGTCATCAAGGAACTCAACGTCATCGTGAAAGCCGATGGCCAGGGTTCGGTCGAAGCCATGTGTCAGAGTCTGGAGAAAATGGCGCACGAAGAAGTGCGCGTCAAAATCGTGTCGCGCGGCGTGGGTGCCGTCAACGAGAACGACGTCAACCTGGCCAGTGCGTCCGATGGCGTCATCATCGCCTTTGCCGTTGGGGCCGATGGCGGTGCCGTGAGTTTGGCCGACCGTGAAAAGGTCGAAATTCGCACTTACGACGTTATCTACGATGCCCTCAACGACGTGAAGGCGGCATTGGAAGGCTTGCTGACTCCGATGTTTGAAGAGAAGTTTGCCGGTGAAGCCGAAGTGGTGGCGTTGTTCGAGAGTTCCAGGGCCGGAAAAATCGCCGGTTGCCGTATTCGTAACGGCAAGCTGGTGGCCGGTGGCGCTCTGCGCGTCTTCCGTCGCGACAAGCAAATCTACGATGGCAAACTCGAATCGCTGCGCCACAACAAGGATATCGTCAAAGAGCTGAGCGCCCCCTCCGAATGCGGCGTTTCCACTCACGGCTTCAACGACTTCCAGGAAGGCGATATCCTGCGTTGCTTTGTGCAGGAACAGGTCAAACGAACGATTAATTAACAAAATAGAGCTTAGGGCTTAGATCTTAGAGCTTAGGTAATGGGCGAGAAGCGATCAGTGCTTTGTCCTTGCACTAAGTCCTAAGATCTAAGATCTAAGTTCTAAGATCTAATACAATGTCAACTACCTTTCGTCCCGAGCGGGCTTCGGAAGCGATTCATGAAGCGGTTGCGCAGATTTTGCGTGGTGAAGTTTCCGATCCGCGTTTGCAGCATGTTACAATAACGCGGTGCGAAATTACCGATGATTTGAGCTTTGCGCGCATTCACTATGTGGTGCGTGATGATAGCGAGCGCGAAGGTGCCATTCAGGCGTTCGAAAAGGCGACGCCGTTCATTCGCCGTCGTGTTGGCGAAGAAGTGCAGTTGCGCGTCGTGCCGGAACTGTCGTTTCGCTACGATAAAGGCATCGACAATGCCGCGCGCGTCGAGGAATTGCTGTCGGGTTTGCCGGAATTGAAAAAAGACGAATAAAGCTGCCGGGCCGTGGAAAGGTTTGAATTTTCCCCGGCTCTTTCATTCTTCCTCACTATGCCGCCATTCAAAGAGATCCTCGCTGCTATCAGCGCCCATCAAAGCTTCATGATCGTCGGTCATGTCGGGCCGGATGGCGATGCCATCGGTTCGGGCCTGGCGCTTCGTCTGGCGCTCGAAAGCCTGGGCAAGCGGGCGATTGTGATCTCTACCGATGGTGTGCCGCTGGGTTGCCGGTTCTTGCCGTTGCAAGAAACCGTGGTGCGCGAGCTTCCCCAGGGATTCAAGCCGCAGTGTGTGTTTGTCATCGATTGTGATGGCACTCCCGAGCGCGTAGCCGCTCCTCACCGCATCATCGAAACCGCGCCCTATCGCATCCTCATCGATCACCATCGTTCTTCGCGCCCGGTGTTCGAGGTCAACTGGATCGATATCAATCAGCCTGCGACGGCGTTGATGATCTATCAGTTGATCATGCAGATGCAGGTTACGTTGACTTTTGAAATGGCGCAGAGCCTGCTCTGTGGGCTTTCCACCGATACGGGGCATTTTCGTTTTACCAATACCACCCCCGAAGCTTTGCAGGCAGCGGCGCACATGGTGGAAGCAGGTGCCGACCCCGCCCTGGTCGCCTTCAAACTGTTCGATGAGCGCAGCCTGGAAAGCACCCGTTTATTGGGCACGGCGCTCTCGAAGATGGATTCCGATTGCAATGGCCAGTTGATGTGGACGGCGTTGGAAATGAAGGATTTTGAGGCCGCCGGTGCCGGTGACGAAGCCAGCGAGAACGTCGTCAATTTCCTGCGCAACGTACGCGGGGCGCGTATGGCCATTATCATGCGCGAGCGCCGCGATGAAACCGGTAGCGTGACCCGCATTAGTGTGCGCAGTGAAGAATCGCTGCGCTCCGACTTGTTCTGCAACAAGTTCGGTGGCGGCGGCCATGCCGCTGCAGCCGGTTGCCGCATTCGTCACACGCCGTTCGACCAGAGCGTGCGCATCGTGCTCGATGCCGCGCGCGAATGGCTGGCCGAAGAAGTCGATCTTGTCGCCCCCTCCTCCACCCTGTAATGCTGAGTAGGCGATATAAAACTCAAAAGTTAGCCACGAAAATGCACAAAAGCCACAAGGAGACGGCTGCCGGAAAATTCCTTCCCTCTGGAAGGGGTTAAAAGAAGGAGTCGGGGAGCAATCGCAACGATGACTGCGGAATAATAAGTGATGAACCGTAAAAATATGGTGTCCTGTATTCATCGTTCATAATTCATCGTTCAGCATTAGGCTTCATTCCCCCCTGTAAAGCCGCACTCATGCATGGAGTTTTCAATCTTCTCAAGCCACCCGGCATGACCTCGCACGATGCCGTGTCGGTGGCCCGGCGCGTGCTGGGCATTAAGCGCATCGGCCACACCGGTACGCTCGACCCCGCCGCCGCCGGGGTATTGCCGCTGTGCGTGGGACAAGCGACACGACTGGTGGAATATCTGCAAGACGGCACCAAGGAATACATTGCCGAAGCGACCTTCGGTTTTGAAACCGATACCGGCGATGCGGTGGGGCAAGTGGTGGCTCGCGGCGATGCCTCGCAGGTCGATCTCGAAAAGCTGCGCGGAGCGATGGATGGTTTTCGCGGGCTTATTACCCAGACCCCGCCTATTTATTCGGCCGTGAAGAAAGACGGTAAGAAGCTCTACGACCTGGCACGTGCCGGGCAGGGTGAAGATGAGGTCGAGATTCCAACGCGTGAGGTGGATATCTCATTATTCACCGTGCAACGGTTTTTAGCGGATGGGCAAACTGTGCGGGCGATGTTGCATGTGGAATGTAGCAGTGGCACTTATATACGTTCGTTAGTGCGCGATATCGGACGTGCGTTGGGGTGCTATGCCACGATGACATTTTTGGTGCGCACTCGCACCGGTGGTTTCACCAATGCAGAAGCACACACTCTCGAAGAATTAGAAGCAGCAAAAGAAACCTTATTGATGCCCATGTCGGAAGTGTTGGGATGGTGCGCTCCCACTTATATTGTGGACGATGCAGCGATCGCACTTTTTGTGCAGGGTAAACGGACACGGCTTGAGGCGTCGAGAGCGCGTCTGCGAGAGCACGCTGATAACGCTGACCTGTACAAGCTTCGTAAAACCAGAGCTGCACAATGTGGTGCGGGATTAAAAACAAAACGTGTCGCTGTCATTAATACAACACACACAACAGCGGCGCTTGTAGTGCCTTCTCGTGAAGATAAGACGGTTTATCAATCCGAAAAAGTCTTTCCATTGGATATCGCATGACCGGCATGGTAGACAGGAGATAAGCCGCTTCTTGAGGCATCGTTAACATCGCAGATTCGAGGGCAAAAAGTCATTGTCCCTTCATCATGGAAATTTACACCGCACTCCCCACCCAACCGATTTTAGAACGGTGTGCCTTGTCGATCGGCACTTTCGATGGCGTGCATCGGGGACATCAACTGTTGGTTGAGCAGCTCAAGCGCGAAGCTGCCTCGCGCAACCTGCCTTCGGCCGTGCTGACGTTCCAGGACATGCCCTACTGCTATTTTCGTCCCGACGATTGTCCGCGTCTGCTGACCCTGATGGACGAGAAGATTGCGGCCTTTGCCGAGCTTGGCATCGACCATCTCTTTATCGTGCCTTTCGATGAAACCGTGGCGGTGCAGCCCTACGATTCGTTTGCCACCGAAGTGCTGCATAAAAACATCGGGGCTAAACTTTTAGTGGTGGGGCCGGATTTCGCATTGGGCAAAGGCCGCGAAGGCAATGTCACGGCGCTGCAGGCGTTGGGCGAGCGTGTCGGTTTTGAAACCCGTGTGCTGGGCGAAAAGATGGAGTGGGAAGACGAAGCGATCTCCTCCACACGAGTGCGCGGTGCAGTGGAAAGCAACGCGGTCGATGGCGCGACGCAGATGCTGGGCCGCAATTTCCACCTGGCCGGGCAAGTGGTACCGGGCAAGCAATTGGGCCGCACCATTGGCGTGCCGACGATCAATTTTAAAGTACATCCGCGCAAAGTGCTGCCTGCCAATGGCATTTATGCGGCGTGGGTGAGTTTCGATGGCGAAGATACGCGCCATAAAGCGGCGCTTTCCATCGGCACCAACCCCACCGTGACGGCTGAGGCTTCCATCAAGCTCGAATTTCACGTCATCGGCGAAAACATCGAAACCCCGCCGCAAGAGGTGCGGGTGGAGCCAGTGCAGTGGCTGCGTAGCGAAGCCAAATTCGATTCGCTCGAAGCACTGGTGGCGCAGATGAAGGATGATATCGCGCGCAGTGCGGCGATTCTTTCGCGGTAATTAAACCTTCACATAAGCCCCGAACAGGGCATATCCAGTTTCCGTGAGCATGGAGCCTGGACTCGATCCTCAATTTGCGAACCCCGAGCGTGAGCGACGGGCACGGGCTTATTGATTACGAAAACCTGATGTCCATGCCCGTCGCTCACGCTCGGGGTTCGCAAATATACATCAGAACGATATCTGCATTGTTTTGTTATGGTATAGAGCCTACCACCCAATTTCGCTTATCATAGAAGAGAACGCATTCTGGAAAAGGAAATTGGCAATGGAGCAGCAAACCGGTCAGCAGCAGTGGACTGAAATTTATAACGAACTCAACCTGCAAGGCTATGCCGTGCTGCCCGATTTACTCGATAGTGTGCAGTGCGAGGAACTCAAACAGCTTTTCGGGCAGGACGAAACCTTCCGCAAACACATCGTCATGGCCGAGCACGGCTATGGCAGCGGCGAGTATAAATACTGGGCTTATCCACTTCCCGTCATCATTGAACGGTTACGCACGCAACTTTACGTCCATTTAGCCCCGGTTGCCAACCTGTGGAACGAAGCGTTAGGAAACGTTGTGCGTTATCCCTCCACTCACGCAGAATTCCTCGAACGTTGCCACCGGGCCGGGCAAGAGAAGCCCACGCCGCTTTTACTGCGTTACGATGAAGGCGATTACAACTGCCTGCATCAAGACCTCTACGGCGAGCACGTCTTTCCGCTGCAGGTTGCTATCTTGCTCTCAGAGCCGGGACGAGATTTCAGCGGCGGAGAGTTCGTTTTGACCCAACAATTCCCCGGTATGCAGCCACGACCGGAAGTGGTGCCCTTGTGTCAGGGCGATGCCGTGGTTTTCGCCGTGCATCAATGGCCGGTTGAAACCTCCGAAGGCTTTCATGCGGTGAATATTCATCACGGCGTGAGCCGGGTTCGTGGCGGCAGACGGTATACGGTGGGCATCATTTTTCATGATGCGGCTTGAGTGACTATGAAATTTTCGCGTTTGGCGGTTGTTTTGTTGGTAGTGGTGTGGGGTATTGTGCTGTTGGTGCCGCCGCTGAATTTGCTGTTTCGCGCGCAGTTATTGGGCAGCGATTTGATCCGTTTTTCTGCGGTGGTTCATTCGCACGACGTTCCTAACTACTGGGAAAAGGCTGCTCGGCGTTTTTCAGACAAGAAAAGCATTCTCATACAGGCGGCGCTGGAAGAACCCGTTCCAGAAAACTCCGTTGATAAGGACGAAGCCGGAAATACAGGAGAAGAAGAATTTGATGCATTAGCGTTTCGCTTTCCCCGCTTGCAACCGGATTTGCAGCCGTCGAGCGTTTTTCCTGGACCGTTTGCTGCTGACGTCTATAGCGAGAAAGTTCGACGTCTTGATTTTCTCTTGAAGAAATATCCCGATGATATCGCACTTATTGCCCTGCAATTGAAAGCAATGGTGCGCGCTCTACAGGCGGAGCGAATTGGCGGTGAACTCTCGGATGCCAATCTGCCGGAACCAGTTTCTCAGGGCTATATTTCACCGGAACGAAAATCGAAGAAATCCAATTTCTCGACGGCCGATTTGCAAAGAGCCTTGGAATTGTGTGCCCGTGGCCAGAAGCTTGAGCCAGACAATGGATTTTTCGATTGGATCGAATGTTTTTTTCTGATGCATAGCTGGCGGGATGCGGCTGCGTTGCAAGCTTTAGAGGCTGCGGCAGATAAAAAACATTATGAAGATTATATCTTGAATGAAGTTAGCATCCGGCAGGACGCTTATTCGGTTATTTTCAACCGCCCGTTGCTGTTGGAAGAAAAACAAGCCGTTCTCGTGAACCAATTATCAACTCACTTTTCTTCTTACCGCGATATGATGCGCATTCTTTCGTGGGAAAGTATTAAAGCGCGTCGTCGCGGTGACCATGTATTAGCAATGCGTATCATGGTCGGGCAGGCGCGTGCGGCACGGAGAATGCGTGAGAATGCAAAGACGATTTATTCTGAGTTGGCGAGTGGTTCGATGGAGGATGCCGCCTGGGCCAGTCCGGCGTATGGCTTAAAAATGAAGGGCACTCCAGAACAGCGCCATAAGGCTCGTGAACAGGCTCTGCGGTCGTATGTCACCCAACACGGCCGGCCAGAATTGGTAGCTGAGACTGCCAGTAATTACGCCGCTATTCAGGAATCGCGTGAAGTAATCACAGAAAATTCGACCTGTGCTTTCTATGGGGTACCGTATTGGGTGTTAGTCCTGACTCATCTGCATTGGAAAGCCGGGGTAGTGTTGTTGCTCTTGCTGGTATCCACTGTGCCTGTGCTTATTTTGCTGGGGCTGGGCAAACAAATGCCGTTCATACGCCGGAAACTGCAAATTGATAAGACGGCATTGACCGAATATCCTTCAAAGCTTGAAATTGGTAATGGCGTATTGGCCTGCAGTGGTTTAAGGGCGGTGAGCGTTTTATGCGTTACCTTGGCAGTGGTTGGGCCAGGTATCGGGATTTGGTTATATGACGCAGAACAATTCAAGACGCTGCTTGAACAAAACTCTTATTTTTACCGTTTGTTGCGCCACTCCAGGCCTGAAACGTTCATGGATTCAATGCTGTGGACGCACTACTGGCTATGGACGATGGAACAGATTCAAAGACCATGGCGGATTGTTTTGACTGCTACTCCACTTCTCTTCCTAACCTTATATACAGCTTGGCGCGCTACCGAGTGGCAAAAACGCACTGCAGGTGAGGTCCTACAACGCTTCAGCTTACAGAGGCTATTGGGCTATATTTTGACGGTATCCTTAGCCGCTGCCTGGATTTCACTTGCCTTTTTCTCCGGGCCGGAAGATTTTCCTTTCTGGTATCGCACATTAACAACCGTTGTGCTTTTTTGTGCCGGTTTGCTATTGCTGGAGAAATACCTTATCTGGCGCAAGCGGCCTTCTTGCCTTGCTGCTGTGCGCTATGGCTTACGTCTATTTGGCAGCAGCATGATGGCATGGTTAGTTTTGTGCAGTGTGCTTTATCTGATTTTAGCAGTCTCTTCGTTACCGTTTCGCCAATATGCCGATGCTCAAACGAATAGAACCATGATTATGGGTGAACTACACGCGGTGAAACCAGGCGAATAACTCGGAGAGGGGTAAGGCGCTGGTCGGTAGCTGAGTCCTGATTCAAAAATCCAACTCAATACTCACCGGGCAGTGATCCGAACCCATCACCTGACAGTGAATATCGGCCGCAATAACCCGGTTGCGGAGCGCCTCCGACACCAGAACATAGTCGATGCGCCAGCCGATGTTGTTGGCGCGTGCTCCACCGAAGTTGCTCCACCAAGTGTAGTGGCCGTTGCCTTCGCGGAACATGCGCAGGGTATCGACAAAACCGGCGTCGATGAACGCCTGAAAGCCGCCGCGTTCTTCAGTGGTAAAACCCTTCTTGCCGATGTTGGGCTTGGGGCGTGCCAGGTCGAGTTCGGTGTGGGCGACGTTTAAATCGCCGCAGAAAATCACCGGTTTGGTTTGTTCCAACGCTTTGCAGTGCTCCAGGAATGCCGGGTCCCAGCCTTTATGGCGCAAGGGGATGCGGCTGAGGTCGTCCTTGGCGTTGGGCGTGTAGACCGTGACGACATAGAAATGCTCATATTCGGCAGTGATGATGCGGCCTTCGGTGTGCGGATCGCCATAGGCATCGGCCAGCATGTATTTGGTGAGGAAAGTTTCGGGGAAATTATGGCTGACGCTCTGGGGTTTGGTTTTGCTTAAGATCGCCGTACCGGAATAGCCTTTCTTGACCGCACTATTGAGCGAGATATGATACTCCGGCAAATCGAGCACGATTTCCGCAGGCTGGGCTTTGGTTTCCTGTAAACACAAAATGTCGGGCTGCTCGGCGGCCATGAAAGGGTAGAACAACTCTTTACGCAACACGGCGCGAATGCCGTTAACATTCCAGGAGTACAGTTTCATAGAGTGTAAGTATACGTAAGCTCACTCCCCATTAAAGCTGTTTGGCAATCAGGCGAAGGCGGGAAGGGTGTTAAGATATAGCGTCTTTTGTCGTTAAAGTTGAGATTAGATTATGAAACCTACGCGCTTTCTGGTTGGGATGCTGATTGTAATATGGGCTGCGGTGCTTGTGGTGCCGTCACTCAATTATTTGCTGCGTCTGCAATTGAGCAGTCCGGAAGGAGCATTGCTTTCGGTGTGGCCCGATACGGAGTATTCGGCTGAGCCGTGGGAGAAAATCGCGCGCCGGTTTCCCCATAATAAAAGCGTGCTCTATATGGCAGCTATTACACAGCCGATGGAAGAGATGGAACTGAATATGGCTCTGGATGATTTGCGCTCTGAAGAAAAAAGTGCGAAGGAGCCCGGCTCGCCACCCCCTCCCCCCGGTGTATCCCAAGACGCTCCGCCATCCGAGAGCGCGCCTGAACTTCCTTCTCCCGTAAAAGCGTTGGAGCAACTGAAAGAGGAGAGATGGCGCGAGAATATGCGCCGGTTAGATCGACTGCGCCAGAAATTTCCTGACGATGCGTTTCTGGTGGCGACACAAATTCAGGTGATGCGCAAAAATCTTCGCACCGAACGCCTGGGCGGCGAATTCTCCGATCCACGTCCTGCCGGGGAGCGCATTGGCCAGCCCTCGAAGGAACGGCGCGATGAAAAAACTAACTTTTCCCCGGCCGACTTTAAAAAGGCCTTGCAACTGTGCGCTATCGGGCAACGGCTGGCACCGCGAAATGGTTACTTCGATTACATGGAAGGCTTTTTCCTAATGCATTCGTGGCGCGATGAAGCGGCTTTCAAGGCGCTCGAAGCGGTGGCGAGTAAAACCGAGTTCGACGATTATACGCAGCGCGAGATGAAGACGCATCTCGAAGCACAATCCGTTGTTTTGGGCCGGGCTTTATCATTCGAGGAGAAAGTAGCAACGGTTGCGTTGACGGAGACGATTGATGGTTATCATCGTGAGCTGTCCCGGATTATTTCCTGGGCGAGTGTCAAAGCCCGCAGGAGTGGCAACCATGCGCAGGCGCTCCGCATTATGACGGCGCACGCCCGGGCCTATAAACGAATGCGCGAAAACTCTGTCTATGCACTCGAGGGCATGGTGGCCGTAGGGATGGAAAGGATAGCCTGGAATAGCGCCGCAAACGCTGAGACACCGCCTGAAGGAACTCAAGAACAGCAAGCTACCTGGCGCCAAAACAAGTTGAAAGCGTATGTCACACTGCATGGCCGCCCGGAACTGGCCGTTGAAGCGGCGCAAAGTGAGGCAGCCTGTGAAGAATATATGAGCCGGGTGAGTCGCTCTCTGCAAGAGGGGAAGACGTACGGGATTACATTCGGGACGTTTGCGCTTTGTTCCTGGCTCTGGGCGTTGGATGTGGCTTTGCTTATTTTATTAGCCTTGGCTGTTTTAGTGCCTTTGCTCATGTTTGGATTAAGCCGAATGAGTGGGGTGAGGCAATGGTTCCACTGGGCCCAAAGCGCTCCCAACGAAACTCCGCCACCGCGCGAAGTGTGGCGAGGCATGTTGGCCGTGACTGGTTTACCGGCATTCGTCCTGGCTTTTTGCGGATTAGGGGTGGGGCTATCCATTGCTATTTTATGGGAAGTTGGCCCACTGCTCTTTAGCGAACGGTTGCACGAGTTACTTGCCAGTAAAGGTTTTTCTCTGCTGGATAGTGAAGGGATGTTCTCCATTACGAGTTGGGATTTATGGCATTGGGGGCTAAACCTTCCCCTTTATGATGTGCCCTGGAGAACAGTTTTGCTGTGGACGCCGGTGTTGTTTGGAACGCTTTATGCCGCCCGGAGCGCGGTGGAGTGGCAAAGGAAACAGAATGGCGCGGGTAAGCGGAGCTTTATTTCACGTTCTCTCCATTTTGTCTTGAGCTTTGGATTGGCCGTGTGCTGGTTTTCGCTTGTGCTGGGCATCTGGAAGGAAGAACGGGCCTGGTTACAAATGTTTGCGCTGACTGTAGCCGCGTTTTGTGTTGGCTTAATTCTCTATGACGAATACCGTCTCTGGCGCAGCCTGCCCTGCAAACGGGCAGCGGTGCGCTATGGTTTGCGGATGTTACAACGCAGCCTCTTCACCTGGCTATTCGTGGGCAGCGTGCTCTATGCCGCGGCGCTTATTGCCAGTGTGCCGGTGCGACAGCAGGCCGATGCCGGGTTTGAGCGGTTTCTTACTGAGGGCGAAATTCCGGCGATGGTGACTATTAAGAAGTCATGAGGTAATCATGAAAATTTCCCGTGCGGCGGTTATGGTGTTGATTTTGGTTTGGACGGTGATTTTGTTGGTGCCGCCGCTCAACTCTTATTTTCGCTTGCAGGTGCGCAATGATAATGAGTATGGGGAGCCCTTTACCATTTTAGCGCAGCCGGATTACAGTCCCAATTTTTGGGAAAAGGTCGCACGGCGATTTCCTGATGATAGGGACGTTCTTTATCTGGCGGCGATGGAGCATCCGCAAAATGAAAATAAAGATGAAAATGCCGACAGCGACGTGCCGGTTCACCCGTATCACATCAAATCGAATCTTCCGCCTTCGGTTGTCTTTCCTGGTCGCTTCGCTTCTGATTCTCGCGAGGAACGGGTGCGCCGCATTGTTATTTTACGTCGGAAATTTCCGAAGGACGTGTTTCTGGTAGCTGCCGAGATCAGGGCACGGTTAGCCTCTTTGCAATATGAAAGAATTGGCGGTGAATTGGTTGATGTCACACCGAAGGATAAGCGGCCTCCAGGCTATGTTTCACCGGAAAAGAACGGGGTAAAAGTCAACTTTACCCCGGCCGATTTCCAGAAAGTAATTGAGCTTTGTCGTTTGGGGCAAAAGCTCGAACCGGAGAACGGCTATTTTGATTGGATGGAGTGCTATTTCCTGATGCACTCGTGGCGCGATGGAGAAGGGTTCAAAGCTCTCGAAGCAGTGGGACGCAAGAAAAAATATGACGAACGTGACCTTGATGCCATGCGCGCGGAAATCAACGCGCTTTCCATTGCTTTGGGGCGTCCTTTGCTTTACGAAGAGAAAACGAATGTGCTTTCATGGGGGCAACAAGCGCAGCACAGCCGGCAGCGTGAATTGGCCCGTATTATCTCCTGGCAAGCCGTTAAGGCGGCGCGACGCGGCGATCATCCGCAAGCCATCCGTATTACAGCGGCCCTGGCACGGGCGGGCGCTCTCATGCGGGATGGTAGCGGCAGCTATATTGATGGTTTAGTAGGCATTGCGATTGAAGCTATGGGATGGGGCAGCCTGACACACGATGCTCGTGCCGCTTTGCCGCCAACAATGCAGGGGGAAGAGCAAAAGCAAAAGCTCCGTAAAATTTTGCAGACCTATCTTATCGAGCGCGGGCACCGTGCGATGGCAGATGAAGCGGCACAAAGCGAAGTGCTCAAGGCTAATTATATAGCGCAGTCGCAGAAAAATATAAATCATGGGAGCTTCGGCTCTTCTTACCCGATGCTTTTTTCGGCAGTTTCATTATGGGTAGGCGGCATGAAGCTTCTTCTTCTCTTGGCCATGCCGCTTTTAGTATTGGTATTAATGGCACTGGGAAAACGTATTGGTGGTGTGCGCCGCTGGCTGCGTTGGGATGAAAGTGGTGCTGCTGAAATTCCCCCGGCGCGTGAAGTGTGGCAGGGCGTATTGGCATGTATCGGGCTGCGTGCCTGGGTAACAGTGCTGTGCGCTTGTCTGCTCATCACCCCAATACTGGTCATTCTGAGCGGCGGTTGGGGGGCTTTCACGCAGCAGTTTCAAGAAACACCGTTCATCAAGATATTATTCCAAGACAATACGCCTGGCTGGTCGTGGAGCCTTTGGGCACAGATTTACTCCTCGCAGATAGACATTGTCTATGTCGATACGCCCTGGCGCACTATTGTTTTCTGCACCCCGATTCTATTCGGCACTCTCTATGCTGTGTGGCGAGCCGTTGAGTGGCAAAAACAGCGCAATAGCGAAGTGAGTGCCTGGCTGTCAATTGGACGAGTGGTGGACTTTGTCATCATGTCGATTCTCATCGCAAGTTGCTTTCGTCTGGCGTTTGGTAAGGATATATCGGAGGCAGAAACAGGGTCAGTTACCTTGTTCCTCGTTATCGTGACGTGTGCGTGTGTGCTGTTAATGGAGAAATTTCTCGCCTGGCGCAAACGCCCGCATCGTCGGGCGGCTGTCCGCTATGGTTTGCGATTGTTGCAACGCAGTCTTTTCTCCTGGCTGGTAGTAGGCAGCGTGGTTTATTTACTGACTCTGGTGGCAACGACAGCAGTGCGCCGGGAGGCCGATGCAATGATGAATCGCGTGGTAGCAGTGGGGGAAGTGCGCGCTGCGCAGAGTGCAAAATAGGTTGCATATTTTGAAAATGAGAAATTACTCGTCATTGAAGATAGCCAGTCTGGTTTTGGTGGTGATCTGGGCAGTGGTTCTGTTGGTGCCTGCGTTCAACTACTACTTTCGGTTGCAGGTGCGCGATGAGAGTGAGATGAATACAATTCTCGCTATTTTGCCGTCGCCGCAGAACACTCCTAATTTCTGGGAGAAAACCGCGCGCCGGTTTCCTGAGAATAGAGATATTCTTTATCAGGCTGCGATGGAACGGCCGATAAGTGAAATAAAGGGCGAAAAATATAGTAGTGATGAGTCCTATCAGCCGTTTCGGCTCGCACGTAACCTTCCTCCTTCCGTTGTATTTCCAGGTCGCATGGCTGCTGACGAGCGCAATGAACGCGTGCGGCGCATCGGGCTTATCCGCCAGAAATTCCCGGAAGATGCTTTTCTTGTCGCTGCCGAAATAAGGGCGAGATTGTTTTCCTTAGAGCGTGAGAGAATTGGCGGAGAACTCTCAGATGGGACACCAAAGGATAAACGACCGCCTGGTTATGTCTCTCCGGAAAGTAACGGAGAAAAAGTCAATTTTGCTCCGGTCGATTTTGAAAAGGCCATCGCACTCTGCCGGTTGGGGCAAAAGCTTGAACCGGAGAATGGTTATTTCGATTGGATGGAGTGCTATTTTCTGATGCACTCGTGGCGAGATGCGCAAGCTCTCAAGGCACTCGAAGCAGTGGGACGCAAGAAAAACTATGACGATCATTTAAGCAATGATAAACGTGCGGAAATCAATGCACTTTCTATTGTTTGGGGGCGGCCATTGCTCTACGAAGAAAAAGCAGTTCTGCTCTCATCTCATATCAATGCACAGAATTCGCGATACCGTGAATTGGCACGGGTCCTCGCTTGGGAAGCCATCAAGGCGCAGCGACGTGGCGACCAAACGCAGGCTTTTCGTATTGCGGTGGCATTGGGGCGGGCTACTACGCCGATGTGGAATAATAGCCAAAGTTATATAGATGGTATGGTGGCCAAGGCTATTGGAGCGATTGGGTGGCATAGCTTGACATATGATTTGCGCGCTTCGTTACCCAAAGGTTGGGGCGGAAAAGAGCCGAGAAAGAAGCAGGATGAGATTTTATTGACCTTTCTGAAAGAACATGGGAAGCCCGAATTAGCTGCTGAGGTGGCGCGTAACGAAATGCTCTTTCAGAAGTTTCGAACGCAAATGCAGGAGAATGGAAATCGCGCTGCATTTGGCATTTCTTATCGGACAGCTTTTTTCATTGTCTTATTATGGGTGGGAGGGATAAAGCTTATTCTGCTTTTGCTTGCGTCTGCTTTCCCATTGTTCTTAATGGCAGCTATAAAGCGCACTGCTGCGATGCGTCGTTGGTTGCGTTGGGAGGAAAGTAGCTTTGAGGAATTTCCTTCGGTCCGTGAAGTGTGTCAGGGAGTGTTGGCCTGTATCGGTTGGCGTGCCTGGGCAATTGCATTGTGCGGGTTCCTGATCGTTAGCCTGGTCGAGGTGATATTTCTTGGCGGTTGGTCCTCCTATACAAAACAGTTACAGGAAATGCCGTTCCTCAAGGTTCTGTTCCAAGATGAAACGGCCACCTGGTATTACTCTCCCTGGACCGAGCTTTATCTTTCGCTGATCGAGGTATCGTATATCGAAAGTCCGTGGCGCATCGCTGTTTTCTGCGTCCCGATTTTATTCGGCACCCTCTACTCTGTGTGGCGTGCGGTCGAGTGGCAAAAGCGTAGTAATGGCGAAGTGAGTGCCTGGCTGTCCATTGGTAGGGTGGTGGACTTCGTCATCATGCTCGTATTGGTATGGAGTTTCTTCGTTCAGGTGTTTGCCGAAGATACTCCGGAGGATTTTACGACGCGTCTTATTTTGGCTCTGGTTACCTTTGTGTGCGCTGCCGTGTTGTTGGGAGAAAAATTTCTCGTCTGGCGCAAACGTCCGCAGCGCCGGGCAACAGTGCGCTATGGTTTGCGACTATTGCAACGCAGTTTGTTCTCTTGGTTGATGGTGGGAAGCGTGATCTATTTGCTCACTTTGGTGGCGACTACGATAGTGCGGCATCGAGCGGATATCGAAATCGATCGCGTGGTGGCAATGGGCGAAGTAAAGGCGGCACAAGAACGCGGTGAATAGGTTTTTTCGCATGACAAGGCTTATGGGAAAATATTCGCGGTTGGGTATTGGAATAGTGGTAGCGGTTTGGCTATTGATACTGCTGGTGCCTTCGCTCAACGCCTACTTTCGGCTACAGGTGCGAAACGAGAGTGGGACGGGTGCCATTCCCGTGACGATGCCTTCGCCCAAGCATACGCCCAATTTCTGGGAGAAAGCTGCGCGGAGGCTTCCGGGAGAACGCGCCGTGCTTTACCGGGCTGCACTGGAACGTCCCATCCGTGAGACGGAAAGGGCTGGCTATGCGTTGTTAGGTGACCTGTTAGATAACCTATCCGATGAGCCTACTCCATTTGATGCGAACCTCCCCGCTTCCACAGTTTTTCCTGGCCGCATGGCTAAAAATGCGCGTGATGAGCGGATACGCCGCATTGGACTTTTATGCCAGAAATATCCAGACGATGCCTTTCTCATTGCCACAGCAATTAAGTTGAGGTTGGCTACTTTTCAAAGCGAAAGGCTTGCCGGTGAATTGTCCGATCCCAGGCGGCGGGAAAAGGGATTCGTGCGTCATGCCTCTCCTGAGCGCCGCAAGGAAAAAACCAATTTTACTCCGGCGGATTTTGAAAGAGTCATCGCGCTTTGTCGGTTGGGGCAAAAGCTTAAACCGGATAACGGCTATTTCAATTGGATGGAGAGTCTTTTCCTCTTCCACTCATGGCGTGATGAAGAAGCGCTCAAAGCCCTTGAGACTGTGGGGCGAAAAAGCCGTTACGACGATTATTCTGGCGCTGAGAAGCTTGCGGAAGTGAATGCGCTGTCCCTCGCCTGGGGCCGTCCTCTGCTGTATGAGGAGAAAGCGGGTGTCCTTTCCTGGAACGAATTAGCGCAATATTCACGGCACCGCGAACTGGCTCGTATTATTTCCTGGGAAGCCATCAAGGCGCAACGGCGCGGCGACCGGGCGCAGGCGGTTCGCATTGTGACAGCATTGGCCCGTGCAAGTGGGCGTTGGCGAGATCATAGTAGTGATGATATAAGCGCTTCTACTGCCATCCTCATTGAAAAGATGGGATGGCATGGCCTGACGTATGATGTGCCTGGTTCGTGGCCCCAGCCGATGAGGAGCGAAGAGTTACAGAAAAAGCAGCACAAAATTTGGAGAGCCTATTTTGCAGAGCATGGTTTACAGGCGCTGGCCATGGAATGGGAAAAGAACCATACAATTAATGAAAAATTCAGATTGCAGCTTCTTCAGAATTTCGATCATGGCTGGTTTGGCCCTTCTTATAGTGCCATCTTGAGTATGGGCTTATTGTGGATAGGCGGCGTGGGGCTGCTCCTGCTTTTGATATTGCCGCTTTTGACTTCCATCTTGCTGGCACTGGGAAAACGGATGGGGCTGATACGCCGTTGGCTGCGTTGGGAGGAGAGCGATGTCGATGAAGTTCCCCTGGCGCGTGAGGTGTGGCAAGGTGTATTGGCGTGTGCAGGGTTGCGCGCCTGGGCCACGGGGTTATGCGCGTTCTTGTTAATTAGCCCGGTTTTGATCATTTTTAGCGGCGGCCTTGCTGCTTTTCTTCAACGATTGCACGAACAATCAATCTTCAGGCTTTTGCTGGAGGATGGCACAGCCGTCTGGTCTGTGGATTCATGGGCACGGTTTTACTTGCACCTGATTGGTTCGATGCAGCAAGATGCCGGGCGGCGTTTAATCGTGCTTTGCACACCGATTTTGTTTGCAACCCTTTATGCTGCATGGCGTGCTGTCGAGTGGCAAAAGCACAAGAATAACGAACCCATTGATTCAAAGTCTCTGTTGCCTGGCAAAGCGCTGGATTTTGTCATCATGTCCTTGTTGATTGGAAGTTTTTTCGGCCCGTTATTCAGCCCGTATGTCTACACTGCCAGAGGCATCAACCTTAGCTTGGTCCTGGCCACGTTTGTGTGCGCCGCAGTGTTGTTAGGTGAAAAATATTTTGCCTGGCGCAAACGCCCTCATCGCCGTGCGGCCGTCCGCTATAGTTTGCGATTGTTGCAACGCAGCTTATTCTGCTGGCTGGTGGTGGGAAGCGTGCTGTATCTTGGCACTTTGATTCTGTCGTTACCATTGCAGAGTAGGGCCGCAGCCAGAGTTGACCGGGTGATGGAGATAGGCGAAATGCAGGCGCGGCAGGAGTGGAATTAATGAGCATCTCCCCACGACAGATTATCCGCCGTGGGGAGATGCCCGGACAGTTTTATTGCATCCATTCCCGCAACTTTTGCGCTTCTTCCTGGCTGCCTAAAAACAATAAGGTCCCGGAACCGGGTGCGATAGACACGGAGTGCTGCGTGTTTGTCGGGGTTAGTTTCTTTCCGGTCCGAACATCGTAAATGCCGGCATTCTTATCCTTCAAGGCAAACCGTACATCAAGGGGTTTCTCGAAGGCTTTGTAGCCCAGGAGGTTACCTTCGTCGTCGATGCGCACGTCATCACTATCCTTGAAGAACTGTGCGCTGTTGCCGGGCCAGGTGCCGATATTGGCGTTGTGGAGCACGACCACACGGCCCTTGAAGCCCGGCAGCATGAAAGTGGAATGGAAGACGTTTTTCTCCTCGCATTCCAGGAGGGAATCGCTGACACGGTTCATGCGGGTGATGATGCCTTCATAGGCGCGGATTTCGTGCGAGGCGTCGGAGAATTCGGCTAACTGCGGGTTAGCGACGCCGGGGCGTCCGGCCAGGGTAATCCAGCCGATTTCGCGGCGCGGGGTTTCTTCCAGTGCGGCTTTTTTGAAGTCGGTTTCCAGAATGCTCTTCAGCGGTGGTGTGTATGACCAGATATAGAAGGATTTGGCACCCTGCAACACTCCCGTCCAGGCGAGGGCTTTGAGTGAGTTTTGCGGTAGGCGGTAGTATTTCCACAGGTTGTATCGCTTGCCGTTGGGAGTATCGAACTCGCCCCAGCCCATGCGCCCTTCGCTGGCAAAGGTGCGCACGCGCTGTCGCAGTTTTTCCTGTTCTTCTATGGTGGTTGGGCTTTTGAGTTCTCCTCCACCGGCCACACGGTTGGCACTGACCGGGGTGAGCAGCCCGCCCTGGGTCACTACCAGCGAAAACTCCGCCCCACGCTGCGCCGATTGCCAGTAGAAGCGGTCGGCCTGATCGCGCACCCAGTTCAGGGAGAAGCCGGGCGTGGCGCGGTAGCCGTTGCCGGAATGCTCCCACCAGAAGGCGTAGCGGTCGGTGCCCATAATGACGGGATCGGGAACCGGGATATCGGTAGCGGCGCCCAGGTTACTGTTAATTAATTGAAAACGCGCTTTGGGTGCGAGTGCCAGAATGGCGGCGTAATAACGCGACAGGCTGTGGATAGCCGAGTGCGGCACCTCTTCGCGCACGCTGAAGGCCAACACGTTGGGTTCATCGGCAAACTGGTTGATGAACTCGGCTGCGAGATGTGCGTTTTTCTGGATGGTCGCGTCGTCCCAGGTGGGCTGGAAATAGGCGAAGTCGAGTTGTGGAATCACGGTCATGCCGTATTGGGCAAAGAGCTTGACGGTGCGGGCAAACCGCTCCCGCTTGGCACCACCGAAGTAGATGGTATTGACGCCGTTATCTTTCAAGATTTTGAGGTGGCGCTCCAGGTAGGTGTAGTAATCGACCTCAGCTTCTTCGGCCAGGGTAGCCATGCGATAATCGTAAAGATAAACGCCCATAGCGTAGGGCCTGGGGGCTTCTGGCGAGGGATAAGCAACGGCGGGCGTGGGGCGGGTAGCGGCAAATGATAACAACAGGGCAGGGATAAGGGTTTTCGAGAACTGCTTAAGCATTGTTTTCCTTGAAGTGAGGGTGAAATAAGATATCAGGGCAGGGTGGGGTTCCAGTGCGGTTGGAAGTCTTTAGTGGTGCGCGGATTGGTGACAAGGCAAAACGAGCTTGAGCCGCGGGCGAACCATTTGGCGTGCCCATCGGTGAAGTTCACGGTGCCGCCTTGCAGGTGCGGCCACATCCGTTCGTAATTGGAACTGGTCGGGCTTAAAAAGTTGGTGGGGCTGCAATATTCGGTGCCGTTGGCATATAAGTTGGCCAGGCTGGGATAATCCAGAATCACGGCAATCTCTGCAGGACGTTGGATTTGTGCCAGTGAAATACCGTAGCCGCCATTGGAGACCTGGCTGACCAGATCGTTGTACCCGTAACTGGGAGTTGTGCTGGTTCCCTTGAAAGAAGGGCAGACAAATACCGGGACACTTTTGACATAGGGAAAAATCAGGTCCATCCAGGTCACGAAGTTTTTAGTGCTTGCGCCTGTCCCCTGATCGTTTACGAGGAAGCGGCCGCTGGGCTTACCGGGATTGGTATCCACTTCGTAGTCCTCCGGGCGGCTGCGCCAGGTGCCCCGGATTGCCGGGGCGAATTTTTCATCGTAATCCTGGGTATATTGCATGAATCCCAGGCCGATCTGCTTCAAATTACTCAGGCAACTGGTGCGCCTGGCGTTCTCGCGTGCCCGGGCGAAAACGGGAAAGAGAATCGCGGCGAGGATTGATATGATGGCAATGACGACAAGCAATTCTATTAAGGTAAAACCGTTTGATAGGCGCTGCTTCATGGCTGCTTTCCTGTAAATGATAATTTCAAATTCTTCTTGAACCGCCATTTAAATTTGCTGCTTCTATTCTACCCTTTAATGGAGACGAGTAAACTTCTTTATTCGGCCATGTTTTTCGTTATCTGGCCAACTTTGGGTTTTTGCATATTCTTGCGAAAGGCTCCTGGCGTGCAGTTCTCGTGGCGTTTGAAGAAAACGTTGAAGTAGGCCTGCGATTCAAAACCCAATTCTGTTGCAACTGTGGCAATCGACCAGTGTGTGTTGAGCAACAGCCTTTTGGCTTCTTCCATGCGGCACTCGTTGAGGATTTCGATAAAGGTTTGGTTTGCTTCTTGCCGCAAATATCGGGTTAGTTGCCGTGGCGACATATAAGTGTGGCGGGCCACTTTTTCGATGGTGAGTTGCTGCTTCAGGTGGCTCTTCATGTAGCGATGAATCTCAGGGATAGAGTTTTTCTGGTGGGTGCGTCGTGAAGTGGCTTCCTGAAAATCGCTGGGATGCTCAATCATGCTGATGTGCTTACCGGCTTTGACTTCACTAACGATGTAAAACAGCATCGCGGACAGTAGGTGTTGCCATAATTGTGAGTCGCGGGCAGGTTTTACCTGGATTTCGCCGCAAAAAAGTTTAAAGACCTCAACAGCTTCGGGCTGGCGGATGAGGAAGTTGAAGTTGTCGTCGCGCAGATACTCCTTGCCACGGCTGGCCGTTCGGAAGCATTGGATGGCGTCGCGATACAAAGGGAATTGTAATACGTCGCAAGCGCCGTTCTTGAGCGCTTCACCGGCCAGATGCGGTTGCCCGCCCGCGGAAATGGGGGTGCGGGGTGGCAGGAAGATAAAGTGGCCCTGGGGGCAGGTAATGAGGTATTCACCGGCACGAAAGTCGGCGGTGCCTTCGGTGATGCACACTAGTTTGGGAATTTCCAGTTCATGCAGCCGGGCACCGGGCCATTGCGCGCAGACGATGCGCTGGTTGCCATAGTGGCGCTGGTTGCGCACTACGATACGCTTGCCGGGGATTTTTTTACGTGTGAGCTTCACGCCGGAAGGCATTTGGTTTTGCTGCATCACCGGCTGGGCCACGATGAGCCGCTGGGCCAGGCCGTCTTGAACCCAGGGAATGAGTTGGTCGCAAAAGAGCGGCAGCAGTGAAGTCATCCTGTCTCAAGTCTAATGCAGATGGGGTATAAAGTTAGGTGGCAGCGTATTTTCCTGTAATGGGTTTGGTTGCCACGATCGATTTGACGATTTGGGCGGCTTACGGCACACTGGCAGTTTCTGTGGAGCAATCCATCGAACAACCTCATTTAGTAAGGGAATTTTTGTGGCAAAAAAAGGCAAAGCGAAAGACGTGTTAGGCGTTGGCATCATTGGTGGCGGCGGCATTGCCCGTGGCGTTCATATTCCGGGTTACCAGGCATTGGATAATGCCCGTGTTATTGCAGTGGCCGATCCGGTTCAGGCATCGTTGGATGCTGCCCAGAATGATCTGGGCATTGAAAACACCTACACCGACTACCGGGAAATGTTGCAGCGCGACGACATCGACGCGATTTCCGTAACAACCCCCAACTTCCTGCACGCGCAGGCAACCATCGATGCACTTAACGCTGGTAAGCACGTGCTGTGCGAAAAGCCGTTGGCGATGAATGCCAAGGAAGGTGCCAAGATGGTGGCGGCGGCACAGAAGAACGACCGCAAACTGATGTGCGGCTACAACCACCGCTTCCGCCCCGAAGTGCAGCGGCTCAAGCAGTTCGCCGATAACGGCGGCCTGGGCAACATTTACTACGCTCGCTCGCAGGCCTTGCGTCGTCGCGGTATCCCTTCCTGGGGCATGTTCGTTTCCAAAGAGAAGAACGGTGGCGGCCCGCTGATCGACATCGGCGTACACATTCTCGATGCCACCATGCACATCATGGGCTTCCCCAAGCCGATTGCGGTTTCGGGTAAAACCTACCAGATGTTTGGCAAGAAGAGCGATGTCGTGGGCTTGATGGGCCAATGGGATTACAAGAACTTCACCGTCGAGGATTTTGCCGTGGCACAGATTCGTTTTGAAAACGATATGGTGCTCACACTCGAATCGAGCTTCTGCGCCAATATCGCCGAGCGCGAAATCTTCAACTTCCAGATTCTGGGCGACAAGGGCGGCTGTACGCTCGATCCGTTGCAGATCAACACCGAACAGGACATGACCCTGTTCGACATGCAGCCTGCTTTCTTGCCGCAGGGCGTGAAGTCGCACCACGCTGAGATTGCCTCGTTCGTCGATTCCGTTCTCAACGACAAGCCGGTGTTCACCCCCGGCGAAGAAGCCCTGGCGATCACCCGCATCATCGACGCCATCTACGAGTCGAGTGCCAAAGGCCGCGAAGTGAAGCTGTAAAAACGGCGGAATACGGAATACGGGAGACGGAATACAGGAAGCGGAGGCGAGTCGTTGTGCCTCGGCGGGAGTTATCTCCCGTATTCCGTATTCTGTCTCCCGTATTCTGCCGTTAAAGGAGTTCGTCATTGCATTGAAGTTCGCCGGGCGAAAGCAGCCCCGTTTTTTTCCCCGGTTGTTAAAGCGTTCCTCGGTTTTAGGAACGGCCCCTTCATTTGCCGCCACCTCGCTCGCATTGGGGCTGGCGGCTTTGTGCGGGGTGGGCTGGTTGGCGGTCGCGTTGCTGGGTGCCGTCCTGGATGTCTCGGCCTCGTTGCCGTTTACTTTTGCGGCCGGTCACGCGGTCGCCGATGCTGGAATCGGTTGGTGGATTGCGGCCGCTCTCCTGGTGCTTGGCATAGTCTGGCTCTACCCGGCGCGCCAATGGCGTCGCCAGCCGTTCGATGCGCTCTTCTTCGCGCTCCTGGCATTTGAGCTGTTTACCCTCATTCGTTGGCAAGGCTTGCTGTCGCCGCCGAGGGCAGTTCCTGAATGGCAGGCACTGTCGGCAATTGAAAAATGCACCCTGGCCCTGGCGGTTTCCTTGCTTTTATCGTTGTTGGCGGCATGGATGTTGCGTCCTAAACATGGCAAAACTTATCAGATGTCGGCTCCCACACGGGTGACCGGTTTTCTGAAGAAACGCCGCCGCCGCATGCTTTTTATCGGTGGCGCTTTTATGGCTGTGGCAGTGGGCGGAGTAATAGCCGCCACGCAATTGGCTTTTGACGGCAGTATTCCCGGGCTATATCGCGGCGGCGAGTATGAAATCGTTTTAGCTCCCACGCTGGCCATGCTGGTTTTTGTAGTGTGTGATGCGATTTATCTATTAGGCAGGCATTACTGGTATCGTTTGACTTAGCCTGCCCGAAACATTGCCGTTGCCCCGTCGCCAAGGTAAAACCTCTATTGTATGCAATCAAAAAATTCCGTGTCATCAACCGAAATCGAACCTGAACCGATTCCGGCCGCCATCCCCGCTCTCATTCGCGGCGAATTAAATCGCCTGGGTGTTGAGCAATCCGATGACGAATTGTTGCATATCCAGTCCGACCTCGACGAACAGGGCAGTTGGCGCGAGCGTCATCTCATCATCACGCCCCACCGGATTCTGGTTTTCCAGATTGAAAATCCCGCAATCCCGACGCATCCCCCTGGTCTCCTGAAAAAAGTGTGGAGACGCGTTGCCGGAAAGTTGCAAAAAACAGCCGAAAAGCCCGATACCCGCCCTATCAGTCTCGAGCGGGATATTCCATTTTCCCAGGTTGCCGGTTCCCAGGCCAAGAACCTGGCCGGTGCCACTTCGTTGGAATTGCGGCTGGTTGAGGATGGGTTGGAGCACGCCGCCGCGCCGGGCCGAGTGGTGGAGATTCTGCGTTCGACCAACTCGCATGCCAAGCAGTTGACTTTGGCTGCCCGCCAGATCGAACACCTGCGGCAATTCGGCGAGTTCCAGAAAGATGTCGATTCGGCGCATTTCGAGCGCCGGGTTTGCCCGCAATGCGGAAGAGCGCTTCGCCCCGATTCGGATGTCTGCCCCACCTGTTTCAATAAGTGGCAGGTCGTGCGGCGTTTGCTGTCTTACCTGTGGCCTTATAAATGGTTGGTGCTGGGCAACGGACTTTTGACGATTATCGGTGTAGGCCTCTCGTTTGTGCCGCCGATTGCCCTGGCACAAATGGTTGACCACGTCTTACCCAACCCCGATCAGCAAAACGCCGCTGGTTTTGCAGCCAGCCAGGCCGATTATCGCGAGCTGGGAATGTGGGTCGCCCTGATCGTGGGAGCCAGTTTCCTGGCCATGGTCTGCAATGTGGTGCGTGGGCGTTGGGTGGCTAAAGTCGGCTCCAGCGTGTTGCACGATATTCGCACCCAGGTCTACGAACAACTCCAGAAACTCTCGCTGGCCTTTTACGATAAGCGCGAAACCGGCGCGGTGATGTCGCGTGTGCAAAACGACGTGCAAATGCTGCAAAACTTCCTGCTCAACGTGCCGGAAGATTTCATCATCTCATTGCTCACTGTGACGGGCGTGATTATCGTGATGCTGACCCGTTCGCCGATGCTCACCGCCTATGTGCTGCTGCCGATTCCACTGGTGATGTTCGGCACGACCTACTACTGGCGCGGGTTGATGAAGCTGTGGCGACGGGTATGGGCGCAGAACTCTTCGCTGAGTGCTCGCCTGGCCGATACATTGGGCGGCGTGCGCGTGGTGCGTGCCTTCGCCCAGGAAACCAAAGAAGTTTCCCGCTACACCAGCAAGAGCGGCGAATACCGTGACGCTATGGTTCGCGTCGAACAAAAAGCCGCCTCCTTTTATCCGGTGATGGGCTTCGTCATCGGGCTGGGTGCGCCCATCACCTGGCTCATGGGTGGCTGGCAGGTGTTAGACGGCACTCTGACTTTGGGCGGCTTGACGCTGTTTACGGTGCTGTTGCAGCGCCTCTACGAACCCATTGGCGTGCTGACCCGCCTCATCAATGTGCTGACGCGCGCCATGACGGCCGCCGAGCGGGTATTTGAGATTATCGATACGCCTGAAGATATCCGCGAGGCTAAAGGCGCTGTGCCCATGCCCCATGTCAACGGCGCGGTTGAGTTCAAGAGCGTAACTTTCGGCTACGAAAAGCATCGCCCGGTGCTTAAGGAAGTCAATCTGCAAGTGCAGCCCGGCGAGATGATCGGCCTGGTGGGCCATTCCGGCGCGGGCAAAAGCACGCTCATCAACTTGCTGATGCGTTTTTACGACGTGGATGAAGGCGCGATTCTGGTCGATGGCGTCGATTTGCGCGACATTGCGCGCGGCGACCTGCGCCGCCAGATCGGCGTGGTGCTGCAAGAGCCTTATCTCTTCCACGGCTCCATCGCCGATAACATCGCCTATGCCGACCCTAGCGCCACCCCGGCCCAAATCATGGCCGCCGCCAAGGCTGCTTACGCGCACGACTTCGTCGTTAATTTCCCCGATGGCTACGACACTATGGTCGGTGAACGCGGCCTCCGTCTTTCGGGCGGTGAGCGCCAGCGCATCTCTATTGCGCGCGCTATTTTGCACGACCCGCGTATCCTGATTCTTGATGAAGCGACCGCCAGTGTCGATACCGAAACTGAAGGCCAAATCCAGAAAGCCCTGCAAAACTTGGTGCAGGGCCGCACGGTGTTTGCGATTGCGCATCGCCTGAGCACGCTACGCGATGCCGACCGGCTGATTGTGATCGAGCATGGCAAGATTGCCGAAATCGGCACCCATGATGAACTGCTGCAAAAACGCGGCACTTTTTATCGGTTGGTGCAGGCCCAGCAGTCGATGAACGAAGTGCTGGCGATTGGCGGGTAAATCGAAAAATGTGTAACCCTCACATTTCAGAATTTGCGACCCTACACAGGACTTTGCAAAAAACGTTGCTCCAACTGGAATGGAAAAATGAATCCTCTGTTCTCATCGGCACCAAAACCATGGCACAGTTCAACCGCCAGCATTTGGAGCCTCATAATAAGGTTGTCCGGCGAAAGATAATAGGGAAGCGCGTCACCACACGCGATAGGCGCCATAACGATCAAAACCGCGTCATCGCGGCGCGCTGGCCCCAAGATCATTTGCACGAGGAAACCGAGCCTTCGCTCTTTATTTTTCTCGACGGTAAAGCGGATATGCGCATATCCAATTACAGCGTCGAGTGCCTGCCCGGCGACATCGTTCTCATCCCTGCCGGGATCCCCAAATCGGATGGCAGCGTTCCCGAGTATGTCGAAATTACTCCCGATTCTTCGTGCGACCTCATGATGTTTAGCCCCGGCCTGGTGTCCGGACGCGGCCTCGAATGCAGAATCGGCCACTCCCGGGGCGACAAATACGTTGAGGGAGCCGTGGACGAGCGATGCTGGGTTCAGAATGTTCTCCTGGCCAATGTTTTTGCCGGTCTGTGCGACGAGCTTCAGAGTAAAGGGAACTCCAAGAGCTCCCATTATCTGCTGCTGCTATTACTGGTGCTTTTTTCGCGCGAGATTGTAGAAGGAAAAGCGCTCAAGGGGTGGCTGTTCACCACTTTGTCCACGCCGTGCGTAAAAAAAGAGTTGTTCCGCCGGGCACTTGAATATATCCAGAGCCACTTCGCCGAACCGCTGACCATCGACGCCGTGGCGCGCCATATAGCGGTTTCCCGGGCAGCTTTCACCCGTGGCTTTCAGCACGAAATCGGGCAAACGTTCAAGGAATATCTCACCGATCTCCGCTTGAAGCACGCACAGGTGCTGCTGGAGAACACCCATGTTCCTATTGATGATATTAGCCGGCAAGTGGGACTCAGCCCGGGGCGGCTGCGGCGGCTGTTTCATCTCAAATATGGCTGCTCTCCTACCGAATTCCGCACCCGTGTAAAAATGTAGCCGATCGAGCCGTTCTAAATCCGTTTTGAACGTTTAGAAGCCGTCGTATAGGGGTACAATTATAGGTGAATATCCTTGCTGCAAAATATCGGGCAGTAGGTAATTTTCTATAGAGGAGTGGCTCGGATGCAAAACAACGAACAAAAATCATCCATGCCGGGGAGCAAAGGAAGGGCTTTTACGCTCATAGAGTTGTTAGTTGTAATTGCGATAATCGCAATATTAGCGGCTATCCTGTTTCCCGTGTTCGCAAGAGCGAGAGAGAATGCGCGCAGAAGCAGTTGTCAATCCAACCTGAAGCAGATTGCGCTGGGCATGATGCAGTATACCCAGGATTATGATGAAAGGTTTCCTAGATTCAATCTAAATACCTACGCTAACACAACTCAGACCAATCTTGCCGGATGGGCCGATGCGATGTTGCCTTACACCAAGAATGAACAAATATTGCAATGTCCAAGCGAACCTACTTCGCAAACTACGAATTCAAATTGGCAGTTTAGGGTGTGGAGCACATCCTATAACGACTATTGGATGAATTACAATGTCAGCCAACAAGCTTTGGCGGCCTTGGACGCTCCTTCGGTGAGCGTTTTGTTTGGAGACGGGGACCCTCTCGTGGTTACGGATGTGGATACCCTCGTCGGTGATACAACCAGGGGGAGGGCTATTTTTGTGTATAGGGGTGTGGATAAAGGTGTAGGCAATTTCGTCAGATTTGCCGGTGCCTCACGCCACCTGGACGGTGCTAACATCGCCTTTGCAGACGGCCACGTGAAATGGCAAAAGGGCTATGGTGGTAACCACCCCGAGTATAGCCAGAGCATTTATGCAAGGGATACCGGAACGGACGCCGGTGTGCCGACATTTAGCATTAAAGCGGGGGGCGGGTAAGAGAAGCGCCGGGCATTCCCGAAAACTCGAAGCCGGGGAGTTTCCGGGAATGTCTGGTGCCCCATGCTTGAGTGGGGCGATATGTTAGTGCTCCAAAAGCCGTTTTATTAATATGAACAAATATTCTAAACACATACCGAAGTGCTTTTACAGTACTGTCTTGGCATTTCTCACGATAAGCTCCATTTCTTGTGCGCAACAGCAAGAAGTTGCCCCTGCTCAACAAACCGTTAAAACGCAGGCCGGCCGCAACGCCATCAAAAACGGCAGTTTTGAAGAAGGAACCGTGGGGTGGGATATTCCGGCCAACTCTGCAAAGGTCGTGGAAGGTGTGGGGCATATTGGAACTCATAGTTTGCATTATCAGAATGCCGACCCTAAAAAATATCTTTTATTCACGCAGGTCATCGATGCCCAGCCCGGACAAAATATACGTTACAGCGCCTGGATTAAGGGGAAGGATGTTAAAAAAGAAGGGTCTACGGCCGGTGCGTCCATCTTCATGGAAAGCGTGAACGGCTCGACGTACCTGGGAGGGGATTATCCTTCGAGCAAAAGCGGCACCTTCGATTGGACGCAGGTAACGAGTCGTTACACCGTGCCTCTCAATGCGACAAAGACGATTGTCGGTGTTTATTTTCGGCCGGGCGTCACCGGCGAGGCGTGGTTCGATGATGTGGAAGTGATTGCTGAAGCGATTGCACCGTTCAAATCAACGTTGCTCTCCCCCAATTATCGAGGGATCGTGAAGAACGGCGATAATACGCCCTGGAAATTCGGTCTGCAAATCAATAAAGCTCCCGATTGGAAGGCCAATCCGATTGAAGTTACCAATACACTGATTGATAGCAGTGGAAAAGTACTTTTGGAAACAACGCAAAATATAGAAAAGAGCGCGAAAAACGAAGAGATCGCCCTCCAGCCTCCCAGCGGGCTTCTGGCGGGAAAATATACCTTGCGGCAAAGTATTGTCGACCCCAACGGCAAGAGCGAAGAACCCTTTGAGTATCGTATTCAAGTCGTCGAAAAAATGCCTCGCGTCTACATTGACAGGCAAGGCTTTACCGTGGTAGATGGAAAACGGTTCTTTCCTAATGGTCTGTACATCGGTGGTTCCGGTGAAGATAACCTGAAGCGCATTGCCGATGGCGGCTTCAACACCATTTTGGCGTATGCCTATGGCAGCGGTAAGTCTCCTGAAGCCTATATGGAGCGTGCCCAAAAATATAACCTGAAAGTGGTTTATTCCTTGAAAGACATGTATCCGGGTGTCGGTAAAAAAGGCGAGGAAGCATTCGACATGGCGGCCGATTACATCCGGCAAGTGCACGATAAGCCCTCTTTGCTGGGCTGGTACACCAATGACGAAATGGGTGCCTCGTGGGCTGAAAAACTCGAAAAGATGTATCACCAGATTCAACGATTGGACACAGGGCAACACCCGACTTTTCAAGTGGCGATGATTGGCGATTTGGAAACCGCATATCGCACGGGAGACGTGATAGGCACTGATCCTTATCCCGTGCGCGGAGGCGGGCAAGCCTTGCTCCAGACCTCTCTCAATACCCGCGTCAGTACGCAGCTTGCCAACGGCGCCAAGGGTGTTTGGATGGTGCCGCAGATATTCGATTGGGCGGTTTACAACGAAGGAACCGAACAAGTTCAACCCACCTTAGACGAAATGCGCAACCAGGCGTATCAAGCGCTTATCGGCGGCGCGACCGGCTTGATCTGGTATTCCTATTTCGATCTCTTTTACGGCAAAGCCCCGCGCGATTGGGCCAAAATGGATATGGAGCTTTTCCGGCAACGCTGGAAAGACGTTTCCGCAATGGGGCGTGAAGTTGACGGTATTACGCCCATCATCCTCAAAGACCAAAAAGTTCCCCTGGACCTGCCGGAAAAAGCCGAAGTGGAAGCCGCCGCATGGCAAGACGGCAACGAGCTTTTGATTATGCTTGCCAATCCGCACTATCAAGAAAAGAGCATCGCTTTTGCATTGCCCCGAGGCTGGAAGATTCAAGATGTCACGCAGGGGCAAATCAAGAGTGCCTTTGCCAAGGGGAAGACAACTTTCACCCTACCGGCGGTCGGTAGTGGCGTGTTTCGCTTAACGAAGAAATAAGGATAGAGCCAGCGGAGCAATTTAAGTTGTGGGCAGAGTTCGAATGTCTGTAATGAGAACGGGGTAGGGCGCGGGGTTAGGTCGAATTGTAAAATTTGTCCTAACCCCCAAAATAAATAATTCGAGCCGGGAACAAAAGTTGGCTACAGGGGGTCGAACGCTCAAACGAAATTTGGAGAATCCCAACTATGAGCAACCGAAGAAGCACACTTCTGCCCCTGGCAGCGTTGATGGCGGCACCGGCGTTTCCTTACCTGGCCCAGGCCGCGACTGATAATTCACCTTCACAAGGTCTGCCGTTGCGGCATGTGGCGCTGTTTTCGAGCGGCGTGGGCTATTTCAGCCGTGCGGGCACAGTAGATGGCGATGGCGATGTGGAGCTGTTTTTCCAACGCGACGATTTAAACGACGTGCTGAAGTCGCTCGTGGTGACCGACCCTTCAGGCGAATTGCGTCCGGCGACTTATTCGGTGGAAGAATTATTGGCGCGCCGTCCGCAGAACAATGATTTGCCGTTGCCGCCGGGCGAAACGTTGGGCGGCATTTTGCGTGGTTTTCAGGGCGCTAATGTGGAGATCGAAATTGGCGAGCGCACAGTGCGCGGACGTTTGCTGGGCGTGGCGACCAAACAGGTCCGCGATAAAGACGGCACCGTGACTACCGTCGATTACGCTAACGTTTTGCAGGAAAACGGCCTGACTTCGCTCCGTCTCGATGACGTGGAAAACGGCGGTGTGGTGCGGCTGCTCGATGAAAAGCTCAATCGTAAACTGTTGGCGCAACTGGAAAACAACGCGCTCAAACTCACCAGTTCCATCGATACCGGCTATCGCCCGGTAAAGTTGCGCTTTGCCGGGAAGGGCAAGCGCACCGTCAAAGCCGGTTATATCCAGGCGACCAGTGTGTGGAAGACTTCTTATCGTCTGGTCTTCGATTCGCCTAAAAACGCCAGCAAAAACAGCAAGGATAAAAAGGCGGATGCCAAATCCAACGAATCCAAGCCACTGTTGCAGGGCTGGGCAATTGTCGAAAACACCACCGACGAAGACTGGAAGGATGTCGGACTGAGCCTCATCGCCGGACGTCCGGTTTCGTTTTCGATGAACATGGCCGCGCCGCTGTATGTACAGCGCCCAGATGTGGCCCTGCCGTTTGCCGGTGCGCCGCGTTCGCAGGTGTATGAAGAGGCAGCGAACCTCAGCGCTGCCAAGCCTGTGGCGGCTCCCACGGTGCGGCGCAATCCCGCATCGCCCCCGGCGTTGTCGCAACGTGCGGGCGGCATTTTTTCCAATGCGGGCGATTTTGAAGGCCGTGCCGATTATGGCGTGGCTCGCGAAGATGTCGTCGCTGCCGAGCAGCTTCGTTTGCAGCAAGGGGCAGCTTCAACCGGTGAACGCGGCGAGTTGTTCGAATATGCTATCCGCCAGCCGGTTTCGCTGAATAAGGGCGAGGCAGCATTGGTGCCGATCGTTTCCGAAGAAATCACCGGCGAAAAGTTGACGATTCTCGATACCCGCGAACCGTCGTTGCAGCCTGTCTACGGTATGCGCATTTGCAACACCACAGGTCTGCATCTGGCGGGCGGCCCGCTCACCATCTATCAGGATGGCCTGTATGCCGGTGACGCGCAGATTACCAATATCGCACCGGGCGATTTTCGCTTGATTTCCTACGCGCTCGATTTGGATTTGGTGGTGGCCCGTGAAACCCCCACCATGACCGCCGATTTAGTGGGGCTTTCTTCCAAAGCCGGTGTGCTCACTATCACCCGCAAGCAGCGCCGCACCCAGGCCTATAGCCTGCGCAACAAAGCGGGCGAGGCTAAAACCGTGCTGCTGCAAACACCGATCGAAGGCGATTTCAAGCTGGTAGAGCCGCAGCAGGCTTCGGAAAAATCGCCCAATGAATATCGCTTTGAAGTGAGCGTCCCGGCCAAAGAGACCAAAGTGTTTAAAGTCGTCACCGAACGGGTGGTCTCCGAAACCGTGGCGATTCTCGATACCGATGTCGATGCGCTGCTTTCCTATGCTCGCAACGCCAGCGTTTCGCCGCAGCTCAAAACCGCTTTGGAAGGCGTGGTGACACGGCGCAACAAGTTGGAAGAGTTGGAAGAGCGCCGCGAGCGTCTGGAAACGCAGTTGAAGGAGATCAGCGAAGAGCAAACCCGCATTCGTTCGAACATGAACTCTCTGGCGCGTGAAAGTGAGTTGTATAAGCAGTATGTCGCTAAACTATCACGCCAGGAAACACAAATCGAAGGTTTGCGCGAGCAAATCGCTCAATTGCGTGAATCCGAAGCCCAGGCTGAGCGCGAATTGAGTAATTACGTGCAAAGCCTAAACATTGAATAGGTCGTCAGAATGCAGGTGTCGGGTAAGCTCCTTACCTGACACCTGACACCTGACACCTGACACCTGACACCTGACACCTGACACCTGACACCTGACACCTGACACCTGACACCTGACCATGAATTTCGACTATCTGGATTTAGCCAAAACCCGCTTCGAGCAAGCGCCCGATGGCACTTTACGTGTGATTTTAGAAGGCGTGAAATGTGCGATGGGCGTGGAGGCGCGGTGTGCGTTCGCGCTGACCTATCCCGAGGAACATATCGTGCTGCGCGATGGGGCCGATAAGGAAGTGGGGGTTATCCAAAGTTTGTCGGAGGTTTCCCAACCGGCGCAGGAGTGGCTGCGCGCCCAGTTGGAGCGCCGCTACTTCCTCCCGCAAATTACGGCGATTCACGGTATCGTGGAGCGCTTTGGGTCTTCGGTGTGGGATTTGGATACCGACCGTGGCCGCGTCGTGGTCAGCACGCGGCAGATGCATGAAGCATTGCAGGAGATTGAGCCGGGCCGGTTTCTTATTACCGATGCCGAAAATAACCGTTATGAAATTCGGGATATCAAGGCGCTCGATGAGAAGAGCAGGGCGCGGTTTATTGGGAAGTATTGAGGCTGGAGACTAGGGGCTGGAGGCTGGTGTTGATGTTTGCAGTTGCTATCAATCTCAGGGTCTTCGTTTGTTGCTATAAAAAGTGCGAGAGTGTTAAAGCGTAAACGGAAGGCTGGAAGTCGGTGTAACAGCTACCGTCGTTTCCAGCCTCCAGCCTCCAGCCTCCAGCCTCATTCATCCTCGTTAGCCTGTTCTATACGAGGCACAGAAGCCCCCTTCCGCAACGCCACCGCGTTACTCTCCAACCCCATCACCACAGTGTTACCGCTGTTCTGGGCGAAGCCGCGAGCGACTTCCAACTCGCGCAAGCGGAGCAAAGCGGGGTTTTCCTGCACCAGCTTGGCAGCGTTGGCCAGGGCGCGCATGGCGGCGACTTCCTCGCGGACACCGATCAGCATGGCTTGCGCCACACGCTTGGCTTCGGCTTCCTTCATCAGCAAGTCGCGGATTTTGGGTGCCAGGATGACATCCTTCACCGCTACGCTCATGACCGCAATTCCGTATTCCGCTGCAACGGGAGCAATAGCCACCAGTAACTGCGCATTGAGAGCCACACGGTTTTGCACCAACTCATCGACTGTCACGCTGCCAACGATGTTACGCGCTGCCAACTGCACATCTTCATGCAACTGGTTGCTATAGCTGGTGACGCGGTGGGTGGCCGCTGCGACATCGGTAATCTCGTAATCGGCAGAGATATTCAAGGCCACCGTGATCTGGTCACTGGTCAATAGCTTCTGGTTCGTAACGTGGGCCGTGGCGCGGCGCACATCGACGACGATGATCTTGGCGCGCTGGAAACGAGACAGGCGGTAGCGTCCGGCTTCCAGGACTTTTTCAAATTTTCCCTTGCGGTAGAACAAGCCGCGCTCGTATTCGTAAATCGTGACGGTGCCGCGCTCGAATTCGCGCTGGCCGGTCAGGTAGTTCCATCCGTAGTGCATTGCTGCACCTCCTTAAAAATTTGGCATTTGCTGTCTCGTGCTACACCGTTTCGGCCGTGGTGGCGGGAAGTCATGTGCTCCTGTGTCTCGCAAAGCCATCGCGACGCAGTGAAACGGCGTAGCGGAGAACGGGTCAGATTCTTAGTCTGGGAGGAATTGCCAATTCCAATGGCGGCGCACCGATTGCAGAACGCCTGCGAGTTTCCTCGCTCACGCTGCTGGCGTCGTCGCTTGGTGAGAATGGAAGGATTCGAACCTCCGGCCTCAGGTTTCGCAAACCTGCGCGCTATCCATCTGCGCCACATCCTCGATCACAAAAACAAAAAATCCGCTGACGCACGGTGGCAGCAGCGGAAGGAAAGAAAAGGGAAGAATAGGTCAATAACGACGAATTCGGTTTCCGTTTAATCTACCGCCCCGCAGGCCGCCTGTGCCCGAGCCGAGCCACGCGCCATAGCGCCGTATTTCGCTCGTGGTGGGAATTGGTAAAAAGGAAAATCGATTCGTCATGAGAAATCAGTCCCGAGCCTTCCAGAGAAAGGTTTTCGGCAACGGAGCAAGATTCTAACCACCTACAGAGGCTGTGTCAAGAGGTGAAATAAATATTTCTTATGAATTGAGCAATAGTTTTGTCCATAAAAACCTAAAAATGGGCGGTAAGGCACGGGGCACGCGACACTTTTAATAAGTGAAAGGGTGTTGTTCCCCGGCAGGGGGTACAGAATAGTAGGTTAAGTGGCTTAATTTCTTCTTAGCAAACTCATCATGAACAGCACCACTCAAACCCTCCTCAAACACCTGCCTGAATTACCGCTTTCGCGATTGGGAAACGATGAATCCCCAGCCGGTTTGTGGATCGCATCGCTACCCTGGCCGCGTACTCAAGGGCAGAGCTACTCATTGAACTCACAATCAACTTATAACCAGCCGTTAGGGCAGTGGGCCAAAGAGGCAGAAGGCACGCCGCGCCGTCTGTTGATGATTGCCGATGGCGGCAACAGTGCGCCAGAAACCATCGGTTTGTCGCAGACGGCCCAACCGGCGTTTGCCGAGAAGATGAGCGCCGAAATGGAGCTGTTCGAGCGTAGCCCCTATGAGGAATACATCTGGGAACGTCATCGTTTGCGGTTGCGTTACGGTTCAAAATCGGTCGCATTGGCGATGGGCCTGCGCACCGGCGATGAAGTGCACTGGTGGGAAGCCTGCCGTCTTATCGTGCGCGAAGAAACTGAGCAGTGCCTGGTGGTGGAGATGGGCGGGGCGATTCCGCTGGAAGTGATGACGATCGAGGAGTTCCGGGCTTCGGGCTATACCAACCGCTTCCTGCACCGCCACCACTGGCTCAACGGCCAGATTTATGCCCGGCTGCATGCCAACGGGGTTTGCGAAGTTTTCGCGCACCACATCAACAGCAAATTCTTCGACGACGGTGCCGATCTGGCGAATGCCGTGCCTGTTATCGGTATTCAAACCGAAGCTGGGATTGAAGAGATCACCGACCTCTGCGGCGATTGGGACGGCTCTCAAAACGAGATTACGCTGGGGCAGGTGCGCTTCGATATGACCGAAACCGCGCGCCTGGCCACTCCGCAGCAGCCGGGAAAAATCAGCACCGAAGGCGATTTTGTGGTGCTGCAACCCTATCTCGGCTTTGAGATTTTTGGCGGTGCCTGCCCCATCAACCTGACCGGCGACCCCTTCGTGGTGCGTGCCGAGCAGCAGCTCATCCCGCGCGGCGGGGCGCGCACGTTGCGCTTTTCGCTGAGTTTTTCCGACCGTTCGCCGCGCATCGCGCGCTACCAGGCCCCGGCGTGGTGGTATGGCCTGTGCGAAGAGTTCGTGCCCGAGCCGCTGCTGCCGGTTTCCAACGCCTACGATGAAACCACGGAGCAGTGCAGCCGCTGGATTGTGGATAATATCGTGAAAGGCGGTTTTGAGGATGGCTCTATTCCCCGCAACGCTTCACAGAAGAACGGTAATGCGGCGTTTTGTGGACGTGACGAGCCGGGCTGGGAAGGCGAAATCGGCTACGGCGAGTTCATGTATGCCTGGCGCACTGGTGATGAAGAAGCCTACCAGGCGGCGATGCGCTCGGCGTATTACATCACTGATGTCAGCGTCGATCACGCCGTGAAAGCGGTGCGCATGCACGGCTTTTTGCTGTATGGATTTTCGGTGCCCATGAACCGCATGCAGGTGACACTGGCTGCTTACCTCGAAACCGGCGACCCTTATCTGCTCGAAACCGCACAGGCTGTGACCACTACCGCTTATTGGACGCACAAGAACTCCTGGCCGCGCATGGCGGTGGGGCGCGATGCCTGTTTCGTGCGCAGCGCGGTGTTGCTCTATCGTTATTTGGGAAGTGACTTCTACCGCGAAATGGCCCGCGACGGCGCACACGATTCCATCGCTGCGCAACGCGAAAACGGCAGTTTTGGCGACCAGGGCGGCGGCACCGGTATTCACCAATGGGCGGCCTACATCACCAAGCCTTGGATGGGGCTTTTAGCGACCGGCGGCGTGCTGGATTATCTGGAACTTTTTCCCGACGAACCAATTCTGCTGGAAGGCATTCGCAAATTCGCCGACTGGCTGATGGAAGAACGGTTCGATCACGACGGCGTGGTGACCTGGTCGTATCAACACGATTTCAACGGTGGGCGACGGCATTTCCAGCCCAGCCTGGGCCAGGATCAAATCTTGCCGGGTGCCGCTAAGTGGCATCAGGACAGCCTGGGCCGGTTACTGACCTATTGCGCGCTGCGTTTCGAGCAACCGGAGTATTTTGAGGCCTGGGCGCAAAGTTATGAAGGGCGGAATATGTCGGGCGGCGATCACGGCGTTTCGGCTTCGTTGCAGTTCATTCCGTGGGTGCAAGCTAAATTATGGCAGGCGACTTTGACCGAAGAAGGGATTGAAACAGATCCGGCACCGTTTGGCGAAGAGACCGCGAGTATATTTACGCCGGAAGGTTTACAGCCGGTGGAGTTGGCAGCGGTTTTTGCAGGGTAGATTGAAGGGAAGCAGTCTAGCGCTGAGGTGAAGTAAACCTACAGTCGCGGGCACATTGCCATGTGCCCCTACGAGTCGCCTTAACGCTCGGTTACCTCCCGTATTCCGTCTACTGTCTTCCGTCTACCGTCGTTGCCTTTTTCTCCGGCAATTCAATCCACAGCACCGATCCAAACTCGGTTTTCGAGGCTTCGTAAAAGATGGTTTCGTAGCGTTGGGTGGCCGAGTTACGGGTGATGAACTGGCCGCCGCCGGGCATTTTGGGGTCGTCTTGGAAACCGACGATGAGGATGGAGTGCTCGTGGCCGTAGGCGCACAAGGGCCAGCCTGAGGCCAGCACTTTGCGCATGGCGTTGAGGTGTTCCACGGTCAGGCCGTTGATGGTGCGCTGGGCGATCCAGTGGCGTTTGAAACCGAGGTTCCAAATCTCCTTGGCGCTGGTGAGTGCCACCTGCGAAGGAACGAGATTGGTGTTGTAACGCGCCTGGTAGGGCATATATCGTTCGCTGGCAATGCCCCAGTTATCGAAGGCTTGCAGGAGCTCTTCGTAGGAGCCGCCATCATCTTTTTCTCCGACTACTTCATCGGCGGCCCAGTTCAAATACTCTTCGCTTAAACGCAAGCCGTTGTAACCGCCACCTCGCGCCAGCGCGTATTCAAGTGCGCCGGTGAAGGTGAACACCTGGCAGGTATTGCGGCGTCCCTGTGGCTTGATGGGGAGGCCGTATTTGGAGAATTCGCCGCGCAGATCGACATAAGAGACGGTTTTGGGTTTGTCCGGTGTGGCCGGAGTCGTTGGTGTTTGGGCGTGTGCCGTTGAAAGCACGGCAAAACAGCAACTCAGAAGGGAAAAGACCGAAAAACGTTTCACGGTCACTATAGACATTCGATAGGGTGCGGTGGTTGCTTGTAGTTTTTGAAGAACCGCGCGCGTAAGCAAGCCGGACGGGGTATGGCTTTTTACTTATTCCAATGGATGTTTGGGGGAGGTAAGATGCTTCACCCCTTCCACTTGCTTACGCGCGTGGTTCTTCATGTGCCTACTCGCTGCCGCGTCCGCCGCTCAGCACCTTACGCGGCTTAGGCCCGTCGGCCGGGCCGAGGATGCCGTCGCGTTCTAACTGGTCCACGATACGCCCGGCACGGGGGTAGCCGATTTCAAAACGGCGCTGAATCAGGCTGGCGCTCATTTCGTCGTAGCGCAAAATGAACTCTTTCACGTCGTCGTAGAGGTCGTCGCGTTTTTCCGAAGAGGAAGAACCGCTGTCATCGTCGCCGCCCACTTTGGAATCGCCCACTTCAATCGAGGCCAGGTCGAGGCCGTAATCGTAAGCCCCCACGCGGTCGGCGTATTTGGCTTTCACCACTTCCACGACGCGGTTGACTTCCTCTTCCGAAAGGTAGGCACCCTGGATGCGCACCGATTTACCGCCGGTGTTGGCATCGAAGAGCATGTCGCCCGAACCGATGAGGCGCTCGGCACCGACCGAATCGAGGATGGTGCGCGAGTCGACCTGCGAAGCCACCGCGAAGGCGATACGCGCCGGGATGTTGGCCTTGATGACGCCGGTGATGACGTTGACCGAAGGCCGCTGCGTGGCCACGATGAGGTGGATACCGGTTGCTCGCGCCAACTGAGCGATGCGGCAGATCAGCTTTTCGAACTCGGCGGCAGCCGTCATCATGAGGTCGGCCAATTCGTCGATCACGATGACCAGATACGACATCGCCTCTTCGCCTTCTTGCAACTTGGAGTTGTAGCTGGCGATGTTGCGCACGCCGCGAGTGGCGAACAGCTTGTAGCGGCGATCCATCTCGGCAATTGCACCACGCAAAGCGCGCACCGCGTCCTTGGGTTCCACTACCACGGGGTGATAGAGGTGAGGAATGTCGCGGAAGAGCGTCAATTCCACACGCTTGGGGTCGATGAGCGAGAACTTCACTTCTTCAGGCGAAGCGCGCAGCAAGATTGAAGCAATAATCGAGTTCAAACAGACCGATTTACCGGAGTTGGTGGCACCGGCGATCAGCATGTGCGGCATCTTGGTGAGGTCGGCCCATTTGGGCTGGCCGGCGATGTCTTTACCCAGCACGAAAGCCAACTTCGATTGCGCCGAAAGGAATTCGGGAATTTCCAGCACGTCGCGCATGCGCACTAGATGCACTTTCTTGTTAGGCACTTCGATACCGACCACGTTGCGGCCCGGCACCGGGGCTTCGATACGCACGGCATAAGCCGAAAGCGAACGGGCCAGGTCGCGGTCGAGGTTGGCGATGGTTGCCACGCGCACACCCGGCGCGGGCTGCACTTCGTAGCGGGTAATCACCGGACCGCGTTTCACATCGGTGACGCGGGCGTCGATGCGGAAGGCTTTGAGCGTGTCTTCGACATGCTGCATGCCACGGGTCAAATCTTCATCGCCATTGCCCACTTCAAACGGAATCGGCGGGTCGAGCGCGGCCAGTGCCTCATCGAAATATTCGGGCATCGGCGGGCCGTCGCCGAAACGCTTAAGAAGCGCCGTAGAGACCGAAGTTTGCGGTTTCACTCCGCCATTACCGGCCGTAGCCTGAGCCTGGGCTTCGAGGGCTTCAATGGGGTTGACGGCCTCTTCTTCAGGGACTGGAGGCTGGAGGCTGGAGGCTGGAGGCTCTTCCACTGGCGCTTTGACAGGAGCAGGAGGAGCAACTTTAACAGGAGCCGGTGCATCTACGGGCTGCGGAACAGGGGCCGGAGGCTGGATGGCCTCAAGCATGACCGGAGCTTCTTCTTCGATAAATTGCGGCTCTTCGATTTCGATATAGTCCTGTATCGAATCGATATATTCCGGGTATTCGGGGAACTGTTCGTACTGCTCGTAGGTTTGTTCGGGAACCGGCTGCGCTGTCTGGCCGCGGTGCGGGTGGAATTCGGGCGGTGCGTCGGGCGCGTTTTTCAAGAGTTCTTCGATGGGTTCGAAAGGAGCGATGCGAGCCGGGGGTAAGCCTTCGCTGTCGCGCTGGGCGCGGCGCTTGAGGCGGGGACGGCTCCAACGGCGCAGGCGTTCTTCTTCGAGTTCGTTGGCATAGTAGGCGTCTTCTTCGTATTGCTCGAAGCCGTCGTGATATTGCTCGTCGCGGTCGCGCCAGGAGCCGAGGTTGAGCCGGTCACGCGCTGCCTGGGTGAAACGCCCCAGGGCAGTAGCGCAATCGGAAAGGCTGGTCTGGGTAAAAAGGAGCAGGGCGATCGTCGCCAGGGCAACGAGGGCCAACACCGCGCCGAATTCTCCCAGGGCGCGGCGCAATATAAAGGCAAAGACGCCGCCCAGGAGGCCGCCATTGCTGGTGAGCGCCTGAGTCGTGAACTCGACGCCTTTTGGTGTGCCCAGATGAACGGCGGTGAGAAAGACGATGAACGCCGACCCCATACCGCGACCGAAGGCGAGGAAATTGGTGCGCTGGCGATAGGCGATAAGGAGAAGTCCCAGCAGGAACATAACTCCGGCGAAAATGGGCGCTCCCAGACCGAAGAGGAAGCGTAACCCGTCCACGCCCAATCGGGGCAAAAGGCCGTCGGCCGAGGAACGCAGGGTACTGTAGAGGAACAGAGCGCCGAGCGCGAGCAAGATCAAACCACAAATTTCATAGGGCACGGCGCGTGGCATCGCTTTTCCTGCCTGGGGCAGGGCGGTGCGCTTACGCGATTTGGCAGTGCTGGTTTTCTTGGCCGACCCCTTCTTCGCGGAACTGGTGCGAGTGCGTGCGGCCGGTTTTTCCTTTAAAGGCCGTGTGGCCGCCTTGCGCGGTTCGTCGAAGGGGGTGGTTTCCTCGTGGGCGAAATCGTTATAAAAATCGTCGCCATCCAGAGCGGCGGTGCGACTGGCGCGGCGTGAAAAATTCGATGGCGCTTCGTCCGGCTCGAACGGCGAAGCTTCAAGAGTTGGAAAGTCGGGTGCGGATGGCCGCGGCATAACTTCTCCTGGAACGGTAGTAGTGCAAGTAAGTCTGTAACGTTAATCCCACTCGGCCATGCTCCACGGAAAGGGGAGTGCCGGTGTCGGGATTGGCTGCGATGATGAGTTGATTTATAATGGCATTGGCGGAGCAGATGAAACGCAGTTAACTTGAATTTCGTCTCCAACATCCTGCATTCATTGTAACCGCGCCAGGCGTCGTGGGCAAACCTGCCCGTACCCGTATGCAGTAAATTCGGCATATGTTTTGCCGCAAATCGATCGATAAAGAGCGTGGCCGGGATGGAGAAGAGGAAGAGAAAACGGTTCTATTAATCTTCTCTTGATAAAGACGGTGGGCAATAAGGTAAACTAATGATAGTTGTCCACTCCGAGGTCGGATCTAATTACAAACTTCCCAGTTGCGCTCAAGATTTTTTGAGAGGCATGCCCAGTCGCCGCTCCTTGATAGAAGGTGTGGGGGCTGGAGATATTCTGGATCATTCTTTGATTTTTTAGCCTGAACCGGTGAATGCTCCGGCTTGATACCTCTATCGAGCGCAAGAGGCTTTCAGCGATTTGGGAATAAGCGGAAGGATTTATAGCAATGGCACAAAGCACCGGCAAAAAAAGTTTAATTCAGATTTTGGGCGAACGCGGCAAGATCAGCCGCGAACAGGCCGTCGAAGCGATGCAGCGCAAGCAGAGTTCGGCCGATACGCTCGAAGCGATTCTCATCGATCTGGGTGTATCCGAAGTCGAGATCTACGACGCCCAGGCTTCTTCGATGAACGTCCCTTTCCTCGACGTTTCCACGGTGCAAGTTGCTTCTGAAGCGCGTGGCCTGGTGCCCGAAGATATGCAAGAGCGCTACTCCGCTATTCCCGTCCGCCTCGACGGCAAGCGGCTCACAGTGGCGATGGCCAACCCCCGCGACGTTTTTGCCGTGGATGAAATGCGTATGAAGACCGGGTTGGATGTTCATGCGGTGCTGGTGACTCCCGCGCACATGGAAAAACTGCGCAACGGCGGTTTTAATGCTAACGGTAACGGTGCCGCCGCCAACGGAGCTTCTCCCGAAGCCGTCGATGGGGCCAGCGTTGATGGTGAAATCGAAGAAATGCTGGGTATGCTCAAGCCGGCAGAAGATTTCACCAGCAAAGGCCGCAAGGAAACCAAAAACGAAGTAGAGACCCACGAAGAGGAAGAAGAGATCGATATTGCGGCTGCAGCCGCCAAGGGTGATGTCGCTGCCGGTGCGGCTATGGCCGATGAAGCGCCCATTATCCGCATCGTGAACACGATCTTGATGTATGCCATTAAAGATGGCGCTTCCGACATCCATATCGAACCCCAGCAAAAAGGCGTGCGTATCCGTTACCGTATCGACGGCGTGCTCCACGAGCAGATGAAAGTGCCGCAATACGTGCTTAACCCTCTGGTCTCGCGTATCAAGATCATGGCCGATATGAACATCGCCGAGCGCCGTGTTCCCCAGGATGGCCGAATCCATATCAAGATGCACGATAAAGACTACGACATGCGTGTCAGTAGCCTGCCTACCGCTTACGGTGAAAAGATCGTGATGCGTATCCTGGACAAGTCTTCGGTTATGATCGGTCTCGACAAACTGGGACTCTATCCCGAAACCCAGGAAACTTTGCTGGACTTGTGCCAGCAGCCCAATGGCATGTTCCTGATCTGCGGACCGACCGGTTCGGGAAAAACCACCACGCTGTATTCGGTGCTCAACATGGTCAGCACCGTGGAAAAGAACGTGATGACGGTGGAAGACCCGGTTGAATATCAGCTTCCCGGTCTCTCCCAGGTTCACGTGAATCGTAAAGCCGGACTCACCTTCGCCAACGCCCTGCGCGCTTTCTTGCGCCAAGACCCGGACGTCATCATGGTTGGAGAAACCCGAGATCTGGAAACCGCTGAAATCGCGGTGCAGGCATCGCTCACCGGTCACTTGGTTCTCACCACCATCCACACCAACGATGCTCCTTCGACCGCCACCCGTTTGGCCGACATGGGCGTGGAACCGTTCCTGATCTCGGCTTCGATGATCGGAGCGCTTGCCCAGCGCCTGGCCCGCAAAATCTGCCCCAATTGCAAGGACGAATACGTGCCGCAGCGCGAACTCTTGCTTCGCCTCGGCTTCGATCCCAAACTGCAGCCCGATGTGAAATTCTATAAAGGCCGGGGTTGCGATACCTGCCGCCAGACGGGGTATAAAGGCCGTATCGGTATTTATGAACTGATGCGCATTAACGAAGAACTGTCCGAAATGATTGTGCGGCGCGCCCCGGTCTCGGAATTGAAAGAAGCCGCGCGCGCCAATGGAATGCATACTTTGCAAGAAGATGGATTCCGCAAAGCCAAAGACGGGTTCACTACGATTGAAGAAGTGATGCGCGTCGTCTTTACCGGTGGACATTAAATTAAGTCTTAGTGACAGCGTAAGCGATGAATTCCACCTGGTTCATCGCTTGCGTATTGGTATTAATTTTTAGGAAGGTTATGGCTCAAAATCCTGCAAATATTGGAAGGCCCCAGGCGGTCGTCCCCGGGCAAAACGGTATGCCCGGTCAGCGCCCGGCAGCGCAATATCCCGGCGCGCCCGTTAACGGCGTGGCAGCTAACGAATATGCTCAAGCCGAGTATGTCGAAGGCGAAGCCCCTGTCGAAGAAAGCGAAGAGTTGCTGCCGTTGGAAGAAGTTCACATCGATGAGCTTCTCGAACGCGTTCAGGAAACCGGCTCCAGCGACTTGCACTTAAGCGTGGACAAGCCGCCTTGCGTGCGTTTGCATGGTAAGATCCGCGAACTCGCGGAATACGAAGTGATCAAGCCTAACGTCATCCAGCGTATCATCTACGATATTTTGTCGGATGAACAAATCCAGCGTTTTGAAAACGAATTGGAATTGGACTTTGCCTACACCACGGCCGACGGTTCGGCTCGTTTCCGCGTCAACGCCTATCGCGACAAGGGAAACGTTGCCGCAGCCCTGCGTATCATTCCTACTAAAATCCCGACCCCTGCCGATTTGAATTTGCCCGCCGCCGTGCTGGAAATGGCCGAACGCCCGCGTGGTTTGATGTTGGTCACTGGCCCTACCGGTTCGGGCAAGAGCACCACGCTGGCCGCGATCATCAATATGATCAACATGGCGCGTGACGAGCACATCATCACGATTGAAGACCCTATTGAATTCGTGCATAGCCACAAACGCTGCGTCATCAACCAGCGCGAAGTGGGCGTCGATACCCGCAGCTTTAAAAACGCGTTGCGCGCTTCGCTCCGTGAAGACCCGGACGTTATCCTGGTCGGCGAAATGCGAGACAACGAAACCATCCACCTGGCTGTGACTGCGGCCGAAACCGGTCACTTGGTGTTCGGCACTTTGCACACCAACTCGGCGGCTGAAAGCGTCGACCGTATGGTCGGCGTATTCCCGGCCGACCAGCAGGAACAGATTCGCACCCAGCTTTCCAACTCGCTGGTGGCGATCGTTACCCAGCAGCTTCTGCCCCGCAACAGCGGCGGACGCGTGGCAGCGATTGAGATCATGATCGCCAACTCGGCTATCCGTAACCTGATTCGTGAGAACAAAGCGCACCAGATGCGGTCTATTATGCAGACACAAACGCAAATCGGTATGCAGACGATGGACCAGGCGTTGCGTGATCTGTATCATAAAGGCGAAATCACGTTGGAAATTGCCATGGCTCGTGCCCACAACCCATCGGAACTGGAAGCGATGATCATGAACGCCGACGGCACCGGCGGAGCGTTGTAAGAGGAAAGGTTATAGGTCATGGGTGATAGGTCATGGGAAGAAGCATAAAAACCTGTAGACCTTCGCATATTGTCCTGTCTTATAATCTGTTGTTATAGTAGTAATAAGTTGGGTGGGGCGTGGGCGATAGAAACCTATCACCTCTAACCCATCACCCATAACCTGCCGTAAGGAGCTTGTCATGCCGGTATTTGCTTATGTAGCCAAAGACAAGGCTGGAAAAATTCATCGGGGACGCGCCGAGGCCGACAACGAGAAGATGTTGACCAAGCGCTTGCAGGAGTCCGGATACTTCGTGTCGACAGTGACGCGCGAAGGTGCCTCCTCGGGCAAAAGCAAAAACCCGCTTGAGCGTTTTAAAAAGGTCAAGATGGACCAATTGTCGATTTTTTGTCGACAGTTCGCCACCATGATCAACGCCGGTGTGAGCCTGGTGCGTTGCTTGCAGGTTCTGGAAACCCAGACCACCAACCCCCGCCTGAAAAACATCATCAAGGATGTTTCCAACCGTGTTGAAGCCGGTGAAACATTGTCGCGTGCGATGATGCACCACAACGTCTTCAGCCCGTTGTTTATCGGTCTGGTGCGCGCCGGCGAAGTCGGTGGTGTGTTGGATGAAACCCTCGATCGCTTGTCCCAGTTCTTGGAAAGCGATTTGAAACTGCGCCGCAAAATCAAAGCGGCTATGACCTACCCGGTGCTGGTTATGGTGGTGGCGTTTATCATCGTGACCGGTTTGGTGGTGTTCATCGTTCCCAAGTTCATCGAAATCTTCAAAGACTTCGATGTGGAAATGCCGTTGATGACGCAGATTCTCATTACGGTGTCCGAGTTCACCACCTCGCAGCAGGGAGCCATCATCCTCCTGGGCGGCGGTATCGGCGGCACCATTGCGTGGAAGAAATTCAAATCCACCAAGTTCGGCAAGCGCATCTACGACAAATACAAGCTGAAAATCCCCATTTTCGGCAAACTTTCCCATAACATCGCGGTGGCGCGCTTTACCCGCACTCTGGCGACGCTATTGACTTCGGGTGTGCCGATTTTGCAGGCCATGGAAACCGTGGCTGGTGCTATCGACAACGAAACTTTCAATGACGTCATCATGAAGGCACGTGCCCGTATCCGTGAAGGCGACCCGATTGGCGAACCGCTCGAAAAAAGCGGCCTTTTCCCGCCGATGGTGGTGCAGATGATTTCCATCGGAGAAGAAACCGGTGCGCTCGACTCGATGCTGGGTAAAGTGGCCGACTTCTATGAAGACGAAGTGGAAACGCAGTTGCAGTCGTTGGCTGCGGCGCTCGAACCACTGATGATCGTGATCCTGGGTCTGGTCGTGGGCTTCATCGTAATCGCGATGTTCATGCCGCTGATCGCTATCGTTTCGCAGCTCTCGGGTGGAGGAGAGTAAAAATAAAAGACAGTTTTGAGTTCTGAGTTTTGAATTTTGAGGGCATCAATTCAAAACTCAAAATTCAAAATTCAAAACTGCCGTCATGCTGGCTTTTCTCCTCTTTCTTCTCGGCATCAACGTCGGCTCCTTCCTCAACGTTTGTATCTGGCGCTTGCCGCGTGGAGAAAGTGTTTCGCATCCGCCTTCGCATTGTCCCAGTTGCAATACGCGGCTTAAAGCCCTCGACCTGATTCCGCTGCTTTCGCAATTTTTACTGCGCGGGCACTGCCGTTATTGCGGGGCAAAGTTTTCCTGGCGTTATTTCGGCATCGAACTGCTGACCGGCGTGCTCTTTGCGCTGGTTGCCATTCAACCGGCGATGGCCGATGTTTCGTTGGCTACGCTTTCGACAGCCGAAATGCTGCGAATAGGGCGTGATTTGATTTTCATGGCCACTCTGGTCGTGATTTTCTGGGTGGATTACGATACCAAATTGATTCAGCTCGAATCGGTATTGCTGTTGGCCCTGGCAGGAATTGGCTACGAGTTCTGGCAGGCCTGGAACGGACTGGCACCTTTAGAACAAGGCTTTCGAGTTGCCGATGAGTTGTTGATTGCGTTTCCGATTCCCCTGCCGGGTTCGTTGGCGGCTTTAGGAGTGGTTGGCGCTGTGTTGTGGCTGGTACGCGAAGTGTTTTCCCGCTATTACCAGCGCGAGGCGATGGGCTTTGGCGACGTGATGCTGGTGGCAGCAATCGCCGCCAACCTGGGATGGAATTCCACCCTGGTGACCTTCATGTTCCTCTCGGTGGTGGTAGGCGCGCTGCTCATGATTTTGCTGCAGATGCCGCGCGCTTTTCGGGCTTTTCGGTGGGCCAAGGCCCGGGAGGCACGGTATGGCAAAAGCCCGGCTCCGCCCCAGGCGCTGATGCGGCATGCTTTTCGCAAGGGAGTGCCATTCGGGCCGATGTTGGCTGGTGGAGCCGTGGTGGCGTTACTCTACGGAGTGCAGTTGAACGCCGCCTATTTGAATTTGTGGGTAGACCCGGCAACTCCCACGACGATGCAGCAGATGCGCTGAAAAAGCAATTTGGCGGCGCATTAAGAGACTTTAATGTTTAGAAAAGGTCGTAACGTGGTATAATTTGCATACTGCATAACGGGTACTTATTACATTCTTATCTCCGCAGGGTGCTTGTTCATGCCTACCGGCTGCTTCCCGGTTTCCAAAATTCGTATTGTAAGGACTCATTCCATGATTCATTCACACAAAAATCCCTCTGCCACACAGGGAGCGCGTAAAGCCTTTACTCTGATTGAACTTTTGGTCGTTTTGGGGATCATCGGGCTGCTCGCCGCCATTCTTTTCCCCGCATTCCGCCGCGCCCAGGAAGGCGGTTCCCAGGCAAACTGCGCTTCCAACCTCAAGCAGATCTATCAGGCGGTTGAGCTTTATCGTCAGGATGAGAAGTATTATCCGTCGTCGCTGGCGTTTTTGTTGCCCAACGATGGCGTAATTTCCAAGGGTGCTGCTACAACTGCTGTCGATGGCCAAGCCTGCACAGGCAACTCTTGTCCCAACCCGGGTGGAACAGGTTTCTTCAAGGGTGGACGTGATGCATTGGTATGCAACAATGATGATACCGATGCGACATTAATTCGTTCCTCTTATGGAAGCCTCAGCACCACTCCTTTGGCACCTACCGCAGATGAATTAATGGATATGTCCAACTATTTGTGGAACTATTACGGTTATCGTGGAGTTGATGGAAGTAATTGCACAGCAACTAATGTCAGTGAGTGTGCTGGAACCGCATTCCAAACGGATGATGCAGCTTATGTGGCCCAATATGAAGCATATGCCACCGCATCTACAGAAGGCCGGCGTTGGCTAAACGATCCGACAAATGGTTTCAATGCTACTACCAACCCTGTGGCCCTTACTAAACTGCCGCGTTTGGCCAACCGTTTTGCTCCAACTTCGACCATCATTACCCACTGTATTTATCATCGTCTACCTACGGCAGGTGGCAAGATTAGTGCACCGTTTGAAGTTACTACGGATCCGACTAACGGTGGATTGGCACGTGACATCGTTCTCCGTCGCGATGGTTCTGCCAAAGTCATGGATATATCCAAATTCCACGACACCACCAATGGCAACTGGGCTAAGCAGAATTTCTAAGAACGAGAGGCAGCATCTGACGTCTGGTGCTATTAGTTCCGGGAAAATTTCAATATGATGAATATTTCCACACCCCGCTCACGTCGCAGCGGTTTCACTCTCATTGAAGTCGCGATTGCTCTGGCAATCTTCGTCTTTGGTGCTTTGGCGATCGTCCAAATCTTCCCGCCGGCGTTAGGTGTCATTCGGAATAATGAAGGTCGTATCGCCGGTATGCAATTGGGTGAAACTATGCTGGCGCGAGCGACTGGAAAGTCGAATTGGGTGCCGGATGCCATTTACGAAGGTGATGCCGCTGGTGTTTGGCAAGATACGCCTTTAGCTATGGTTGGTACACCCACGCGTAACGGCTCGTTGCCAAATGGTCTGGAATCTACGAATTTTGATGCCTCGGCTTTAGGACGCTTTAAATTTATTAAAGGCGAACGCCACACCGTCCGTGTATATGGAGGAGATGAATTTGTTCTCTTGAATCACCCCTATGCCAGTGCTGTCAAGGTTTATCGTGACGTGGACGTAGATGGTGTTCGCATTGGTGAGGATGGCATATTAGATTTCACGTACGCAACGATGCCACGAAGCGCTTTGCGCAGTACCCTTGCCTTGAATGAAAAAGCAGTTGAATTTAACGATGGGCCTACTGTAAATGCAAGGTCAAACCAATCCCTCAGTATCAACTTACCGATAACGTATTATGTATCGTATCGGTGGACCGACGGTACGAATATACATGGGGTAATTGATGAGCCCATTACACTTCCTATTAACGCGATTTGGGGGGGAGATCAGGCTAAAGTCGCACAGAGATTAATAGATTCCTCAAATTATCGGATAGCGCCAGGGAGAGTTGAAGTCCGTTGTCGTATTGAGTTGGGGACAATCCCTCTGATTGCTGATGATGCGAGCCGAGGTTTTGTGGCAATTGATGATTCTACCTGGTCGTTATCGACGGTTGTCCCTACACCCTATCAAATTCCGCCTGTTGCAGCAGGAGAAACTCTGAGTTTTGACTACTTAGTGTCGGATTGGCGAACGCTCGTTGATGATGATAACGCTTCAATGGCTTCGGGAACTGTTCAACTTCCCATTAAAAATTTAGATGAGTTTCCAGTGGTTGGTGTGCAGACAACAATTGGCGATACAGCCAGCCCATTGCCGCTGATACCTGTTGTCAATTATAAAAATGGAACGGTAACTTATCCCAGTATTGCAGGTAAACGTTATCGTACTATTTATCGAGCTCTTGATGGTTGGGCGCAGCAATTGTCTGTAGCAGCCAAATCGTATATTCCCTACTATGAAGATGCCGATTTTGCAGCAGCTTCTGCACCTGGTAGCCGTCCTTTGACATTATTGCCACGCGAACCGTGGAGAGAGTACTCTTGGAACGTTTCTGATCGGAGCAAAATATATTTCCATGCAAGCGAAGCTGGGAAATCCGTTGTCGTATCCTTGGGATATATTGAATCAGGAGTCTTTAAAATGAAAGACAATATTGTCTTAACTCTCGATAATATACAAGCTATACCGGGCAGCGTCCCTGCGACCTACGCTCCCAGCAATCGAGTCGCTGCTGCTACTATTCCTGATACAATCGTGAATCCTGCCAACATAGTTTCAATTCTTTCCATCCAGGGGCTAAGCGTGCAGGCTCGAACGGCATGGCAAAATGCCGATCGTTATAATCAGGTAATTGTGCCCGCTTATCGAACCTTGGTGCAGTAGTTGAAGGCACATCCAGTAATACATTTGAAAATATCTCGGCCATGATACAACGCACTTCTTCTTTACCCAGTCAACGGGGCGCTTTTACCCTGATTGAACTTTTGGTCGTGTTGGCGATAGCGGCTGTGATCTCTGCTGTGACGCTGGGTGGCTTCAAGGAGATGCGTGAAGGTAATAAACGCGTTTCCTGTTCTGCCAATCTGACTCAACTCTATCAGGCAACACGTCTCTATGCGGCCGATGAAGGCGGCAAGTTTCCACCTTATGAAACTGATTGCACTTCGACAACATCCGGTATTGGATTATGGGCTTTGTATACATTTAGTGACGGGAATAATGCCAACGAGATTACACCGGTAGGCCAAAGGCCGATCGAAAGATATATCCGTAGCTCTAAAGTTCTTCATTGCCCGGCAGATTTGGTAAATGACCAACTCTACAAGAATCCTATCGATAAAGACATTTACGAACCGAAATTTTTATCGTATCAAGCTTGTGATGGTTCTACGCCCACTTATTCGTCAGTGCGAGTAGGTCCCACCAATATGGCAGATCCTCTCTGGCAACGACAGTTAGTTCATTTGAAACCGGATGGGCTTGATCTCGATACAGATCCAGATATCGTTAAGCGTTTGCCGACGGATAATACCATAGTCACCTATTGTATGCATCATCGTGGCGATCGTGGGATGGACAACGTCCTCTTCTACGATGGATCGATTCAACTTCTACCCGAAGAACAAGCCAATCCCGATAACATTATTGCACCGCCTGCTTCAACGACACCAATATTAATAGGTTGGCAGCGCAAGCCGAAAGCACCGCAATAAAGTTCATGTTTTTTTACTTGAGATAACGCTATGATGAATCATCGAACATCACGACCGACTTTTTATCGCGAGCCTCGCAAGCGAGGTGCTTTTACGCTTGTGGAAGTGCTGGTTGCTCTGGCCGTGATGATGGTGATGATGGCCATTATCCTGATTCCCATTAATATGGGTATGAGCGTGTTCCATATCGGTAAGGCCCGTTCGGAAGTCCAGCAGGCGAATCAGTTGGTTATTAACCAACTCACTGCTGAGTTAAAACAGGCAGTTTATGTTTTTCCCAATGAAAGATTAGCGGGGATTACAGACAAATTCCCTTATTCAGGCAATGCGGACCAGCCATATTACAATACGGTGACTCCTGCTCCTGTTTCCAATACTTCGCGTTTAGACTTTTTATTGCCTAAGATTGGAAGTGAGGGGGAAATTCTCGTTCCACCTATCGCTAATAATTATGTCGTTACATATTATGCGAGTCGTTTAGATACTACCAAGAATTTTGATCGGTTCACAAATCCAGTTGTCATGTGGCGAGCACAATACGCTTACCGTGAAGATGGCGGGAATGATTTTGCTTCTTACGGGCTGACAAACACTAACATGAGTAGCTCGCGCTACCCAATCGCATCGCCCTACGACGGTCAAATTTGGTTGACACAAAATCAATTGAATGAGCCAAATTTGTTAGATATTTCTGCCTTTTCAGCAGATACTGCCCTGTCAAGCCACACCCAAATTACACCGCGCGATATGGTTTTGGTGGCATCTGATGCTCCTACTTCACTCAAACCAGATTCGTCTTTTATCTGCGCTGATGCCAATGGTGACGGCAAGATTGATCGCATCACCATTAGTCTCCTATTGTCAAAATACGATTCTATTGGTGCCGCTGGCGACAAAAGTCAGCAAATTCGTTCGACTCAAACAGTGGCTTTACCCAACATCCGTTAACAGGTGTTGAAGACAGGCCATATTGTTAAGACGTGATAGTTGTACCTTTTTAAGAGGGTCCTATGATTCAACCATACTCTTCCAGACATAACAGGAGCCGCACCGGTCAAGCATTACTGCTGGCGGTATTAGTAATGGTCTTCGCGGCATTGCTTGGTGTGACGTTTATCACAGTCGTGTCGATTAACATTGGCCAGACTGGGCGCGAAGAAGAACGTAATAAAGCGCGCCAGGCAGCGGAGGCAGGCCTAGCTTTTGCCAATCTGCAGTTGACAAATGGCATTGCGGGTTTGCGTTGGCGGCCCTTGAATGAAGTGACCCGCTATAATGCCGCGCCCGGAGTTCCTGTTTCAGGAGACCCCGATTATGTTGCTTATTGGACCCCATTTGAGAACGCACAAGGTTGGAACAGTGCTAACTTCGTAAAATACCCCGATCCGCGCAGCGTCAACCCCACCCTCAATACGCCAAACTATCTGTTGAAATTAGATAGAGTATCCGAGACTGATGCTGATAATCGAAATAAGGATAAAACTGGTGCAATTCGCATTACTTCTATTGGGCTTTCTCCTGATGACCCAACTTCATTTTATAGGATAGTAGCTTATAAAGGTGGCACTGCACAGCAACCGGGTACTCGTGGTGCGATGGAAGTCACTAACTGGGATTTTCAGAATGAGATCGTTCCGGTGGCCCAGGTTGCCAGCAGTGCAGGCGCCACTAGTCTCGAAGTGGTCAACCTTAAAGGCAATTGGCCTCCAGTTCCGTTCTATATTATGCGTGGCGACCCTGCGCATGGTGGAACCGTCGAGCGACATATTGTGACATCTGTGGCTGTAAACACTTTGACATTGGCAGCCACTACACCAATTGTAACAGCCATTACTGCCGGAGAACGTGTAGAGGTGGCTGCCGCCCTGGGCGCTCCTCTAGCGATCGATTATAACGCCGATGGAACGGCCGATACTACTACCGAACAGGTGGAGTTTCAGGTGTCGAAAGAGGATATTCCAGGACTTTATACAAAAATCCCTGGCAGCACGTATGTTAATGGTGGTTTAATTTGGCAAGGCAATACTTTTGCCCGAAATCTTCTGGCCCCCCGGCTGGCCTCGACCATTAATGCTCCCGCATCCGTGAAAAGTACTGGTCTGATCCTGACAGCTTCTGGTTTGACAACTGTTGATGGAAGAATTGATGATGGTTCAGCCACTGTAGTATCGGGAACTTTGCAAAACAGCAATAGCGGCACATTTCCATTTACTGGAGCCGGAACAAGAGAACAGCGGATGCAGTTGGTCGAAGATGGTTGGAACCGTTTAGCCGGTAGCCCCGATCCGACTCGCCAAGTGAAGCCCTTCACCCCGCCAGATATTACGGCTGGTGGGCAGGGCTTTGGCCGTTATCGTCAATTGACTAAATATTCTGCCGTCGATACTGTGTTATATCCAGGCGCTTCGCCTCAAGCCGCAGCCTATGGCTATGGTCAGGGCGTCTATATCAACAATCCGCAAGACCGCGAACGTAAAGGCACTGGCACAGCAGGGCGTTATGCGGACATGACACAAGCCGATTTGATGAGCATGTGGTATAGCTCTGAAACCGCCTCTGGCAATCCGGCTTTGCGCTTATCGGAACCAGCGGAAACGATTCCTACCTCTGCTCAATCTGATACCAGTACCTTGGAAGAGATGCATCTTCGTGGGTGGGTTGCCCCCAACGAATTTCTGGCACGCGGAGCGTTGATAGAACTCGATCCCGTAAACGCTTTGGTTCACATCACACTGGATTCCCGTAATGATGGCAAGGCGAATCCGCATGCTAATGGAGCCGCAACCGTCTATCCTTATCAAGGTTCGACGCCGAATAAAGGATGGCGCGACGTTGATGGTACTTTAGATGGCGATGCCACCGTCGGTGGTGTCTATCGTAAATCGCTGCCCTGGCCTGCCAACGGCGTTATTTTTGCCGAAGGCAACATTCGCGTTCGTGGTGGAGCGTTCGATCCTACTACCGGCAACACCGACCTGACTGTTGTTCCGCCCCGCAGCCTGACCATCGTTTCGATGAACAACATCTATATCGAAGGTTCACTGAATGCGGGTGCGCGTAAAGTGATGCTGCTGGCGAAGAAGAATGTGTTGATGAATCCGACGGCAGCAATTCAAAAAGCCGAGGTGCAAACGCGTTTGAGCGCAGCGGTCTCGAGCACAAGTACTGATATTTCCGTCCACGACGCAAACGGTTTCTTACCCGGCGATGAAATTGTTATCGGAGCTTCCTCAGAACGGGCAACCGTTCAAGCAGTCTTAAGCCCCACCTCTCTGCGTTTGACTGCTGCCCCGACAAGTGGTGGCAATAGTGAGATCGTGAAATTGGTGGACGACCCGCTACGCCTGGGCAACCGTGTCTATCATCAGTATGCGACCCGCATTACACAATTTCGTGATGCCGTGCAACGCCGTATCTTCTTGCAAGGGGCAAACACGGAGTTGCGTTTGGCCGTGCGCCATAGTGCAGAGCGTCGTGAGGCTCTCTCGGTGACTACAGTGCAAGCCGATACGGGTCATCCTTCCACTCCACCACCACTGCAAGCGGCAACCATTGCCAATAAATTGGCGCGTTCTATACAGACTACTATCATCCGGCCAGACCATACGACGACAAATTCGAGCGAGAAGCAGTTCGATACTGAGTACACCGATGCAGTGGCATCTGGTGTAGCCCGCTTCCCAGATCCGCTTCATTTGAGCGAAACGGCTGCTATGGCCTTTCCAGTGGGCAATGACGCTGTTGCTGCCGATGGTTTGATGGGTGCTCTCAATGATGCCCGAAGTGCTCCCTTATGGCATTACAGTGCTAGCGGACTCAATGGTTACCATCAGTTGAGTGGCACTGCTCCGCACGCCACTCGCCCACCGGCCCACTTCCTGGCAGCGGTCGGTAACAGGCCAGAGATAATCCCCGATCCTTTAGCGCCCGCTACTTATCCATATCGGAGAGGTATTTTCATTGGTGATTCCGAAGTTAGCCGTCGGAGCTACAACATCCCGATGGCAACCTCGGTGGTAATGAATCTGAACGGTTTGCAGCAGGCATTCCGTAGCGATCATTACAACATTGATTTAAGCAATTTCGAATTCGTCAAACAATTTGGCTTCAACTTCACCTTCGGCATTGCTGCAGCCAGTGACGTCATGACATGGGAAGATGTCTTGACGGCCGACCAAACCTTTTATCGTAATAATACTCTGACCACCGTAGATAACTTTGCTTATGACAATGTGCCTTACATTCTGGATGCGCGCACGGTCAAAGATCTCGATACTTCCTCCAACAACACGCTTCAGGGATGGAATACCCTGGCCTTTAAATTCGATCCGCAGACGGAGAGCTACTTCGACCCCGCGTTCCCGCCCACTGCGACTTCGGCCTCCATGCCCTATTATCGCCTTTCAAGGTTGAAAATTGAAAATGCCAATCAGTTGAACGCTTCAAATGAATTTGAGACATTGGAGCCAGGTTACACCTTTGATGTGCGCGCTTATATCTATGCGCAAGAGGGAAGCTGGTTGGTGCTTTCGGGTGGGTATTACGATGAGCATATTCGTACACGTCCGGCAGGAGGAGATGTATTTATAGATAAGCCAGATCCTGCCACCGGTGTGTACAACGGCACTTTTGATGCGGGTGAAGAGGCCGATTTAAATCGCGATGGAGGTCCTCTATCTCGCGCCGAAGAAGTTGCCGCTTATCGCTATCGCCGCTACAACTACCAGGTCAACATTACCGGTGCCATTATGCAGAAAACTACACCGGTTATCGATGACCCGGATGGAACCGGACCGATGGTGGGTTATGTGAGCGACTGGATGGATAAATGGGCGACGGTGACTACCAGTGATGCCAACTTCGGCGGTCCAACTGGGCAGTTCAGCAAGAACCTAACTTATGCCGACGGCAATTTCGCGACGATCAGTTATACATTCGATCCTTCAGCTGCTCTGGGTGTAGTCGATAGCGATATAATCGATGAGGATAGAAATAACAATGGTCTCTTAGATCCTGGTGAGGACCTTAATAGTAATGGGCGTTTAGATAAACCTGGCTTCGTGCCAGCGGTCAGTTCGGAGCTCATCTATCAGACGGGCTAACGCAAGAAAACACAAAGAACGGGGCGAAGCAGACAACTGCTTCGCCCCGTTTTTTATTTTCAGGAACACGTTTGCCGGGCGAACGTCTCTAACAGCCACGCCTGAGACAGATTGGGCGGCATGCAGGTTGCAGTTAGGATAAAAAAAGAAAAGGAGTTTTCCCGTGTCGACTTTTTTGAAATATTTGATGGCGTTTGGCGTGCAGGCGCTGATGCAGCGCACCGGAAAGCATGGTGCTGTTCCGCCGATGCGTATTCCTTTTGGCAAGAACAAAGGACAGTCGGTCCCTCTACCCGTGATCGGCCCCTGGCAGATGATGATCGCCATGTGGGTGGCGCGCCAGATATGGACGGTCTACGGAGACGATGTGAAGGCAAAGCTGAAGCGTGCCAAGCATCCGTTGGTAAAGCATGTCGGGACGCTTTTGCCTACTACCGGTAAAACCCCAGTTCCGGCTACTGCAACCCCGGCACCTGCGGCAAGCACACCATCTCCCACCCCGGCAGCAGCCCCGCCACCGCCGCAATACGGCACGCGCCCGCTTGATACGCCGACCAATGGCGGCAGTAATTCAGGCAACCTTCCGCCCGGCTCACTGCTAAATTCATTACGCTCGTTGAATTAACGGGTGGAGCTTCGGCATTAATCAATCTGCGAACAAGGCTCCGGGAAATGAGTATTTCCCGGAGCCTTGTTTTGTGCCGTATTTTAAAGTGTCTGGTAGCTTCTCGGGTGTTCATGGCACGCTAACTACGTCGCAAGTTTTCGCAATAACGGCGGATTCACCGCAGTGGACGCGAAGGACGCAGAGAAACGGCCTGGTTGGAGATTTGGTCTTACTGCTCTGTAAACTCAGTTTTTACGCGTAAGGGAACTTAATAATCGAGGTTTGGACTCAATTTGCGAACCCGGAGCGTGAGCGACGGGCTGGCCTCACAGTTTCGCAAGCGCCAACGCCAGCCCGTCGCTCACGCTCGGGGTTCGCAAATAAATGCACCCGCCCTGCGTAAAAGTCAGTAAGAAATTTATTTTACAGATTAATTACTTCTTCAAGCACATAAAGCGGGCGGCACTTCGATATCGACTGAAGCGCTGATGCAATTCCGCCCCGAGCGTTTGGCGCGATACAGTTCGTAATCGGCGACTTTCACTAACTGGTCGAGCAACTCATCCGGGGGTAAATCGTATTGCTCAGGCGTGGAGAGGGCCACACCGATAGAAACCGTCACCTGCCGGTGTAACGACGGAGTGAACTCGGGCGAACATTCGGCTTCGATCTTCTCCCGAATGCGTTCGGCTGCAATCACCGCTTCTTTGGGGCCTAAAAGCAAGAGCGCAATAAACTCTTCGCCGCCATAGCGCCCCACCATGTCGTTTTGCCGCGCGGTTTGGCGGATAACTCGCGCCACTGTTTGCAGGGCGATATTGCCCTCCTCGTGGCCGTAGTTATCGTTATAACTTTTGAAGTGGTCGATATCGATCATCAGCACTGCAATCGGCCAACAGGCGCGCCGGTCGTCGTTGCGTTGCTTAATGCTGTGCAAGGCTTGCCGCCGGAAGGCGCTGAGGTTGTGCAGGTCGGTGAGGTGGTCGATCTCGGCCAGGCGATACAAGTCGGTGAGTTCGGTTTTTTGCGACCGCGCAATTGAAGTCATGGCCAAGCACAAACACGCGATAAACCCGGTTTGCAAAATTTCATGCGCTATGCGAATGGCCTGCGTTTGTTCGGGAACTAAGAACAAAATTTCATGAATGGTAAACAGCAACGCCGCTGCCACAAACAACTGTGCCGACTTTTACTGCAAGGAGAGACGAAACGACGAAAAAATGTGATACCCGGTATAGAGGATAATACAGCCGAGTCCGTTATTAGCAATGTCGGTAATAACCTTGACCCAGAATAACCTGATGTCTTTGCCTTTAAAAGAAACGATGGAAACAGGTTGGGTAGCGGTATAATCTCATTTTGACACGAAGTTAATGCTAATGGGCTGTTTTGGAAAAAGAATTGAGATAAATTTTGTGAGTCCTGTGAGGTTGAAGATAGCTCTCTTTTTGCATGCTTTAATTTTCAATCTGGTGAAGAATGGATGCATCTTTAATCTTCTCATCTTCGAAAAGCAGAAATGCTTTCGACAGAATTACTGCCAGTGTACGATCGCCTTCAAAGGGTAGGAAGACATCGGTGGTTTCGCTGGGTTTAGGCACGATGCATAAATACTGATCGTTGGGTTCCATCAGAATATTTCCACTCCCCAGATGGATTTTATACGTGCGTTTCTTACCTTCCACCCAAAGAAAGCGTCCATCGATACGTGCTTTGTCTTTAAACTTGAGGCGTGGCAGCAGGCGTGAAAGAACATCGGCGCGGCTGTTGGCGCTTTCGTTGAGTTCGCCCCAGGCATATTGCCCCCAGTATTCTCTGAACCGGCCTTCTGTGCCTCCATCGCTCCAATTGGGGTCGGCCCCCAGGCTGGAAACGCCCACGAACAAATCGACGTCGCGCATGGTTTCACTGAAGACGAGGGGTGGTATTTCTTCCAGAGGTAACGGCTCGGCTGGCTGTTGGTTATAGCCTACTGAGTAACCGCCGCCACCGGCGTGAACTCGATTTTCTGAGTCAGCGATACGATAGAAACGAACTTGATCGGTAGTAAGCCGCAAATAGCTACCAGCTTCGGTGGTGTCCGTGCCGTAGTCTTCGCCAATGCCTTCCACCCAGTATTCGGCGCGGATATTATGTTTCGGCCACAACTTAGTTGGAGGTGGATAGTCATCGTCTACCATCAGATGGAGCTGATTCTTCCAGCGGCGAGCGGCGCACAACGAGTTGAACTGATGCTGTTTAACGATATGCGATGCAAAACGGTTAGAGTAAGTCCGTGTATTGCGCTCGGCATCGGTGAGGAGGTAAATTTCGCGGTGCGCTTGTTTAAATGGCTGCTTGATGCTATTTTCTTCGATAAAAGCGCGCCACTGTAATATATTCTGGGTGGAATCGAATAGTGGGTGATAGAGCGAGACTTCAGCGTTTTCATCTATCGTGAGCTTCCGGCCGTCATTTCCGATAAAGCTGCCGTTTTGGGGCAGGGCAGAGTGCGTTTCTTCTCCTGATTTGAAATTCCAGATTAATCGTTGGGTGACAAGCTGCATCAGCGGGTGTTGCAGATAACGCTGCTGCCAGGTGGCAAAGTCCCACGTTTTCTCGATGCGCAGCAGGTTATCGAGCCGTTCTTTTTGGGCCGTTAAGGTTTTTTCCAGTTCGGCTACTGTCGTTTTGAGCTCTTTTAATTCGGGCGCGAATTCTTGTTTGACATGAGTAGGCACCGATTTTACAGCTTTACCGTCTTTGGTCCATTGCCAGTTGGCGCGGTTACCCACGATTTCAATACGCAACTGTACGTTATCGAATTCGCACTCGATAAAGCCGTTCTCCAGGCCGAAATCGGGCACGGACATTTCTTCCAGGTCATCGACTGTTAGCTGGGCGCGTGCTGCCACGGCTTCGATTGTTTTGGTGAGAGTTTTAAGAACGGTACCGTTCTTGATTTTCATTTTGGCATTAACCAAATGTGCAGCAGCTTCGCTCTCGTCGCGCAACCCTAATGCCCAAATACAGGCGTTACCGACTTTTTGAGAACGCACTCCTGCACGCCCCCGAGTCTTAAAAGCTCCCCGTTGCGCGGCACCTAAGGGCGAGACGACGGCGGTATCTTCAATGCGGGAACACAGCCATACCAGCCCCTTGAAGTAGGCGTCGTTGCGCTCTTCGCGGTCGGCAAACCAATAGCCATCGGCAGCCTTACCGTATAGAGGAAACCATTCCCGTACGTGAGAAAGGAAGGCGGTTTTGCCGATGAGTTGGAGATGGGTATCGGCAGTTTTAAGCCATTTTGTTTTGGGTTTTGAATCCTGCGAATCGCGGGCATGATCGAATAGGGCAAGCCACAGTGCCCGATCGGAATGGCTCATGTTTTCTAAATCGCTGATGGCGCGATCGGCCCAAGCATCACCGCGTTCGAGAAAATTCTCGATCCTTTGTCCCAGGAGTTCACTTAGGCGGTGTAATGCCTGGTTGCTACAATAATGATAAATCGAAGGTGAATTTGCAGCATAGTCTCCACCAAGGTCTTGACGCAGTTGCGATAACGCTGTCCGCCATTCCTGTGTGTTGGGAAATGGGGGTTCGAATCTTATAAGAAAAGCAATAATTCCCCTCAGCGGAAATCCTTCGCCATATTCTTTACTATAGTTCGCAATCGCAAGATTCACCAGCCGTAATTTGTCATCCTCTGTTTCTGCGATTATATCGGCCAGAAGTATATCAATCACTCTGGTCATTGAACCTAAAGTGCGATAGACACTTCTGACTTGCTCCGGGGTAAGGTTGGTGAGGTTTGAACGAAGATACTGAGAGCGGAACAGAGTTATTTCAATGAGATCAATACGGCGGTTTGCCGGTAAGGCGAGCAGCTTACCGACAAGCCAATTTTCTGCAGCGTTATCTTTCTCTTTCAGCTTCGTAATACCGTGCTGTAATTCGTGTATCAGGATGTGATCGGCTTTATGGGGATCGTTCTCATCGACGGGAATGAGATCCGGTTCTATATTTTCCGACATAGGGATAGTCCTTGGTTTAAAAAAGACGGATTGTTTATCCGCCAACGAGCGGTAGCAACTTGATAAATGACACCTGAGTTTTCAGGCCGATTTCAATCGGTTCATCGAGCGATTCAATCTGCCGGTTATCCACTAACACGAAAAAGCCGTTACTCTCGAACGATTTTAATGCCTTTTGGATCTGCGCTGAAGGATCGATCATACGAGCTTTACGCATGCGATAACCATTGAGTATTTTTTCCGAATCGCTCGGTTGCACCAGGCCATGAAAGGTTGGCAGCTCTTGTGTATCGCGTTTTTTGGCATTATAGCGGCGCACTTCTTCTTCCACACGGCTTGCAATCAGCTCACGCAGAGTGATGGTTCCTGCTGTAATATCCAATTCCAGGGCCTGGCTTTTAGCCCCGGAAGCAGTTTCATCGTTTATTGTGATAATCGGCATTTAAGTCCTCCGGTGCCACAGTATGCGTCGCCAGACCTTTGCGGTGACATTCTGTAGGCACTTTCATTATAAACGATAAAAGTGATGAATTTTTTGGAATAGAATGTGTTTTATTTAGCTTGCGAAATATGTGGAAATTAGATCAGGAGACAGAAAAATAAAAAAGTGGTGCAAGGAATTTTTCCTTGTGCCGCTCCTCTTAGAGCGTTTAGAAAAAGTCATTTTGTGATTGTTAGACTGTGGTTATGGCACTCTCCGCATCGCATTCACCATCATCGCCAGAGCCTAAACGTTATCCAACCGACCTTACCGATGAACAGTGGGGCATCATGGAGCCCTTTTTCCC
>Ga0209369_1000246_pt1 | contig 107509 bp, 98 predicted proteins | sample EBPBio142010_DNA_FD_185865 | JGI IMG/M metagenome (GOLD analysis project Ga0209369, IMG submission 185865) | Wastewater treatment Type I Accumulibacter community from EBPR Bioreactor in Madison, WI, USA - Reactor 1_10/4/2010_ DNA (SPAdes)... | ecosystem: Engineered > Bioreactor > EBPR >...
TCGCGTGGACCATCCTCGGCAATCGAGAACGCTGTCTGCGCAGCCTGCACGACCTGCCCGGCCTCGACATTGCGCGCCGTAATCACGCCTGAAACGGGTGCCTGCAATTCAGTGTAGGAGAGCTGATCGCGTGCATCGTTGAGCTGGCTTTCAGCGCTGGCAAGAGCGCTTTGCGTCGTTTGCAGGTTCTGGTTTGCCTGATCGTAGGTGCTGCGAGTGGTGAACCCTTGTGCCAGCAATGCCTTCTGTCGCGCAAAATTGGCCTGGGCCTGCACCAGCTGCGCCTGCGCGGCATCTTTCGACGCCAGTGCAACGCGCAGATTGGCCTGTTGCTCAACATTATCGATGCTGGCGAGAGGCTGCCCCTTTTCCACGTGCTGGCCGATCTCGACCAGACGCTGCACAACCTGACCGTTCAGACGAAACGAGACATTGACAAGCGACCGTGCCGCAATGGCGCCGGATAAGGTCAGTTTCGGTTGATAATCGCTGGCGACTGCCTTTACCGCTGCCACCGGCACGATGTCGAGCGAGTCGGCATGCGCCTGCAACATTGCGCCCGGCGCAAGCAGCCCCAGGCAAAAGAGCAGTATACGGGGTGCTTTGAAATGGGGAGCAAGCTGGCACATAACGCGCCTCCACCCATTCTGCACGCTGTAAATGAATGGTTTTGCTGCCATTTACACGATTCTCACTGGTTTGGTTCTGTTGAGAATGCAACTAAAGCTTTGCAGAGAAAAGCGGCGTTGTAAAAGATGATGAATCATAGTTATCGCTATTAAAGTCTTTTCGAAAACACTTACTCAGGAGCAATCGGTAGGCATTGCCTTCGATCAGAGAATTTATAAGTAGAAATATATAGTTGTGTTGAATTTCAAGAATATAGGCGGCGGCTAACTCGTTGCCTCCTCGACAAGCCTTTTACCGGCAACATTCAATTCGTAACGTGTGCGTTGCGTGCGCGGATCGCGCTGTTTGATCCGCACATAACCGTGGTCCTGCCCGAGCACTGAAATTTCCCGAAGCACAAGTGCATGAGCGATCCCCAGCGAACGCGCAAAAGTTCGGCTATCCGACGCGATATCCAGCGCCAGCGCGGCGATGATCCCGGCACCAAGCCCGGTCAAATTGCTGGACGCCGTCATCAAAGCGTCGACGAACGCCATATATTCCGCTTCGCCCTCATCCATCATGCAGCTGCCGATTTAAGGGGGCGGAACGAAACGATCACCGATTTCGATGTGGGCGTGTAGCTTTCATCACCAGAACTGGCGAGCGGCACCAGCACGTTCATTTCCGGATAGTAGCCCGCAATACAACCGCGCGGGATATCATAGGGCACGAAGCGGAAATCGCGCGCGATACGCTCCACGCCGTCATCGAATTCGCCAACAATATCAGCCCGGTCACCGGCCTCGACACCGATATCCGCCATGTCAGCTTCATTCATGAAGACGACCTGTCGTTCGCCATAGACACCGCGATAGCGGTCATCCATGCCATAAATGGTGGTGTTGTACTGGTCGTGGCTGCGGAAGGTCTGCAGCACATAACGCCCCGGCGTACCGCGTGCCTGCTGATGCTCGACAGCTTCCGGAAGGGCGCCGGTCCAGAATGTGGCCTTGCCCTTTGTCGTATTCCATTCCAGCTCACGGGCAGAATTGCGCAAATGGAAGCCACGCGGAACCCGTACACGAGCGTTGAAATCGTAGAAGTCCGGCAACACACGGGCGATATGGTTGCGGATAAGATCATAGTCGTCGGCAAGCTCCAGCCAGTTGACTGGCTGCGGCCCTAGCGTCGCCTGCGCCATACCCGCAATGATCGCCACTTCCGAACGAAGATGTGATGAAGCAGGCGCATTAATGCCGCCCGAACCGTGCACCATGCTCATGGAATCTTCGACTGTTACGATCTGGGCCACACCTCTGGAATTGAGGTCGATCTCGGTGCGGCCAAGGCAAGGCAGGATGAAAGATTCCTGCCCCGGCACCAGATGCGAATGGTTGAGCTTGGTTGCGACATGAACCGTCAGGCGCTGGCCGGAAAGCGCTTTTGAAATCAACGGACTATCCGGAGTGGCCCGGGCGAAATTGCCGCCGAGACCGATAAATGCCTGAGCCGACCCGTCGAGCATGGCACCGATGGCACCCAGAACGTTGTGCCCCGGCTCACGCGGAACATTGAAGCCAAATTCCTTTTCCAGCGCATCAAGAAATGCGACTGGAGGCCGTTCGTTGATGCCGACGGTACGATCACCCTGCACATTGGAATGACCGCGCACCGGACAGAGACCCGCACCGGGCCTGCCAATATTGCCGCGCAGCAGCATGAAATTGGTGATTTCGCGGATCGTGATCACCGAATGACGATGCTGGGTGATGCCCATCGCCCAGGTGCAGATGACCCGATCCGATTCCATATAGATCTTTGCGGCGCGCTCCAGCGACTGCCGGAGAAGTCCCGACTGGTCCTCGATTTCTTCCCACGACGTGCTGTCCACCGCAGTGCGATAGGCTTCCAGTTCCGCTGTATGTGTGCTGAGAAATTCCCGGTCGAGGATTGATGGCTTGCCTGCGGCGAGTGCGGCATCATCCGCTGCGAAAACCGCCTTGGCCATACCGCGGAAAGCGGCAAGATCACCGCCAAGACGCGGCTGGAAATAATCGCTCGCTATGGCTTCGCTGCCGCCATGCAGCATTTCAAGCTTGTTCTGCGGATCAGCGAACCGCTCCAGCCCGCGTTCGCGGATCGGATTGAAAACGACAATGCGCGCACCGCGCTCGGCAGCACGACGCAAATCACCCAGCATGCGGGGATGGTTGGTGCCCGGATTCTGACCGACCACGAAAATGGCATCAGCCATTTCGAAATCTTCCAGCAGGACGGTCCCCTTGCCGACGCCAACCGACTGTTTCAGCGCAACGCCGCTAGCCTCGTGGCACATGTTGGAGCAGTCGGGGAAATTATTGGTCCCATAAGCGCGTACGAACAACTGATACAGAAACGCAGCCTCGTTCGAGGCACGGCCCGACGTATAGAACTCAACCCGGTTTGGGCTGTCGAAACTCTTGAGAATGTCGCCGATAGTCCTGAACGCCTCATCCCATTCGATGGCTTCATACTGATCGGTCGAAGCATTGTACCGCATCGGATGGGTCAGGCGCCCGGTATTTTCCAGATCGTAATCCGTCCAGTTGCGCAGCTGCGAAACCGTATGCTCCCGAAAAAAGGCAGGCGTCGTGCGCCGGTCGGTCGCCTCCCAGGCGACAGCCTTCACACCGTTTTCGCAAAATTCAAAAGATGAGCCATGTTCCGGATCACCCCAGGCACAACCGGGGCAATCGAAACCGTCCGGCTGGTTCGCCTTGAGAAGCGTGCGCGCGCCGGAAAGAGGAGCGCCACTTGCAAGCAATTGCTTGCCGCAGCTCTTCAATGCACCCCATCCACCCGCTGCAGCGGATCGCTTGCCGATGAAACCGGTCTTGGTGGCCTTGCTCATCCGTTACCCTCTAACCCAGTTGCGGGACCGCCTTCTTCGAGTGGCAAAGATGCCTTGGGCGGGTGCCAATATCATAAGTGGAATTACACGGTCCTTCAATTAACCGCGAGGCAATTGTTATTCGATACTTGTTCGTACTTGATTTCGGCCGCGCGATCCGTCATGCGATTGGTCAAGAAAAATTACCACAAGGGGTGGGATAGATGCCCAACATCGTTGAAATCGCCGATCTGAAGCGGCTTGCCCAGCGCCGCGTCCCCAAGATGTTCTTTGATTACGCGGATTCTGGCGCATGGACCGAGTCGACCTATCGCTCAAATGAAGACGACTTCAAGAAGATCAAGCTGCGCCAGCGTATTCTCGTCGACATGACGAACCGTTCGCTGGAAACGACGATGATCGGCGAGAAAGTGTCCATGCCGGTGGCTCTCGCACCGACCGGCCTGACGGGCATGCAGCACGCGGACGGTGAAATGCTGGCAGCACAGGCTGCCGAAGCCTTTGGCGTTCCCTTCACCCTTTCGACCATGAGCATCTGTTCCATCGAAGACGTCGCTTCGGTGACAAAGAAGCCGTTCTGGTTCCAGCTATACGTGATGAAGGACCGCGATTTCGTGAAGAACCTGATCGGTCGCGCCAAGGCGGCTGGCTGCTCGGCATTGGTGCTGACACTCGATCTCCAGATTCTCGGCCAGCGCCACAAGGATATCCGCAACGGCCTTTCCGCCCCGCCGAAATTCACCCCGAAGCATATCTGGCAGATGGCAACCCGTCCCGGCTGGTGCCTCGGCATGATGGGCACGCAGCGCCGCACGTTCCGCAACATTGCCGGTCACGCCAAGAATGTTACCGACCTTTCTTCGCTCTCCTCATGGACGGCTGAACAGTTCGATCCGCAGCTCAACTGGAACGACGTTGCCTGGATCAAGGAACAATGGGGCGGCAAGCTGATCCTTAAAGGCATTCTCGATGTGGAAGATGCCAAGATGGCAGCCAAATCAGGTGCCGACGCGATCATCGTGTCGAACCATGGCGGACGTCAGCTGGATGGCGCACCGTCCTCGATATCCATGCTGCAGCCGATCGTTGATGCCGTTGGCGACAAGATCGAAGTGCATGTCGATGGCGGCATCCGCTCCGGCCAGGATGTGCTCAAGGCCCGCGCACTTGGCGCTCAGGGCGTGTATATCGGTCGCCCGTTCCTCTATGGCCTCGGCGCCATGGGCAAGGACGGCGTAACGCTGGCACTCGACATCATCCGCAAGGAACTGGATGTCACGATGGCGCTCTGCGGCAAGCGGGATATCAACGATATCGACAATTCGATCATCCATTCGATAAACTTCTGATAACGACAGGAGCCGGCCTCGCGTCGGCTCCTATACTTTAGAAATTGCTTGCATAACATCGCGTCACACGCGAGTACCGGCGACTGATGCACCGCAAGGTTACTTAAAAATAACCAAGTGTTAAACATATCTCTTTACCATATCCGGCAGTACGGCTTGTGAGCCGTTTTTCTGTTCGGATTTGGAGTGGGAACCGATGAAGTGCACTTCCGCCATTGCCATCGTGGCTATCAGTCTGATGGCGGGATCAGGAGCGGCGTTTGCCGCCGACATAATTGCAGACCCTGTTATTGAACCCATGCCGGAACCGGTTAATTCGTCCGGCTGGTATATTCGTGGCGATCTCGGTTACAATTTCAAATCCAGCACGGATGGCGACTGGAGCTTCTGGAACCAGTTCGATCCGCCCTATCGCGGCATTGACGACACGCTACGCTACGATGATTTCGACCTCAAAGCAGGCGCAACTTACGGCGTGGGTGTCGGTTACCGCTTCACCGATATGTTCCGCGCCGATGCCACACTCGACTTCTTCCGTGCAGGCATCAACGGTCGCACCGCCTGTCCGAGCTATGTGAAATCTGCCAAGGGCTTCAATCCGGTCGAGGACAACTGCAACTACGAGGATTCCTCGACAGCCAATATCTGGACGGCCATGGCAAACGCCTATGTCGACCTGCCGCGTGTAGGACCTGTGACGCCTTATCTCGGCGCGGGTCTTGGCGCCGCCTATGTGCAATATGACGACTGGAAAACCCACGAAGTCTGCGCAGGCTGCACCTATTCCAGCGAAAAGGACGGCCTCGACAGCTGGCGCTTCGCAATGGCTCTCATGGCCGGTGTCAGCTACGATCTCACCGAGCAGCTAAAACTTGATGTCGGTTACCGCTATATGCGCATCAATGGTGGCAAAGCCTACGGTTTTGACGCAGCCGATCGCAGCACCAACCCTTACGGCAATGCCGAAGGACCGGGCGCCACCGGAACGCAGGCCAAGGACAATGGCTTCAACATGCACACGATCCGCGCCGGTCTTCGCTACGAATTCCGTTAAAGAAAGTGATCTTTCGGATAGAAAGCCCGGTCAGTGCCGGGCTTTTTTTCATTTCAGCCGCGTGAAGTCGGTGCTTTTGACAGAAGCACCGTGCGGATTGCGAAACTGGAATGGATGCGCGCGACACCGGGCAATCGCGACAGGATTTCCTTGTGAATGATCTCATAAGCCGCAGCGTTTTCGGCTTCGACGCGCAAAATGTAATCCGCATCGCCTGTCATGAGATAACATTCCTGAACTTCAGGGTGCCGCCGCACCGCTTCCTCGAAACGATTCAGAAACTCCTCTGTCTGCCGGTCAAGCGTAATGCGTACGATAGCGACGAGCCGCTCATCGCCGTCGGATGAACCGACGATGGCCGTATAACCACGGATAACGCCGCTTTCTTCCAATATCTGCACCCGCCGCAGACAGGCGGACTGCGAAAGCCCTACTTCGCTGGCGAGATGGCTGTTGGTCATGCGCCCATCACGGCGCAGGCAACGGATGATATTGCGGTCGATACTGTCGAGCGTTGGCATGAATAATCTTCAACCCTGGAGCTAAAATATGCGCAAGATGTGCGAAAATTCGCATAATATGCGACAAATAGCAAAAACATTCGAATAGTCTTCGACTAATATGCGAGCAAGCTTTGGGAGTGAGGAGTCACAAGGTTTCTCAACCGAGGCTTATATGCTTTGGGCGGCAGACGATCCATATCGACAATGACCTTCCAGGCGTTCTCGTAGCGTAGTGAGCAGTTTGGAAAGAACCGTGCAAATGGTTGAGATGTCGATGCAATTTTCACAGGATGAGCGCGATCTTGCCGCCGGTGGCGTATTGACCATCGACCTGTCGGCGCTGCGTCACAATTATTCGGCCATTGCCCGTCATATCGCCCCCACCCGCGCTGCTGCCGTTGTGAAGGCAGATGCCTACGGGCTCGGCGCCAGTCGTGTTGCGCCAGCTTTTTACGATGCCGGTTGCCGTGACTTCTTCGTCGCCCATCTCGGCGAAGCGATAGCGCTGAAGCCGTTTCTCCAGCCCGACGCGACGCTCTACGTTTTGAACGGTCTTCAACCGGGAACCGAAGAAGCCTGCGCCCGCGAAGGCATTCTGCCAGTTCTCAACTCGCTGGAACAGATTGAAAACTGGGCGGCACTCGCCACCAGACAGGGCAAGAAGCTGCCCGCCCTGCTCCAGCTCGATACCGGCATGTCGCGTCTCGGCCTGTCGCCGAAGGAATTTGAACGCTTTCTTGAGAACGCCACGCTTCTGGATGCCATCGACATCAAGTTTGTCATCAGCCACCTGGCCAGCGGTGACGAACCGGAAAATGCGGCAAATGCCCGTCAGCTTGCCAATATGACCGCGCTGCTTGCGCGCCTGCCAAAACTGCCGGTTGCTTTTGCCAATTCCGGCGGCAGCTTCCTCGACAAGACCTATCATTTCGACCTCGCCCGCCCCGGTGTCGCGCTTTATGGCGTTGGACCGAAAAGCGAGATCATTCCTGTCCTCACCCTTTCGGCACGCGTCATTCAGGTGCGCGAGATCGACAAGGGGGCGGCGGTTGGCTATGGCGGCGCCTATATCGCCGAAGGGCCGATGCGGGTTGCAACGATTGCTGTCGGATATGCCGATGGCTGGTTCCGTTCTCTCAGCAACAAGGGTGCGGCCTTCTTTGGCGATACGCGACTGCCGATCATCGGCCGTGTGTCGATGGACTCAATCACGCTCGACGTCAGCGCATTGCCGGAAGGCACGCTGAAACTCGGCAGTCTTGTGGAGCTGATCGGCCCGCACCAGCGCCTCGAAGACGTGGCGCGCGATTGCGACACTATTCCCTATGAAATTCTGACTGCGCTCGGCAACCGTTATGCACGTGTCTACGTGGAGAGCGGCGCGAGCGACATAAAAGTATAAGACAAGAGGCGAACATGCAGATCACCATTCTCGGCAGCGGCGTCATTGGCGTTACGACCGCCTACTACCTCGCCAAGCTCGGTCACGAGGTAACCGTTGTCGACCGCGAAGAAGGCCCCGCACTGGAAACGAGCTTTGCCAATGCCGGTCAGGTTTCGCCGGGCTATGCCTCGCCATGGGCCGCGCCCGGCATTCCGTTCAAGGCCGCGAAATGGCTGTTCCAGAAGCACGCGCCACTAGTTTTGCGTCCGACTTGCGATCCGGTTCAGTATAGCTGGCTCCTGCAGATGCTCGCGAACTGCACCGACAGCCGTTACAAGGTCAACAAGACCCGCATGGTGCGCGTAGCCGAATATGCGCGCGATTGCCTTGTCGATCTGCGCAAGGAAACCGGCATCGAATACGACCAGCGCATGCAGGGCACGCTCCAGCTTTTCCGCGAGCAGTATCAGCTCGACGGTATCGGCAAGGATATTGAGGTACTGCGTCAGGATGGCGTGCCGTTCGAAGTCCTCGACCGCGAAGGCTGCGCCAAGGTGGAGCCGGCACTTGCCCGCGTGAAGGACAAGTTCGTCGGCGGCCTGCGTCTTCCGCATGACGAAACCGGCGACTGCTTCAAGTTCACCAATGCGCTGGCAAAGATTGCCGAAGGACTCGGTGTAAAATTCCGCTTCGGCGTCAACATCAAGTCGTTACTGATGTCCGGCGGCAAGGTTTCCGGCGTCGAGACCTCCGAGGGTGTCCTGACCGCCGACCGTTATGTCGTCGCTCTTGGCAGCTATACGCCTGCGCTCGTCAAATCGCTTGGCCTTAACGCCCCGATCTATCCGGTGAAGGGCTATTCCATCACGGCACCGATTGTCGACGAGGATCGCGCTCCGGTTTCGACGGTGCTCGACGAGAGCTACAAGATTGCGATCACCCGTCTTGGCGACCGCATCCGCGTTGGCGGTATGGCGGAAGTCTCGGGCTTCACCACGGACCTGCCTGCCGCGCGGCGCGCAACGCTCGATCTGTCGGTAACGGACCTGTTCCCCGGCGGCGATCTGAAAGCGGCAACCTTCTGGTCCGGCCTGCGCCCGATGACACCGGATTCCACGCCGATCATCGGTGCAACGCGCTACGACAACGTGTTCATCAATGCCGGTCACGGAACGCTCGGCTGGACGATGTCGTGCGGTTCCGGCAAATTGCTCGCCGACCTTATTTCCGGCAACAAGCCGGATATCCGGGCCGACGATCTCGGTATTTCCCGCTACGAATAGACTATTTGCACGAAATTGAATCGCCTTCCTCAAGGCGATTCAAAAACTCGGCGGCGTGCAGGCGCTGACGATTTCGCATGGCACCGGTCCGACGCAACGGAACCGGTGCGGCAGCTTGCTGGAAAAGTAATAGGCGTCACCCGGCCCCAGAATGCGGCGTTCACTGCCGACCGTCACTTCGATGCGGCCAGAAATGACGATGCCGCCTTCCTCGCCCTCGTGCATCAAAAGCACTTTTCCCGTATCGGAACCCGGCTCATAACGCTCCTTCAGCATCTGTAAAGAGCGCGAAAACAGATGGTCTCCCACCTGCCGATAGGAAATTGGGCCCTTGCCGATTTCCACCAGTTCCTCGGCCTGATAGAATACCTTGTGCGGCGCATCCGGTTCGAGCGCGAAAAACTCGGCCATGCCGATGGGAATACCGTCGAGAATGCGCTTCAATGCACCGACGGACGGATTGGACTGATTGGCCTCGATGAGGGAGATGGTGGAGTTGGTCACACCTGCCCTTTTGGCCAGCTCACGCTGCGACAGATTCTGCCGCATGCGCACATAACGAAGCCTCCCGCCGATATCGATGCTCATCGAACTCTTCCCCATGTTTATGATGTTCGATATAGCACAAACTTGATAATTATCCCACATAAAAACAATAGCTTAATATCTTGAAGAAAAGGACTTGTTGCACCTCGCAAAGCGTGGCCTGCTGCTTACAAATAGGAGGTAATTATGCTCACCAAAACCAACACGCCAAGCCTTGAGAACTTCTGGATGCCGTTCACCGCGAACCGGCAGTTCAAGGCAGCGCCTCGCCTGCTCGCAAGTGCTTCGGGCATGTATTACACCGACACCGATGGCAATCAGGTTCTGGATGGCACGGCTGGTCTCTGGTGCTGCAATGCCGGTCATGGCCGCAAGCGCATCACCGAAGCTGTCGAGCGCCAGATTTCGACCATGGATTTCGCACCGACCTTCCAGATGGGCCATAATGTGGCTTTCGACTTTGCTGAAAAGCTCGCGGCCATCGCGCCGGGCGGACCGGATGCAAAACTTGACCGCGTATTCTTCACCAATTCCGGTTCGGAATCGGTCGATACCGCACTGAAGATCGCCATCGCCTATCAGCGCGCCATCGGCCAGGGCACCCGCACCATGGTTCTGGGTCGCGAAAAGGGCTATCACGGCGTTGGTTTCGGCGGCATTTCCGTCGGCGGCCTTGTCAATAACCGCCGCGTCTTCCCACAGATTCCTGCCGACCATCTGCGTCATACGCTCGATATCGAGAAGAACGCCTTCTCCAAGGGCCTGCCTGCAAACGGCATCGAACTTGCCGACGATCTGGAACGTCTCGTCCAGCTGCATGGCGCTGAAAAGATCGCTGCGGTTATCGTTGAACCGATGTCCGGTTCGGCTGGCGTCATCCTGCCACCGAAGGGCTATCTGGAACGCCTCCGCGCTACGGCAGACAAGCATGGCATCCTCCTGATCTTCGACGAAGTCATCACCGGTTTCGGCCGCCTCGGCACGCCGTTTGCCGTTGATTATTTCGGCGTCGTGCCCGACCTCGTGACAACCGCCAAGGGCCTGACCAATGGCGCCATCCCGATGGGCGCAGTCTTCGCTGCCCGCAAGGTCTATGATGGCCTCATGACCGGCCCCGAAAACGCCATCGAGTTGTTCCATGGCTACACCTATTCCGGCCATCCGGTTGCCGCTGCTGCCGGCCTTGCAACACTGGAAGTCTATGCCGAGGAAGGCTTGCTGACGCGCGGTGCGGAACTTGCCAATCATTGGCAGGAGGCACTCCATTCGCTCAAGGGCGTTTCGAACGTCATCGACATTCGCAACCTCGGTCTGGTTGGCGCCATCGAACTCTCGTCGCGCAAGGATGCACCGGGCGCCCGCGCCTACGATGTTTTCGTGGATTGCTTCAAGAAGGGCCTGCTCATCCGCGTAACCGGCGATGTGATCGCGCTTTCGCCACCGCTGATCGTGGAAAAGGAACAGATCGACACGATCGTGTCCGTCATCGGTGACGCCATCAAACGCGCAGCCTGACCTTCACCCAAGTCATGCTGCCTTTTAGAGCGCATCCCGAAAAGTGTGCAACGGTTTTCGGACAAGATGCGCTCTATTTTTAAACTACGCATCGATTTTTAGACCGATGCGCTCGCCGCCGCTGTTCCCCTGCGGCGGCTTTTTTTTGATAACAGCAATTCATTCGCCGCTATCGGGAAATATCAAACCGCGATACTATTCAGAACGTATATTGTCTTGTTTCGGGAACCTTTTGGCCTCGCATACATCCAATGAAACTCCACAGGAGTTTGACCCATGCGTGCAAAAACAGCGTTACCCGCCACCTCTCCAACATTTCAGGATGATCTTGTCCTCGCCCAGTGCGCAAAAATGCACGATCTGGAAGCGCTGCGCAAAGTCATGCAGACCAACAATCAGCGGCTCTATCGTCTGGCCCGCGGCATCGTGCGCAACGACAGCGAAGCGGAAGATGTGGTTCAGGAGACCTATTTTCTGGCTTTCAGGAGTCTTGATCGCTTTCGCGGCCAATCCAGCCTGACCACGTGGCTATCCCGTATTGCAATTCACGAAGCCCTCGGTCGTCTGCGCAAAACCCGGAAGGTCGAGAAGCTTCTTGAGACCACACCCGACACAAACAATATCATCCCGTTTCCATCCGACATGAGCGTGAATGACCCCGAACGCAGTTTTGCGCAGCGCCAGATATTGCAGCTGGTCGAACAGGCAACGGATAATCTGCCGGAAATTTTTCGCCTCGTATTCGTCGCACGGGTCATTGAAGGCTTGAGCGTGGATGAAACAGCCGAATTGTTGAATCTGCGCCCGCAAACCGTAAAGACACGTCTTCACCGCGCCCGATATCTGTTGCGAAAACAGCTGGACGAGAAAATCGGCCCTGTATTACTGGATGCCTTTCCCTTCGCAGGCAAACGCTGCGAGCGGATTATAATCGCCGTTTTGGCGCGGCTGGACGAACTGACATAATGTCAGGAACCTTTTGAACTCTCCTGCATCCAATAGCTGTCACTAGAGCATTTCCAGCAAAAGTGCGAAGCGGTTTTGCGTAGGATAATGCGACGAAACAACTATCTGGAGCCCGTAAAAAGGCGCCGGACAAGGGAGAGTTCCATGTCTATTCGTTCAGTTGTATCCGTTGCTACAATTTGCATTTGCGGCAGTCTGTCTTTGGCAATTGCCCATGACGGAAAATTACACGATCCGGCGATAGCCCATATCGCCTACACGGCAGGCGCCATCGATGTCGCGGCTGCCAAACAGGCCCTCGAAAAATCCAAAAACAAAACGGTGCTTGAGTTCGCACAGACCATGCTGCGTGATCATGAAGCGGTCAATCAGCAGGCGCTCGCTCTGGTCAAGAAACTGAACGTCACACCGGAGGATAACGACACAAGCAAAGCCTTGTCCAAAGCGGCAGCAGAAGAACTGACCAGGTTGAGCAAGCTCGATGGCGCAGCTTTCGACAAATCCTATGTCGACAACGAGGTTGCCTATCATAAGGAAGTGAACAAGGCGCTGAAAACCGCACTTATCCCGTCCGCCAGCAACACTGAACTGAAGAGCCTGCTCAAAACCGGTCTCAAATTGTTCCAGAGCCATGAGCAACATGCCGAACACATCGCCATGTCTTTGAAATAGGACCGGTCCGATGAGATATGTTCAAGCTGTCACCATACTTGCCGGGCTGCTGATTATCAGTGTCCCGGCAGAGGCGAAAACGATTGAGATTACGGTCGAGAAACTTGCTTTTTCGCCGCAGAACATTGAGGCAAATGTGGGCGATGTGATCGAATGGAACAACAAGGACCCCATGCAGCACACCGCAACCGTAAAGGGAGGATGGGATATTCTCCTGCCACCCGGGAAGGTTACGAGACAGGTTCTGAAATCGCCAGAAGCGGTCAAATTTTACTGCCGTTTTCACCCCGATATGATCGGAAAGCTAACAGTCAAACCATGACGAAAAGCGCGCCGATGCGTTTGCCGGGCCGTAATGTGCAGGACCAGCCACTTATCCTCCCTGCGATGGCGTGAAATTCGCCACCAGCGCATGGCTGTCGCCGGGATAGGTAAAGCGTACATGTGTTACCGGCTGGTCAGCATTCCAGGTCTGGCGCTCGATCACCAGACAGGGCGCCCCCAGCGGAATACCGAGCATGCCAGCATTTTCCTGCGTGGCGGCAATCGCACGTATCGAGTGTTTTGCGCTACTCCACGGCACGCACGAAACCAGCCATGGTCCCGGTGAATTTTCAGCAAAGTCAGTCTGCGCAGCGGTCGGAACCGCATCCAGACTGATGATGCGCTCTTCCAAAGCGAAGACACGCTTGCCGGCATAGTGACGGCAGACGAGTTCAACCAGCGGCGTATGGCGCGGCATGTCGATATGCCTTGCATCGGCTGGTCCGCTCAATCGCTCGCGCCGGCTCGTCAGCTCGAACCGATAAGCGGCGCCAAGCGCTGCTACTTCATCGCGAATATCGTGGATTTCGAGGATTGCGGCCTGCGATTGCGGAAAGGAAACAAAACTGCCGGATCTCCGCTTGCGCTCAATCAGACCGGCCTTTGCCAGCTGCGTCAGCGCCTTGTTCACGGTCATGCGTGAACAGCCATATTGTTCCGTCAGCTCGTGTTCGAACGGGATGCGATGACCGGGCAGCCATTCTCCTGACAGGATGCGCGATTCTATATCGTCCAGAATACGCTGATGCAGCGAAAGCACCGGTGCGTCCTTTACGATCAAATCTTCGCCAGCCATGCCATCTCCTGTCAGGCGAGTAATTCGCCGATCACTGTCTGGAAAGCACGCTCGGCTTCATCGCGCAAGCGGTGACGCCCGCCTTCCACCTGTTTAACGCCGCGCACCCATACATCGGACGGTCGTGCGCGACCGCCAAAAATCCAGCCATCGAGCACTGCGTCGCCTTTTGCATGTGGCAGACGCGCCGCATCAAGCGCAACGAAATCGGCCGAAGCCCCCGCTTCCAAGCCATCGCCTGCGCGTCCCATGGCGATATTGCCGCCGGTCACCGCGCCATCGAACAGTGCGCGGCCTGTCGAGCCTGCGTTCTCGGCCAGAACATTGCGCGCGCGGTGCAGGAGACGCTGCGAATATTCGTACTGGCGTAACTCATCGCTAATGCCGATCAGCACATTGGAATCCGAGCCGACGCCGAACTTGCCGCCTGCTTCGTGGAAGACCGTGGCATTGAAGGTTCCGTCGCCGAGATTGGCCTCCGTCACAGGACAAAGACCAGCAATCGCGCCCGCCTCGGCCATACGCACAGTTTCCGCATCGGTCATGTGGGTCGCGTGAATGAGACACCAGCGCGAAGACAATTCCTGATGATCGAGCAGCCATTCGACCGGTCGTTGGCCCGACCATGCGATGCAATCGTCCACTTCCTTCACCTGTTCGGCAATATGAATGTGGATCGGCGCATTGGGCAGAAGTTTTGCTGCAAAAGCCAGCTCATCCGGCGTCACAGCACGCAAGCTGTGCGGGGCTACGCCAAGCACGGCACCATCGAAACCGACAAGCGCCTTCTGGCAGCCTTCGATTAGGCGCGCAAAGCTTGCTTCATCATTGATAAACCGACGCTGGCCTTCATTCGGAGCAGCACCGCCAAAGGTCGAATGCGCATAAAGCACTGGCAGCAATGTCAGGCCGATACCCGCTGCTCCGGCCGCGGAAACGATGCGATCCGCCATCTCGGAAATATTGCCGTAAGGTGTACCGTCGCGGTCATGATGCAGATAGTGAAACTCGCCGACGCGGGTAAATCCTGCCTCCAGCATGTCGACATAAAGCCGCAGCGCCGCAGCTTCGGCCTGTTCCGGCGACATGGTGAGCGCAAACTTGTACATGATCTCGCGCCAGCTCCAGAAGCTGTCAGCAGAAGGTCCACGCCGCTCAGCCAGTCCTGCCATGCCATATTGGAACGCATGGCTGTGCAGATTTGGCATGCCTGAAACGATCACTGTATGGTGTTCGTCGCCCGACTGCGCACTGACGCCGGTTTCCACAGATGCGATTTTTCCATCGACAATGCCAAGACGCACATCATCCGCCCAACCTGTTTGCAGAAGCGCCTGACCGGCATGGATAAATTGCGTTTTTGTGGCTGCGGCAGACATTCGAACAAGCTCCTCATTTCGCCAAATTCACACGCCGATCTTTCAACAGATCGCAAATGGATGCATTTTTTCTCTTGGCGGCTCCGTTAATATGTATATACATTATTGAAAAACAGGGGAAGCGAGAAAACGCTCATGCCAGATAAAACAAGCTACATTTTCAGCAACGCCCGTATCGCCACCTTGGGTGAAAACGCCGAGGGTCTGGGGCTCATCGACAATGCCGCGCTCGCCGTGAAAGACGGCAAGATCGCTTATGTCGGTCCGGAAAATGCTCTGCCTGCTGAATATGCATCTTTCGAGAAAATCGACTGCGAGAACCGCCTGATCACGCCCGGCCTGATCGACTGCCACACGCATCTTGTCCATGCGGGCAACCGCGCCCATGAATTTGAGCTGCGCCTGAATGGTGCCACTTACGAAGAAGTGGCACGTGCAGGCGGCGGCATTGTTTCCTCAGTCAAGAACCTGCGTGCTGCCAGCGAAGATGATCTGGTGCGCGAAACCCTGCCCCGTCTCGATGCACTGATTGCAGAAGGTGTCACCACCGTTGAAGTCAAGTCCGGCTATGGCCTCGACCGTGACAGCGAAATCAAGTCGTTGAAAGCCGCCCGCCGTCTTAGCGAAGAGCGCGACGTGGCGGTCCGCACCACCTTCCTTGGCGCGCACGCCCTGCCGCCGGAAATGAATGGCGACAAGGCCGCCTATATCGACCGCGTCATCAACGATATGCTTCCGGCTATCGCCGCTGAAAATCTGGCCGATGCGGTTGACGGTTTTTGCGAAGGCATCGCCTTCCTGCCGGATGAAATCACCCGCGTCTTCGATGCGGCCAAGGCGCATAATATTCCGGTCAAGCTTCATGCCGACCAGTTGTCCAATCTGCATGGTGCGGCTCTTGCAGCATCTTATGATGCGCTTTCAGCCGATCATCTGGAATATACGGATGCGGACGGCGCTGCCGCTATGGCCAAGGCCGGAACGGTAGCTGTGCTGCTGCCCGGCGCCTACTACTTCATTCGCGAAACACAAAAGCCGCCGGTCGAGCTTTTCCGTGCTGCGGGTACCAAGATGGCGCTCGCCACCGACAACAATCCCGGCACCTCGCCGCTGACCTCGCTTCTGCTCACCATGAATATGGGCGCAACGCTCTTCCGCATGACGGTCGATGAATGCATTGCAGGCGTGACCCGCGAAGCAGCGCGCGCACTCCGGCTTCTTGATCAGACCGGCACGCTGGAAATTGGCAAGGATGCCGACCTCGCAATCTGGGACGTCGAGCGCCCGGCAGAGCTTGTTTATCGCATCGGCTTCAACCCGCTCTGGAAGCGTGTGTTCAAAGGCCAAATCTGAGTTTTTGTTTCAACGCGCATCTCGAAAACCGCTTCACGTTTTTCGAGATGCGCTCTTTGGGAGTTTTCCATGACCCTCGTATTGAAGCCCGGCAGCGTGCCGCTTGAAACACTTGAAACAATCTATCGCGAAGGTCTCCCCGTCCGCATCGACACTGCTTTTCACGCAGGCGTCGAAAAGGCTGCGGCACGCATTGCGGAAATCGCGGCAGGGGATGAACCGGTTTACGGCATCAATACCGGCTTCGGAAAACTTGCCTCGATCCGTATTGCGGCGGGCGATGTCGCCACGCTCCAGCGCAATCTGATCCTGTCGCATTGCTGCGGCGTCGGCGAACCGCTTTCGGAAAATATCGTGCGCCTCATCATGGCGCTGAAGCTGATTTCGCTCGGTCGTGGCGCTTCCGGCGTACGACTTGAAGTCATCACCCTCATCGAAGACATGCTGGGAAAAGGCGTGATCCCGATGATCCCGGAAAAGGGTTCCGTTGGCGCGTCCGGTGACCTTGCACCGCTGGCGCACATGACTGCGGCCATGATCGGTGAAGGTGAAGCCTTTTATCAGGGCGAACGCCTGCCGAGCGCGAAGGCACTCGAAAAGGCCGGGCTGAAGCCGGTTGTGCTTGCTGCCAAGGAAGGGCTGGCGCTGATCAACGGCACGCAGACCTCGACTGCTCTGGCACTGGCAGGTCTTTTCCGTGCGCATCGCGCCGCACAGACAGCGCTCATCACCGGCGCATTGTCCACCGATGCCGCCATGGGATCGGACGCACCTTTCCACGAGGAAATCCACACGCTACGCGGCCATAAGGGCCAGATCGACGCTGGCCGGGCACTGCGCGCCCTGCTCGAAGGTTCCATCATCCGCCAGAGCCACCTTGAGGGCGACCAGCGCGTGCAGGACCCCTATTGCATTCGCTGCCAGCCGCAAGTTGATGGCGCTTGCCTCGACATTCTGCGTCAGGCAGCCCGCACACTGGAAATCGAAGCCAATGCGGTCACCGACAATCCGCTCGTTCTCTCGGACGGTCGCGCCGTGTCGGGCGGCAATTTCCATGCCGAACCTGTTGCCTTCGCCGCCGATCAGATTGCGCTGGCCGTCTGCGAAATCGGCGCGATTTCGCAGCGCCGCATCGCGCTTTTGGTTGACCCCGCCCTCTCCTTCGGTCTTCCTGCCTTCCTCGCCCGCAAGCCGGGCCTCAATTCCGGCCTGATGATCGCAGAAGTCACCTCTGCAGCACTCATGAGCGAAAACAAGCAGATGGCGCATCCGGCTTCGGTCGATTCCACCCCGACCTCGGCCAATCAGGAAGACCATGTGTCCATGGCCTGCCATGGCGCGCGCCGCCTGTTGCAGATGACCGCCAACCTCAACGCCATTATCGGTATTGAGGCGCTGACCGGCGGATTAGGCGTCGAGCTGCGCGAGCCGCTGACCACTAGCCCCGAGCTTGCCAAGGTGATCGCCGCGTTGCGCGGCCGCGTGCCGACGCTGGAAGACGACCGCTATATGGCAGACGACCTCAAGAATGCCGCTGAGCTGGTGGCTGACGGTGCACTTGCCGGGGCGGTTTCGAGCGGCATCCTGCCCTCTCTGGAGGCGTGATCATGAGTCCGTTCGAAGTTCGTCAGGGAACCTCGCCCGTCATTCTGGGCCTTCCCCATACGGGCACGGATGTTCCTGACGACATCTGGTCACGGCTCAACGACAATGGCCGGATACTTGCCGATACCGACTGGCATATTCACCAGCTCTATGATGGCCTTATTGATGGCGCAACCACGGTGCGCGCCACCTTCCATCGCTATTGCATCGATGCCAATCGTGATCCGGCGGGTGTCAGCCTCTATCCGGGCCAGAACACCACGACGCTGATCCCGGAAACCGACTTTGACGGCATTGCCATCTGGAAAGACGGCGAAGCACCAAAGGAAGCCGATATTGCCGACCGCATCACGCGCTTCCACAAGCCCTATCACGACGCGCTTTTAGCCGAAATCGAGCGTGTGAAGGCGATCCATGGCGTCGCCATCCTTTATGACTGCCATTCGATCCGCTCGCATATTCCGTTCCTGTTCGAAGGCAAATTGCCGGATTTCAACATCGGCACGGACATGGGCAAGACCTGCGATCCGAAGATCGAAGCTGCCGCCGTTGAGGTTACGGGACGGGCCGAAGGCTACACGTCGATTCTCAATGGCCGCTTCAAGGGCGGCTGGACGACGCGCCATTACGGCAAGCCGGAAACTGGCGTTCACGCCATCCAGATGGAGCTTGCCCAATCCACGCATCTTGCGACCGAAGCGGTTCCCTTCGCCTATGACGAGGCCAGGGCGGACAAGCTTCGCGTGCATCTCAAAACTCTTTTGCAGCGGCTGGAAGCAATAGCCGCAGAACTGAAATCCTGAGGAGAACACCATGTCCAATCCACGCCATAACGAGCGCGAAGTCCGCGCGCCCCGCGGAGACGAACTCAACGCCAAGAGCTGGCTGACCGAAGCGCCGCTTCGCATGCTGATGAACAACCTTGACCCCGATGTCGCCGAACGCCCGCACGAGCTGGTCGTCTATGGCGGCATTGGCCGCGCTGCGCGCACATGGGATGATTTCGACAAGATTGTCGCGACCCTCAAGACGCTCAATGAAGACGAAACCTTGCTGGTGCAGTCGGGCAAGCCGGTGGGCGTGTTCCGCACCCACAAGGATGCACCGCGCGTTCTCATCGCCAATTCCAACCTCGTGCCGCATTGGGCGACCTGGGATCATTTCAACGAACTGGATAAGAAGGGTCTTGCCATGTATGGCCAGATGACCGCCGGTTCGTGGATCTACATCGGCGCGCAGGGCATCGTTCAGGGCACCTACGAAACCTTCGTGGAAGCCGGTCGCCAGCATTATGATGGCAACCTCAAGGGCAAATGGATTCTGACCGGCGGCTTGGGCGGCATGGGCGGCGCACAGCCTCTGGCAGCTGTCATGGCAGGCGCTTGCTGCCTTGCGGTCGAATGCGACGAAACCCGCGCTGATTTCCGCCTGCGCACCCGTTATGTCGATGAAAAGACCCATAGCCTCGACGAAGCACTGGCCAAGATCGATGCATGGACCAAGGCAGGCGAAGCCAAGTCCATCGCGCTCATCGGCAATGCGGCTGAAATCTATCCGGAACTCGTCAAGCGCGGCGTACGCCCCGACATCGTCACCGACCAGACCTCGGCACATGATCCGGTACATGGCTATCTGCCAATCGGCTGGACCGTCGCCGAATGGCGCGCCAAGCAGGAAAGCGATCCGAAGGGCGTTGCGAAAGCCGCCCGCGCTTCGATGAAGGTGCAGGTTCAGGCCATGCTCGACTTCTGGAATGCTGGCATTCCAACCGTCGATTACGGCAACAATATCCGCCAGATGGCACTCGAAGAAGGTCTGGAAAACGCCTTCGATTTCCCGGGCTTCGTGCCTGCCTATATCCGCCCGTTGTTCTGCCGCGGCATTGGCCCATTCCGCTGGGCTGCCCTTTCCGGCGATCCGGAAGATATCGCCAAGACCGACGCCAAGGTGAAGGAGCTGCTGCCAGACAACAAGCACCTGCACAACTGGCTCGACATGGCAAAGGAACGTATCGAGTTTCAGGGCCTGCCAGCACGCATCTGCTGGGTCGGTCTCGGTGACCGCCATCGTCTCGGCCTCGCCTTCAACGAAATGGTCCGCAATGGCGAGCTAAAGGCACCAATCGTTATCGGTCGCGATCACCTCGATAGCGGCTCGGTGGCTTCGCCGAACCGCGAAACGGAAGCCATGAAGGATGGCTCGGACGCAGTCTCCGACTGGCCGCTGCTCAATGCTCTGCTCAACACCGCTTCGGGCGCAACGTGGGTGTCACTCCATCACGGCGGCGGCGTCGGCATGGGCTTCAGCCAGCATTCCGGCATGGTCATCTGCTGTGACGGCACCGAAGATGCCGATCAGCGCATCGGTCGCGTGTTGTGGAACGACCCGGCCACCGGCGTCATGCGCCATGCCGATGCGGGCTACGATATCGCGCTCGACTGGGCGAAGCAGCAGGGCCTGCGCCTTCCAGCCATCCTTGGCAACTAAGAAATCAATGAAAGGCGGCCCTTCCGGGGGCCGCCTTTTTCATAGCTGGATAATACGTAAATACTGGGGAATAACGATGACAGACGTAGCGCTTGGCCGTAATGAGCCCTCTCGTGGATCGGCGGCTTTGAAACTGGTCATATACAGCTTCATAGGCATATTTTTCTTTTTCGTGCCCGTCACCATTGGCGGTAAATCGACCATCCTGCTCGATCACGCCGCGACCGCGATTGCCACGCAGCTTCGCCCTGCCGCTCTCGTTTTCGTCTGCTTGCTTATCGCTTATGGTGCCTTTGCACCTTTCGTAACGGGCACGTGGAAAAAGAATGTAACCGAAAGAATTTTCTCGGTTCTGCGTCTGCTCGGCCTCATTGCGACTGCCATGTATCTCGCCAATATCGGTCCGGCTGCACTTTTCACGCCCGATATGCTGCCGTTCCTGTTCGACAAGCTCGTATTGTCGGTCGGCCTGATCGTGCCGATCGGTGCACTGGCACTGGCTTTCCTGATTGGCTATGGCCTGCTCGAATTTACCGGCGTCATCGTACAACCAGTCATGCGCCCGATCTGGCGCACGCCGGGCTGGTCGGCCATCGATGCCGTGGCATCGTTCGTCGGCAGCTATTCGCTGGCACTTCTCATCACCGATCGCGTCTACAAGGAAGGCAAATACACCGCCCGCGAAGCGGCAATCGTCGCCACCGGCTTTTCCACGGTATCAGCCACCTTCATGATCATCGTCGCAAAGACGCTGGGCCTTATGGACGCGTGGAACCTCTATTTCTGGACCACTTTCTTCGTGACTTTCATTGTCTCCGCGATCACCGCACGCATCTGGCCATTGAGCCGCATGGATCATCCGGGCGACCGCGATACCCCATTGCCCGAAGGCAAAGGCCGTATTCAAACGGCAATCGACACCGGCATCCAGCAGGCACAAAATGCCCCCAAGCTTCTGCCGCTTCTCGGGGCGACGTTCCTTGATGGCCTGCGCATGGCAGCCATGATCCTTCCCAGCATCATGGCGGTCGGGCTTCTCGGCCTGCTTGCGTCCAAATATACGCCGATCTTTGATCTTCTGGGTCTGGCGCTCTATCCGTTTACATGGCTTGCGCAACTGGCCGATCCGATGCTTGCCGCAAAATCCATGGCGTCCGGCCTTGCAGAAATGTTCCTGCCAGCCATCCTCTTGAAGGACGCCGATGTCGTTTTGAAGTTCGTCGCCGCCGTTGTCTCGGTCAGCCAGGTTCTCTTCCTGTCGGCCTCAATCCCTTGCGTCCTTGCCACCTCGATCCCGCTCAAGTTCCGGGACCTGATCGTGATCTGGTATATCCGCACGGCACTCAGCATCCTGCTAACGGCACCAATTGCCTTCTGGGCAGCATCCAATGGATGGCTCGGTTGATGGTCGAAATTCTCAAGGCCGAAAGTCATCGCCACATGCCATGGAAAAATGGCGGCGGCGTTACGGTCGAAATCGCCGTCCATCCGGAAGGCGCGTCAGTCGATAATTTCGACTGGCGCATTTCCATGGCGACCGTCGCCAGCGATGGCCCGTTTTCCATCTTTCCCGGCATCGACCGCACATTGTCGGTGCTGGAAGGAGACGGCATCTTGCTCGATGTCGAAGGACAGCAGAGCACCCTCACCTGCGAAAGCGTACCGCTGTTCTTCGCTGCGGATGCTCAATCCAGCGCACGGCTGATCGGATCGGCCATTACCGACCTCAATGTGATGACCCGGCGCGGACGGTTTGCCCATATGGTCCGGCGCCTGCCCGTCAACGGCACCACGCTCACCCAGGCCAATGGCAATCTGGTTCTTCTTTTCTGTGCCGAAGGTCAGATCGATCTGACACTCGCGGCGAAAACGACGAAACTTGAGCAGCATGATTGCGCGGTCGCCACAAACTGCGACGCCTTGCCTCTTGAACTAAAGGGGAAGGGAGCCGCTTACCTGATTTCGATTAGCCCAATCTGATCAGTAGTTTACGACTATTCCATCGAGAATGAAGTATTCAAAGAACCGCAACGAACTCTCTGGACAGACGATACGGTCCTGTTAATTTGGCAGGAGTAAGAGACAAAAAAGTCTCACTATAAAAGGGGTACTACACATGAAGAAATCATTGCTTGCCGGGGCGGTACTAGCAGCTTTCACGTTAACGTCTGCGGCGCACGCTGAAACTGCCGTTTCCCTTGGCTTTTCCGGCTGGACCGGCTTTGCTCCGCTGACGCTTGCCAAGGAAGCCGGAATTTTCAAGAAGAATGGCCTCGACGTCACACTGACCAAAATCCCGCAGGCAAGCCGCCATCTGGCCCTCGCTTCCGGTGATATCCAGTGCGCGGCCACCACCGTTGAAACATGGATTGTCTGGAACGCGGCTGGCGTGAAGACCAAGCAGATATTCCAGATGGACAAGTCCTACGGTGCCGATGGTATTGCGGTGCGCGCCGATGTGAATTCCTTCGCCGATCTGAAGGGCAAGACGGTTGCCGCTTCTGCTCCGGGTACGTCGCCCTATTTCCTTCTCGCCTTCATGCTCGCCAAAAACGGTATGACGACCAAGGACGTCAAGGTCGTCAATATGGAGCCGGGACCGGCTGCACAGGCTTTCGTGGCCGGCCAGAACGATGCCGCCATGACCTACGAGCCTTATCTTTCAACCGTGCGCGCAGCACCCGACAAGGGCAAGATTCTTGCCACCACGCTCGATTATCCTGCGGTCATGGACACGGTCGGCTGCACGCCCGATTTCCTTGGAAAGAACCCCGAAGCCGCCAAGGCGCTTGCCGACAGCTACTTTGAAGCGCTGCAGATGATCGCTTCCGACAAGGCGAAGTCCTATGAAATCATGGGCAAGGACGTGAAGCAGTCGGGCGAGGATTTCGGCAAGTCGGCAGACTATCTTCGCTGGCAGGACAAGGCAGCCAACCAGAAGTTCTTTGAAGGTGAATTCAAGGAGTTTTCAACCGAAGCCGCCGATCTTCTGCTGAAGGCGGGTGTGATCAAGTCGAAGCCCAATCTCGATGACATCGTGGATACAAGCTTCATCAAGTAACATCGCTTCATATGCAAGCCCGGACGACACGTCCGGGCTTCCTTATTTTCTGCCCGTCGAGTGCGGCGGATGCGCGACTAAACAGGAAAATATATGCAGCCCTTGCAGCCTATAGGCAGTCAGACCCGGATATTACTGGGCATTCTATTCTTCGTTCTCTTCTTTGTGTTCTGGGGTATCGCCACTCTGGGCGGTTTCGTTTCCCCGACATTCCTCGCCGACCCGATCACCATGGTCAAAGACGGTTGGGATCTTATCGCCAATCAAGGCTTTATGTCCGATATCGGAATGACTGTCTGGCGCGTGCTTGGCGGCTTCATACTCGCTAGCGTCGTTGCCATTCCGCTCGGCATCGCCATGGGCGCATACAAGCCGATTGAAGCGCTGCTGGAGCCCTTCGTCTCTTTTGCGCGCTATCTTCCCGCTTCGGCTTTCGTTCCGCTGTTGATCCTCTGGTCAGGCATTGGTGAAACACAGAAGCTGCTCGTCATTTTCATCGGCGCGGTGTTCCAGATCATTCTCATGATCGCCGTGACGGTCTCCAATACGCGTCGCGATCTTGTCGAAGCAGCCTACACGCTCGGCGCATCAAACAGCGGCATCATTCGCCGCGTACTTATGCCTGCCAGTGCGCCGGACATTGCCGAAACGCTGCGCCTCGTGCTCGGCTGGGCATGGACCTATGTGATCGTGGCCGAACTCATCGGCGCATCGTCCGGCATCGGCTACATGATCATCAACTCTCAGGCCCTGATGGCCACCGGCCAGATCATCTTCGGCATCATCGTGATCGGCGTCATCGGTCTGATCTCGGACCTTGCCTTCAAATATTTCAACCGCTGGCTCTTTGCATGGAGGTTCGCATAATGGTTACCAAAAGCGACCAGGAACTTGTCATCAAGGGCGTGAGCCGCACCTTTCCGGGCGTGCATGGTGGCAAGCCGACACTGGCATTGCAGCCGACCGACCTCATCATCCCGAAAAATGATTTCGTGACCGTTCTCGGCCCCTCGGGCTGCGGCAAGTCCACGCTTCTTCGCATCATTGCCGGTCTCGACAAACCGACCACCGGCACCGTGACGCTGGAGGGCAATCCTGTCACCGGACCGGGTGCAGATCGCGGCATGGTGTTCCAGTCCTACACGCTGTTCCCATGGCTCACCATCCGGCAGAATGTCGGCTTCGGGCTTCGTGAGAAAGGCGTGCCGGAAAAACAGGCGCGTGAAATCGTGGACAGCTATATCGACAAGGTCGGACTGCGCGGCTTTGAAGATCACTGGCCAAAGCAGCTTTCGGGCGGCATGCAGCAGCGTACGGCGATTGCCCGCGCACTCGCCAACGACCCAAAGATCCTGCTTCTCGACGAGCCGTTCGGCGCTCTGGACAACCAGACCCGCGGACTGATGCAGGAGCTTCTGCTCGGCATCTGGGAGCGGGAGCACAAGACGGTCATCTTCGTCACCCACGACATCGAGGAAGCCATATTCATGGCAACCCGCGTGGTCACGATGACGGCTCGTCCGGGCAAGATCAAATCGATCACGCCGGTCGATATCGCGCATCCGCGCACCTACCACGTCAAGGCAAGCCCGGAATTCTCCGAACTACGTCTGAAGTTGACCGAGGAAATCCGCAGCGAAGCCATTGCGGCAGCAAAGCAGGCTGCCTGAAAATAGCTGTTTCCCATTGCAGCCGACTGACCTATGAAAAGACTGCGACTTGATCGCAGTCTTTTCGTTTCAGGACACATCCAATCATGGCCGTTTCAGCAGAAGAACTTGAAAACCGCATCGTCTATGTCAACGGCGAATATGTTTCCGCCCGCGATGCGCGCATTTCCATCTTTGACCGTGGCTTCCTGTTCGGCGACGGTATTTACGAAGTGACTGCCGTGCTCGAAAGCAAGCTCATCGACAGCGAGCCGCATATGCGACGCCTGCGCCGCTCGACCGGCGAGATCGGTATTCCGATGCCGATGAACGAAGACGAGATCGTTGCCATCGAGCGTGAGCTGATCCGCCGCAACAATCTGACCGAAGGTCTGGTCTATCTGCAGGTGACACGCGGCGACGGGCGCGACCGTGATTTCGTGCCCGCGAAAGGCATGAAGCCTTCGGTTGTCCTGTTCACGCAGGAAGCCAATCTGCTCGACAAGCCTGCGCTGAAAACCGGTGCCCGTGTGCTTTCGCTGGATGATCTGCGCTGGAAGCGCCGCGACATCAAGACGGTCTGTCTGCTGCCACAAGCGCTTGCCAAGGAAATCGCCAAGAACGCCGGTTGCGATGAAGCGTGGATGATTGAAGACGGCTATGTAACCGAAGGCGCATCGTCGACCGCCTATATCGTGACCGAAGATGATGTCGTCGTTACACGCCCGAACAGCAACTCCATTCTGCCCGGCTGCACACGGCTTTCGCTCCTGCAGCTGATCGCCGAGACCGGCATGAAGCTGGAAGAGCGGCTCTTCACCATTGATGAAGCCTATGCGGCAAAGGAAGCTTTCCTCACCAGCGCAGGCACATTCGTCACACCGATCACCGTCATTGACGAGAAAACCATCGGCACGGGTAAACCGGGTCCAGTTGCCCAGCGCCTGCGCGAAATCTATCTCGATCACGCCCGCCGCACGGCAATCTGAAAACTGAACCGCCGCACGTCAGTGAAGCGGCTAAGATTTTGGTTATGGCGAGCCGAAAATGGTGGAGTTTGAGAACCGGAGCGGAGCGTACTTCTGAACATAATCCCGAAAAGTTGCAGACTTTTCGGATAAGATTATGTGCCTAAACAAAGTACGTGAGCACCGGAAGCGCAAAACAACGCCATTTGCAGGCCGTCAGAGCCGAAATATCAGCGTTTCTGGTTATAGACGTCGATACAAACAGCCCCCAGCAGCACGATCCCCTTGATGACCTGCTGATAGTCGATACCGATGCCGAGGATCGACATGCCGTTGTTCATCACGCCCATGATGAGCGCGCCAATCACGGCACCCGTCACACGGCCCACACCGCCATAGGCGGAAGCACCGCCGATGAAGCAGGCTGCGATCACGTCCAGCTCGAAGCCGATACCGGCCTTGGGCGTTGCCGTGTTAAGGCGCGCCGCAAAGACCAGGCCAGCAAGCGCCGCCAGCACACCCATATTGACGAAAGCCAGAAATGTCAGCCGTTCGGTCTTCACACCCGAAAGCTTGGCCGCATGCCGGTTGCCGCCGACCGCATAAATTTGCCGCCCGAGCACGGTTCGATTGGTGAGGAACGCATAGGCCGCAATCAGAACGGCCATAATGATGAGGACGTTCGGCAATCCGCGATGCATTGAAATCAGCAACGACAAATAGGCAATCGCCGAAAAGAACAGGATGTTCTTGATGACGAAAAGGCCAAAAGGCTCCGTTTCCACTTCATGCGCGATATGACGCTGACGCGATTTGACATTCTGCCAGATCATGAAACCGGCCAGCAGCACGCCGATGATGAGCGATGTCAGATAGACGCCACCCGTCGTGCCGATGATTTCCGGAATAAAGCCGGACGATAGTTTCTGGAACACGACCGGGAACGGCCCGACCGACTGGCCGCCTAGCACGGCAAGCATCAGCCCCTTGAAGACCAGCATGCCAGCCAGCGTGACGATAAAGGACGGAATATTGAAATAGGCGACCCAAAAGCCCTGCATTGCGCCGATAATGCCCCCGGCCAGCAGGCACAGAATGGCGGCGATAGGAAACGGCACTCCCCATTTCACCATCATCACAGCCGCGAGCGCACCGATAAAGCCACAGACCGAGCCGACCGAAAGGTCGATGTGCCCGGTGACGATGATAAGCAGCATACCAAGCGCCATGATGACGATATAGCTGTTCTGCAGAACCAGATTGGTGAGGTTCAGCGGCTTCATCAGCACGCCGCCAGTCACGATCTGGAAGAAGATCATGATCGCGACCAGCGAGATCAGCATGCCGGATTCACGCAGATTGTTCTTGAGATACCGCCCCACGCTGCTCGCCGGAGCTTTCGATCCACTGCTTCCGATGATATTCTCGCTCATGGCCGTTTTCCCTTGTTCTGCATGATGGCGCGCATGATGTTTTCCTGCGTTGCTTCCTCGCCAGCGACTTCGCCGACAAAGGCTCCTTCATGCATGACGACGATGCGGTCGCAGATGCCGATCAGCTCCGGCATTTCCGAAGAAATGACGACCACGCCCTTGCCGCTATCCGCCAGTGAATTGATAATTGTGTAGATGTCATATTTCGCGCCGACATCGATGCCGCGCGTCGGTTCATCGAGGATCAGCACGTCGGGTCCGGTGAAGAGCCACTTCGATAGCACCACCTTCTGCTGGTTGCCGCCCGAAAGCGTGCCCGTCTCCTGATAGACATTGTGACAGCGAATGCTCATCTGTTCGCGATAGGAATTCGCGATCTTCATTTCGCGAATATCGTCGATGATGCCTTTCGGGCTGACGCCGCGTAAATGCGCAAGAGAGATGTTGCGCGAAATATTTTCGCCTAAGACCAGGCCGAGCTTCTTGCGATCCTCGGTCACATAGGCAAGCCCCGCCTTGATGGCCCGCGCCACAGTGGAAATATCGGCATTGTTGCCGTTGATACGCGCCTCGCCGCTGATATTCGTGCCCCATGAACGCCCGAACAGGCTCATGGCGAATTCTGTGCGTCCCGCCCCCATCAATCCGGCAATACCGACGATTTCACCTGCCCTCACCTTAAACGACACATTCTTGACCGAGTGCCGTTCCGGATGCAGCGGGTGATGCACCGACCAGTTGTCGACTTCGAAAATCACCTCACCAATCTTCGGATCGCGCTTCGGGTAGCGGCTTTCCAGATCGCGGTCGACCATCTTGCGAATGATGTCGTCTTCCTCGACCTCGCCCGCATTGCAGTCAAGTGTCGCCACTGCCTTGCCATCGCGCAGCACCGTGATCTTGTCGGCAACTTCGCGGATTTCATTGAGCTTGTGCGAAATGAGGATCGAGGTGATGCCTTGAGCACGAAACTCGCGCAGAAGCGCCAGCAATGCCGCGCTGTCCGTCTCGTTGAGGCTTGCGGTCGGTTCGTCGAGGATCAGAAGCCGCACGCGCTTCGACAATGCCTTGGCAATTTCGACCAGCTGCTGCTTGCCGACACCAATATCGGTGACGAGCGTATCGGGCGATTCCGACAGGCCAACCTTCTGCAAAAGCTCGCGGGTGCGCTTGTGCACCGTACTGCGGTCGATGACCCCGTAACTTGCCGGCGGATTGACGAGGAAAATGTTCTCGGCAATCGTCATGAGCGGTATGAGCGCCAGCTCCTGATGGATGATGACAATGCCAAGCGCTTCGGAATCGTTGATGTCGCGAAACTGTCGCTCTTCTCCGTCGAAGAAGATCGACCCCTCGTAGCTGCCATGCGGATAGACACCTGACAGCACCTTCATCAAGGTCGACTTGCCTGCTCCGTTCTCGCCGACAAAGGCATGAATCTCGCCCGGCATGACCGAGAAATTGACATCGCTCAGCGCTTTGACGACGCCGAAAGACTTGCTGATGCCGCGCATTTCCAGAAGCGGCTTGCCGGCGATTTCCGGCTTACCGTCAGACTGCTCGCGCAGGACAGGATTGGCTACATTCATCGCTCGCTCCCATTACAAATCTGCTTTGCCATTGCCCTCAACAAAAAGACAACGCTGTCAATCGCCGAGCCTACCCCAGCCGAAAGGCTGGGGATTTGGGGCAATGGCATGCAGAAAGGTTACGGGCATATCCTCCGATACGCCCGAGACCGCATTACTGGATCTGGTCTTCCTTGTAGTAACCGCTATCGACCAGAACCTGCTTCCAGTTCGACTTGTCGACGATCACCGGCTTGAGCAGATAGGACGGCACGACCTTGACGCCATTGTCATAGGTCTTGGTGTCGTTGACTTCCGGCTCCTTGCCGGTCATCAGCGCGTCGACCATATCGACCGTGACCTTGGCGAGTTCGCGCGTATCCTTGAAGATGGTCGAGTTCTGTTCGCCAGCGAGGATCGACTTCACCGAAGGCACTTCCGCATCCTGACCGGAAACGACCGGCATCGGCATGTCGCCACTGCCATAGCCTACACCCTTGAGGGACGACAGGATACCGATGGAGATGCCGTCATAAGGCGACAGGACTGCATCGAGCTTCTTGTCGGAATAATAGGCCGAAAGGATCGAGTCCATGCGGGCCTGAGCAGTTGCACCGTCCCAGCGCAGCGTTGCGACCTTGTCCATGCCGGTCTGGCCGCTGCCGATAACGACTTTGCCGCTATCGATATAAGGCTGCAGAACGGACATCGCGCCGTTGTAGAAGAAGTAGGCGTTGTTATCGTCCGGCGAACCGCCGAAAAGCTCGACATTGAACGGACCCGGCTTGTTCTTGAGGTCCAGCGCGGTTTCGATGGACTGGGCCTGCAGCACGCCGACCTGGAAATTGTCGAAGGTCGCATAGTAATCGACATTCGGCGTATCGCGGATCAGGCGATCATAGGCGATGACCTTGATACCCGCATCGTGGGCCTTGGCCAGAACATCGGAAAGCGTCGTGCCGTCGATGGATGCAACGACGAGAACCTTGGCGCCCTTGGTCACCATGTTCTCGATCTGCGCCAGCTGGTTAGGTACGTCGTCTTCAGCATACTGAAGATCGGTCTGGTAGCCGCGTTCTTTCAGCACCTTGACCATGTTGTCGCCATCGGCAATCCAGCGTGCCGAAGACTTCGTGGGCATGGCGACGGCGACAAGACCCTTGTCTTCCGCATGCGCCAGACCGCTAAAGGCAAGCGCGGCCATCGCGACTGCCAATGTTAGAGATTTCATGCCTGCCATTGTCTCACTCCCAAATTGGGACAGGCTTTTCCGCCTGTCGTTCTCCCAAAATTTCCGCCCCCGCCTTCCGGCCATGCGGAATTCCTCCGGAACAAGTTCTCAAAGGGCCGTCAGCCCGCGATCTTGTCCCATGCCGCAACCGCGCGCTCAGCGCGTTCGCGAACCTCAGCAACCGTCAATCCGGCCTTGTAAAGACTGGAACCGAGTCCGAAGCAGCTCACTCCCGCTGCCCGATAGGTCGCAAAATCAGCCTCGGAAACACCGCCCACGGCGCCGACCGGAATATCCTTCGGCAAGACGGCGGATATCGCCTTGATACCGTCCGCGCCGAGTACGCTGGCCGGAAAGAATTTCAGCGCCGATGCGCCTGCACGGATCGCCGAAAAGGCTTCCGTCGGCGTGAAAACGCCGGGCATCGTCACCATGCCGTGCTGTCCCGCGCGGCGAATGACATCCGGCTCGACATTCGGGCTGACAAGAAGTCTGCCGCCGACATCGTTGAGCCGATCCACATCCGCGACACTCAACACTGTTCCGGCCCCGATCAACACGCCCGCAGGCGCAAGCTTCGCCGCCTTCTCAATCGAGACGAAAGGCTCCGGCGAATTGAGCGGAATTTCGATGGCCTCAAAACCCGTCTCGATCAGCGCTCCGACGATTGCTTCCGTTTCTTCCGGGCGAATGCCGCGCAGGATAGCGACCAGCGGATAGCGCAGCTTTGGCCATGCGATGCGGTCGCTCATTGCGCAGCTCCTTCGAAGGCGTGTTTTGCAGCCATGAACAGACCGTCTCGCACCAGCTCATCGGCTGCAACGCGCCTGACTGTCAGCCCGGCGATTTCAAGCGCGCTGGCATAGAGCGCGCCCATAGTGTCGTCTGAAAGGAGCAGCACTTCTTCGGGTTTGCCATAAAGCATGCGCCCGCCTGCCACTTCCAGCCCGATCAACAAGCCCGACAAACGGGCCAGCTGGTCGGTCGGCTTGCGATCATGGACGAGCCAGCCTGCGCGAATGGAAAAAAGCGCGTTGGAAATCAGTGCCGGGTTTTCGAGCGACGCCCTGACGCCCGCAGCGAAAGCCACACCATTCGGATCAACCGCCGCAGCACCTTCCAGCGCACCGGCCAGCACCGATTTTTCCTTCAAAAGAGCGAACATTTCACCGGTCATGAAGGTTCGGTAATCGGCAAGGCCACCGTCGGCAATCCGCACCCATTTGGCATGGGTGCCGGGCATGACGACAACACCATCATGCGTGCCGCCGTGCACAAGACCGAGCAGTTTTGTCTCCTCGCCACGCATAACATCGGGTGCCGTTTCGTCCCGACGCGCGACGCCCGGCAACATGATGACGTGACGGCGCGCGGGCACGCGCACCGCAGCCTTCACGATGCCATCCAACCCGGCGGGCAAGCTCATATAGGGCGCTTCGATCCAGCCGGTCCGCGAACCGGCCATGCCGCAGATCACCACCGGCAGATCGTCCGGCGCGCCGACAGAAGCAAGGTGCCGTTCGAGCGTTGGCTCGAAACCGGCTTCCTTTGCCTGCAGCAGACCGTCATCGCCACGGCTTTCGCCCAGCACATTGCCATCGACATCCAGCGTCCAGAGGCGAAACCGGGTGGTGCCCCAGTCCGCAACTGCCGCAAATGGCTTTTTATCGAGAGCCATCCGGGGAACCTTAGTGGTTATCTCGCGGCAGGCCACGCGTATGCGCGATGTCCTGATACTTGACCGCGTTTTCGAGAACTGCACCGGTTTCCATCTGGCCGACAACGGCGCGCTGGATTTCCTGCCATGGTGTCTGGCTTTCCGGATATTTGTAGCCACCGGCAGCTTCCAGAGCCTTGCGACGCTCCGCCAGTTCTTCGTCAGAGATCAGAATGTCAGCGCTGCCGCGACCAAGATCGATACGCACGCGGTCACCGGTCCTCAGAATAGCCAGACCGCCGCCAGCAGCAGCTTCCGGGGAGGCATTGAGGATCGACGGCGAACCCGACGTGCCCGACTGGCGACCGTCGCCGATGCATGGCAGTGAGCTGATACCCTTTTTCAGAAGGTAATTCGGCGCGCGCATGTTGACGACTTCCGCCGCACCTGGATAACCGATGGGGCCAGCGCCACGCATGAACAGCACCGTATTCTCGTCGATTTCCAGTGCCGGATCGTCGATGCGGTGATGATAATCTTCCGGCCCATCGAATACGACCGCCTTGCCCTCGAATGCATTCGGGTCCTTGTCGTCGGACAGGTAGCGATTGCGGAACTCGTCCGAAATCACGCTGAGCTTCATGATCGCCGACGAAAACAGATTGCCGCGCAGCACGCGGAATCCGGCATGCTTCTTCAGCGGCTGATCGTAGGTCTTGATGACATTGCCGTCTTCGATGGTCGCGTTCTTGCAATTCTCGCCGATGGTCTTGCCATTGACGGTCAGCGCATCTTCATTGATGAGGCCCTGCCCCATCAGCTGATTGACGACGGCTGGCACACCGCCCGCATGGTAGTAATCTTCGCCAAGATATTCACCGGCAGGCTGCAGATTGACCAGAAGCGGAATTTCCTCGCCATATTTCTGCCAGTCATCGACCGTCAGCTCCACACCGACATGACGGGCCAGAGCGTTCAGATGGATCGGCGCATTGGTCGAACCGCCAATAGCGGAATTGACGCGGATGGCATTGAAGAAGGCATCCTTGGTCAGAATGTCCGACGGCTTCAAATCCTCATGCACCATTTCAACGATGCGGCGTCCCGATAGATAAGAAACTTCCTGACGGTCGCGATAAGGCGCCGGAATGGCGGCGGAGCCCGGAAGCTGCATGCCGAGCGCTTCGGCGAGCGAATTCATCGTCGTGGCCGTGCCCATCGTATTGCAATAGCCCGTCGATGGAGCCGAGGAAGCAACGAGCTTGACGAAGCCCTGATAGTCGATTTCGCCCTTGGCAAGCAGCTCGCGCGCCTTCCAGACGATGGTGCCGGAACCTGTGCGTTCGCCACGGAACCAGCCATTGAGCATCGGACCCACCGACAGCGCAATCGCCGGAATATTGACGGTTGCAGCTGCCATCAGGCAGGCAGGCGTGGTCTTGTCACAACCGATTGTCAGCACGACGCCATCGAGCGGATAGCCGTAAAGCACTTCCACGAGGCCGAGATAGGCAAGGTTGCGGTCCAGACCAGCGGTCGGGCGCTTGCCGGTTTCCTGAATTGGATGAACCGGAAATTCAATGACAATGCCGCCCGCCTCGCGAACACCTTCGCGCACGCGCTTGGCCAGCTCCAGATGATGACGGTTGCAAGGTGAGAGGTCGGAGCCCGTCTGCGCGATGCCGATGATCGGACGACCGGACTGCAGCTCTTCCTGGCTCAGGCCATAATTCATGTAGCGCTCCAGATAGAGCGCCGTCATATCGACATTATCAGGATTGTCGAACCAGGCGCGCGAGCGGAGCTTTGGCGTTTTCGGAGAGACGGGCTTGTTCATTTCATTGTCCTGCGTGGGTGAGAGGCCGCGTTACGACAACCTCGATTCCTAATCTTCAAAAGCTTCGACGACATGCCGCTTTCCGAGCAGAAACGCATCGGCCACATGGGTCAGTGGAGCGAGATCAACATCCGAACGCCCCGCGCCGATCAATTGCACGAAACGCTTGTAAAGTCGTTGATATTCGCGGTCCGGCTCGGCCATTTTCTCGGTTCCGGCGATGGTGAGGCGGCTGCCGCCATGGCTGAGCAGAACCGTGCCCTTGTCGGTCTCGACGCGAATATCCCAGGTCTGCGGACCGGTCTGCCGCCAGTCCAGTTCGAACGAAACCGGTATGCCGCTTTCCGTTTGGAACTTGAGGTTGGCTGCGATGGGCGCCGCACGGTTTTCTGGAAAATAAAGATCGGATTGCGTCAGGAAGAAGCGCTCCGGCAAAATATGCGTGACGATGGAAAGCGCATTGATGCCAGGATCGAACACGCCAAGGCCGCCCGGTTCCCAGATCCATTGCTGGCCGGGATGCCAGTGGCGGACATCTTCCTTCCACGTGACCGAAACCGAACGAATTTCCGCATCTTTCAGGAATTCCCGCGCCGGCTCGACCGCTGCGGCTTCGCGCGAGTGCCACGTGGCGTAAAGCGTCACGTCTTCCGCTTGCGCAAGACGCTCCAGCGCCTGCACTTCCGAAATGGTTGCACCCGGAGGCTTCTCCAGCATCACATGCTTGCGCGCCTTCAAGGCTGCGTAGGCCTGGCTAAAGCGCCCTTGCGGCGGTGTGCAGAGCGACACCGCGTCAATGGCAACGTCGCTGCCCAGCAGCTCATCGATGTCGTGAAAAGACGGCAGGCCGTCCAGCCCGGCATTGCGACTGGCAATGGCTTTCAGCTCAATGCCATCGACGGCTTCAATCGATGGCAGATGCTGGTCACGCGCAATCTTGCCCAGACCGACGATTGCGAGAGCGATGTTCGGTTCCGCCGCCATGTTCAAAGCGCCTTCACGACAAGGTTTTTAGCTGCCGCCTGAGCCAGCCTGTTGACCAGCGGATAACGGAACGGCTTGGCAGAAATCTCGAACTGGTCGCCAGCTTCCGTCTTCACGCCTTCTGAGAAAGACAAGGTTGCCGTGCCAAAGAAATGAACATGAATGTCGCCCGGACGGCGGAACAGCTCATATTTGAAATGATGGTGTTCCAGATTGGCGATCGTATGTGACATGTTCGCTTCACCCGAAAGGAACGGCTTTTCAAAGATCACCTGATCGCCGCGACGAATGCGCGAAACGCCCTCCACATGGTCAGGCAACGCCCCCACATATAGCTCCGGCCCCAACGCGGCCTGACGCAGCTTGGAATGGGCAAGCCAGAGATAGTTCTGCTTCTCGGTCACATGATCGGAAAATTCATTGGCAAGGCAGAAGCCAAGCCGGAACGGCGTACCATCCAGGCCAATCAGGTAGATGCCTGCCAGCTCCGGCTCTTCGCCACCATCCTCGGCAAAGGAAGGCGAAACCAGTTCGCCGCCGGTTGCCACCAGCGCCGAACCGTCACCCTTGTAGAACCATTCCGGCTGCACGCCGGTTTCACCCGGCTTCGGTTTGCCGCCTTCGACACCCATCAGGAACATGCGCATGGAGTCGGTCGGCTTTTCAGCAGACTGCGCGGCCTTATGCATCTTGTCGCGACCGTCGGCGGAGCCAAGATGTGTGAGGCCCGTGCCGGCAACAATCAGATGTGCCGGATCGGCATGGGTGATGGGCAGACCGACGCGACCAGCCGCCAGGGCAGCGTCTATATCGACGGCTTCGCCCTTGCCGCTGCGTACGACTTGTTCCTCAAGGCTGATACCCGCTGCAATGGCTGCCGAGGCTAGCTCATAGGTCGTTGCTACGCCCTTGACGACATGCGCCGCTCCCTCCTCACTGCAGGCAGCCACACGCATTTCTCCGCTTTCATCGCGGAACTGGACCAGACGCAACATTAAACCTCCCATTTTCCGCATACCCGTTGCGGAATTCACCCCGACCGCTTGAGAAACGCCATAAGACGCCAATTTACGGCTCGTGTTATTAATATGACTATTTTGCCGTAACCCGCTTTGTCAAGCAAGCAGACGCCCCCACCGGGGCAGTTCGCGAGCCCTGCCCCTCCCGCACGAATACAAGCCTTTGTTTTATATATATAAATAGCAATATTGCGCGTTTGTCGCACCGGCATTTTATTGGGAAACGTCGAAAGGCTCTTGCCATAAAGTAATATTATATGCTTCATAAATGCGAAGGCCGGGAGGGCCTTATTGGGAGGAACCATCATGAAACGCACATTGACGGCCCTGACGGCCGCATTTTCTTTTGCCCTGATTTCGAGCGCATCTGCTGCATCGCTGACGGTTGGCTTTTCGCAGATCGGTTCGGAATCGGGCTGGCGTGCTGCAGAAACGGCCCTGACCAAGCAGGAAGCCGAAAAACGCGGCTATACGCTCAAGTTCGCCGATGCACAGCAGAAGCAGGAAAACCAGATCAAGGCCGTTCGTGGCTTCATCGCTCAAGGGGTTGATGCAATCCTGATCGCACCGGTGGTCTCCACAGGTTGGGACGCCGTTCTGAAGGAAGCCAAGGAAGCCGAAATTCCGGTCGTCCTGCTCGACCGCCAGATCGATTCTCCGGAAGACCTTTATCTGACCGCCGTAACCTCCGATCAGGTTCATGAAGGCAAGGTGGCCGGTGACTGGCTGGTGAAGGATGTGGGCGACAAGCCGTGCAATGTGGTCGAGCTTCAGGGCACCACCGGTTCCTCGCCCGCCATCAACCGCAAGAAGGGTTTTGAAGACGCCATCAAAGGTCATGACAACATCAAGATTTCCCGCTCGCAGACGGGCGACTTCACCCGCACAAAGGGCAAGGAAGTCATGGAAAGCTTCATCAAGGCCGAAGGCGGCGGCAAGAATATCTGCGCCGTCTATGCCCATAATGACGACATGGCTGTCGGCGCCATTCAGGCAATCAAGGAAGCTGGCTTGAAGCCGGGCACGGAAATCAAGATCGTGTCGATCGACTCCGTGCCGGACATCTTCCAGGCCATGGCGAACGGCGAAGCCAACGCGACCGTCGAACTGACGCCGAACATGGCAGGCCCGGCCTTCGACGCGATTGAAGCCTTCAAGGACAAGGGCACCGTTCCGCCGAAGTGGATCCAGACGGAATCGAAGCTCTACACGCAGGCTGACGATCCGAAGGCCGTCTACGAAGCCAAGAAGGGTCTCGGTTACTGATCCTCTCGTCCTCGGGCCGCGTTTGTCGCGGCCCGGAATGACCTTTGCAAAATGCAATGGAAGACTGCCATGGCTGCAAAAGACGCTCCATCGGCGGCCGCTATGCCGCTTCTTGAAGCCCGTTCGATCACCAAATCCTTTCTGGGCGTGACCGCGCTCGACCATGTCGATTTCACGCTCAACCGCGGGGAAATCCATGCATTGCTCGGCGAAAACGGCGCGGGTAAATCCACGCTTATCAAGATATTGACCGGCGCTTACCACGGCTTCGGTGGTTCGATCCTGCTTGAGGGCCAGCCGATTGCGCCTGCCTCCGTGGCAGAGGCGCAGACATTTGGCATCGGCACGGTCTATCAGGAGGTCAACCTTCTCGAAAATCTGACGGTAGCAGAAAACCTGTTTCTGGGACGCCAGCCGAAACGTTTCGGACTGGTCGACCGGGGCCGGATGGAAAAAGATGCGACGAACCTTCTTTCCCGCTATGGCCTCACCATCGATGTCGGCGTGCCTCTGTCCGCCTATTCAGTCGCCATCCGCCAGATCATCGCGATTGCACGTGCCGTCGATCTCTCGGGCAAGGTGCTCGTCCTTGACGAACCGACCGCCAGTCTCGATGCACGCGAAGTCGAAATGCTGTTCGGCGTGCTGCGCCAGTTGAAGGCAGAAGGCCTCGGCATCATCGTCATCACCCATTTTCTGGATCAGGTCTACGCCATCGCCGATTGCGCCACCGTATTGCGCAACGGACGGCTGGTCGGCAGCCGCAACCTGTCGGAACTGCCGCGCACCGATCTCATTTCCATGATGCTCGGCCACCAGCTGCAGGAGACTGTGCGCCGCCAGCTGACCGAGGAAGTAAGCCGCGACACGATTGCCCCGATCCGTTTTGCAGGCTTCGGCAGACAAGGCAGCGTTGCGCCGTTCGATCTCTCGATCAAGCCGGGAGAAGCCGTTGGCATTGCCGGGTTGCTCGGTTCCGGCCGCACCGAAACCGCGCTGTTGATGTTCGGTGTCGATCAGACCGATAGCGGCACCTTGACCGTCGACGGCAAGGAAACGAGGCTCCCCTCGCCCGTTGCGGCCATTGCGGAACGCTTCGCCTTCTGCCCGGAAGAACGCAAGACCGACGGCATCATTGGCGATTTCTCGATGGCGGAAAACATCGCGCTGGCGGTTCAGGCGAAGCGCGGCTGGTCCAGACCGATTTCATCGCGCGAGAAGACGGCGCTTGCGCAGCGTTACATCAAGGCGCTCGATATTCGCCCGCCCGATCCTGACAAGCCGATCAAGTTTCTGTCCGGCGGCAACCAGCAGAAAGCCATACTGGCACGCTGGCTTGCCACCGATCCCCGCCTGCTGATCCTCGATGAGCCGACGCGTGGCATCGATATCGGCGCCCATGCTGAAATCCTGAAGCTCATCGGCGAACTTTGCGCTGAAGGCATGTCGCTGGTCATCATCTCGTCGGAATTCGAGGAGCTTGCCGCCGTTGCCAATCGCGTCATCGTCCTGTCCGACCGTCGCCATGTGGCGGAACTGAAGGGCGAGGAAATCACTGCCGACAATATCGTGCGTGCAATCGCTGAGACCGGAAGCGAAAAGGAAGCTGCAGCATGATTGCCCGCATGACCAGAAAACTCAAAAGACTGGCGCCGCAACTGGCCGCCCTTGTGCTCATTCTGGTGGCGAACACCGTCATCGCGCCTGGCTTTCTCGACATCTCGTTCCAGAACGGACGGCTTTATGGAAGCCTGATCGATATTCTGGTGCGCGCCGCACCCGTCGCCATTCTGGCTGTCGGCATGACACTGGTGATCGCAACGCGCGGCATCGATCTGTCAGTCGGTGCCGTCATGGCGATCAGCGGTGCTTTTGCCGCCTCACTCATCGTCGCGGGCTATCCACTTGCAATCGTCATTCCGGCAGCGCTTGGCGTCGGCCTTCTGTGTGGCTTGTGGAACGGCTTTCTGGTTGCGGTCTTCGATATCCAGCCGATCATCGCGACGCTTATCCTTATGGTGGCAGGTCGCGGCATCGCACAGCTTATCACCGAAGGCGCGATCCTGACCTTCAACAATGATTCCTTTGCGGCGCTTGGCTCCGGCTCCTTCCTCGGCGTGCCTGTTCCAGTCCTGATATGGATTCTGGCCGGTCTGGTCGTGGGCCTCGCAGTGCGTACCAGTGCGCTTGGCTTCCTGATCGAGGCGACCGGCATCAACCGTCGCGCAGCGATGCTGGCAGGGGTCAAGGCACGCTTTCTCCTGTTCAGCGTCTATGCGGTTTCCGGCGTCGGCGCTGCCCTTGCAGGGCTTATCGCGGCGGCGGATATTCGCGGCGCAGATGCCAACAATGCCGGGCTGTGGCTTGAACTCGACGCGATTCTGGCGGTCGTCATCGGCGGCACCTCGCTTAATGGCGGGCGTTTCTCGATCATGGCCTCGCTGCTCGGCGCGCTCATCATCCAGTCGATCAACACAGGCATTCTGATGGCGGGCTTTCCGCCGGAATTCAACCTCATCATCAAGGCCGTCATCATCGTGATCGTGCTCACCTTCCAGTCGCCGGCCATTGTCCAGCTCATTACCTTCCTGCGCTCGGAACGCAAGGGCAATGGAGCCAATCCGGTCCGTCAAAGCCAGCAGGGAGCACGGCAATGAGAGCACTGCGCAATCTGCCCTTCCTGACGACGGTTGCAATCTTCCTGCTCGCCTATGCGATCTGCATCGTCCAGTTTCCGAACATGCTGTCGACACGGGTAATCGGCAATCTTCTGACGGACAACGCCTTCCTCGGCATAGCCGCCGTCGGCATGACATTCGTGATCCTTTCCGGCGGCATCGACCTGTCGGTCGGCTCGGTCATCGCCTTCACCAGCGTTTTCGTTGCCGTGATGGTCGGGCAGCTCGGCGTGCATCCGCTCGTGGCATTCGGCCTCGTTCTTGTGATCGCTGCATTGTTCGGGGCGTGGATGGGCATGATGATCCATTTCTTGCGGATCCCGCCTTTCGTGGCCACACTTGCGGGCATGTTTCTGGCTCGCGGTGCGGCATTCCTCATCTCGACGCAATCCGTGCCCATCGCGCATCCGTTTCTCGATACATTGCAGGGGCTTTATTTCCGCCTGCCGGGCGGCGGCAGGCTGACATTCATCGCCATGCTCATGCTCGCGGTCTTCATCGTTGGCGGCATCATCGCCCATCGCACGCGCTTCGGCGCCAATATCTACGCGCTTGGCGGCAACCAGCAGTCGGCGGAGCTGATGGGCGTTCCGATTGCCCGCACGACAATCGGCATCTATACGATGTCGGGTATCCTTTCCGGCCTCGCCGGGATCGTCTATACGCTTTATACTTCGTCCGGCTATTCGCTCGCGACGGTTGGGGTAGAACTGGATGCCATCGCTTCGGTGGTGATCGGCGGGACATTGCTGACAGGTGGCGCAGGCCTTGTGGCCGGAACATTCGTCGGCATTCTCATACAGGGGCTGATCCAGACATACATTGTTTTCGACGGAACGCTGTCTTCCTGGTGGACGAAAATAGCAATCGGTATATTGCTGTTCCTGTTCATTGCTCTGCAACGAGGACTTGCGTGGTTCTCGGATCTAAGGCGCATCCCGAAAAGTGGGAACCGGTTTTCGGGCAAGATGCGCATTGAAACAAATAGCTAGCCAGGCAACGAATGAAGGAGGCCTGAATTGGGATTGCTGGAAACGGCCATAACCGGACGCAAGCGCCATAACAGCCACGCTGTCGTGGTGGGTGAACTGGGCCGCGGCATCGTCGCGGGAACCATTCCTGCAGGGTCCATCCTTCCGGGCGATCATGAATTGTCGCTGCGCTTCGGCGTTTCCCGCACCGTTCTGCGCGAGGCGATGAAAACCCTTGCCGCCAAGCGCCTCATCGAACCCAAGGCCAAGGTCGGCACCCGTGTTCTGGGCCATGCGAGCTGGAATTTCTTCGATCCCGATGTGCTGACATGGCGCTTCGAGGCAGGCTTCGATGAAGTCTTCGTGGACCATCTGGCGGAAATGCGCATGGCACTGGAACCGGCAGCCGCAGCGGCCGCGGCTGAACGCGCCACCAGTGACGAGATTGTCGAGCTTTACGCGCTCGCCGCCAAGTTTGACGATCCGAACCACACGCCGGAGTCCATCGCCAAGGTTGATCTGGAATTCCATCTGGCCATTGCGCGCATGTCCGGCAATCCGTTCATGCGCTCGGTCAGCGGATTGATCGAGGCGGCGCTGGCAATCTCGTTCCAGCTTTCATCACCCGCCTCATCGCGAGAAGGCATTGCCGAATGCGCGGCCAATCACCTGCGCATTGCCCACGCCATTGCATCGCGTGATCCACAAAAAGCACGTCTGGCCATGGAAAGCGTTATCAAGCTCGGCGTCGATCGTATCCGCGATGTGATCTGAGCATTTCCAGCAAAAGTGGGAGCCGGTTTTGCGTTCGGAAATGCGGTAACAAAGAGACAGAGCGGTTCTTACGGTTCTATCATACAAGAACCACTCTGAAGGTTACGATACCTTCAGATCAAACTGCGGCTCGCCGCGCAGCGTATTACTGACCGTGCAGATTTCCTCAGCCATTTCGGCGAGACGATGCTTTTCGTCGTCGGTGAGGTCACCGCCGAAATGGAAGGTGATGTTGAACCGTTCGATACGCGACGGTCCTTCATGCGCCTTGTCGCCCTTCACTTCCACCCGCACATCGGTCAGCTTTTCCCTTAGTTCGAGCTTCGTTGCGGCGATACGAGCGCTCAACGCCATGCAGGCCGCAACCGACGAATAGATGAGATCGAGCGGATTGAAGCCCGCTTGACTGACACTCGTAACGAGCTCGACCACGCCGCCGGTCGGCGTGGTGATGACAGGCAGCTTTCCATGCTGCATTTCGGCGACGGCACCCGTCTCGCGGGTTCTGACTTTCAGTTCGCTCATTCCTGAATTCTCCTGTAGTCCACATGCCGTGCCAGCCAGCAGCCGACGGTCATGCCTGTTATCTCGCCTTTGGCGTCACGATGGAAGACAAGTTTCCATTCGCCCGGCGACGGCGCGTCCATCGAGCGCTGCACCGGCAGCAGCCAGACATGCGGTCCTGCCTCATAGAGCGAATACATATCGCTCTTGCCGAGAAATCCTTCAAAGGCCCCGTAAAAAGCGCCGCCCTCATTGACGATCAGAAGATCGGCCTCAAGTTCGTCGCTGCGATAACGTCCAGCAATATCCTGCTTCGCCGCGCCTTTCAGGCGCTGCATTGTCAGGCTCAGATTTTCATCCTCGCGCGCCAGATGGATCGTGTCGCCATCGCGGCGGATCGTGGTCATCGCGGAACGCGCCTCGTTCTCGCCTATTACGTCCATGATTTCCGGGCCGGTGCCGAAACGTGCCTTCATGCGTCCGCGTCCGGCATCTTCAAGGCTCAGCACGAGACCGGTTTCATGGTCGAGCCATGAGCCGAACCATGCGGCATCGGCTTCAACGCGAACCTGTTCCGATGTCGGAACGCCAAGCGCAATATTCATCAGCTTGAAGGCGACGTCGGAAGCTCCGCCTTCAAAATTGAACATGGCGATTGTCGAGAGGCGCTCATCGGCGCAATGCCAGCGCTGGCAGCGCCAGCCGCGCAAAGCCCCGCCATGGCCGGTCAGTCGCTTGCCGCCTGTTTCCTCGAATTTAAGGCCGAGGCCGTAGGGAGCAGCAGCACCGTCGCTGAAAGTCTGAGGACCGCTCAGGCGACGATAGATTCCGCTTTCGTCGTCGCCGGTCGCATCGATGAACTGCTCCCAGGCAATCATGTCGTCCAGCGACGCGCAGATGCCGGCATCGCCCATCCAGTGGATGCGATTGACGGCAGGCAGGAAGCCGCGCACCGTATCGCCCTCATAGCCAATGCATTCATCGAACAGCGCGGTATCGGGAATGAGTTCTGCGGTCTTCATGCCCGCCGGCTGGAAAATGCGTTCCGACAGAAGTTCGATAAGCTTCCGGCCTGTATGCTGTTCGATCAGATCAGCCAGAATGCGGAAATTGCCGTTGCAGTAGGAATAATGCGTGCCCGGTGCAAAATGCGTGGTCTTCAGGCGGCGCAGCAGGCTTTGTGCCTGTTCGGGCAGAAAGACGCCTTCCGGATCGGCCCCGCACAGAACCGTCAGCGCCCAGTAATCGCGCAGGCCCGACTGGTTGTTGCACAGATCGCGCACGCTGGGACGCTTTTCAGCAAACTTGTCGAGATAGGCGGCAAGCGCATCATCAAGAACTTCCGGCTCGCCGACACTGTCGAGCAGAACGGCGCAGGTGAACTGCTTGCTGACCGAACAGATCGGCATGCGCGTTTCGGGCGTCATCGCCTTGCGAGTGGAAAGATCGGCAAAGCCCCATGCATGGCGCAGCACGACCTTGCCATCTTTCAGCACCGCGACCGCACCACCCGGTCCCTTATAGTGCTGCGGAATGGTGCGAACGAAGGTTTCAAGCGCGGAAAGATCGAATTTTGACATGATGCTCAGGCGACTCAGATGAAAATCAACAGCCGCCACGAGGCATCATTTTGTCCGTTCGATCAAGGCCATGGCCGCATGCGGATTATGCGCCTTATAGCCGCTGATCACATAGAGATAGACATCGCGGGCGATATGGTCCGCAACAGGCGGCGTCACGGTCTTCAACCCTTCAGCGGGTTCTCCCGCTGCTATCGCCTTGGCGCGTGCAGCCCACTGATCGAGATGACTTTCACCATAGCCAAGCGGCTCGCTTTCCTTCGTTCCCATGATGCGAAGATAGGCGAAAGGTGCGGTCATATCGGCGAATTGCGGAAAGTCGCTGTCGCCTGCAATCACCACCGCTACGCCATATTCGCGCAGCAAGGCGATGAAGTCCGGTGAATTGAAACTGTCGTGGCGCACTTCCACCGCATGACGCACATCGCGCCCGTCGACACGCTTCGGCAGAAGCTTCAAAAACGCCTCGAAGTCCACGGGGTCGAACTTCTTCGTTCCCATGAATTGCCAGTTGACCACGCCAAGCTTGTCCTTCAGTTCCATCATGCCGCCGGTCATGAACCGTTCAATGCTCTCACCCGCCTCCGCCAGGACACGGCGATTGGTGGAAAAACGCGGTGCCTTCAGCGAAAACACAAAGCCTTCCGGCGTTTCATCGTGCCATTTGGCGAAGGTCGTGGGTTTCTGCGGACCGTAATAAGTGCTGTTGATCTCGATGGATGTGAGCTTGCTCGATGCATATTCAAGCTGGCGCTTCTTCGACAGTTTTTCAGGATAGAAGCTCTTGTCCCACGGTTCATAGGCCCATCCGCCAATACCGACGCGGATCTTACCCGTGTTTTCCCTGGCCATCGCCATTCCTCCATACCGGTGCATCATGAGTTCATACAGTTTAGTCATGATGTTTAATCTGTATTCGCACCGCTGGCTATGTTCATATCAGCGTGCTTGACTGGGAGGAGAAGCAGGCGGCTGAACGTAAACTTTGCCGCGAGACTGAGGTTTATGCACCTGTCGGCCATTTGGGTGCGTCTGACCATGAGTTCCCGTTCCCCCAACACATGGATTGTCCCGGTTTTCGGGAGGATCTTTTTGAAAAGAGGCGGAGAAACCGTCCTTGCAAGGCGCGCCGGAATGGCGAGCGAGACATGGTGAGATTGAGGAAATGCATACAATGACGAGCAAACCCAATGCCCGTACCGGAGGCCAGATTTTGGTGGATGCGCTGCGCATCCACGGCACCGACCGGGTCTTCTGCGTCCCCGGCGAGAGCTATCTCGCCGCGCTTGACGCCTTTCATGATTCCAGCGACACGATTGACCTGATCGTCTGCCGGCAGGAAGGCGGCGCGGCCTATATGGCGGAAGCCTATGGCAAGCTGACCGGCAAGCCGGGCATCTGCTTCGTCACACGCGGTCCCGGCGCAACAAACGCCTCTGTCGGTGTGCATACAGCTTTTCAGGATTCGACACCGATGCTGCTCTTCATCGGTCAGGTCGCCAGCGATCAGGTCGAGCGCGAGGCATTTCAGGAAATCGATTATCGCCGCATGTTCGGCCAGATGGCCAAATGGGTCGTCCAGATCGACGATGCCGCCCGCATTCCGGAACTGGTCAGCCAAGCCTTCCACCGCGCCGTCAACGGTCGCCCCGGCCCGGTCGTGATCGCCCTGCCGGAAGACATGCTGACATCCTATGCCGCCGTCAGCGACGCACCAGCCTTTAAACAGGTTCAGATGCATCCAGGTGCCGACCAGTTGCAGGACATGCAAGCGCTTCTTGCAAAGGCCGAACGGCCTCTGGTGATCGTCGGCGGTGGCGGCTGGAATGCGAGAGCCATCAGCGATCTGCGGAAATTTGCCGAGAACATGCACCTGCCCGTCGCGGCATCCTTCCGCTGCCAGGACATGTTCGACAACACTCACCCGCTCTATGCAGGCGAAATGGGAACCTCGATCAGCCCCAAGCTGGCGCAGCGCGTGCGCGATGCCGATCTGCTGATCGTAATCGGTGCCCGCCTCGGCGAAATGACGACACAGGGCTACGAACTCGTCTCCATTCCGGTGCCACAACAGAAGCTCGTCCATATCCATCCGGGGGCGGAGGAACTGGGCCGCGTCTATCATGCAGACGTTCCGGTCAATGCTTCCATGCCTGCCTTCTGTGCGGCAGCAGCAAAGCTTGCGCCGGTTGCTGATCCGCGCTGGAAATCATGGACCGACAGCGCCAATGCCGATTACCGCGACAACATCAAATCGCCGGTCATCCCCGGTGATGTGCAGATGGGCGAAGTGATGGAGTGGTTGCGCGCGCATCTGCCAGCCGACGCCATCATCACCAATGGCGCAGGCAACTATTCCGCCTGGCCGCATCGCTTCTACCAGTACCGTACCTATCGCAGCCAGCTGGCTCCCACCAACGGCTCGATGGGCTATGGCGTACCGGCTGCGGTCGCGGCCAAGCTCACCGCGCCGGAACGCACGGTTGTTGCCTTTGCAGGTGACGGCTGCTTCCTCATGAACGGACAGGAACTGGCAACGGCGGCGCAATATGGCGCCAATGCCATCTTCATCGTCGTCAATAACGGCATGTACGGCACCATCCGCATGCATCAGGAGCGCACCTATCCGGGCCGCGTTTCAGGCACCGGCCTCGCCAATCCTGACTTCGCAGCGCTTGCCCGCGCCTATGGCCTGCATGGCGAAGTGGTGGAAAAGACGGCTGATTTTGCACCGGCCTTCGAGGCTTGCGAAAAGTCCGGCAAGCCGGGCCTCATCGAAATCCGCATCGATCCGGAAGCGCTTTCACCGAAGATGAGCCTCAGTCAGATGCGCGAGCAGGGTCTGGCCAAGCAGCGATAGACGGACGCCAATAAAAAAGCACGCTTTCTTCTCGGCCAAGAAGGAAGCGTGCAAAAAGACATTTTCAATCACAACGCCCCCCGGCGTATCTATGATCCGGTGCAAGGGGGTGTACCGCACCGATAAAATGCCTTTCGGTCGCCGGAACGAGTGTCCCGGCAATCCCAAGATCAGGCCTGCGCTTCTCCACAGATCTGCTGTTTGTCGAGCGCCTCGATCATCAGCTCCACCGCTGACGAGATCGGCGCGACAATCGGAATATCGAAGCCGCCACGCAGTTGTTCCGCAGCTTCCCCGAGCGGCCCACCGCCGATGATGACCGCTTCGGCTCCATCCATGATGCAAAACCGCACCGCCGCTTCCAGTTCTGTACGCAGACGCGCGCCATCGCGCGCCAGTTTCTCAGGGTCTCCGGGCGTGCAGCGAATACCCGTATAAAGATGCGACAGGCCTAGGCTTTCCGCCCGCGCCGCTATTGCATCGGCAAGATCCGGCGTTACCGTCGCAATGCCGAACCGTCGTCCATTCCGTGTTGCCTCGACCATCGAGGCCTCACAAATGCCGAGAACCGGTACGGCCAGGCTTTCCTGCAAATGCACGACACCGGGATCGCCATAAGCGCTGACAATGACCCCGATGCAGTTTGAATTCTGCCCCCTGCCGATTTCTATGACCTGCGCCGCTGAAGCGTGCAACTGCTCGTCATTGACGATCATCGAAGGGCTGCGTGTCGCAGTGGCGGCTTCGATCCGAAGCCGCCCGTTCGCCTTCCGCCTGGCAATATCGAGCATCATCCCGCTCGTTGCCTCTGAGCTGTTTGGATTGATCAGCAGGACATAGGGGGATGATGCAGTCATGTTCAGGCCTGTTCTTTAGCAGTTTTTGTGAAATCGACCGTCGGCTCGTCGGCTTCCGCCGGCTGCGTCAGGTCTTCCATGGACCGACCATAGGTTTCCGGCCCAAGCTGGATGCAGAATGCGAAGATGGCATACATCGATGCGGCAAGGCCGAAGACACCGAGCATTCCGTATGTGTCGAACAAGGCACCCGCAATCGTTGGTACGAAGGATCCGGCAGCCGAACCGCTCGCGAGGATGAGTGCCACACCGAAGCCGCGGATACGGGTTGGATAGAGTTCCGGCGCGTAAATCCAGATCGACGTGTTGAGCAACAGGACGAAGAACTGGAACAGCGCTCCGAAGAACAGCACCAGATAGATGTTCGTGCCCAGATAGATGATCGAAAGCGCTGCGGCACAGGCACAGACCGCACCCAGGCTGAGAACTTTCTTGCGCGGAAAGTAATAGCCGAATGCCGATGCTGCAATGGCACCGAGCACGCTGCCGCTCTGGATGATCATGCTGTAAAGAAGGCTGCCCGAAAGCGTGTAGCCCATCGAAACGAAAATCATTGGCATCAGCGTCAGGACGGAAAGCTGTGCGCCGTAGCTCATCAGGATCGCGATCGCCACAGGGACGGTGCGGCCAAGATAAGGCGCCTGGAACAGTTCCCTCCAATTGCCCTTGACAGGCTTGGTGTCACTGTCTTCCGACTTCGACAGATATTCAGTGACTTTCAGGTTCTTGGGTCGGAGTGATCCGGACGCCAGAATGGAAAGTACCTTGTTTGCTTCGTCGATCTTGCCTTGCGAGGCCAGAAAACGCGGTGTTTCCGGCACGTAACGGCGAAAGAAAACAACGAGGAAAGCGGGGATCGCCAGAACGGCGAAGAGCCAGCGCCAGTTGTCGTCGCCCGGAAAGAGCGTGAAAACCAGCAGGCCGAAAGCCGGGGCGAGGAAGTTGCCGAAACCGCCTGCGCCGACATTGACGAGACCGGCTGCAGTTCCACGGAACTTCGGCGAACAGAATTCGGCAAGCATCGTAACGGCAGTCGAAATTTCGCCGCCGACACCAAAGCCGACAATGGCGCGTGCGAGACAGAGCCAGCCGAAGCTCGGTGCGAGCGCACAAAGTGCGGAACCGACGGTGAAGAGAAGAAGATTGATCGTCAGCATGACACGGCGGCCGTACCGGTCGCCAAGAATGCCGGACAAGAGACGGCCAATGGCCGCGCTTGCGAAAGTGATGGTATTGAGGAAGCCGATATCGGCGCCCGACAGACCCCATTGTTCGCGAAGGATCGGCCCGACGAGGCCAATCGTGTTCTGCTCGAAACTGTCAAAGAGACAGCCGATCAGGATCAGCGCGAGAATCTGCTTGTGCGCAGTTGTCACGCCGATATTTCCCAATGCATTTTCCATCTGCTTGATGGCCGGTGACGTCGCACCGGATTGTATCATTTGTTCCCCTGCCATAACGGTCCAACTCCCATGATATTAGCCGTATGGAATTATTTTTTCATAATCAAACATCAGAAAATCAATTTTTACAAGCAATTTTTTATCGTTTATTTTCAGATAGATAATCTGCTCAAAGCTTAGGCGAAAAAGATGCAAAAATAGTCAAAAGCTGCTAATAGTTAGGCAATCTGAAAATATGATTTCATCAGGCGGCACATGAAACCCACCGAAAAGTCCTTTCTGACCCGCGTAAGAGACGTGATGGACGAACTGCCGCCAGCCGAAAAAAGGCTGGGTGAATTCGTATGTGATTTTCCAGGGGAACTGGCGAGCTATTCGGCGTCGGAACTGGCAGCTCTCGCCCATGTTTCCAACGCGACCGTGACGCGTTTCGTACAGCGCCTCGGTTATGACACCTATGAAGAATCCCGACGCCATGCCCGTGAGGAAAAACAGACGGGATCGCGTCTGTTTCTGTCGAGTGCCACCGATGCGGAGAGCGGCCAGTCCCTGTCGTCGCATGTCGGTCAGGGCATCGCCAATCTGGAAAAGACCTTTCTTTCAATACGCGAAACACAGATCGATGCCGTTGTGGAAGCAATGCTCGGCGCACGCAAGACATGGGTATTCGGCTTTCGCAGCAGCCAGCCTTTTGCGGCCTATCTGCAATGGCAGATGATACAGGTGGTGGACAATATCGTTGCGGTTCCCGGACCGGGCCAGACACTTGGCGAATATATTGCCAGCATCAGCCCCGACGATATGGTCATCGTCTTCGCGCTTCGCCGCCGTATTGCAAAAATGGACGACATCCTTGCCGCCATCGAAAAGCGTGGTGCGAAACTTCTCTACATCACCGATGAAGGCGCGCCGTTCCGGGCTTCCGCGCAATGGCATTTTCATTGCCAGACACTGGCGCCCGGCCCGTTGTTCAATCACGTTGCGGTCATGGCGCTCTGCCATTTATTGACCACGCGGGCCATTGAAAAAGCAGGCGCTTCCGGACGAAAGCGCCTGCGTGATATCGAAGCCTCCGGCGACCTGCTCGAAGAGCTGTAAACCGGTTATTTTACAGGCGGCGCATACATAAGCCCGCCCTTGTTCCACAGCGCATTGATGCCGCGGTCGATCTTGAGCAGGCTGCCCTTGCCGATGGTGCGTTCAAACATTTCGCCATAATTGCCGATCTTGGAGACGACATTATAGGCCCATTTCGGCTCAAGGCCGAGCTGTTGGCCGCTATCGCCTTCCGATCCGAGGAAACGGCGCACGTCCGGCTTCTTGGAGTTCAGATCCGCATCAGCTGAGGCTTGCGTAATGCCCAGTTCCTCGGCCTCAAGCATTGCAAACAGCGTCCAGCGAACGATGTTGAACCATTTATCGTCGCCCTGGCGGACGGCAGGTCCAAGCGGCTCCTTGGAAATCACTTCCGGCAGAACGGTGAAAGCATCAGGTTCGGCAAGCTTCAGACGTTGCGCATAAAGTGCGGACGCGTCGGTCGTGTAAACATCACAGCGACCCGTTTCAAATGCCTTCAGGATGCCATCGGCAGAATCGATCACCACCGGTTCATACTTGATACTGTTGGCGCTGAAAAAATCAGCGGCGTTCTGTTCGGTAGTCGTGCCCTGCTCGGTGCAGACCGAAGCGCCGTCGAGCTTCAAGGCGCTATCGATACCCAGATCCTTACGGATCATGAAACCTTGACCGTCATAATAGGCGGTGCCGACGAAATGGATGCCCATGCCCGCATCACGCGAAAGCGTCCAGGTGGTCTGGCGCGAAAGCAGGTCGACCGTGCCGGATTGCAACGCCGTGAAACGTTCCTTGGTCGAAAGCGGAATGAAACTCACCTTGTCAGGATCGCCAAAGACTGCCGCCGATACCGCACGACAGAAATCAATATCGAAGCCGGTCCATTTGCCCTGATCGTCTGGCGACGAAAAGCCTGCAACGCCCTGACTGACGCCGCAATTGATCTTGCCGCGCTCCTTCACGGTCGAAAGCGTATCCGCCTGCGCCCCAGTTTGAGCGGACATGGCAAAGCCCGCCGCCAACAACGAACCCAAAACTATTTTTTTCATTGTTCCTCCTCCCAGAGTTTCGGCCCAGAATTTCGAAAAAGCCGATCCATTGCCCGGCAGCACGCCGCCGGGCTTGTTGTTTGTTCAGTTATCCGACTACGAACTACTTCAGTGCAGCCGCGAAGCTGTCCTCCAGAACGCTCAGCAGATGATCGGCATTGGCACGCGTGAAGATCATCGGCGGGCGCATTTTCAGGACATTGTCGAACGGACCTTCAGTCCCCATCAGAATGCCGCGTTCGCGCGCGCCATCATTGATCTTCTTGGCCAGAGCCGTTGCCGGTTCCTTGGTCTTGTGATCCGTGACCAGTTCGATACCGAGGAACAGCCCCTGCCCGCGCACATCACCGATGATATCGAAGCGCTTCTGCATCGAGCGGAACCCGTCGATGAGATAGTTGCCGATATCAAGCGCGTTGCGGCGCAGATCGTTGCGCTCAATGACATCCAGCACTGCCAGACCTGCCGCGCAGGAAACCGGATTGCCGCCAAACGTGTTGAAATATTCCATGCCATTGTTGAAACTGCTGGCTATTTCACGGGTCGTTACCACTGCCGACATCGGATGGCCGTTGCCGATAGGCTTGCCCATGGTGACGATATCCGGCACCACATCCTGCATTTCAAACGCCCACCAGTGGCTGCCGACACGGCCGAAGCCAACCTGCACCTCATCCGCGATGCAGACACCACCAGCCGCCCGCACCATCTTGTAGACTTCCTGCAGATAGCCTTCCGGCAGGAAGACCTGACCGGCGACGCTCGGGATCGACTCGGCAATGAAATAAGCCGGGCCGCGTCCAAGGCTTTTGATGGCCTCGATCTGCTCGGCAATACTTTCAGCAAAGCGCTTGCCATGTTCTGCCAGCGGCCAATTTTCCGGCGCGCGGTAGCTGTCGGGGATGACGGCCTCAAACACGTGATCCGGACGTCCTTTGCCGCCCTTGCGCTTGTATTTATAGGGACTGAGATCGATCAGCTCCTGCGTTGTACCGTGATAGGCCCAGTCGAGCACCAGCGCATCGCGCTGGCCCGAATGCGCACGTGCCATACGCAGCGCCAGACTGTTCGCCTCACTGCCCGAGCAGGCAAACGAGGCCACCGTCAAACCTTCGGGCAAAGTCGCCGTCAGGCGCTCCGCATAGGAAACGATGTTGTCGTGCAGATAGCGCGTATTGGTGTTGAGGATCGCGGCCTGTCTGGCAATCGCCTCCACCACCTGCGGATGAGCGTGGCCGAGATGGCAGACATTGTTGAAGCAATCGAGATAGGCGCGGCCCCGATTATCGATCAGCCATGCGCCTTCACCGCGCACGAACTTGATCGGCTCGGAGTAGGAGATGGAGAGGTTCGGCAGCAGAATATCCTTGCGGGCGCTGACGATCTCGGTGCGCGTGCGACCGGTCTGGTGGAAGGCTTCCGCCGGAATATCGGCAAGGACTGCGGCATCCGGGAAGATATCGGCCCAGACATCAAGATAGGCATGTTCGCCGACGCCCAGAATTTCCGCTGCCGTGAGGCCGGTATCCGTCGAAATCTGGAAATGGAGATGCGGCGTCCAGCCACCATTCTCGTGCATGTCGCCCATCTGGCCGACGAGATCACCGGCGGCCAGTTTCTGCCCCGGCTTCAGGCGGGACACAGCCTCATGCGCCATATGGCCCCACAGCGTGATGAAAGGCGGGCAGCCTTCCGGCTGATGTTCCAGCGCAATCAGGCCGCCATAGCCAAGTGGCGCGGTCTCGATCTCGACGCTTTTCACAGTAGCTGCAAGCGGCGTGTAGACGGGCGTGCCTGCAGGCATGAACAGGTCAAGGCCCAGATGGTGGACACGCCGCTCGCCTTCGACAAAGCGTGAACGAAACGCCTCATCGGTATAGACAGTACGCTTTTCGCCCCATGGACCGATGCCGAGCTGCACATGGTTGCGGGCGCAGAAATCATCCCACCAGGCGGTGGCTTCCTTTGGGCGCTGCCCGGCAGAATCGACCGTCATCACATGAGCCGGGTCGCCATAGGGCACCAGCGCCTTGGTCATCGTCGCCGGATGCGGGCGAACGATGGGGGCGAGGTTCTTTCGGTTGGCATTGATCCATTCACGCACCGCACCAGCACCGTCTACAGCATCGAAACCGCATGCCTTGCGCAGGATGGCGGTGGCGAAGCGCGGGTTCATGGCATCAAGCTTGTGCAGAAGCCGCCATGCAGGTGCTTCGCTGATCGCAAGATAAGGATTGTCACCGGTCTTTTCGCGGCGCGAAGCCGACAGCGTGACGCTGGTGACGAGACGCATCGCAATCAGATCGAATATGAGATCGATTTCCTGCGGCAAAAGCGGATATCTCGCATGGAACCCGGCAGCGAGGGCTGCGGCTGCACCAATCGGGTCGTCCATATCCAGAATGGAATAGGCAGCGGCAATCGCCACTTCGGCAACCAGAACAGTGTGAACCGCATCGCCAAAATCGATCAGCCCGGCAATACGTTCATTATCCTGCGGATCAACCAGCACATTCCAGTCATTGGCATCGCTATGGATCACCTGTGCACGCTGGAGCGGCAGCTTCGGCGCGATATCGCGCTCGAAACGGACAAGGAAGCGCTCGACGACAGCGCGGTCTTCCGGCTTGTCGATGAAATGCAGACGGTCACGCGCCCGTCCGGCGTGGCGCACATCCCAGTCAAAATCGCGCAAGGCACCCGGATGGATGAAGCCCTGCAAGGCGCGGTCCAGCTGCCCCAGCGCACCGCCCAGATTGTGCATCAGCGCCTTGGTGCGCTTGACCTCGGCCAACGGCGTGCCCGGCAGCCAGCTTGCCACCCGCAGCGCATGGGGCTTGCCCTTTTCCTTTTCGATAGAGGCCAGTACCTCCCCCGACAGGCTCGCTTTCAGGCGCGGTACGGCGAGCGCCGGATCAGCCTTGGCCAGATGCTGCAGGAGCGCTGTCTGGAATTCGCTTTCAACGCGCGGTTCACTGGCATTCACGACTTTCAGAATCCAGTCTCCCGATCCATTGCCCGTCTTCAGCCGGAAATTGCGATCACGCTCGCTGTCGAGCGGCGAGGCACTCGCCGTCACCCCGAAATGAAGCTGGGCCAGCACTTCAGCCTCTTGCGGAGAAAAATCGGGGGCGGGATACGAAATATCGGTCATGGGAGGCACTTCACGGGTTGAATATGAATGGGAAGTAACAGGATGAGCTTGGCATGTCCGCGATTTTCAGGCATCAGACAAGGCGTCGGTCAGACCGGCACTTTGCCGGAATGGACCGGCACATTTACGATAGTACGAAAGAACCGACCATGCGGGAACTGGATGCGAAGGATCGCGAGATATTGGCCATTCTCTCCAAGGAAGCGCGCATTCCGCTGAAAACCCTGGCGGGACGCATCGGTCTTTCGCGCAGTGCAACCGGAGAGCGTGTCGCCAATCTTGAGAAAAATGGCGTCATTCGCGGTTACAGGGCAGACATCGGCCAGATCGACAGGAACGTCATCCGCGCCATGATTCTGGTCAGCCTCAAGCGTACACCGGCACTCGGTCTCCTCGATGAGCTGGCGCGCCACGCCGAGGTGCGCCGGGTATCGTCGGTGAGTGGCCAGCTCGATTTGATCGTCGAGGTTGAAGTCCCCACCATAGACCGCCTCAACAGCCTGCGTGATCTCATCGCCACTCATGAAACTGTAGAGGATCTCACTACCGCAATCGTGCTTCGCCGGGATATCGAGCGCGAAACCGTCTGAAATTCAGTTATACAACTTTAGTTTGGACTACTACAATTTAAGGTAGACATTCTACCATAAGTCGAACATAACGCCTCCGGGTTGAAAAGGAGGGGACATGAAGACGCTTAATCTATTCATTATCGGGTTCGGCTTTACCGCACTCGTCATTACTTGCATTTTCGCCATTGGCGGCGGCACTATCTGATCAGTAACGAACGACAATATCATGCCCTCAGCAGGGGTTCCCCGAGGAAGATTGCTGAAGATTCGCGCACAGCGCGGATCATGAAATCGCTCAGCACCCGGATTCGCGGTGCAGCCACCACATCGATGTGACAGCTCATCCAATATTCACGCACCAGATGCATCTCGCGCGGCAGAACCGGAACCAGTTCCTGATGCCGGCTGGCGATGAAATAAGGCAGCACGCACAAGCCATAGCCAATCTGCGTGGCGATCAGTTGCGCATGAATACTGGAACTTTGATAGGTGCAGCGCTGCCCTGGCAGGATTTCGCGCATGTAATCCAGGCCGGGCGTGAACACCATGTCGTCGATGTAACCAATGAACGGATGCCGGGCCATGTCCTCGCGTGTCCTGATCGGCGGATGCCGCTCCAGATAATCGCGATGACCATAGATGAAGAGCCGATAGGGCGTCAGCTTCTCGCTGTGATAGGGACCGGTGCGCGGCATATGCAGCGTGATCGACAATTCCGCCTCGCGGCGCGACAGCGACATGATCTGCTGGATCGTCACCACTTCCACGAACAGGCTCGGATAGGATTGCGCCAGCACAGGCAGACGGTCGGCAAGAAAGAAATTGCCGAAACCTTCCAGCGTCGAGAGACGCACGACACCTGACAGCGCCGCCAGATTGCCGGTAGCCTCGGTCTGGAATTTCATCGCCTCGCGCTCCATGACCTCGGCAGAGTTCACCAGCCGTTCACCGATGGGCGTCAGCAGATAACCGCGCGGATTGCGCTCGAAAAGCTTGGTCGCAAGGGCCTGTTCCAGCCGGTCGATCCGGCGCAGAACAGTGACATGGCTGGTGCGCAATTGCCGCGCCGCCGTGGAGAGCTGGCCGGTGCGCGCAACCGCCAGAAAATATTGCAGATCGTCCCATGTGAACTGCCGCATGCACCCCTCCCAAACAGTTGCGGTGGCTCCTGCCTCTCTGTCTGTACGTTTTCGAACAGACGGTGTTCAAAAATTGTTGTTCGTGTACGCATTTGTCAATGCTACCGTTTCAAAAAGTAGCTCCATCGAAAATGCTAGACAGGTTTGCGTCAGGAGCTGCAACAAAGAAAGAAACGCCCGGGGCGGAGGAACAAATCGGGCGGAAGCAGAGGGCTAACGGCACAGAGGAAAAGCCGTTTCCTGATCTCGAAAGACTGCTTCACTACAGCATTGGCCGGAAAATCGGAATCGATTTTCAGAAAGCACAATGCGTAGATTCAATAGTTTAGAGCGTCGTTTGTACGTCCGTAAGGATGCATGGCGCTCTGAAGAATGCCGTGCGGGTTTTCCGTGGCGGTTTTGGTGTTATTGGGAGGAGCACTTCATGAAATGTCTCGCACTTGCAACGGCAGCGCTTTTCGCCGCCACGGCTATCTCGTCGGCAGCGGAAATTTCCGACGGCAAGGTCAAGATCGGCATTCTGAACGATCAATCCGGCGTTTATGCCGACTTCGGCGGCAAATGGTCGTTCGAGGCTGCCAAGATGGCGGCTGAAGATTTCGGGGGCAAAGTGCTCGATGCGCCGATTGAGATCATCACGGCGGACCACCAGAACAAGCCGGACGTCGCCTCGAACATCGCGCGCCAGTGGTACGACACCGAGCAGGTCGATTCCATCATGGAACTGACAACCTCGTCGGTCGGCCTCGCCGTACAGGCCCTGTCCAAGGACAAGAAGAAGATCACCATCAACACAGGTGCGGCCACGTCGGAACTGACCGGCAAGCAGTGCACGCCTTATGGCTTCCATTGGGCCTATGACACCCATGCGCTTGCAGTCGGCACCGGCGGCTCGCTTGTGCAGCAGGGCGGCGATACCTGGTACTTCCTCACTGCCGACTATGCTTTCGGCTATTCGCTGGAAGAGCAGACAAGCAAATTCGTCGAATCCAAGGGCGGCAAGGTTCTGGGTTCCGTGCGCCACCCGCTGGCAACCACCGATTATTCCTCCTTCCTGCTGCAGGCACAGGCCTCCGGCGCCAAGGTGGTCGGCCTTGCCAATGCAGGTCTCGACACGTCCAACGCCATCAAGCAGGCGGCTGAATTCGGCATCGTCGCCGGTGGCCAGCGCCTCGCGGCCCTGCTCTTTACCCTGTCGGAAGTGCACGGTCTCGGCCTCGAAGCCGCTCAAGGCCTGACGCTGACCGAAGGTTTCTACTGGGATCGCGACGATGAATCGCGCGAATTCGGCAAGCGATTCTTCGAGCGCACGGGCCGTATGCCGAACATGATTCAGGCAGGCACCTATTCCGCTGTCACCCAATATCTGAAGGCGATCAAGGAAGCCGGGACCGACGAAACCGAGGCCGTTGCCAAGAAGCTTCATGAAATGCCGGTCGAGGACGTCTTTGCCCGTCACGGCAAGGTCGGTGCCAACGGACGCATGATCTACGACATGTATCTGATGGAAGTGAAGAAGCCTGATGAAAGCAAGGCGCCTTGGGATTACTATAAGGTTCTTGCAACCATTCCCGGCGATCAGGCCTACATGAAGCCGGAAGAAAGCGGCTGCCCGCTGGTAACGCAGTAAAAAGAGGCTGGTTGAATGAACGCAGCAACTGGCAATATGACGGCCCTGCATGAAGCAGGGCCGAACGATGGCGGCTCATCCGGCAAGACCGTTCTGTCGGCACGCGGACTGGGCAAGTCTTTTGGCGGCTTTCATGCAGTCAAGAATGTCGACCTCGATGTGGAACATGCTCGTGTTCACGCGTTGATCGGCCCCAACGGTGCAGGCAAGACCACTGTTTTCAACCTCCTGACCAAGTTCTTGCAGCCATCGAGTGGCGAGATCACACTTCTGGGCGAAACCATCACCAAGACCGATCCGGCCAAGGTGGCCCGCATGGGTTTGGTGCGCTCGTTCCAGATTTCGGCCACCTTTCCGCACCTGACCGTGCTGGAAAATGTAAAGGTCGCATTGCAGCGTCCCAATGGGCTTGCCACACAGTTCTGGCGCTCGCTGTCAGCACTCGACCGGCTCGACGCGCAGGCCATCGAGCTTCTGGAGCGGGTCGGCCTTGCCGATGCCCGTCATGCGCTGGCCGCCGATCTGTCCTATGGCCGCAAGCGCGCGCTCGAAATCGCCACCACGCTGGCGCTCGATCCGAAGGTTCTGCTGCTCGATGAGCCGATGGCGGGCATGGGCCATGAAGATGTCCATACCATTGCCGCCCTCATTGCCGATGTGGCGAAGGATCGCGCGGTCTTGATGGTCGAACACAATCTCAAGGTGGTGGCCGACATTGCCCACCACGTCACGGTGCTGCAGCGCGGCGAAATTCTCGCCTCCGGCGATTATGCCACCGTCTCCAAGGACGAGCGCGTGCGCACCGCCTATATGGGAACCGAACATGAATAGAGGCCAACCGCTATTATCCGTGCGCGGGCTCAATGCCTGGTATGGCGAAAGCCATGCCCTGCACGGCGTCGACCTCGATATCTGGCCCGGCGAAACCATAACGCTTCTTGGCCGCAACGGCGTCGGCAAGACGACGACGCTGCGTGCCATCATGGGCATCATCCGCAAGCGCACCGGCACCATCACGCTCGACGGCAAGGACATCATGCGCGTGCCGCTGCATCGCATCGCCCATGCCGGTCTCGGTTTTGTGCCCGAAGAGCGCGGCATCTTTGCCACCTTGAGCGTGCATGAAAACCTGCTTTTGCCGCCTGTCGTCGCCAAAGGCAGTCAGGGCACGATGTCGCTTGACGAAATCTACGAACTCTTTCCCAATCTGCATGAGCGCCGCAACAGCCCCGGCACCAAGCTTTCGGGTGGCGAACAGCAGATGCTGGCAATTGCGCGCATCCTGCGCACCGGGGTCAAGGTGCTGCTGCTCGACGAGCCGACCGAAGGTCTTGCGCCCGTTATCGTGCAGCGCATCGGCGATGTGCTGGTGGAGTTGAAAAAACGTGGCATGACGGTGTTGCTGGTCGAGCAGAATTTCCGCTTCGCCGCCAAGGTCGCCGACCGCTTTTATCTCATGGATCATGGCGTGGTGACGGAAAACTTCCCCACCGCCGAACTGCCCGCCCGCATGGCGGCGCTCAACGAAGCGCTGGGGGTATGACACGATGACAATGATTTTTGGAATACCTTTGCAGGCACTTCTCGGGCAGCTGCTGGTCGGCCTCATCAACGGCTCCTTCTATGCCATGCTAAGTCTCGGCCTTGCCATCATCTTCGGGCTTCTGCGCATCATTAATTTCGCCCATGGCGCGCAATATATGCTGGGTGCCTTTGTCGGCTATCTGCTGTTGAGCTGGCTTGGCATCGGCTACTGGCCAGCGCTGATCCTCGCCCCGCTTATCGTCGGCCTCGGTGGCGCGATCATCGAGCGCGTGGCCCTGTCGCGGCTCTACAATCTCGATCCGCTCTATGGCCTGCTCTTCACCTTCGGCCTTGCCCTCGTGATCGAAGGCACGTTCCGCTATTATTATGGCGCTGCCGGTCAGCCCTATGCCGTGCCGCCCTCGCTTGCGGGCGGGCACAATCTCGGCTTCATGTTCCTGCCGAACTATCGCGCCTGGGTGGTCGTCGCCTCGCTTTTCGTCTGCCTCGGCACCTGGCTCCTGATCGAAAAGACCAAGCTTGGCGCCTATCTGCGTGCCGCGACGGAAAACCCCACTTTGGTCAAGGCCTTCGGCATCAATGTGCCGCTGCTGCTCACCTTCACCTATGCGCTGGGTGCAGCGCTTGCCGGTGTTGCGGGCATCATGGCCGCGCCGATCTATCAGGTCAGCCCGCTGATGGGGTCCAACATCATCATCGTGGTCTTTGCCGTGGTGGTCGTCGGCGGCATGGGCTCGATCCTTGGCGCCATCATCACCGGTTATGTGCTGGGACTGGCGGAAGGCCTCACCAAGGTCTTCTACCCCGAGGCTTCCAGCATCGTCATCTTCGTCATCATGGCTATCGTCCTTCTGGTTCGACCCGCCGGACTGTTCGGGAAGGAGGCCTGATATGGCTGATACTGCTCTCAAGACCGCTCTCAGGGCCACCGCAGCCCCGCGCGAAAGCAAGGCGCCTGCCGTCAACAGCCTCTCGGTCATCGTCCTCGGCATTGCCCTTGTGGGACTACTGGCAGCGCCCTTCATGGTCTACCCCATCTTCCTGATGAAGATGCTGTGCTTTGCGCTGTTCGCCTCTGCCTTCAACCTTCTGTTGGGCTATACCGGCATTCTGTCCTTCGGCCATGCAGCCTTCTTCGGCGGCGCGGCCTATATCACGGCCCATACGGTGAAAGTCTGGGGCGTTACGCCGGAACTCGGTCTCGTACTCGGCGTTCTCGCCGCAGCCGCCCTTGGCCTCGTGATCGGTTATCTCGCCATTCGCCGCCAGGGCATCTATTCGACGATGATTACGCTGGCATTGGCGCAGATGTTCTTCTTCTTCTGCCTGCAAGCCACCTTCACCCATGGCGAAGACGGATTGCAGGGTGTGCCGCGTGGATATCTCTTCGGCATCATCGACCTCAACCAGCCGATGAACATGTATTATTTCGTGCTGGCCGTGTTCGTTCTTGGCGTCTTCGTCATCTGGCGCATCATCAATTCGCCCTTCGGCATGATCCTGAAGTCGGTACGCGAAAACGAGAACCGCGCGGTTTCGCTCGGCTATTCCGTCAACCGCTACAAGCTTGCAGCCTTCGTCATGTCGGCAGCACTCGCGGGTCTTGCAGGCGGCCTGAAGGCGCTTGTCTTCCAGTTTGCAACGCTGACCGATGTCGGCTGGCAGATGTCGGGCGAAGTGATCCTCATGACGCTTCTGGGCGGTATCGGAACACTCATAGGCCCCATCGTCGGCGCTGCCTTCGTCGTTGCGCTGCAGAACTATCTCGCAACATCCGACTTCCCGGTAACGATCGTGACGGGCGTCATCTTCATGGCATGCGTCCTCCTCTTCCGTAAGGGAATCGTAGGCGAGTTCTATGCATCGCGAATTGGAAAGAAACTCTTCGGCTAACCAACATTTCGGGAGCCGCACGCTCGTTCGATAGCGGCTCCGCCTTTTACTGGATATGAGATCATGACCGACACCTACGATTACATCGTGGTTGGCGCGGGCACGGCAGGTTGCGCCCTCGCGAACCGGCTTTCCGCAGACCAGAACCGCTCCGTGCTGCTGCTGGAGGCAGGCGGAAAGGACAATTACGCCTGGATCCACATCCCGGTCGGCTATCTCTATTGCATCGGCAATCCGCGCACCGACTGGTGCTTTACCACGGAGGCCGAACCGGGGCTGAACGGTCGTTCGCTCGGCTATCCGCGCGGCAAGGTATTGGGCGGCTGCTCCTCCATCAACGGCATGATCTATATGCGCGGTCAGGCCCGCGACTACGATCTGTGGCGTCAGGCCGGATGCGAAGGCTGGGGCTGGGACGATATCCTGCCACTCTTCAAGAAATCAGAAGATTATTTTGCAGGCGCCAGCGATCTGCATGGTTCGGGCGGCGAATGGCGCGTCGAGAGCGCTCGCCTGCACTGGGATATTCTGGATGCCTTCCGCGATGCAGCCGTCTCGGCGGGCATCCCCGCCACCGACGATTTCAATCGCGGCGACAATGAAGGCGTGTCCTATTTCAAGGTCAACCAGAAGCGCGGCATTCGCTGGAACACGGCCAAGGCCTTTCTGCGCCCGGCATTGGATCGCAAGAACCTCACCGTCGAAACCGGCGCGCATGTGCGCCGCATCGAGATCGAGGAGTTGCGTGCCACCGGCGTCACCTTCGACCAGAACGGTACCACCCGCACGGTGAAGGCAAAGCGTGAGGTCATTCTTGCTGCCGGTGCGGTCGGCTCGCCGCAAATTCTCGAATTGTCGGGCATCGGGCGCGGCGACGTGCTGCAGCAAGCGGGTATCCCGATCAAGCTGGAGCGCAAGCAACTCGGCGAAAACCTGCAGGATCACCTGCAATTGCGCTGCGCATATAAGGTCACCGGTATTCCGACGCTCAACGAAAAGGCGAGCAAGCTTGTCGGCAAGGCAATGATCGGGCTGGAATATCTGCTGCGCCGTTCGGGGCCTATGTCGATGGCTCCAAGCCAGCTCGGCGTCTTCACCCGCTCCGACCCGTCCTACGAGACCGCCAATCTGCAATATCACGTGCAGCCGCTCAGTCTGGAAAAATTCGGCGAGGCGGTGCACCCCTTCCCTGCCTTCACGGCAAGCGTGTGCAATCTGCGCCCTGATAGCCGCGGCTCGATCCACATCAAGTCACCGGATCATCGTTCACAACCGGCGATCAGGCCGAATTATCTCGCCACCGAAAGCGACCGCCGCGTTGCCGCCGACGCCATCCGCATCACGCGCCATATCGTGGCACAGGCTCCATTGCAGAAGTTCCGCCCGGAGGAATTCAAGCCCGGCCCTGCTTACGAAACGCAGGAGCAGCTGGAAAAGGCGGCGGGCGATATCGGCACCACGATTTTCCATCCGGTCGGCACCTGCCGCATGGGGCAGGATGCGGAAGCAATCGTCGATCCGCGCCTGCGCTTCAACGGCATTGCGGGCCTGCGCGTTGCCGACGCCTCGGTCATGCCGACCATCACTTCCGGCAACACCAACTCGCCGACTCTCATGATCGCCGAGAAGGCCGCACAGATGATTATCGCCGATAACCGCTAGAACCAGATTTCCGAGTGCCCGGTCAGCGGAAATGACAATCCGCTCACCGTCTCGTGAACGCAATTTCGGCATCATGACTTCGGCAAATTCTGAAATAATTTTCCTTGTTTATTGCCTGACAAAAGGGAATTATCGGCAACAAGGTGGGCAGGGGGAGAAAGATCATCTCAAAAGATCGCTTTCCGGGACCGGCTCTCCAAAGTTTTTAAACAAGGAAAACAAAATGTCGTCAGTCCTTTCCCGCTACACGCTGACCCGTCGCGCCGGTCTGAAAGCCCTTCTCTTCACCGCAGCCGCACTGACTGTCGGCTTCGCGTCGGCACCGAGCCACGCAGAAGACAAGACCATCAAGGTCGGCATCATGGGCGGTGAAGACGAAGACGTCTGGAAAGTCGTTGCCGAAGAAGGCAAGAAGCACGGCCTCAACATCGAGCGCGTGACCTTCAACGATTACAACCAGCCGAATGAAGCTCTGGAACGCAAGGAAATCGACGCCAACGCCTTCCAGCACAAGCCTTATCTCGATGAGCAGGTCAAGCAGCACGGCTACAAGATCAGCGTCGCCGGCTACACCGCCGTCTGGCCGATCGGCATCTATTCGCGCAAGCACAAGAGCCTTGACGAGCTGAAGGAAGGCGCGGTCGTCGGCGTGCCGAACGATCCGTCGAACGAAGGCCGCGCCCTTCGCGTTCTCGAAGAAAAAGGCCTCATCAAGCTGAAGCCGGATGCAGGCATTCTGGCCACGCCGATCGACATCGTCGAAAATCCGAAGAAGCTTGAGATCAAGGAACTCGACGCCGGTGTTGTCGGCCGTTCCATCGATGACCTCGATGCAGCCATCGTGAACAACGATTGGGCAGCAAAGGCAGGCCTCAAGAAGGAAGAGGCAATCGGCTGGGAATCGAAGGAAAACAACCCGTACAACAACTTCATCGCGGTCCGCACCGAAGATGAAAACGCCGAATGGGTGAAAAACCTCGTGGCTTCGTTCCAGAACGACGCCGTGAAGGCCGAAATCGACCGTGCCTACAAGGGCACCGGCATCCCGGCCTGGAAATAATCGCTTTTGAAGCTTGAAAGACCGCGCCGGAACCATTTCCGGCGCGGCTTTTATTGACGTACCGACAAAAATTGCCCTAAAGCATCGCCACAGCAAAAGCTGATGGCTTGAGCGAGGCATCATCCTTCCTTGAACCTTAATAAAACAGCCGCTGTTCGCAGCGGCCTATCCAGACATAGAAGAAACGACCGTGACCATTGAAAAGCCACCCGCCACATCAGCGCCCATCGTCGAGATGAAAGACGTGCGCCGAATGTTCGGCGATACGGCAGCTATCAACGGCGTTTCGCTTTCCGTCGCGCGCGGCGAAATTCTCGGCATCATCGGTCGCAGCGGCGCGGGCAAGTCCACGCTGATCCGTTGCGTCAACGGCCTTGAAAAGCCGGATGCCGGTTCGATCCTGATCGAAGGTCGCGAAATCACTGGTCTTGGCGAAGACGCACTGCGCCCCTTGCGCCGCCGCATCGGCATGGTGTTCCAGCATTTCAATCTGCTTTCGGCCAAGACGGTTGCGGAAAACATCGCTTTGCCGCTGAAGATCGCGGGCAAGCCGAAGGCCGAACGCGCCAGGCGTGTTGCGGAACTTCTGGAACTGGTTGGCCTTTCCGACAAGGCAAAGCATTACCCAGCCCAGCTTTCCGGTGGTCAGAAACAGCGCGTCGGCATTGCCCGCGCCCTTGCTGCCGAACCGGCTGTGCTGCTTTCGGACGAAGCGACATCCGCGCTCGACCCGGAAACCACGCAGTCCATTCTCGCGCTGCTGAAAGACATCAACACCAAGCTCGGCCTTACCATCCTGCTCATCACGCATGAGATGGAAGTCATCCGCCGCATTGCCGACCGCGTCATCGTGCTCGACCACGGCGCTATCGCCGAGGAAGGTCCGGTCTGGAAAGTCTTTGCCAATCCGCAATCGCCCGTCACGCAAAGCATGTTGCAGGTGCTGACGCCGGAACTGCCTGCCGTCTGGCGCGACCAGCTGGAAAAATCCGGCGCCCTCGCCGTGCTGAAGGTAAAGCTGTCAGGCGCAGCCGCAAAAGGCGCTTTCTTCAACGATGTTTCCGCTGCCACCGGCGTGGCACCGCAGCTGATCCACGGCAGCATGGATACGATCCAGGGTGAGCCGGTCGGCACGCTCTTCATCGGCCTGCCCGCTGAGGACAAGGCGAAACTCGACGCCGCAATCACCTATCTCAACACCCATGCAGACGCCACGGAGGTACTCGGCTATGTCTCAGGCGATGCTTGATCTTCTCTGGCGCTCCTTCTGGGAGACCATCATCATGACCGGCTTTTCGAGCCTGATCTCGCTCGTCGTCGGTCTGCCGCTTGCCCTCATCATGATCCTGACTGAACGGGGTGGCCTCGCACAGAACCTGACGCTGAACACGATCCTCGGCGCCATCATCAATGGCTTCCGCTCGGTTCCGTTCATCATTCTGCTGGTGGCGCTCATTCCCGTCACGCGCTTCATCGTCGGCACGTCCATCGGCACATGGGCCTCCATCGTGCCGCTTTCCATTGCCGCTATTCCCTATTATGCGCGTATTGCGGAAGTGTCGTTGCGTGAAGTGGACCACGGCCTCATCGAAGCCGCGCGCTCCATGGGTGCAAACCGCTGGACCATCGTGCGCGAAGTGCTGGTTCCGGAAGCCCTGCCGGGCATCATCGCGGGCTTCACGGTCACGATCATCACTCTGGTCGGCGCATCGGCAATGGCGGGCGCCATCGGTGCTGGCGGTCTCGGCGATCTTGCCATTCGCTATGGCTATCAGCGCTTTGAGACGCAGATCATGATCGCAGTCGTGATCATCCTCATCATCATGGTTTGCGGCATCCAGTGGATCGGCGACCGGCTGGTGAGCCGTCTGGACAAGCGCAACCTGCGCGCCTGACCCTTTACTGGTCCGTTTATCTTTTCCTCTCGCGGAAACCCGCTTCCAGCGTGTTTCCGTCGGGATCGAAGACCAGTGCCGCGTAATAGCCCATCTCTTCCGGTCCCTGATAGCCCGGGCCGCCGCTATCCCTGCCGCCTGCCTTCAGCGCGGCCTCATGAAACGCCTCCACCGCCTCGCGGCTTCCGGCTGTAAACATCAGGTGCAGGCGGTCGCCGGGCTTGTCCTCGCCAGCGCCTGCACCATCGTGGCTGCCATGGATCCACAGAAACGGAACCGGCGCCCGCTCTCCCCCGCTGACGAAGAAACCGCTGCCTGATCGGGCAATGACCTCCAGGCCAAGTTCAGGCATGCAGCTTTCGTAAAAGGAAAGGCTGCGATTGACGTTACGGGCTTTGAAACCGATGTGATCGAAGAGCGACATAAGATTCAATATATCGCGGCCAACTATAAAGAAAAGCGGCGCTTTCGATTTTGGAAAACGCCGCTATCACTCTTCAATTCTTGATAATATCGAAGGTTATCCGCGTGTGCGGGCCAGACCGTCTTTTGCAGGCTGGTATTTCGGATCAAGCTGTACCGCGCGCGAATAGGAATTCGCAGCCTTGGCCTTGTCGCCATTGTGCTCGTAGACAAGCGCCTGATTGGCCCAGCTTTCCGCAATATTCTGATCGAGCGTAATGGCTGTGTTGAAATCATCGAAGGCATTGTCGTAGTCGCCGAGCGCCACATAGGAAATGCCGCGACCGTTATAAGGTTCCGGTGCCGTGGAATTGAGCGAAATTGCCTTGGAGAAATCCTCGATGGCCTGCTTGTGCTGGCCCTTGGCCTGATAGATCAGGCCGCGATTATGGTAAGCGCGACCGTCGGTGGTCTGCAGGGCAATAGCCTGATTGAAGTCGCTGAGCGCCTGATCAAGACGACCAGCCTGACGATAGACATTGCCGCGCCCGATATAGGCAGCGTCATATTGCGAATTAAGCTGGATGGCCTTGCTGTAATCCTGCACGGCCTTGGTGCTGTCGCCCATATAGCGATAGACCAGCGCGCGATTGGCATAGGCCTGATAGAAATTCGGGTTGAGCGCTATTGCCTGATCGAAATCGCGCAGCGCTTCCTTGTAGCGCCCGGACTTGCCATAGGCGGAACCACGCACATTGTAGCCTTCCGGATCGCGCGGATTGCTCTGGATCACGCTTGTCAGCGAACTGATGTTCTCGCTCGACCCCTGCGCCTTATCGACAGTGCTGAGTGCGGTGGTTGTGGAGCTTTGGCAGCCGGCAACGGTCAAAGCCAGAAGTGCGGCGGCAATGAGAAGGCCGTTTCGACCTGTTCCAGACGATTGCATCATCTTCAAGCGCGTGGGCAACGACTGCATTCCTTTCAGCTCGCATAGGGGCGCAAGGCCCTTCTGCCTCTTTTCCATCCCGTGCCAGCCCGGTTTCCGGAGCTAATTCATGCCGGGCTATTCTGTCTGTTACGGTATTATACTGGTCTCAACCAGCAGATAAAAACAGCAAAAAGGCGGCATGTTCTTAAGCTTGGCTTGCCTTCGGATAACCCGCCTGACAGTTGAATATCCTAATTATTTGTTTTTACACATAATGGCGTGCAAGAAGTCCAGAAACTTTTCGTAACGCTGCATTAAAAATAGAGGCTCGAAGTTATGAAAATACATCTAGTGGTCTGATTCCGACGTTTGAAACGGGATTAATGTCGGACGGGTATCAAACGTCAAATTCAATCCACTAGCCGACATAAAATCGCTTCACACTGCGCGGGAAACAACCTCAAATATCTGAAGTCAAAACGTGCAAAATCCGGCGCAAGCTGAAGCCAGCACCGGAAAGCAAAAAAGGCGCTGTCCAGCAGCGCCTGTTTTCAAGGTCGATCAGCGAGCGCCCGGACGGCCGCCGATGAGGCCTTCACGCTGAGCGCGCTTACGGGCCAGCTTGCGTGCACGACGAACGGCTTCTGCCTTTTCGCGAGCGCGCTTTTCGGACGGCTTTTCATAGTGGCCGCGCATCTTCATTTCGCGGAAGATACCTTCGCGCTGCATCTTTTTCTTGAGAGCGCGGAGAGCCTGATCAACATTATTATCGCGGACGAGTACCTGCACGTGTATTCCCGTATCGGTTAGAATTTCGGTTAAGCCTGAGGCCGTTAGGGGGTCTTTTAACGATTTCAGCCGGTCTGACCGGCCGAGCAACGCCCAAAGGCTCCCAAGCTTCGCAACGGATACGCTGCAAATTGGTCGTGGCTAATACCAGAAAGAGCCTAGCCTGTCCACCTCAAGATGCAACTTTGCCCACCGGCTTGCGTGAAATACCGGCTTGCACACGAATTACTATGGCCGCAACCGCGCGAATAGGCTAAGCGGCACGCGTTTCCCGCATAATTCGGCCTCAATAGCTATGCATAGCATTTTGCCAGCAAACCGATAATGCCTCCTCTCAATTTATCCGATTCTCCTGATGCCCCTCCGCAAACGACTCGTTATCCAGTTCACAGGCTATGAAGGTCTGCACCCGAAAGCCGTCCGCGTGCGCCACGCGCAGGCCCTGAAGGATTTCGACCGCCTGTGGAAGGCAAAGACCAAGCTTCCGCCCATGACCGAGGAGCCTGACGATTGCGGCACGACCACTGCCGTCACCGTGGGCAATGGCTGGCAGACGGAAACCGAATTCTGCCAGTTCGGCACTGCGGATATTTTTGACGATTACGCCGCGCGCTCCACACCGAAGCGGATGCTGACCGGCTTTCACGCATTCCTGAACATCCTCTTCACCGGAACGCTGTGGCGCTATCTGACGACGAGCTGGCGCTTTGTCCTGTTTTTCCTGTGGCCATTTCTGCTGTCGCTGGCGATTCTGGCTATCGCAGCCTTGCTCGCTTTCACACCGATGGCAGCAGGCCTTTCCGCGCTGCATCTTCTGTGGTCGGTTCCACTTGCCGCCGTCCTCGCAACCCTGCTCGTGCGCAAACCCGGCGACCGGTTTTTCATGTCCTATCTGCTCGACGACTGGTCTGCGGCCTATGATCGTATCCACGGGCGCAACGAGAAGCTCAACCAGCGGCGCAAGGCTTTTGCGGAAGCCCTGAAGCAGAAGATCGAAGCCAGCAATGCTGATGAGGTCATCATCGTTGCGCATAGTCTTGGCACGGTTCCGGCAGTGGAGGCGCTTGCCGACCTGCAGCGTGTGCGTCCCGATCTTCTGGCAAAACAGCCCGTGTCGCTGCTCGCCATCGGCTCATGCCTGATGATGATCGCTCTCCATCCCAAGGCGAAATCATTGCGCGAGGACGTGCGCGTAGTGATCGAGGAAAGCCCGGTCCTGTGGTCGGAATTCCAGGTGCTGACCGACATTATCCACTTCTACGGCTCGGACCCGGCCAAGGTTCTGAAGCTAGAGACCACCAACCCGCCGCTTATCAACCGCATCCGCTTCAAGAACGTGCACAGCGAAAACCGCTACAAGCGGTCGAAGGGCAATTTCTTCCTGATGCATCTGCTTTACATGCGCGGGGCGGAGAAGAAGAACTTCTACGATTTCGGCATGTTCCTGCACGGCCCGTTCTTCTTCCGCGATCTGATGACCGAACACAAAGGAAAAGCCGCCCCTCTCGATGAAGAAGGACGGCTTCCAGTTCGGCATAGCGAAGCGGCTTGAACTGCTTAAGCCTCCGGCGGCTCCACGACGGCAATCGTCAGCCAGGTGGCCGTCAGCGCAGGCTTCAGCGAGTTTTCGATTTCCAGCGTCACATCATAATGATTGACCACGCGACCTGACGGGCGGATATCCGCATCCGCCAGCTTGAAGCGGGCGCGCACGCGGGCGCCGGTCTTGACTGGCGACATGAAGCGCAGCTTGTCGAAGCCGTAATTGATGCCCATCGTAGCACCTTCCAGCATCGGAAGCGCTTCGTAAGCCAGCGTAGAGAGTAGCGACAGCGTCAGGAAGCCATGCGCGATGGTGCCGCCAAACGGCGTTTCCTTGGCGGCGCGTTCCGGGTCGACATGGATGAACTGATGATCGTCGGTCGCATCTGCGAACTGGTTGATCATTTCCTGCGTGACTTCGCGCCACTCGGAACATCCGACTTCCGTGCCGATTGCCTCGCGCAACTGGTCGAGCGTGATTGCGTCTTTCATTCGCTGGCTATTCCTGCTGATGTGATTTGCCTTGTGTTTAACCCATAAAACTCAGGCGGCAACCAGAATTTCCCGTGCTATATCATCCCAGTGCGAGAAAACCCGATGCGCGCCCCTGCCTGTCAATTTTTCGGCGTGTCCGGTATAAGTATGTCCGCCGCCCGTATAGCCGAATGCCGTCATGCCTGCCGCGATAGCGCCTTCGACACCGAAGGGAGAATCCTCGATCACCACGCAACGCGCCGGATCGATGCCCATCTTGTCGGCTGCAAACAGGAACAGGTCTGGCGCCGGCTTGCCGCGCTTGACCATGCTGGACGAGTAAACGGCATCGCCGAAATAATGGCTGATGCCGGTCTTTTCCAGGCTGAATGCGATACGCTCCGGCTGCGACGACGATGCCACGCAACGCTTTTGCGGCAGATCGCGCAGGAAATTGGCAATGCCGATGGTTGGCTGCAGAGCCTCCGCGAACAGGATTTTCGTCTCGGGCCAGAATTGGCTCGTGGCCTCCTCCGGCAGACGGTGCCCGGTCATGTCCTCGATCATCTTCATGATATCGGCCTGCTTCATGCCGATGCCCTTGGCGACCGTTCCTTCCGGCAGCTTCATGCCGTGATTGGCATAGACCTGCTCGAAAGCCAGACAGGAAAGCGGCTCGCTATCGACAAGAACGCCGTCACAGTCGAAGATCACGAGATCGAAAGGGGATACGCTGCTCATTTTGGCTCCAGTGGCCCACTAAAGGGATGCATATTTTGTCGCGCAGTTTGGGGATGCGCGTCTGTCAGTGTTGATATAGAGACTGTTCATCCAATACGCATCTATAACAACATAAGCGTGACAAAATTACCGCGAAGAAGCGGCCTTGAAGTTTTGCGGAGAGTTTCATGACGACAAATGTGGCACTGGTAGGACTGGCGCGCGATCTCGCAGCGCGAGCGGAAACCGGCAAGCCGATCCGCATCGGTCTGATTGGCGCTGGCGAAATGGGCACCGACATCGTCACGCAGGTGGCGCGGATGCAGGGCATCGAAGTCGGCGCTCTTTCTGCCCGCAGACTGCCCAACACTTTCAAAGCTGTCCGCACCGCCTATGGCGACGAGGAAAACGCGCGAGAAGCCCGCACAGAATCCGCAATGACCAGCGCCATCGAAAACGGCAAGATCGCCGTCACCGATGACAATGACCTGATCCTTTCCAATCCGCTGCTCGATGTCATCATCGATGCGACCGGCATTCCGGAAGTGGGTGCCGAGACCGGCATCAAGGCCATCCAGAATGGCAAGCATCTCGTCATGATGAACGTCGAGGCGGATGTCACAATCGGGCCCTACCTCAAGGCCGAGGCCGACAGGCAGGGCGTGATCTATTCCCTTGGCGCGGGCGACGAGCCGTCATCCTGCATGGAACTGATCGAGTTCGTTTCCGCCATGGGGCACAAGGTCGTGGCCGCTGGCAAGGGCAAGAACAATCCGCTCAATTTCGACGCGATCCCAGACGATTATCAGGAAGAAGCCGACCGCCGGAATATGAATGTCCGCCTGCTGGTGGAATTCGTCGATGGTTCCAAAACGATGGTTGAAATGGCGGCCATCGCCAACGCCACCGGGCTTGTGCCCGACATTGCGGGCATGCATGGCCCCAAGGCAGCCATTGACGAGCTGAACCGCACTTTGATTCCGAAGGAAGACGGCGGCGTGCTCAACAAATCGGGCGTGGTCGATTATTCCATCGGGCGCGGCGTATCGCCGGGCGTTTTCGTGATTGCCAAGATGGAGCATCCCCGCCTGGTCGAGCGCCTGGAAGACCTGAAGATGGGCAAAGGCCCCTACTTCACCTTCCATCGGCCTTTCCACCTCACCTCGCTGGAAGTACCGCTCACCGTGGCGCGCGTCGTGCTGCACGGCAAGACCGATATGGTGCCGCTGCCAAAGCCTGTGGCGGAAGTCTGCGCCGTCGCCAAGAAGGATTTGCGTCCGGGCGATCATCTGGATGCCATCGGGCAATATTGCTACCGCTCGTGGATCATGACGACGCCTGAAGCGCGTGCGGCTAAGGCCATCCCCTGCGGCCTGCTCCAGAACGGCACGGTCATCGCCCCGATCAGGAAGGGCGAACTCATCACCTATGCCAATGCGGCACCGCAGCCGGGCTCCAAGATCGCCGAACTGCGCGCGTTGCAGGACAAGATGATCTACGGCTGAAGCCCGATCGAAAACTCAAACAAAAAGGCGGCTCGAAGCCGCCTTTTTGTTTTCCAACCGGGCACCCCGGCCTTATGAGATTCGGGGAAATGGCGTGCCGAAAATGGTGAGGTTCGAGAACCGGAGCGGAGGGTACTTAACGTACATGAGCACCGGAAGCGCAGAACCGCGCCATTTGCAGGCCGCCAGAACCCGAATATCGAAGGCCTAGTGATCGAGGGCCTTCACAATACTCTCCACCATCTTCTTCGCATCGGCGAAGAGCATCATGGTGTTGTCGCGGAAGAACAGTTCGTTTTCCACGCCCGCATAGCCAGAGCCCATGCCGCGCTTGATGAACAGAACCGTGCCAGCCTTGTCGACATCGAGGATCGGCATGCCGAAGATCGGTGACTTCGGATCGGTCTTCGCAGCCGGATTGGTGACGTCGTTCGCGCCGATCACGAAAGCCACATCGGCCTGCGCGAATTCCGAATTGATGTCTTCCAGCTCGAACACTTCATCGTAAGGCACGTTGGCCTCGGCCAGAAGCACGTTCATATGGCCCGGCATACGACCGGCCACCGGATGGATGGCATATTTGACTTCCACGCCTTCGGCCTTCAGCTTGTCAGCCATTTCGCGCAGCGCGTGCTGCGCCTGCGCCACAGCCATGCCATAGCCCGGCACGATGATGACCTTGGAAGCGTTCTTCATGATGAAGGCCGCATCGTCGGCAGAACCCTGCTTGACCGGGCGCTGTTCGACCTCGCCAGCCGGACCGCCGGACGTATCGCCGCCAAAGCCGCCGAGAATGACCGAGATGAACGAACGGTTCATGCCCTTACACATGATGTAGGACAGGATCGCGCCCGAAGAGCCGACCAGCGCGCCGGTGATGATCAGCGCCAGATTGCCGAGCGTGAAGCCGATGCCTGCCGCTGCCCAGCCCGAATAGGAATTGAGCATGGAGACCACGACCGGCATGTCTGCGCCGCCGATTGGCACGATGATCAGCACGCCGAACACCAGCGACAGAAGCACGATCAGCCAGAACACGAAATGGCTTTCGGTGTTCACCAGCACAACAACCAGCAACACGATGGCTGCGGCCAGAGCGGCGTTGATGACATGACGTCCCGGCAGCATGATCGGCTTGCCCGACATGCGACCGTCAAGCTTGAGGAAGGCGATGATCGAGCCTGTGAAGGTGATTGCGCCGATGGCCACGCCCAGCGACATTTCGATCAGCGCCTGACCGTGGATCTGGCCCACTTCGCCGATACCGAAGGAATGCGGCGAGTAAATTGCGGCCGCGGCCACCAGAACGGCGGCAAGGCCGATCAACGAGTGGAACGCGGCAACAAGCTGCGGCATGGCCGTCATGGCGATGCGGCGGGCAATAACGGCACCGATACCGCCACCGATGGCAATACCGATGACGATCAGGACCAGACCGCCGAAGCTTGGACGCGCCAGCAGAAGCGTGGTGACGATGGAGATCGCCATACCGATCATGCCGTACATATTGCCCTGACGGCTGGTTGTCGGATGCGACAGGCCGCGCAGTGCCAGAATGAACAGCACGCCGGAAACGAGATAAAGGAAGGCTGCGAGATTAACGCTCATAATGGTTCAGCCTCACTTTTCTTTTTTCTTGTACATGGCGAGCATGCGCTGGGTGACCAGGAAGCCGCCAAAAATGTTGACGCTCGCCAGAATGAGCGCAATGAAACCGAAGCCGGTTGCCCAGCCCGAAAGCGAAAGACCGACGGCCAGAAGTGCACCCACCACGATCACCGATGAAATGGCGTTGGTAACGGCCATCAGCGGGGTGTGCAGCGCAGGCGTGACCGACCACACCACGTAATAGCCGACGAAAATCGACAGGATGAAAATCGCAAAGCGGAACACGAACGGATCGATTGCGCCGCCCGATGCGGCATGCGCGGCAGCCGTCGCAGCATCGCCCAGACCACCGGCGTTTTCCGCGGCCTGACGCACGGCGTCCACAGCCTGATTAAGGCCCTCAAGGGCTTTGTCGAGATTTGTATCGGCCATTATGCCTCTCCTCCATCAACTGGAGACTTGGGGGAAGACGTCGTCTTCGGCGCCTTTGCAGGTGCGTTTTTCGCAGGCTTGGCAGCCGCCTTCGGCACCGCTGCCTTTGCTGCCGGTTTTTCCGCTTTCGGTTTCGGCGCGGCTTTTGGCTTGGCAGCCTTTTCAACAACAGCCGGAGCCGGTGCTGTCTCAGCCTTGGCGAACGCCGGATGCAAGATCTTGCCCTGATGGGTCAGAAGCGTAGCCTTGACCAGCTCTTCTTCCGGGTCGATTTTCAGGACCTTGGCTTCCTTGTCGACCAGCGTTTCGACGAAGGCGATCAGGTTGCGTGCATAAAGCTGCGATGCGCTCGCGGCGATGCGGCCCGACACATTGAGGTGACCGACGATCCTGACACCGTTCACGTCAGTGATCTGACCCGCAACTGCGCCTTCGACATTGCCGCCGCGCTCGACCGCGAGATCAACCAGCACGGAACCCGGACGCATGGAAGCAACCATTTCCTTGGAAACCAGACGCGGCGCCGGACGCCCCGGAATGAGCGCCGTTGTGATGACGATATCCTGCTTGGCGATATGGTCGGCAACAAGTGCGGCCTGCTTCGCCTGATATTCCTTCGACATTTCCTTGGCGTAGCCGCCGGAGGTTTCCGCAGCCTTGAACTCTTCGTCCTCAACGGCGATGAACTTCGCGCCGAGCGAAGCGACCTGCTCCTTGGCGGCGGGGCGAACGTCGGTTGCCGTCACGACAGCACCGAGACGGCGCGCCGTTGCAATGGCCTGAAGACCGGCAACGCCTGCCCCCATAACGAACACCTTGGCGGCAGGCACGGTGCCCGCTGCCGTCATCATCATCGGCATGGCGCGGTCATAGACTTCCGCCGCATCGATCACCGCCTGATAACCGGCGAGATTGGCCTGCGACGACAAGACGTCCATCACCTGCGCACGGGTGATGCGCGGCATGAACTCCATCGTGAAAGCCGAAATTCCGGCCTTGGCGAGTGCCGCCACGGCGTCTTCATGGCCGTAGGGATCAAGCATGGCGAAGAGCGCTGCGCCCGATTTATACCCTTTGAGTTCCGCGTCCGTCGGACGCCGCACCTTGAGCACCACATCCGCCGTTTTGGCATCCGCCACTGTGCCGATGCGGGCACCGGCTGCCGTAAACTCGGCATCGGGAATGCGCGATTTCTCGCCAGCGCCTTTTTCCACCACAACGTCGAAACCGAGCGCGATGAACTTCTTCACCGTCTCCGCCGACGCAGCAACGCGGGTCTCGCTGGGGTCACTCTCTTTCGGGATAAATAACGTCTGGGCCAAGCTGGTTTCCCTTTCGTGGCGTTCTTCCGGGGTTCCCCCGGTCAGGCGGCATTACGGGCTTCCGGGAAGAAGCCCTTTTAGAGCGCGTTTCGAACTGATTGAATCAGATCGACACGCGCTCTAACTATTGTTTTGTAACGCGCATCTGGTCCGAAAACCGTTTCACACTTTTCGGGATGCGCTCTAAAAATGAACTACAGACATGCATAAACCCTCGGCACGGTACCCCATGCCAAGGCATTCGATCAAATCGTGCGGGTTAATCCCGGTTCAGCACCAAAGCTGCATCGTGCGCCACCGGTTGGTCTCCATCCGGCAGCGAAAGGATGCGCTAGAGGATGAACCAGGCAGCGACACAAACTAGAATGAAAAGAACGGTCGCGGAGAAGAAACCACCAGCAAAAAAGCCGAACGCCATGGCAATCATAAGGGCGACGAGCGCCACCGTGCCCCATTTAACCAGGCCCGTGAAACCGGCATAAGTTTTCTCATGCTCGGAATAATCCATCGGTGCGCCAAGTTCAGCCGGAGCCGTCGTATGATGTTCTGCCATTTTAGTTCCACCCATTCAGAATTTCCGCCCGTACACCGTCATGTTAAGCGAAAATAACTGCAATCTTCAATGCGCGACCGAACAAACCGATGCTTTGACAGCAAGGCTTTTCGTCGCACTACCCTCTCTCCGCAGAAGCGGTTCCGCAATCTTCGTAAAGCGAAACCACCCCTCTGGCTACATTTAATTGTTTAATATCCGGCGATGTTTTTAGATTCTTATACGCCGAGGCCAGTATATTTCGCCGTCGGCAAAATCGTCAGCGGCACGGAACTGCTGCGCATGTCACCAAACATCGCATGGCGTTCATGCGGCTGCGACTTGAAAAACGGAAAGCGCACCGCCACCGCATCGCGAATATTGCGGATAGGTGCGGAACCAAGCCCGACCCTGATTCCATAGCCTTCATGTTCGCGCGCATCGGCCATGACAGAGGTGCCGAATATGCGCTTATAGAACGCCATATGTTCCGGTTTCACCGAGGCAAGACATTGATCTGCCGCGAAAAATTCGGATGCCATCGCCGCAATGCGCAGCGTGATATAGGGAATGGCCGGGTATTCGCTCAATAGCTCGGGATCGGCGGCAAAACGGGTCGGATCAACAAAATGCATACCGCTATTGAGCAGCGGATCAAGAATATCCGGGAACAGTGCATAGCTCGTGCCGCGACGATGATCGGGCGTAATGTGATGGATGCGCAGCGTGCTGACCAATTGCCCGTCCACATACACGCCATAGACGAAGGCATGGCTATCGCGGTCGATATCATCAACGATAGACGGCACTTCCGCCTCATGCATGACATTGCGCGTCCGGTAGGAACGGTAACGCAGACGGCCGATTTCCTCGAGGTCCTCCGCATGGACGATGCGGCGATATTCCACCCGGTCGAGAAACTGCAACAGCTGTCGCGCGAAATTGGACAATGGCGGTTTATCGCCTGTAACAGCTGTATTCGTCATGCAATCGATTTTCCGCACCCCACAAATCAGTGCGCAGAATATGCGCCTTTATCAGCGTGTAAAGATATAACTTTTTGCACTGCCTTTTTATTGCCCCACAAAAAACACTCCTTCGCCACAATTGGATTGTGCTTTTACACGTGACGAACGCGATAAAAATGCAAAATGGCCCCATCAGGGGCCATTTCACGAATTTGCCTTGATTTGAAAACGGGCCTTCAAAGCGCGTTGGCGATAGCCTGAAACGCATACATCGTTTCGTCCTTCATATCCTGCCCGTCGACATTGTAATTGGAATATGCCGAGGTCTTGGCAATGACGACACCTTTGGCAGGATTGACATAGATGAACTGCCCATAGATGCCAACGGCACTATAGTCGCCTTGCCAGTCAACCGGCGTCCACCACTGATAGCCATAACCGAACGGAATCTTGCCCAGTGCATCCTTGCGACCGGGCATCAGATAAGGCGCATCCGGCGTTACCGAATCGTGCACCCATTGCGCCGGCACAAGCTGCTCGCCCTTGAAGTTGCGACCCTCATTGAGATAGAGCAGGCCGAAACGTGCATAATCGCGAAGAACGGCGTTCATACCGGCCCCGGCAGCAGCTTCACCGGTGGGATCCACCGCCCAGTAGACATCGGCTTCCGCGCCAAGCTTTGACCAGAGTTTGTCTTTCAAATAATCCTGAAAACGAACACCAGTCGCGCCTTCCAGAACCAGCCCGAGCACTTGCGTATCCGCCGACACATAGTGGCTGAGCGTTCCCTGGGGGCGTTCATTTTTCAGATGCGCGGTGAAATTTGTGATCGAGCCAGTCAGAAGCTCGACAGCATACCGAACGATATCGGAATTGAGATCACCATAGTTCTCGTTAAATCCGATGCCAGACGCCATCTGCAGCACGTTCTTGACCGTCACGCCCTTGTATCCGCCCTCGGCCAGCACCGGTGCATAGCGGTCGACCGGCTGGTTGATATCGATCAGACCGTCCCGAACGGCATTGCCGACAAGGAAGGAAACGACAGATTTCGACATGGAGAATGCGATGCTCTGGGTGGCCTCGGTATTGCCGTGATCATATTCCTCGTGGACGATCACGCCGTCTTTCAGAACAATGAAACCGGTCGTGCCGCCGCGCTTCAGCCAGTCGGAAATCTTGCGGGTCTCACCCTTGTAGACAAAAGTCTCCGGCAAGGGCCGCTCTTCTTTCGCCAACTGGCTGACTTCGCCCTCATGCGGGATGCGCACCGATGGATAGCGCCTGTAAACATTGCGGAAGTTTTCAAAAATTTCCGGCCCCTTGAACATCTGGGCATATTGATAGACCGCCCAGCTTTCGTGGATTTTCGTCCAGAAGACCGCAGTACCAACACCGGCAAGAACAACAAGCCCGATCAGTCCATATAAAGCATAGCGAAAAAATCGTTTCATCGCCTCCCCTTTAAATATTAAAATTGAATTTGATAGACATTTTATAAGCAAATAACGAAATACTTATATACATCCTCCTAAGACATTAAGAGCATGATACGTGCATCTCAAAAAATCCCAATTATTATATTTATATTCAAATTCCTGTGATTTACACGAGAAGTGGCAACGACATTGAGCGTCGTAGATGAGATATGCCAAACACTTCGCAGTACTTTGAAAAACCGCGAGAAGCTCGTCCAACACAAACAGTTAAATCTGAAATAATCAGGCGACGGTTCGCCCGCCGTCGCGGCGCGCTGCGGCTTTCGTGGTCATAGCGCTGATCGCTTCCACAGGCACAGGCATACCGAGAAGATAGCCCTGTACGAGATCGGCACCCGCCGCCACACGGATCAGCGCAAGCTGTTCCTCTGTTTCGACACCTTCGACTGTCACGCCCAGCCCAAGCTCGTGCGAAAGCTGGGTAACGCCGCGAAGCAGCATGAGCGAGCGCCGGTCGGTGGTGATGTCGCGCACGAAGGAACGGTCGACCTTCACCTTGGTCAATGGCAAGGTGTTGAGATAGCTGAGACTGGAATAGCCGGTGCCGAAATCATCCAGCGCGATATTGATCCCGGCATTCTTGAGCCGCTGCAACACCATCGAAGTCTTGTTGCGGTCCGAGATGATGGCGCTTTCCGTCACTTCCACCTCAAGGCGGTGAGCCGGAAGGCCTGATTTCTGCAAGGCATTGGCGATGTCGCGGGCGATGTCATTGCTTTTCAGATCGATGGCCGAAAGATTGACCGAAACGCCGATGCGGTCGCCCCATGACAGACAGTCGGCACAGGCCTGCGCCAGCATGAAGCGGGTAATGTCGGTGATGATGCCCATTTCTTCCGCAAGCGGAATGAATTCCGCAGGCGGCACAAAGCCAAGCTGCGGATGCTCCCAGCGCGCCAGCGCTTCACACGCAACAACGCGCAGGGACTGCGCGCTGACGATGGGCTGATAGACGACCTTGATCTCGCCATGCTCGATGGCAAGCCGCAAATCGGCTTTGAGTTTCTGGCGCCCGCGATATTTGGTGTCCATCGCATCGATGAAGATGGACCAGGGCTTGTCTTCCATGCTTTTGGCTTCGTAGAGTGCCAGATCGGCGCTGATATGCATGCTGCCGACATCGCATCTTCCGATATCCTCGATCGCGATGCCCGCGCTGATATCGATATGCACCTGATCGCCGTCGAGATCGTAGACGCCGGTCACGACGGTCATGATATGATCCATCACGCCTGCAACGTCGGCCTCGCTGCGCAGATTGAAGACGAACACCACGAATTCGTCGCCGCCGAAGCGTGACGCGACGAAACGCTGCGGATCGAGCGAGTTCAGCCGCTCTGCAAACAGGCGCAGCAATACGTCACCGGTATGATGCCCCAACGTATCGTTGACATGCTTGAAATGATTGATGTCGATGACGATGAGCGCAGCCTGCGTGCCTGCTTGCTGGTGGGAACGCATGGATCGCACCAGGGTTTCGAAATAATTGCGGTTCGGCAGGCCTGTCAGGCCGTCATAACGCGCCATATGCTGAATGCGCGCTTCCGCTTCCACGCGCTGCGTCACATCCTCGAACATCAGGACGGCCCCCTCATTGAGGGTCTGATTGCCGATACATTCGATATAACGCTGGTTCGAAAGCTGGAAAATATCGCGCGTGCGCTTGCCCAGCAGAAGATCCTGCATGCGCACATGCACGCTTTTCAGGTCGTTTTGCGGAAACAGTCCCTTCTTCGCGCAATAGCGCAGCAGGACATCGAGCTTGCGGCCATGCAGCTTGGTGTGTTCGGCGATCTGCAACATCGCCTTGGCCTTATTGTTGATGACCGCAATGCGCTGCTGGCTGTCGAACATCAGCAAGCCCTGCGGCATGTTGTTGAGCGCCGCATCGAAACGCCCGGCCACAATGGACAGGCGACGTTTGCCCATGACTGCAGCGAAGAGAAACTCGCGCAGACCGTTTGCCATCTGGATGTTGGACAGGAAATACGGGATCAGCAGCAGGCCAATGATGACGTGAAACGGCGTTCCCGCCAGAATAAGCCCGGCCAGAACCGGAATCAGCGTGCAGGCCGACATCAGGACAACGGCTTTCGCCGATGCATAATTGCGGCCCACAATGGAAACGACCGAAGCAAGCAGCACAGTCAGGCTGGCAAGTTCGGCAAAGGAATCCCTGAGCACATAGCTTGAGAAGAAACACAACATGCCGAGCGTCAGGCAGACGGCGGACGCACCGATCAGATAGCGTGTTTCCCAGCGGTCGAGATCGGCATGGGACAGCGACTGCTGTTTTGCCTGGTCGAACTTGTGCATGTCGAAGATGCGACCAACGGCAATGATGGCGAACACACCGCCAAAAACCAGATAGCGCCAGTCATCGGTTTTCACATAGATGACGACACAGGCTACAACGTGCGCGAGCAAGCCAAACCAGAGCGTGGTACGATTACCATACAGCGCTCTGAGAAAAGATAGCCGCACATCTGCAGGTATCTCAGGTTTACGGCTTTGCCACATATCGATGCATTTATCCCTTATACGGGGAGGCAATATCGCACTAATGACTTAAAAATATCTTTCGGGATATTAAACCACAAGCTGTCACGACAACCACCATAAGATGTATTCAGATATTTTTTAAGGAAAACCACAGACGCACAACCCTCAACGGGCAATCACAACCATCGGCATACATGTTTTAGTCGTCCTAATATTACTGAAATGGCTAAAATGGGAGAACAGGGACAGGTTAGTTTCCGCATTCCCGAGAATTAATCCAGATTAGTCGATGTGGATATTCTACCGCCAGACCCCCGTCCGTTAGAGAAAAAACCTGCCATACAAGTCACGACGCGGGAAATAACCGCTAAAGAAACTTCCAACCTTGTCAGAGCTGATGACCGCCATCCACGGTAATGACGGAACCCGTCATATAGCGACTGGCATCGGAAGCCAGCATCAGCACAACCCCGTCCAGATCCTCAGGCTCGCCGAGGCGCCGCATTGGGTTCCGCCCTTTGAAGTAGCCCCCGGCAGGACCTTGCAGCTGGTCTTCATTGATTCGCGTTGGAAACCATCCGGGGGAAATCGCGTTGACGCGAATATCGTGCGTGGCCCATTCCAGCGCCAGCGCCCGCGTCATCTGCGTCACGCAGGCCTTGGACATGGAATAGGCGGCGGCACCCTTCTGCGGACGCTCGCCCAGAATGCTGGTCGTATTGACGATGGAGCCGCCCTCGCCGCGCTCGATCATGCGGCGCGCTGCTTCCTGCGCCACGAAAAAGGCGCCTGCGACATTGACCTCGAATATATGCTCCAGCATATCGCGCGTCGTGTCGAGCGCGCGTGCCATATGCGCGACACCGGCATTGTTGAAGAGCGTCGTTATCGGTCCGAAGCGTTCTTCCGCTTCATCAAAAGCACGCACGATTTCATCCGGATGGGTTACATCCGCCATGATTTCGAGCACTTCGCCGCCCGATGGGCAAATGCTTTCGCCTGCATGGGTGCGCGAGATCGAAATCACGCGTGCACCGTGCCCCGCCAGCACATGAACCATGCGCAGGCCCAACCCCGAAGACCCTCCCGTCACGGCAATAACCTTGCCCCTGACGGAGAAAAGCTGATCGTCAGTCATTCATCCCCTCAACTGCCAATCCCTCTTTATACCTTCCTAGAATATAGAGATCAGCATTTGAACCATCTTCGACCGTAAAAATCGGTTCAAATCAACACAATACACAGAAGGCACGACGAAAGACCTATGGCGCAGCCGAAAGACGACACCTGTTCGTGATTGCGCGACCCATTGCGGAGAAGTAAGGAACAGAGCAGATAAGAGCATAATCCGACTGGTGGATACGAACATTATGCCCAAGACTTCTCGCCCTCTCGTTGCCGTGCCGACCGATGTAAAGCCATTTGAAAACTACACCTGGCACGCAGCACCCCAGCAATATCTGGCAGCCGCCATCGACGTCGCAGGTGTAACGCCGCTTCTGGTGCCAAGTTTTGGCGACAAGATGGATCTCGATGCCATTCTGGATGCGGTGGACGGCGTTCTCGTCACAGGCTCCAAATCCAACGTCAATCCGGCGCTTTATGGCGTCGAACCGAGCGCCGCGTTCGAGCCCTATGACAATGCCCGCGATGCGACATCGCTGCCACTCATCCGCGCAGCCATCGAAAAAGGTGTTCCGGTGCTGGCCATCTGCCGCGGCATACAGGAGCTGAACGTCGCACTGGGCGGCACGCTCGCCACCGAAATTCAGGAAATGGAAGGCCGGATGGACCACCGCGCCCCGGAATCCGAAAGCCAGGCCGAGCGCTTCGCCATCCAGCACCCGATCAAGCTCAACCCGAACTCATGCCTTGCGGAAATCCTCAAAGAAGAAAGCGTGCGCGTGAACTCCGTTCACCGTCAGGCCATCGACAAGCTTGCACCGCAGCTTGAAGTCGAGGCGGTGGCCGAAGACGGTACGGTTGAAGCCGTCTCCGTGAGGAATGCGAAGGGATTTGTCGTCGGCGTGCAGTGGCACCCGGAATATTGGGCGCATTCCGATGCTCCGTCGCGCAAGATATTCGAGGCGTTCGGAGAGGCTGTGCGTCAACATCGGGCAGTAGGACAGTAAGGGTAAAAGTTCGTTGCGGTCGTCCGCAATCAAAACATATTCCCCTACTCGCCTGACAGACTGCTTCAGCCTTGCACATGCACCGTTTCCGGCACCGGCGTGATCGCCTTGCCGGTGTCGAACCATGCAATGAGATTATCAATCACCAGATCCGCCATGGCCTGACGGGTCTTTTGCGATGCGGATGCGATATGCGGCAGCAAAACCGTGTTGGGCGCATCAAGCAGGCCTTGTGGCACTGACGGTTCGTTCGCGAAAACATCCAGACCTGCAGCAGCGATTGTGCCATCGTTCAGCGCTGCGGCCAGCGCATCTTCATCAACCAGCGAACCGCGCCCGACATTGATCAGCACACCGTCCGGACCGAGCGCCTTCAGCACTTCGGCATTGACTGCCTTCGCGGTTTCCGCGCCGCCCGGTGCGACCAGAATAAGTGTGTCCACCGCCTTGGCCAGCTCGAGCAGGGTCGGATAATAATCGTAGGCGACGCCTTCAGCCTTGCGACGATTGTGATAGGAAACCGGCAGTCCGAAAGCTTCGACACGATGGGCGACCGCCTTGCCGATGCGGCCAAGGCCGAAAATGCCGACCTTGCGCCCACGCAAGGACAGCTTCGACAGCGGATAGCGGCCTTCCTTCACCCAATTGCCTGCACGCAGGAATTCCTGCGACTTCGACAATTCCCGCACCGTATCAATCAGAAGGCCAAGCGCCGTATCGGCTACTTCATCGGTCAGGACGTCAGGCGTATTGGTGACCATGACATTTTTCGTACCGGCATGTTTTGCATCGACCGCATCATAACCGACGCCAAAATTGCCGATTATTTTCAGATTGGGCAATGCATCGATCAGCGCCGCATCGACGGTGGACATGCTGGCAATACCATATATGTCGCCTGCCCAGTCGGCATCGACCAGCGCCGCGTCACCGCGTGGTATGCGGCGCACCGAAAACTCACCGGACAGACGCTCGACGGCATAATCGTTGAAGTTTCCGAGCACCAGAACGGTTGCGTCGCGCTTGGTCATGACAATATTCCTCTGGATTCCTCTGGACAGCATGTCGCAGTTCGTGAGGGACCGGCGACCGGTCAACCCAAAGGCTGCAACCGGAGCCGGAGCGGGGGAAATCAGCCGTGTTTCGGCTTGGATGTCGATTGCCGGATATGCAGTTCCGGTTTGATAAGTTCCTGCATCGAAGAAACCTCGACGCCGTTGAGCTGGTCCAGCAGTGCGCGAGCGGCACGGCGTCCCACTTCACGCTGTCCGTTCCAGACGGTCGTCAGCGCTGGCGTTGCGATCGCCGCTTCCTCGAGATCGTCATAGCCGGTCACGGAAATGTCCTCGCCCGGCACCAGCCCGGCGCGAGCAATGCCGTTCATCAGGCCGATGGCGGTCAGATCGTTCCAGCAGACCGCAGCCGTCGGCTTGTCTTTCAGCGCCAGAAATTGCGGCGCGACTTCAAAGCCGCCCTGCTTCGTGCGCGGCCCGGCAATGCGCCAGTCGGGGCGAACCTCGAGCCCGGCCTTTTCCATGGCCAGCACATAGCCGCGATAACGGTCACGGCCCGTCGAGGTCTGGTCCGTACCGCCGATCATCGCGATGCGCGTATGACCGAGCGAAATAAGGTGATTGGTGGCAAGGCCGATACCATAGGCATCGTCACCCCGGAAAACCGGCGCATGAACACCCTCGACGCTACGCGCGATCAGCACGACCGGCAGGCCGTTATCTTCCGCAAGCTGGATGTCTTCCGGCGGCGTGCCGATAGCGGGCGACATAATGACCCCATCCGCGCCGAGCTGCAAAAGCGTATCCATGAAGGTGCGCTGTTTTTCGAGCTGATCGTAATGGTTGGACAGGATGAAGGTCTGCCGCGACCGGTCCAGTTCCGTTTCGATGGATTTGAGAATTTCCGCGAAGAACGGATTCATGATGTCATGCACCACGACGCCGACAATGCCGGAGCGTGAGGTGCGCAGGCTCGCAGCGCGACGGTTATAGATATAACCGATGGCGCGGGCATGTTCCTTGATCTTCTCGCGGGTCTGGTCGGCAACGAGGGGACTGTCGCGCAAAGCGAGCGAAACTGTGGCTGTCGAAACACCAAGCGCATCCGCGATGGTCGATAGCTTTATTTTCTGGGCCAAGTCGCCTCCCCAAAATGGTCCGTGCCGCAGTCGGAGACGCGGCCGCAACCTGACAAGGTGAGACGCGACCGTTCGTCTTGCGAACGGTTATGCCATTGCAAACCTTGAATTGGAAGCATTTTCGATAGCACGCATCTTGAAAAGTGTTTCACGGTTTCCCGCCAAGATACGCGTCAAAACAAATAGTTAGAGCTTGATAAGCGACAGGCCTATTCCACGTCGTCCTCTTCAAGCACTTCCGTTTCAGGCTCATCGGGAATGCGCGTGACGCCGCGAAGCGCAAGATTGCTCTCCATCCGGCTCAGCATCTTGAGGAAGGTCTTGCGATCTTTCTTGTCGAGCCCCTTCAGCATGTCCTTTTCAGTCTTGCGAATGGATTTCTCGATCGCCTTGATAGTCTCGAGACCGGTCTGCGTCAGATAGACATGCGACTGGCGCTGATCGGTCTCCGAGGCGCGCTTTGCCACAAACCCCTGCCCCTGCAGACGCGCAATGGTTTTGGTGATGGTCGGCGGACGCACACCCAGCCGCTGTGCAAGCACGCCCGGCGTCAGTCCGTCTTCCGCAGCCAGCTGCAGCATGACTGCATCCTGCCCTGCATAGAGCCCCTGTTCCAGAAGCCGCGTGGCCAGCACCGTCCGCGACAGTCTTGCCACGGATTGCAGCCGGTAAAGTACAACCGCCTTATTGTCCTTGCTCATCGCCACCTCGCCCTTGTTGGCACTTTGATGCGCATCCCGAAAAGCATCCAATGGTTTTCGGACAAGATACGCTGTTCAAAATAAACCAGTTGCTGTCGCCTGATCGATAGTCCCATCCATTCATATATCGTAAAATATTGTCCGACTTATGAAACAACAAGGCCCGGTTGCTGTCATGGCTAACGGACGTTACGCTCTGGGGCTCCATGAAATGAAAAAAGCGAGGAAAACATGACCGATCTGCGCGATCAAAACAGCGACATGATTGTCGTTCTGCCCCTTGGCGCTCACGAACAGCATGGGCCTCATTTGCCGTTTGAAACGGATACGATCATCGCCGAAGGCATTGTCGCGCGTGTCAGCGATGCGCTGCCTGCCGAGTTGAACGTCAATTTCCTGCCTGCACAGCCGGTCGGCTATTCCATCGAACACATGGATACGGAAGGGACCCAGAGCCTCGCCTTCGCCGAGGCCGTGAACCAGTGGATCGGCATTGGTGAAAACCTTCACGCTGGCGGCATTCGCAAACTGGTCATGCTGAACGCGCATGGCGGAAATTCGCCATTGATGACAATTGTCGCAACCGAACTGCGCACGCGGCTCGACATGCTGGCGGTCGCCACAAGCTGGACCCGCTTCGGCCTGCCGGAGGGCCTGATTACGCCGGAGGAAAAAGCGCTCGATATTCATGGCGGTTTCATCGAGACATCGGTGATGCTGGCGCTGCGCCCCGATCTGGTGGACATGTCGAAGGCACGCAATTTCTCCAACGCCCAGTCACGTTACGCCGAGGAATTCAAGTTCCTGCGCGCCTATGGCCCTCATGCCTTCGGCTGGAAGATGCACGATCTCAACCCGGAAGGGGTTGCTGGCAACGCTGCTGCCGCAACGGCAGAAGCCGGGGAAAAGCTGATCACCAACGCGGTGACGGGCTTTATCGAACTGCTGCGCGATGTCGACAGGTTCGATCTCGCCCGGTTCGAATTGCAACGTCTCGCCAATCAGGCAGGTTAGACACTGCAAGGCCCGTGTTCCAACTGGCGTGAATGTGATTAGGCGAATGTAATATTATAGCATTGCATATGGCATTCACGCTGCCCTTCCCTTATATGAATTGTCCTATCCGAGGTTTCGGTGCTGTGCCGCTCGCGCTGGCCGCGCACTGGCCATCCCGGACCACGATTTCAAAAGGCCACAACTTCAAGAGGCATAACCATGAGCCAGGCTGAAGCCCAAACCGAAGCTCCGTCTGAAACCAAGACGACCACTGAAGCTGGCCGCATTCCCGTGACCGTTCTGACCGGTTATCTGGGTTCGGGAAAGACCACTCTTCTCAACCGTATCCTGACCGAAAATCACGGCAAGCGTTACGCCGTGATCGTCAATGAATTCGGCGAGATCGGCATCGACAACGACCTGATCGTCGAGTCGGACGAAGAAATCTATGAAATGAACAATGGCTGCATCTGTTGCACCGTGCGTGGCGACCTGATCCGCGTGGTGGAAGGCCTGATGCGCCGTCCGGGTCGTTTCGACGCCATCGTTGTGGAAACGACCGGCCTTGCCGATCCGGTTCCGGTTGCGCAGACCTTCTTCATGGATGATGACGTGCGCGCCAAGACCGGTCTCGACGCCGTTGTCGCCCTTGTCGATGCCAAGCATCTGCCGCTGCGCCTGAAGGACAGCCGCGAGGCGGAAGACCAGATCGCCTTTGCCGATGTGGTGCTCATCAACAAGACCGATCTCGTGACGCCGCAGGAGCTGGCGGCCATCGAGGCGACCGTTCGCGCCATCAATCCGCATGCCATCATCCACCGCACCGAGCGCGCCTCCATTCCGCTCGACCGCGTGCTGGATCGCGGCGCCTTCGACCTGAAGCGCGTTCTGGACAACGATCCGCACTTTCTCGACCATGATCATCCCGATCACGTATGCGGACCGGATTGCGACCATGATCATGACCATCATGGTCACGACCATGGACATCATCATCATGCGCATGATCACGATCATCATGACCACCATCACGACCATGACCATGTGTGCGGTCCCGACTGCGATCATGACCATCACCACGATCACGCCTCACCGATCCATGATGTGACGGTGAAGTCGGTGTCGCTCAGGGCTGGTGAAATCGACCCGGCGAAATTCTTCCCGTGGATTCAGAACATCACCCAGACGCAAGGACCGAACATTCTGCGCCTCAAGGGCATCATCGCTTTCAAGGACGATCCGGACCGCTATGTGGTGCAGGGCGTGCACATGATCATCGAAGGTGACCACCAGCGTGCCTGGAAGGAAGACGAAAAGCGTGAAAGCCGCCTCGTCTTCATCGGACGTGAACTCGACCCCGCCGCCCTGAAGGCCGGCTTCGAAAACAGTCAGGCCCGATAAAGCGCTTCCGGTTCTGTTCGAACCGGGAAATGCTCTATCTGTCCATTTTTATGCATTTCCAGTAGAACTGCGCCAAGCATTTGCTGGAAATGCTTTTATCAATAGAGCGCATCCCGAAAAGTGTGAAACGGTTTTCGGATATGATGCGCGTTAAAACAAACAGTTAGAGCGCCGATCTGATTCAATCAGATCGAAACACGCTCTAGAACAATACCGGAAGCCGATGCCTACAGTAGCTCCGCTCGACCTTGAAGGTCATTGTTTTTATGCGCGCTTTGTCGGCGGCATTCCCTTCTTCGCAATGGCCGATGGCTCGATCCATCAGCTCAACAACGGCAGCAAGACATCGGCAGCCCATGACGGACTGTTGAGCGCGACCGTTTCCGTTGACGGAAAGTCGCTCATCACTGGCGGCGAAGACGGTCGCGTGTGCCGTACCGACGCCGATGGGACGGTAACTGAACTTGCGAAGATCCCGCGCAAATGGATGACCGCCGTGGCAGCAGGCCCCGGCGGAACTGTCGGTTTTGCATCGGGTCGCACCGCCTGGGTGCGCACGTCTGACGGCAAGGTGCAGGAATTTGCGCAGGAACGCAGCGTCGAAGGCATTGCCTTTGCGCCAAAGGGCCAGCGGCTGGCGATTGCCCGCTATAATGGTGCAACCCTGATCTGGACCGGAACGGCGGCGAAGCCTGTCGAACTGGAATGGAAAGGCGCACATATCGGCGCAATCTTTTCACCCGATGGTCGCTTCCTCATCACCTCGATGCAGGAAAATGCCCTGCATGGCTGGCGTCTCGAAGATACAAAGCACATGCGCATGACCGGCTATCCGGCCAAGGTGAAAGACTGGTCGTGGAGCGCCAAGGCCAAGTGGCTGGCCACCTCCGGCGCCCCGGCAGCAATCGTCTGGCCTTTTGCGGGCAAGGACGGCCCGATGGGCAAGGCTCCTCTGGAACTCGGTCTTCGTGGCGATAGCATGGTGACATCCGTTGCCTGCCATCCGGTCGAGGACATTGCAGCCATCGGCTATAATGACGGCATGATCCTGGTTGCTCGTTTCGCCGACAGCAAGGAAGTTCTGCTGCGCCGCCCCGGCAAGGGCGCAATCACCAGCATGGGCTGGGATGAACAGGGCCAACGCCTCGTCTTCGGCTCCGAGGCCGGGGATTGCGGTGTGGTTTCGATAGCGGATTAGAGCGCATCCCGAAAAGTGTGAAACGGTTTTCGGAAAAGATGCGCGTAAAAACAAATGATTAGAGCGCCGATCTGATTCAATCAGATCGAAACGCACTCTAATTCCTGAACAGAAGCCGCAGGTCGCGGGGGGAAACAGTCCAATGGACTGATTCCCCGTTTCATCTACACAAGCAGACTGCTTGCAGATCCTCAGACCTGACCGTTTCGTTTGGCACGAGCCATACCGAAAAGACCCGAAATCACCAGCGCAACACCGACGCCCATCACCCCATAACCCAATGCATTCGACGTTATGTCGGTCTGATTGGCAGAGGCAATGGCTGCGGCAGCTTCCGACGCGCCAGAGCCACCAGCCCTGGCATCCATCATCGCGACCATGCCGGGCTCGTTGCATTTCGGCAGCAACGACGATTTGGCATCGGCATTATCACCATAAATATTCTGGATGATTTGTTCGCAGCGCTGTTGATCCGCGCTGGAAACAGACGAACCACTGGCTTGGTAATAAAACCCGCCTGCCACAAGAGCCGCACCAATTACGGCCATCAGGACAGAAGAACCTTTAGCACTTCTTAGAATCATACGATTTCCTTATTTAAATCTAGAGTTGCTAATAGACCATACCAACACCGGACCAACAATCGTAATCGATCTTCAGCGGTTTTATCCTGTTCATACAGGAGGAAGAGAATTTCAGTATGCTTTCACGTCGTTCTATTGTCCTCGGCGGAGTATCGGCAGTCTTTTCGACAAATCTGTTCGTTGAAAAGACTTCTGCGGCGCTCCCTTCGGTGGAGGCTGAGCCGTGGGCACAAAAGCTGATTGCGGCAGCGGAAAGCCAGGTGGGAACGACGGTTCACTATGACCCCGCCTATACGCAGCTGAAATATCCCGGCGGGGACGTTCCTCTCGATCGAGGCGTCTGCACCGATGTCATCATCCGCGCCTATCGGCAGGGGTTGAATGCGGACCTGCAGGCCTTGGTCCACAACGATATGCGGAAAGCTTTCAGGCAATATCCGAGAAACTGGGGCCTGAAGCGCCCCGACCCGAATATCGACCACCGTCGCGTGCCGAACCTTGCCGTATTTTTCAACAGGAGCAAAGCGGCCTTACCGGTTACAAAAGTTGCTGAGGATTATCGTCCCGGCGATCTCGTCGCGCAGATGCTTCCGGGAAACCTGCCGCATATAGCCATCGTTACACAGCGCTATAATGCCGAGGGCACACGTCTGTTGGTTGTTCACAATATTGGTGCGGGAACCCGGATTGAAGACCGGCTGTTTGAGTTTCCCATTACCGGTCACTTTCGCTACCGCGCAGATGCATGATCGCGAAGCCCGATCAGGGAAACTGACCGGGCTTCAATCAAGTCGATATTATTGTCCGCGTCTTGCAACCGCAGGCGCACCATCTGGTCCGAGCGATGCCACCCATTGAGTGATGGCGGCGATATCCTTTTCACCCAGCATATGATCCGCATCGATGGTGCGGGCATCGACGCGGGCACCACCTGAGCGCAGAAGTGCGGAAAGCGCTGGCGCAAACGGTGAATAGAGCTTGTCCTCTTCGCCTGTGATGGTCAGAACGCGCGCCTTGCTCAGATTGGCGACAGGGGCGTTATCCAGAACCGGCATCGAGCGCATCAGAATGGCGCGCTTCACCAGATCGGGGTGCAGCATCATGGTTGCAGCCAGAAGATTGGCGCCGTTCGAATAGCCCACGAAAGTTGCGTGGGTGAGGTCGAGGTCCTTGTCATCGGCCAGACGCGTCAAAAAGGTCACGAACGCATTGGCTTCGAGCTTCACGTCCTTCTGGTCGAACTTGACCGGCGAGATGCGCTTGTACCAGCGTGTACCGCCATCTTGCATCACGCGACCGCGAATGCCGAGCAGTGTGGCGCGCGGCCAGATCTTGGAAGCCAGCGGCACAAGGCTGGTTTCATTGCCACCCGAACCGTGCAGCAGAATAACCAGTTCATTCGAAGCATTTTCCGGCTTGTAGAAGCGATGAATGAACTGCTTGCTGCGCGAAAAATTCTGTTCCGGGGTCGTTTCCGTATCCATTTTCTTCTCGCGCATTGTCACGCCTTCACCCAGCTTGGGAGCGCCCTGCTCTTCTTTCATCGATGCAGCAATAGCGCTCAGAACCTTGCCCTGACCGTTCGTCGAAACGGGCTGTCCTTCGGCCAGAGCCGAGCCGGCCGCCACCGTGAATGCAGCTGCCGCCAAAGCGGCAATAAACATCTTCTTTACCATGATCTCAATATAGCCAATGAGACGTTAACGAAGGTTTGAAGGCAGCTCTTCCCGGGTGCGTCCCCACCCCTGCCGGCGATAATCACATGACCCGACACATCTCTCCGAAATCGCCCATGCTTTTGCAGGAAGCGCTTTCGGGATGCGCTAATGTAATGCCGTTAACAGCAGAGTTTTAGCGAGAATATGGCAGAATGCACGAAAAGTTACATTGTGTTACAATTCTGTTACGCCTTCACGCGATCTCAACAATGCGTGAACAACATCGTGTTCGCAAATTATCCATGCTTTTGACGCCTTTACGTGGGATCGTATCTGCAAGAGCAGGCTAATCGTTTTGGAAGTGGGAGAGACCATGAGCAGCTTCAAACCCGGGCGTTTTTCATCCGCCCGTCTCACTTATGATGCGGTGACGCCCAAGAGCCTCTATCTGAACCGTCGCAACTTCATGGTCGGCGCGGGTGCACTGGCCGCGGCTGGTGTTGCATCAACCGCCTTTGCCGAACCGCTCAAGGCAAAGGCCTCCGCCTATCAGGTGGATGAAAAGCTGACGCCGCAGGACGCTGTCACGACCTACAATAACTTCTATGAGTTCGGCACGGACAAGAGCGATCCTTCCGCCAATTCCGGCAGCTACAAGCCGCTGCCCTGGAAGCTCACCGTCGATGGCCTCGTGAAACAGCCGAAGGAATTCGACATTCAGGAACTGATTGCCAGGATGCCGCTTGAAGAACGCATCTATCGGATGCGCTGCGTCGAGGCATGGTCGATGGTCATTCCGTGGATCGGGTTTCCGCTCGCAAGCCTTCTGTCGCAGGTGGAGCCGCTTGGTTCCGCCAAATACATCGCCTTTACCGGCGTGGTGCGACCGGAAGAAATGCCGGGCCAGACCGGCCTCTTTCAGGTTCTCGACTGGCCCTATATCGAGGGTCTGCGTCTCGATGAAGCCAATCATCCGCTGACGATCCTTTCGGTCGGCCTTTACGGCGAGACATTGCCCAATGCGAACGGCGCGCCGATCCGGCTCGTGGCGCCCTGGAAATACGGTTTCAAGGGGATCAAGGCGATCACGAAGATCAGCTTTGTCGAAAAGCAGCCGCCAACCTCATGGCAGCAGCAGGCCGCTAACGAATATGGCTTCTATGCCAATGTGAATCCGGAGGTCGATCATCCGCGCTGGAGCCAGGCGACCGAACGGCGTATCGGCGAAGGCGGCTTTTTGGGTTCGGGCCGCCGCCCCACCTTGCCGTTCAACGGTTATGGCGAGGAAGTCGCCTCACTTTATGCGGGCATGGACCTGAAGGTGAATTACTGACATGGCAGCAGCGGCCCAGACAGGCAAAAAGAAGACAGTTCGTCCCGGTGAATGGAAGATCTGGCTGCTTTATGCGGTCGGTTTCGTTCCGGCAGTCTGGACGTTCTATCTGGGCGCAAGCGGCAACCTTGGTGCCGATCCGGTCAAGACTTTCGAACACACGCTTGGCCTGTGGGCTCTGCGCTTTCTCATTCTGACCCTCATGGTAACGCCGATCCGCGACCTGACCGGCATGGCTTTTCTGCGCTATCGCCGGGCGCTCGGCCTGCTCGCCTTCTATTATGCGCTGATGCACTTCGCCACCTATATGGTGCTGGATCAGGGCCTGAACATTTCCGCCATTGTCACCGATATCGTGCGGCGGCCTTTCATCACCATCGGCATGATCAGTCTGGTCCTGCTGGTGCCGCTGGCGCTGACCTCCAACAACTGGTCGATCCGCAAGCTCGGCCGCCGCTGGAACAGCCTGCACAAGCTGGTCTATGTCGCAATCGCTGGCGGCGCGATCCATTTCATCATGTCGGTGAAAAGCTGGCCCGCCGAACCGGTCATCTATGCCGGGATCGTCAGCGCACTGCTTCTATGGCGTCTGGTGCGTCCGCACGCCCGCAACCGCAAGCCTGTTTCCCGCCCGCGCGGCGAAGCAATGGCAGTAAAGAAATAAGCCCTGACACACCAATAACTTTCTACGGTTTCTAATGTAGAAACTTAAATTTACTATTCTAACCGTTACCCCATGACATAGGGATGCAAATCATGTCAGTATCCCGCCGATTTCCGCACACAGAATAATTCCTGGCAGCGGCAACCGACGAATACGGAATGCATATGTCATCTCTCCTGAAATCGGCTCCCGTCCGCATCGCAGGCAAGTTCGTCTTCATTTTATTCGTCCTTATCTTTGCGATATGGGCCAGCTTTGCCATGTGGTTCCAGTTGCCCTTCGGCGATGCCATGCGCGGATCGATCATCGCCGTCTGGCTTCTGATCGCTCTGGGCGTGATTGCAGGCGAAAGACATTACAGCTGCTGGCGCAGGCGACTGGTCTTCTGCCTTCTGGCGCTGGTGATGCTCGGGGCATGGTCCACAGTCCGCCCCTCCCTCAACCGCATCTGGGCGCCCGACGTCGCCCGCACGGTGACGGGAAAGATCAATGGCGACATCGTCACCCTTTCCAATGTCCGCGATTTCACCTGGCGAACGACAGAAGATTTTACGCCCAACTGGAAAGAGGAAACCTACGACCTCAGCAAGATTGCGACGGTGGACGTTTATCTGTCCTATTGGTCGGGCCCGGCAATCGCCCATACGCTTCTGTCATTCGGCTTCGAGGATGGCCGTCATGTGGTCTTTTCCGGCGAAATCCGCCGCGAACACCATGAAGTCTATTCGCCCATCGCCGGTTTCTTCCGCAAATATGAGCTGGCGATGATTGCCGCCGAAGAGCAGGACATCATTTATCTGCGCACCAATGTCCGCAAGGAAAACGTCTATCGCTACCGCGTGAAGCTGCCGCCGGTGGGCGCGCGCGAACTTTTCCTGTCCTATGTCGAGCTTGGCAATGAGCTGGCAGAGCAGCCGAAATTCTATAATACGCTGACCGCAAACTGCACCACGATCATCTTCCACATGGCGCGGGTGCTGGATCCGACCTTCCCGTTCGACTACCGCATCCTCCTGTCAGGCTACCTGCCCGGTTATCTGTACGATCACGGCTGGATCGAGAATGGCGGCACGCTGGAGGAAGCACGCAAACGCGCGTCAATCGACGCAAGAGCGCTCGCGGGTGGACGGGACGGCTTTTCGCAACGTATCCGCGAATAAAAAAACCCGCCGAAACCGAAGCTTCGACGGGGTTCGCATCGATATGAAGAAATTACACCGCAGCGGTGATGATGACTTCAACCTTGTAGTCTGGCGTTGCCAGCGCTGCTTCGCCGGTGGCGCGGGCAGGCGTGTGAGCCGGATCGACCCATGCATCCCAGACAGCGTTCATTTCGCCAAAATCCTTCATGTCGGCGAGCCAGATGATGGCCTGAAGGATCTTGGTCTTGTCGGAGCCCGCTTCCTTGAGAAGGCGGTCCACCTCGACCAGAACGGCCTTGGTCTGTTCGGTAACGCTGGCGCCCGGATTTCCCACCTGACCGGCGAGATAAACAGTGTTGCCGTGAATGACGGCCTGGCTCATGCGCGGGCCGACTCCAATGCGACGGATGCTCATGGTGAACTCCTCTCAATAATGCTCTTCTGCGGGACCAGTCCCGCATGTGAAAATGTTGCGCATCCTTATTAAAGCCCTAGTCTGCTTTGGCAATGCCAATGCCGGTCCGAATGATGCAATTTCAGTAAAAAGAACATTTCCAGCAAAAGTGCGAAGCGGTTTTGCGTGAGGATAATGCTACGAAACAAATACTTGGAGCAGTTCCAGCGACACCGCTCCAACTGGAACCGCTCCGAAGAGGAGGACAGCCATGTCGGAACCACTCGCCGAGATTTATCGCGACTATATTGCATGCCTGAACCGGCAGGACTGGGACGACCTCGGACTTTATGTGCACGAGGAAGCCATTCACAATGGCAGACCTTTGGGGCTTGGCAGCTATCGCACGATGCTGGAACAGGATTTCGAGGCGATTCCCGACCTGCGCTTCAACATAGAATTGCTTGTCAGCGAGCCGCCCTATATTGCCAGCCGGCTTCAGTTCGACTGTACGCCGAAAGGGCTACTGTTCGGCCTCCCGGTCAACGGCAAACGGGTCCGGTTCGCAGAGAATGTTTTCTATGAGTTCGAGAATACGCTCATAAGGAAAGTCTGGTCAGTCATCGATAAGGCTGCGATTGAAGCACAGCTGTGATCATATCAAGCATGTCTTTTTCCCATCATAGCGGGATCAGAAATCAGTCCAGTGGACTGATTTCCCCGTGAAGGCGGTTCCCACTTTTGGAAGACAAGCTTTAGCGCCCGTCACCATTGACTCTTTGCCCCCCTCCCCCTATAAGCCGCGTCACGTTCGCCCGTGCGGTTTTACGGATGGTTTTGTGCTGTCCGTCGCAAGGGACAAGAACCAGCTCCTGTTCAATAGAGCGTGATCCCGAAAAGTGGAAAACAGTTTTCGGACAAGATCGTGTTCAACGGAAAAACAGAATCAAGAAGGGCCGCACACCGCGGTATTAAATAAATGAAGCGCACTTACCAGCCATCCAAGATCGTCCGCAAGCGTCGTCACGGTTTCCGTGCACGCATGGCAACCACCGGCGGCCGCAAGGTTCTCACCGCTCGCCGTTCGCGCGGCCGTAAGCGGCTTTCCGCTTAATCTTTTCCCGCGCTGCAGCGCGGTGAATAAAGAAATGAACAAGCCGAAACAAATACTCCGCCTTCGCAAGAGAGCGGAGTTTTTGGCTTTGAGGAATGGTGAAAAGCGACGTGGTCCACTGTTTCTTCTCGAAGTCCGCGAGCGGACCGAAGAAGAATCGCAAACCGCCAAAATCGGCGAAAAACCCCGTGCAGGTTTCACCGTAACGAAGAAAAACGGCAACGCCGTGATACGAAACCGCATCCGCCGCAGGCTGAGAGAAGCGGTTCGTTGTCACGCAGGGCGTGACATGGCGCCTTCGACCGACTATGTGATCGTAGCGCGCGAGCAAGCCCTCACTGCGCCCTTTTCGCGACTGACCGAAGAACTCTCCCGCCGCATCAAGGCGAAGGGTGAACGGCGGGGCGATGGGAAACGCCGAACGGAAAGACCGGAATCAGGACCCGTCAATGGAAAATAATCGTAATTTCTTCATCACCATTGCCCTGTCCATCCTCGTGCTAACGCTGTGGCAAGTGTTTTATCTGGGTCCGAAAACGGAAGCCCAGCGGGAGCAGGCACGCATTGAGGAGCAGCAGCAGCAGAAACAACAGGCAACGCAACAACAGGCGCAAAGTGGCGACACGCCGCAGATGCCCGCCACGTCCGGAAATATTCCCGGCCATAGCGATGTTGCAGCCGCTGGCGGCACGCTGACCCGCGAGGCAGCCGTTGCCCAGACGCAGCGCGTCGAAATCGATACGCCTTCGCTGCGCGGTTCGATCAACCTGACCGGCGCGCGCCTCGATGATCTCTTCCTGAAGAGATATCACGAGACCGTCGATGATAATTCGCCTCAGATCGAACTGCTCGCGCCCTCGGCGCTGAAGCAGGGCTATTTCGTCGAACTCGGCTTCACCGGCAACGACACGACCGGCCCGGTTCCGGGTCCGAACACGGTCTGGACCGTGGAAGGCAACAACAAGCTGACGCCATCCACGCCGGTCACGCTGACCTATACCAACGAGAAGAACATCACCTTCAAGCGCGTCATTTCGGTCGACGACGCCTATATGTTCGCCGTTGAAGACACGATCACCAACAATACCGGCGCGCCGATCTCGCTGGCCTCCTATGGCCGCGTGACCCGCTTCAACCAGCCGGAACATGCCAGCGCCACCTATGTGCTTCATGAAGGCCTGATCGGCGTCATGGGTCAGGACGGCCTGCAGGAAATCAAGTATTCCAAGGTCGAGGACGACAAGGACATTTCGTTCAAGGACGTGAGCGGTGGCTGGCTCGGCATCACCGACAAGTACTGGGCGGCAACGCTCGTTCCGCCGCAGGACGAAAAGTTCACCGGTCGCTTCTCGCACTTCACCAATGATCGCCCGCGCTACCAGACCGACTTCCTCGGCGCGCCGATGACCATTGCACCCGGCCAGGCACAGACGCTGAAGAACCACGTCTTCGCCGGTGCGAAAGTCGTTTCCAACATCAAGGCCTATGAAGAAAAGCTCGGTATCAAGCAGTTCGAACTGCTGATCGACTGGGGCTGGTTCTACTTCATCACCAAGCCGATGTTCTACCTCATCGACTGGATCTACAAGTTCTCGGGCAATTTCGGCGTCGCCATTCTGGTCGTCACCGTTCTCCTCAAGGGCCTGTTCTTCCCGCTTGCCAACAAGTCGTACAAGTCGATGGCACGCATGAAGCTGGTGCAGCCGAAGCTGACTGAAATCCGCGAGAAATATGCGGATGACAAGATGAAGCAGCAGCAGGAAATGATGCGGCTCTACAAGGAAGAGAAGATCAATCCGCTCGCAGGCTGCTGGCCAGTGCTGGTGCAGATTCCGGTGTTCTTCGCACTCTACAAGGTGCTCTATGTCACCATCGAAATGCGCCATGCGCCGTTCTTCGGCTGGATTCAGGATCTTGCAGCGCCCGATCCGACCTCGCTCTTCAACCTGTTCGGCCTCCTGCCTTTCGGCGTGCCGCACTTCCTGATGATCGGCGTCTGGCCGCTCCTGATGGGCATCACCATGTTCCTGCAGATGCGCATGAACCCGACGCCTCCGGATCCAACGCAGGCCGCCATCTTCACCTGGATGCCGGTGATCTTCACCTTCATGCTGGCTTCGTTCCCGGCTGGTCTCGTGATCTACTGGGCATGGAACAACCTGCTCTCCATTACCCAGCAGGGCATCATCATGAAGCGCCAGGGCGTGAAGATCGAGCTCTTCGACAATCTCAAGGGCCTCTTCAAGCGAAAGCCGAAAGAGGCGAAGAAATAGACTTGAAAGAACCCCGCTTCGGCGGGGTTTTTTGTGCCTTCATGTTGACAATACGGCTCATAACATTGATGCGTGTACACAAGAGAACATACCGACCGGGACAGAACCATTGAACCAGCAGGATAAGAAGCAGGCGGCGATCAGGGCCGCTCAGGCAGCGGCGGATGCGGTCCGGGAAGTCCAGGCGGCACTCGTCGAGGAAGGACGCCTGCTTTTCAAGAAATCGTGGATCTTCATCCGTGGCGTGCCATCGATGAAATTCTTGCCGCCGGAAGGTCCGGTCGAAATCGCTTTCGCAGGCCGCTCCAATGTCGGCAAGTCGTCACTGATCAACGCGCTCGTCAACAAGAAGGGCCTTGCGCGTACATCCAATACGCCGGGCCGCACGCAGGAACTGAACTATTTCGTGCCGGACGGCTATTCCGGCGAAAACGGCGATCTGCCACCGCTCGCACTGGTCGACATGCCGGGCTACGGTTTCGCCGAAGCACCGAAAGCACAGGTCGATGCCTGGACGCGCCTTGTGTTTGATTATCTGCGCGGACGCACCACACTGAAACGTGTCTATGTGCTGATCGATGCCCGCCATGGCATCAAGAAGAACGACGCGGAAGTGCTCGATCTTCTTGATAAGGCGGCCGTCTCCTACCAGATCGTGCTCACCAAGATCGACAAGATCAAGCCCGCGGGCGTACCGCGCCTTCTGGAAGAAACGCACAAGCTTACCTACAAGCGTGCCGCCTGCTTTCCGGGCATCATCGCGACCTCGTCGGAAAAAGGCGAAGGCCTCGACGAGCTGCGTGCAGCAATCGCATTGCTTATCAAGGAAGCCTGATACTATCTATTCTGACGCATGTCCTAATCCCAAAACCGGTTCCCACTTTTGGGGACATGCTCTAGCTCGGGCAGCTTTCCGGCTGCCCGTCCAGCCCTTGATTGAGGCGCTCGAAACGAGCGCTTACATGCCCCTCGCCGCGCTTGATACGCAGCACATAGATGCTGTCGAAATCATTGCCGCGCCATTTCGGCACCGCAGCTTTATCTCCGCCATTGTCCTTGAGCAGATTTCTGGCCAGCTTGTAGAGCTGCTTGTGTTCCCAGCCGACCAGTATCGTCGCATTGCTGTATTGCGGCTGCCCAAGTACCGCCTGCAATTTGCCGATCTCATCATAGCCGAAGCGCGTATCGACCGGCATCTGAAAACGGATGGCGGTCGGCTCCACCGTCGCCAGCGGTCGGTTATAGGCATAGGAAATACCGCTATCCTTCTTTTCCTTGGCAGGATCGGGCGCGAAAATGGCATCGGGCTTGCCGAAATCTTTTGCAATGACGGCAGGCAGTTTCAAGGAACGATTGAGCCCACGACAGCTGAGCTGTCCCATGCCACCTTTGGGCTTTTCTCCATGCCGGATGAGGATGATCGTTTCAGTCGTTGCTGCAGGCGCAGCACAGGATGCAGATGTGCCAAGCAGGCAGGCAAGAACAGTGAGGAATATTTTGCGCATGATGCGGTCTCTGAAAATCATTCCGGGTAAAAACCTGCATAGAGCGCAGACCGGCTTTTTGTTGGGCACGTTTCGGGCCGCAAATTCAAATAATCGCGACCGGGAAAGCGAAAAATAAGCAACTGCGGATTCCAATTACGATGAATCCGGTCTAGAAAAGCCTGCCTCTTTTTGCCCTGTCGCCTGCCATGGAGCCCGCGATGACGACACTTGAAAATCCCGAAATGCAAGCGCAACTCCTGTCCGCGGCCCTGCCCTATATGCAGCGCTACGAGAACAAGCATGTCGTTGTGAAATATGGCGGCCACGCCATGGGCAATCCGGAACTGGGCAAGGCCTTCGCGCGCGATATCGCGCTTCTGAAGCAATCGGGCATCAATCCGATTGTCGTGCATGGCGGCGGCCCGCAGATCCAGGCCATGCTGACCAAGCTCGGTATCGAATCCCGCTTTGAAGGCGGCTTGCGCGTCACCGACGAAAAGACCGTCGAAGTGGTGGAAATGGTTCTGGCCGGTTCCATCAACAAGGAAATCGTCGCCCTCATCAATGCCGAAGGCGAATGGGCGATCGGTCTTTGCGGCAAGGACGGCAACATGGTCTTTGCGCAGAAAGCGCACAAGACCGTCATCGACCCGGATTCCAATATCGAGAAGGTGCTGGACCTCGGCTTTGTCGGTGAACCGGCGGAAGTGGATCGCACCCTGCTCGATCTTCTGGCGCGCTCCGAAATGATACCGGTCATTGCGCCGGTCGCACCGGGTCGCGACGGCCATACCTACAATATCAACGCCGACACGTTTGCAGGCGCGATTGCCGGGGCGCTCGCCGCAACGCGCCTCCTGTTCCTGACCGATGTTCCGGGCGTGCTGGACAAGGACAAGAACCTCATCAAGGAACTGTCCGTTGCCGATGCGCAGGCGCTCATCAAGGACGGCACCATTTCCGGCGGCATGATCCCCAAGGTGGAAACCTGCATCGAAGCAATCCGCCGGGGCGTCGAAGGCGTTGTCATTCTGAATGGCAAGACCCCGCATTCCGTGCTGCTGGAGCTTTTCACCGAACATGGTGCCGGCACCTTGATCGTGCCTTAAGGATCGACCATGACCGATATTCCGGACAGAGCTGCCTTCGCCCATGTCACTGACTGGGTGTTCGACCTCGACAACACGCTCTACCCGCACGCCGCCAATCTGTTCTCGCAGATCGACGTGAAGATGACGAGCTATGTCGAGACTTTGCTGAAACTGCCACGTGACGAAGCGCGCAAGATTCAGAAGCAGTTCTATCTGGAATATGGCACCACGCTGAAAGGCCTGATGGAGTGCCATCAGATTGACCCGGACGATTTTCTGAGACAAGTCCATGACATCGACTATTCCTGGCTGACGCCCGATCCGGCGTTGGGACGGGCGATCAAGGCACTGCCGGGCCGTCGCTTCATCTTTACCAATGGTGATCGCGGTCATGCCGAACGCGCTGCCAGCCAGCTCGGAATTCTCGATGATTTCGACGATATTTTCGACATCGTCGCAGCTGGCCTGACACCGAAGCCTGAACGGGTCACCTATGACCGCTTCCTCGGCGCCTTCGGCATCGATGCGGGCAAGGCCGTGATGTTCGAGGATCTGGCGCGCAATCTGGTCGTTCCCAAAGCCCTCGGCATGAAAACGGTGCTGGTCGTGCCGAACAATTTTGAGCCTACATTTTCCGAGATATGGGAAAGCGATCCCGAGTTCACCGATCAGGTGGACTATGTGACCGATAATCTGACCCAGTTTCTGGAAACCATAATTGCAGACCGATAGGCAATTCACCGGCCTTGAAAGACGCATCGACAAGGCCGCCCACCGCCTTCTCGACAATCTGCCGCGTCACCGGATCAGCGATGCGCTGATCGAGTTTCTGGTCTTCGGGCTGAAACAGGCATGGGCCTGCCTTTTCGGTGGCGCCATGCTGGCGCTCATCATCCTCACCCGCTGGTTCTGGCCGGATGGCGGCGCGGGGTTTATCACGCGCTACGATTTCCTGTTCCTGTCCGCCCTTGCTATCCAGCTTGCCATGCTGGTCTTCAAGCTGGAGGCGTGGGAGGAAGCCAAGGTCATCCTCATCTTCCATGTGGTCGGCACAGCGATGGAAGTGTTCAAGACCCATGCCGGTTCATGGGTCTATCCGGAGGAAAACTTCTTCCGCATTGGCGGCGTTCCTCTGTTTTCCGGCTTCATGTATGCAGCTGTCGGCTCCTATATGGCGCGCATCAATCGCATCTTCGATATAAGGCTGAACCACTATCCACCACTCTGGATGACCGTTGTTCTGGCCGCCGCGATCTATATCAATTTCTTCGCGCACCACTTCATCTGGGATATGCGCTGGCTGCTGTTTGCTGCGACCTTCGTCCTTTTCTGGCGCACGACGATGCATTACCGCGTCTTCCGCTTCCGGCACAAAATGCCGTTGCTGGTCGCCTTTCTGCTGACCTCGCTCTTCATCTGGATTGCCGAGAACATCGGCACATGGTCGAAGGCCTGGCTTTATCCGAACCAGCGCAATGGCTGGGAACTCGTTTCAATGAGCAAGCTCGGCTCGTGGTATCTCCTGATGATTATCTCGGTCGTGCTGGTGACACTCGTTCACCGCCCTCGTCCCTATCGAGCAGAAGAAGAGCCGCAAAAGAAAACGCCCGACCATTTGGCCGGGCGCATCGAACAGAAAATCCGGGGTGATCAGAGCTTGTAAAAATCCTTGATCTGTTCCCAGGCTTCGTCGGCGGTTTCGACAAAGTTGAGCAGTTCGATATCGGCAGGCGAAATCGTACCCTGCTCAGCCAGAAACTCGATATTGATCGCCTTGGTCCAGAACTCCTTACCGAACAGTATCAGCGGCACGCGCTCCATACGGTTGGTCTGGATCAGCGTCATCGCCTCGAAAAGCTCGTCCATCGTTCCAAAGCCGCCGGGGAACACGCAGATCGCCTTGGCGCGCATCAGGAAGTGCATCTTGCGGATCGCAAAATAATGGAAGTTGAAGCAAAGGTCAGGCGTAACATAGGCGTTGGGAGCCTGTTCGTGCGGCAGCACAATGTTGAGACCGATCGTCGGCGCACCGACATCGGCGGCTCCGCGATTGCCCGCTTCCATGACGCCGGGACCGCCGCCCGTCACCACGATGAATTCGCGATAATAGGTCGTCGCGGAATATTCGGAGCAAAGCCGCGCGAATTTGCGCGCTTCCTCGTAATAATGCGCATTGGCTTCAAGGTTCTTCTTCTGAACCTCGTTCTTGGCTGCCCATGCCTCGCCGCCGGGCTCCGGAATGCGCGCACCGCCAAACATGACGACAGTGGACTTGATACCCCGGTCGGCCAGAATCATTTCAGGTTTCAGAAGCTCAAGCTGCAGCCGGATCGGCCGCAGTTCGCGCCGCGTCAGGAAATCATCGTCCGTGAAAGCAAGGCGATAGGCAGGGGCTTCGGTCTGTGGCGTCTGCGGTACGGTGCGCGCCTGCTTGACCGCTTCCTCAGAATTCGGGAATGGCGTCCAGCCAGACTTCTCCATCGGGTTCATGCTCTCACCTGCTCCTTCATTATCGCCATTCAACGCGTAATACCAGGGCGCTGAGATGCTGACGCTATCCAAGCCCTGAAAATGCTCAATTGCCGCACGGGCTTAACCAAAACTCGATGAGTCAAGCTCATCGGGTTTTGGTATAACAGCATCCATTCTGGCGCTAAATGCTTAATCTGTCTCAAACGTGGCACTGCAATCAGATCACGAACGACATTGACCCTCATGGCGCCTTCGCTTAATCAATTTCCCAGCAAACAGGCCGGACTTGTCCACGCCTGCCTTCCGCCGCCCCTTCATGGAGATCGCACCCTATGACCAAGCCAGACCTCGCCTCCCTTGAGAAGACAATCGACAAGGCTTTTGACGAGCGCGACGGTATCAACACGGCAACGCGCGGCGAAGTGCGCGAAGCCGTCGAACAATCGCTCGTTCTGCTCGACCGCGGTGAAGCCCGTGTCGCAGAAAAACAGGCGGACGGCAACTGGCAAGTCAACCAATGGCTGAAGAAAGCAGTTCTGCTCTCCTTCCGTCTCAACCCGATGGAAGTCATCAAGGGCGGCCCCGGCCAGTCCTCCTGGTGGGACAAGGTGCCATCGAAGTTCGACGGCTGGACAGCCAATGAATTCGAAAAGGCAGGCTTCCGCGCCGTACCGAACTGCATCGTGCGCCACTCGGCCTATATCGCGCCAAACGCGATCCTGATGCCATCCTTCGTCAATCTCGGCGCTTATGTCGATGAGGGCACCATGGTCGACACCTGGGCCACCGTCGGCTCCTGTGCACAGATCGGCAAGAACGTTCACCTTTCCGGCGGCGTCGGCATCGGCGGCGTTCTGGAACCGATGCAGGCCGGTCCAACCATCATCGAAGACAATTGTTTCATCGGTGCCCGCTCGGAAGTCGTTGAAGGCTGCATCGTGCGTGAAGGTTCGGTCCTCGGCATGGGCGTCTTCATCGGCAAATCGACCAAGATCGTGGATCGCGCAACCGGCGAAGTCTTCTATGGCGAAGTGCCGCCCTATTCGGTCGTCGTTGCAGGCACCATGCCGGGCAAGAACGTTCCCGGCGAAAACTGGGGTCCGAGCCTCTATTGCGCCGTGATCGTCAAGCGCGTCGATGAAAAGACCCGCTCCAAGACCTCGATCAACGAATTGCTGCGTGACTAGAGCATGTCTCCCGAAAGTGGGAACCGGTTTCGGGATAAAGACATTCTTAAAACAAATGGATAGCGCGTTTCGACAATGACTGAGAGCGTGCTTAAAAACAAAAGGCGACGCTGCTGGCGTCGCCTTTTTGCATTTAATGGTCGCCCCTTCGGATGGCGCAATGCCTCTGATCCGGGCAGTCCGGGGAGACACTGACGCCATCCTCCGGGGAGATTTCTTGGCAGCCCTTCGGCTGCCCCGCGTGTCACATGCGTGAGGGGGAGGAACGCAACGGACGATGCAGGGCGACCGACAGGCTCAGCCGTCAGAACAAATTAGTTCTGGTAGCTGGACGGGGAAGCGTCGCCGAAGCGATGAGCCGAGCCGTCCTGATTAACTGGCGCAGACTGACGAATGGCAGCCGGAGCCGTATAGTCGATGTTGCTGCGGGTCGAAGCGACCGGCGTTTCGCCAGGAAGAACGAAAGCCTTGTCCTGAGCAGCCATTGCAGGCGGCTGGCCAACGAACGGGTTTTCGGCATAGGCAGCACCGGCGCTAAGAGCGACAGCAAGAGCGGCGAGAGCAAACTTCTTCATTTCTTTATTCCTTTTCTCCATGGCGTCCCCGGCATCGGTGCTTAACCGGCTGAACCTTGAGACTGCATCTCAGGCATAGAGGGGACCTTTGGTTAGCTGGGCCTTCGTGGCCCGCCCTACGGTGTCAGGCACATCTGGGAGGAAATGCCCCGACACCTTCGGGAATACATGCAATGTGGGTATTTCATTCATGCCCGGTCCGTCTGGACCGGAGAGGCCAAAAGTCCGAGCGGACTTTTAGTTCTGGTAAGAGGAAGGCGATGCGTCACCGAAGCGGTGAGCCGAACCATCCTGATAAACCGTTGCCTTGTTGATCGAGGCAGGAGCCGTGTAATCGAGCTTCTGGCTCTGCGTTGCAACCGGCGTACGGTCATTTGCATAAAGATCGGCAGGTTCGCCGACATGTGGGTTTTCTGCAAAAGCGGCACCAGCGGTAAGAGCAAGAGCAGCGGCAGCAAGAACAATCTTCTTCATTTTCCTATCTCCTTGGAAAGTGGAGCGGCGTTTGTTCGTCGTTCCGATGCAGCTGAAATGGGTGACAGTGGGCAAAAGTTCCAGTCACGAAAATGTTTTCTTTATCACACATTTGTGCGGCCATTTTCTTGGAGGACGATAATTGAAATTATAAAATAATAACAAAATCAAATACTTAATTGATATACCAGCAATCACACGACTGTTACAAAGTGTCTTTTGTTCAAAAAGAGCGAACAGTCTGTCCCAATATATTGTCCAATGAGAGTGAACAATGATGCGATTTTTCGCGAAATCGGTCCTTTGCAAACGACGCAAGCTTCGTCGAAATGACACCCTGATTTGCGGCTGGCATCGTTCAGCCAGTCAAATCAGCCCATACTCAAAAGAAAAGCCGCATCGAAATGCGGCTTGATGACATTCAATTGGACCAGCTCTTGATTGAACGCTGTAACCCCGATCAGTTGTTTGCAACAGCGACCGAACGCCCGGCAATGGAAACCCACTGACCGGAATTGGCAGGCGACTGCATCTTGATATAGCGGTACGAAGTTTTCTCGACCGGCAACACCTCGTCGCGCAGATTGTCGAGGATATAGTCGCCATGATCTGTGCGGGCGGTCAGGACGACATGCGGCTCGCTGCCCTGTACCATAGTAATGAGAAGCTGTGACGGGCTGATACCCCGCGCCATCAGCTGGGCCCGCTTCATCAGGACATAGTCTTCGCAATCGCCCTTGCCGTTGACCGGAATGGTCCAGTAATCGCGCTTGCCATAATTATCCTGATCGGAGACCGGTTTGATGCGGCGATTGACGGAGCTGCTGACCGATTGCAGCAGCTTCGCGCGCTGCGGGGTCATCTTCATCGGCGGCAATACGCGATGCGCACCGCAATCGCGCTTGTTACGATCGCAGTACTCCTTGTGTCCGTAAGGAATGCTTGTAAGCCCGCCTGCTTCACTCCATTGCGCGGCCTTGGCCGGTATTGTCGTCGCCCCGAAGAGCACCATCATGCCTGCTATCGCAGAAGTGACAAAACGCATGCGCAGTTTCCCATTTAAAAAGAGTCCCCGTTGAGCGGCCCTTTGCGGGTCTCGTTATCAACTTATTTTTAACTAACGATGACAGGCCCCCTCCGGTCAAGGAAATTTCGTTCCCAAATTGAAACCGGTTGAGAAAAACAAGTGAAAGGCGAAACGATGCCGCCTGCGCGCAACCATCGGATTGCTGTTTCATCCGCCGGCTTCCGGCCTGTTTTTTCAACGCGCATCCTGTTCCGAAAACCGCTTCGCACTTTTCGGGATGCAGTTTGTTTCAACGCGCATCTTATTCCGAAAACCGCTTCGCACTTTTCGGGATGCGCGATAATCTCGCCGTCAGACGATTCCCTTTTCAAAAAAGTCCCGATCTCATGAGCTTAGCCGTCAATCCCGCCGATAACCTTGCCGCCCTCATCCGTTGTGCATCCGTAACGCCTGCCGAGGGCGGTGCGCTGACGGCGCTGGAAGCAATGTTGAAGCCGATGGGGTTTTCGGTGGAACGACCTGTCTTCCACGATGAAGACA